>Ga0247727_10007798_pt1 | contig 20187 bp, 18 predicted proteins | sample WisWelCaveWW1625_FD_202498 | JGI IMG/M metagenome (GOLD analysis project Ga0247727, IMG submission 202498) | Biofilm microbial communities from Wishing Well Cave, Virginia, United States - WW16-25 | ecosystem: Environmental > Aquatic > Deep subsurface > Groundwater > Cave microbial mat | place... | reverse complement strand
GGCCCCTCCTCGAAGATTCGTCGATCTACGTGCGCATCGCGATGATGGGGGGGTTCCGCGATCGGTCGATGGGCGGCATCGGGCCGGGATACTTCCGAGAGAAGCTGAGCGCGGGCACACCGCTGTTCGAGCGAATGACGGCCGCCGATGTGATCGGCGCACGGCGCGAGCCGGGCGCGACCGAGCTGCTCCGGTCGGGACTGCGCGACACGTCGCTGCTGTTCGTCGCCTCGTGCGCTTCGGCCCTTGCGGAAATGAAGGACACGCTGAGCGTTCCGGCGCTGGCGGGGGCCTACGCCGCCCGGGCCGCGGATGCCGACGCCGACGCGCGCATCGCGATCCGCGACGCTCTGCGCGATCTCGCCGGCCGCGCCTTCGCCGACAGCATCGAGGGGGCTCATCCACCGCAGAACACGGGGATCGCGAGCCGCGCCCCCGATTTCGCCGAGCCACCCGCGGCGAGAGGCGCGCTGCTGCGGACGTCGAAGGGCGAGATCGAGTGGACGTTCTTTGGCGCCGAAGCCCCGCAGACCGTCAAGAACTTCGTGCGCCTCGCCGAGGGCGGCTACTTCGATGGCCTCGCCGTGCACCGGGTGGTGCCCAACTTCGTCATCCAGGACGGCGATCCCACCGGCACGGGCTCGGGCGGGCCGGGCTACACGATCCGCTGCGAGTACAACCGGCTGCGGTACGGTCCGGGCATGGTGGGCATGGCGCTCTCGGGCAAGGACACCGGCGGCAGCCAGTGGTTCATCACCCATTCGCCGCAGCCGCACCTCGACGGGCGCTACACCCTCTTCGCGCGCGTGGTGCGGGGCATGGACGTCGTGGCCCGGATCGTCCAGGGCGATCGCGTGCTGAAGGTCGAAGTGCTGAAGTAAGCCCGCCCCCTCGCCGACGCCGCTTCAGGCCACTCCCTCCAGCCACTCCGCCAGCAGCGCCCGGAGACGCGCCGTGACCCGCGTCGCCACCTCCGTGACCTCGTCGTGGGTGAGCGGACGCTCCGAGAGCCCCGTGGCGCGGTTGGTGACGCACGAGAGACTCGCCACGCGACAGCCGAGGTGGGCCGCGACCGTGACCTCGTGCACCGTGCTCATGCAGACGACGTCCACGCCCACGGCCCGGGCGAATTCAATCTCCGCGGCGGTTTCGTACGATGGCCCCTGGCCTCCGAGCAGTACCCCGCGGCGGAGCAGCACCCCGGCGCTTTCGGCCGCTCCGCGCAGCGCTTCGGCCAGCTCCGGGTCGTAACAGGCGGCGACCCTGCGGCCCGCCCGCCGCTCGACCAGCTCCCCGGGGCCGAAGAGCCCGCGTTTGCCGATCCAGTTGATGTGGTCGGTGGCCAGCACCAGGTCTCCGGGCACGAACTCCGGGTTCACGGCCCCCACGGCACTGGTGAAGATCATGGTGCGCGCACCGAGGGCGTGCATCACGCGCACGCCGAAGGTGACGCGATCGAGCCCATAGCCCTCGTAGCGGTGGCTGCGTCCCGCCAGCATGACCAGCGACACGTCCTTCCACCGGCCCAGCACCAGACGTCCGGCGTGCCCGGCCACCGTGGAGCGGGGCCAGTGTGGGATGTCCGCGGTGGGGATCGGGACCGCTCCTTCGAGGGTTTCGGCCAGGCCTCCGAGCCCCGACCCGAGCGTGATTGCAATCCGGGGGGGCGACGGCGATCGCTCGTGGACCGCGCGAACCGCCTCCGCGACCCTTTCGTCGAGGTCGTGGCCGGGGAGCGACGGGGTCGCGTTCATGAGTTCGCGAGCCTAACCGTCCGCCCGGCGGCGGTCCAGACCAGGGTCCGGGGGATTTCAGTGTTACGAACCGGGTTCCGAGTCTAGAATCAACGCAGCCGAACCACGGGAACAGGAGGCCTCGATCGCCTGACGGCTACTCCTTCCGGCCCGCCTATGGCGGGCTCGCCTTCCAGAGACGAAACCCATTCCGAGTTGGACGCGAACAGCGCGCCTGCCTTCAGGGCATCGCCGTGTCCCGGGGCCAAGACGCCTTGGCCCGGCGTTTCCGCCGCAGGCGTGCGGGAGGGTCTCATGCGCATTTGCGTCGTGTCTTTGCTCCTCGTGGCGGTCCTGCCGGGTGCCGTGCTCGGCGCCGGTCTCAACCTGTCCTGGGACGGGTGCGGGGCGTTGGGGACCGAGAACAAGATGGTCCCCTGCGATTCGCTGGACGGAACCGTCACGCTTTACGGCTCGTTCGTCGCGCCTCCGGGCATCACCGGTCTCTACGGCGCCAGTTTCGTCGTGGATATCGGCGCGCCGCGCGGCATGACCTTGCCTCCTTGGTGGGATTTGGCGCCAGGAGGCTGCCGGTCCGGAACCCTGTCCGTCAGCTACTCCACCGGCGGGGGCTGTCGCACGGCATGGAGCAGTCCCCTCGGGCGTTTCGAATTCACACGGGTGGATTCCGATCGGATCCGCCTCGAGGGAAGTGTCGAGATTTACAACGAGACGGCCGTCGATGTGCCGGAAGGGGAGGAGCGGACTCTCTTCGCCATCCAGCTCCGGCTGCCCGAGGGGATCGCGTGCGATGGCTGCGAGCGCGGCGTGTGCATGCTGCTGGAAAGTGCCGTGCTATTCACCTCGACCGGCCATGTTCCGCTCGATGCGGCGGCGCGCCGCAACTGGGTGACGTGGCAGCAGGCCTTCGTCTCGACCTGCGGCTGCGCTTCCAGGACCGATCGCATCCTCTGTCCGGTGGAGCACATCTCCTGGGGACAGCTCAAGAGCACGTACCGCTGACCGACTCCCCAACGCCAGGGCGCCCGGCCGCGGCCCGGCGCCCTCGGGCGTTGGTTCAAGTCCCTACGGGAAGATCCCGCGCACCCGCACCGCGTCCACCACCCGCCCGACTGCCAGCACGTAGGCGCCGCCGCGCAGGCTGGTCCTGTAGTCTGCCGCCTTCTCGGCCACCGCACGATAGGCGCGCTTCATGTAGCCCTCGAGTCGCCGGTCCACCTCGCTCTGGTCCCAGAAGAACGAAGAGAAGTCCTGCACCCATTCGAAGTACGACACCGTCACGCCGCCGGCGTTGGCGAGGATGTCGGGGATCACCGTCCGGCCGCGCTTGAACAGAATCTCGTCGGCCAGCGGGGTGGTGGGTCCGTTGGCGGCCTCGGCGATGATCTTCGCCCGGATTCGACCGGCGTTGGCAGCGGTGATCTGGTTCTCCAGCGCCGCGGGCACCAGGATGTCCACCGGCAGCTCGAGCAGCTGCTTGTTGGTGATCTTCTTGCCGCCGGGGAAGGTGGCGAGGCTCTTCCCGCCGCTTTTGTGCGCCGCGAGCTGGGCGGGGTCCAGGCCACGCGGGTTGTGGGTGCCGCCCCTGGAATCGCTCACCGCCACGATCCTGGATCCTTCCTCGTGCAGCAGCTTCGCGAGATTGGCGCCCGCGTTGCCGTAGCCCTGGATCGCCACCCGCGCCCCCTTGAGCGACAGCTTGCGGTCCTTGCAGGCCTCGCGGAGCACGACCTGCACGCCACGCGCCGTGGCGGTGTCGCGGCCGCGCGAGCCGCCGAGCGAGAAGGGCTTGCCGGTCACGACGCCGAGCGTCGTGGCGCCCTTGGTCATGCTGTAGGTGTCCATGATCCACGCCATGACCTGGGGATCGGTGTACACGTCGGGCGCCGGGATGTCCTGCTCGGGGCCGATGAGCGGAAGGATCTCGCTGGTGTAGCGGCGCGTGAGCCGCTCGCGCTCGTGGATCGAGAGCTGGTGCGGATCGACGGCCACGCCCCCCTTGCCGCCCCCGAACGGGAGGTCGAGGCACGCGCACTTCCACGTCATCCACGACGCCAGCGCCTTGACCTCGTCGAGCGTCACGTCGGGATGGAAGCGGATGCCGCCCTTGGCCGGGCCACGAGCCATGTTGTGGGCCACGCGGTGCCCGGTGAACACGCGGTAGGAACCGCTGTCCATGCGCACCGGGATCGCCACCGTGAGGGAGCGCTTGGGCGTGGAGAGGATCGCGCACATGCCCTCGTCGATACCGAGACGATCCGCCGCCTGCTGGAAGTAGTGCTGGGCAATCTTGAAGGGATTCAGGTTCTCGCGCGGCATGGCTCCTCCGGGTGGGGCCCTCATGATCGACGGGCCCGGGATCGAGGTCCTGGGCCCGCCGACACCAGTCCGTCGTAGGCGAGGATCACGTTCTGGAGGTGGTCCTCGAGCGCGGAATCTTCCATCTTCCCGCCGCCAGTGTCCATCTCCGAGAGGCGTTCGCGCGCACCCTCACGGGAGAGGCCGGCCCGGCGCGCCTTCCCGACCTCCCGCTCCAGGCGCTCGAGGTAGTCGAGGTCGCGCCGGAGCCGGCCGAGCACCGCGTCGCGCCCGTGCGCGATCGAGCCGTGCCCCGGGATCAGGGTCTCGATCGCACCGTTCTCGGCCAGCGGGAGCAGGTCCCGCAGCGTGCGCAGGTAGGGCGCGCAGGGGCCGTCCAGCGTCGGGATCTCGATGTCCGAGAGCATGTCGGCGGCGATCAGCACGCCCCGGTCCGGGAGGTGGAGCGTGAGCTGGCTCGCGCAATGGCCCGGCGCGTCGCGGAATACCAGCCGCCAGGGCCCGAGCCTGGCGAAGTGAAGCCCGCTCACCTCGCGCGAGGGCCGGAACGGCACGAAGCCGCGAGTCCACGACTCCCCATGCGACGTGGCCAGGGTCTCGATTTCCCGGAGGATGCGCTTCGCGTCGGACCGGAGGGCGGCGGCGCACCGGTCGTGGGCGAGCGTGTCCGCGCCGGGCCACCACGGCAGCCCCAGCACGTGGTCCCAGTGGGCATGCGTGAAGACCAGCGTCAAGGCCGCGGATTCGGCTTCGCGCACCACGCGGGCCAGGTCGTCCAGCTCCGAGGCGAGAACCCCGGGGTCCACGAGCACCGCGTGCTCCCTGTCGAAGAGCACGGTGGAATTCATCTGGAACGCCACGCTCTGCCGCACCCGGATGTCGCCGCCGAGGTCGGTCCACGGCGCAGCGGCCTTCATGCGTTCTCCTCCCCGGGCGAATGAACACCCCTCGACCCGTCGTCGCCGTCGCACCCTACCAAACGCCCGCCGGCGCGCTCAACGCGCCGCTGACAGACCCGCTCGCGGGGAGTATCGTTCCGCTCCGAACGTTCGACCCGGAGGTGGAACCGTGACCGATGCCCCGCGCAAGCTCACCCAGGAAGAGATCAAGCTCGCGCTCAGCCGGCTCGCCGGCTGGGAGGTTGCCGGGGGCAAGCTCCATCGCGAGTACCGCTTTCGCGATTTCGTCGAGGCCTGGAGCTTCATGTCGGCGGCGGCTCTGCTGGTGCAGCAGATGGATCACCACCCGGAGTGGTTCAACGTCTACCACACCGTGCGAATCGATCTCGTGACGCACGACGCCTTCGGCATCAGCCGCCGGGATGTGGAACTGGCCGAGAAGCTCGAGGCGCTGGCGACGCGCTTGACGAAGGCGGGCTGAGGCGCTCCGGCCCTACCGGGCGGGCGTCACCATCAGAAGAACCTGATGCTCCGGCGCGTTGTAATGGTCCATCCAGGTCTGGAGGCCTCCCGCCGGCAGCGCCACGAAGCGCTGGAGGTAGGCCGCCCAGAAGCTCTCGCCACCCAGCAGCTGGCGGCCGGCCGCGCTGCGCGCCAGCGTGTGGAGCGTCGCCGAGTCCTGGCGCGCGCTATCCAGCTGGCCCCGGGTCATCGGCCCGCCGAGCAGCCACGCCAACGTGGACCGCAACTCCTGGTAGCTCTCCCGGGTGATGACCGTGGTGTAGAGCTGGGCAATCGAGCTGTCGAGAAGCGTACCGAGATCGTCGGTCGTCGCGGCCCCCGGGGGGAAAAGACGGGCCAGGTCGGGCTCGTCCAGGATCGCGTAGTGGAAGAAGGGCCCCGGTCCCGAGTCCTCGAGCTTGCTCCAGACCTGGCTCAAGTGGGAGGTGAGCAGCATGGTGTGGAGGTAGAAAGCGGGGTGCGAAGTGTCGTCGAGTGCCGGGGCGATGATGCCGATCGCGCCCTGGCGCCCCTTCACCTGGGGCAGCTGAAGCGTTCGCACCGCGGCCTTGAGCGTGTCGGGCGCGGTGTCCGCGATCCGGGCGCCCGCCGGAATGCTCCCGAACAGGCTCCTCACCAGTGTGCCGAGATCGAGGTCATCGAAATTCCCCGCCAGGCTCAGAACCGCGTTGGCGGGCACGTAGAGCTGCTGGATGCGCTCCTGGACCTGGGCCGGCGTGATCTTGTCGAGTCCCCGACCCTGGGCGGCGCGCAGGATGACCTCGTCGGAGTACCCCACGGACACGTCGCGGACCCGGGGATAGAGCATTGCGGACGGGGGCCCGTCGAGCCTTTCGTTTAGCTGCTCCCGCACGTTGCCAACCGCGAGCTGGAGCCCCTCCCGTGTGACCTGCACCCCGCGCATCCGGGTGGCCACCTGCTGGAGCACGCCTGGGAACTGCCGGGTCTTCGAGATCTCGGTGAACATCGTGTAGCGCCGGGTGGCGATAAAGCTCCAGCCGATGGGGCGGAGACTCGCCAGGTCTTCGCGCGTCCGCTCGGGGATGTCACCGGCCGGCGCCGTGTAGACGACCTCGCAGAGCAGCTGGGCCAGGCCCTCGCGACCGGGGGGATCGTCGGCGCTGCCGATGTCGTAGGCGAGCGTGACTGCCACTCCCCCGGCGTCTGGGATGTGACGGGTCACGACCCTGAGGCCGTTCTCCAGGGTCCAGTTCCGGACCACGGTGCTGTCGGCGAGCGTGTCGGGGATTCCGGGGGAGTACGCCACCGCGCCCGGGCTCGCCAGCAGCAGCCCGAACAGCGACGATAGGAGAACGACGGCTCGCAGGCGCGGGATGAGGATCATTCGGTTCCTGACCGGGAGATGAGGTTGAGGGAGCGCGGAAGGGCAAGGATTCTATCGCGTCCGCCCCGGCCTCCGCCACGATCTTTCCGCAGCCGATTCTTTCAATCCTCGGGCGTTCCCGCTAGCCTGTCGGCCGTCCGCTGCACCGGAGCCGGCACGAACGAGGGAGGGATTCATGAAAAACTATCTCACCGAGTTCATCGGAACCTTCTTCCTCGTTCTCACGATCGGGCTGGTCGTGCTTTCGGGCTCGTCGATGGCGCCGTTCGCGATCGGCGCCGCACTGATGGTGATGGTCTACATGGGCGGACCGATCTCCGGTGCGCACTACAACCCGGCGGTCACGTTGGCGGTCCTCATGCGCGGCAAGATCGGAATGGGTGAGGCGGTGCCCTACTGGGTCTCGCAGGTGCTCGGCGCGTTCGCGGCGAGCGCGGTGGTCTACATCGTCACCGGCCGCACCTTCGCGCCCGCTCCGGCCGGCGGCAGCACCGGGTTTCAGGCGCTGCTGGTGGAGTTCTTCTACACCTTTGCCCTGGCCCTCGTGGTGCTCAACGTCGCGACCGTGAAGCGCACGGCCGGCAACCACTACTACGGGCTGGCCATCGGGTTCACCGTCGCGGCGGGCGTGGCGGCCGGCGGATCGGTTTCGGGCGGGGCGTTCAATCCCGCGGTGGGAGTGGGGCCGATCCTGATGAGCGCCATGGCGGGGGGCGGCGGCCTGTCGAACCTCTGGCTCTACCTCGTCGGCCCGCTGGCCGGTGGCGCGGCGGCCGCCACGGTGTTCAACCTGCAGCACGGCGGGACCGCCGACTGATTCCAGCAGCGGATCGCGAGCGGACGGGGAAGCGATGCGGCTGAGCCAGGCCCTCATCCAACGGCTGCCGAAGACCGATCTTCACTGCCATCTCGACGGCTGCCTGCGCCCGCGCACCCTGCTCGAGCTGGCGGATGCCCAGGGCGTGAAGCTGCCGACCCGCCGGCTTCCCGAACTGACCCGGGTGCTTCAGGCCGGCCGGCGCACGCGCAATCTCACCGACTACCTCAAGATCTTCGATCTCACCCTCGCCGTTCTGCAGGAGAAGGGAGCGCTCTACCGGGTGGCGCACGAGCTGGCCGAGGACGCCGCGGCCGAGAACGTCCGCCACCTCGAAGTGCGCTACTCGCCGGTGCTGCATCGCCGCCGGCGGCTTCCGTATCCCGACATCGTGGACCCGGTGATCGCCGGGCTCGCCGATGCCGGACGCCTCCACAACCTGTCCACCGGCGTGATCATCTGCGGCATCCGCTCGATGAACCCGCGCACCTCCTATGCGCTGGCCGAGCTGGCGGTGGCCTACAAGGGGCGCGGCGTGCTGGGCTTCGATCTGGCGGGGCAGGAGAAGGACTATCCCGCCAAGGCTCATCGCGCCGCGTTCCAGCTGATCCTCAAGAACAACATCAACCTCACGGTGCATGCCGGGGAGGCGTTCGGGGCGCCGAGCATCAGCCAGGCGCTCCACCAATGTGGCGCGCATCGCATCGGACACGGGACGCGGCTGCGCGAGGATGCCGACCTGATGGCGTACGTCAACGACCACCGCATCCCGCTCGAGGTGTGCCTGTCCTCCAATCTGCAGACCCGCGCGGTCCGGAGCCTCAAGACGCATCCCTTCGCGTTCTATTTTCGCAACGGGCTGCGTGTGACTCTCAACACCGACTCGCGCCTGATCTCGGGCACGACCGTGTCGCGCGAGATCGGCATCGCCGCCCGCGCCTTCGCGCTCGGGCCCTACGAGCTCAAGCGCATCGTCATCAATGGCTTCAAGAGCGCGTTCCTGCCGTACGCCCGCAAGGCCCGCGTGCTGCGCCGGGTGAATCTCGAAATCGACCAGATCTTCATGGAGGAATTCCCCGACGAGTACGACCGCCGGGTGACCACGCTGTAGGCATTCCGGGCCGCACGGAAGGGGAGGGCCATGGCAGAGGAGAAGCAGGGCCGCCGGGTGGCCGATTCGGCCACGGAAATGACCCAGCTGGTGCTGCCGCACCAGGCCAACGTCCACGGAAGCGTGCTCGGCGGCACCGTGATGCACTGGATCGACCTCGCAGCCGCCATCGTCGCCAATCGCCACTGCCGCCGCCCGGTGGTCACGGCGGCGTTCGACGAGATGTCGTTCCTGGCGCCCATCAACGTGGGGCAGCTGGCGCTGATTCACGCGCGTCTCACGCTGGTGGACAAGAGCAGCATGGAGATTCGGGTGGACGTGGAGTCCGAAGACGCCCTGTCCGGGGAACGCCGGCGCACCGCGACGGCGTTCGTGACCTTCGTGGCGCTGGACCCCGTGACGCGGCGGCCAACCCCTGTCCCGCCGCTGATTCTGGAAACCGACCGGGAGAGGGCCGAGCACGACCGGGCCCAGGAGCGCCGCCGGCTCCGTCTGGAGCGGCGCAGAGCCCATCAGGCTGCGGCCGACCTCTGATCGCGCGGCCCCGGGGTGCCCGCGGGCCCCCCGCTTGGCGGAGAGCGCCCGGACCGCTAGTCTGAGTCCGCACCCCAGCAGGGCGCCCAGAGCGGGCCCCGGGGGCCGGGAGGGAAGTCAACGATGCCGATTTCGATCGTGGTGCCCCAGCTGGGCGAGAGCGTCGTCGAGGGGACCGTGGCCAAGTGGCTCAAGGCCGAAGGCGACCGGGTTCGCAAGGAAGAGCCCCTGGTCGAGATCCAGACCGACAAGATCAACGTCGAGATCCCGTCTCCCTTTGAAGGGACGTTGAGCAAGATCCTCGTGCCCGAGGGGACGACGGTCCCGGTGGGAACCGAGATCGCGCAGCTCGCCGGCGCCGGTGAGGCGGAGAGCGTATCCGCCGCCGCCAGGCCTGCCGCGGCCGCCAGCGCGTCCGCATCGGCCACCACTGCCACCGCAGCGCCCGCGCCCCCGGTTCCCGCGGTCCCGGCCACCCCGGCGCGGACCGAGGCCGGCAACGGCGCCCACACTGATCTGGCGGCCGCCGGTGAGGCGCGCAACCTTTCGCTGGCAGTGCGCAAGATCATGCGTGAGGAGAGCGTGAGCCTCACGGAGGTGACGTCCATCAGCGGCTCGGGCGTGGCCGGCCGCGTGACCCGCGACGATCTGCTCGAGTACCTCCAGTCGCGCACCGGGCGCCCGGCGGTGGCCGGGGCCCCGGCGAGGGCGCCCGCGCCCGCGGCGCCGCTTCCGGCCTTCATGGCGGCCCGCATCATCGAGGGCGCCGGCGGTCCGCGCGAAGAAATGGTGCCATTCACCAAGGTGCGCAGGCTGATCGCCGAGAACATGATCCGCAGCAAGCACACCGCGGCCCACACCCACTGCTTCGACGAGGCCGAAATGGGCGCGATCGTGGCCCTGCGCAAGGAGTGGGGGCCGAGGCTCGAGGCTCAGGGCGTCAAGCTCACCTTCATGCCGTTCTTCATCAAGGCGGCCGTCCTCGCCCTCAAGGAGTTCCCGTGGGTGAACGGTGAGGTCAAGGGCGACGCGCTGGTGGTCAAGAAGTACTACAACGTCGGACTGGCCGTGGGGCGCGAAGAGAAGGGCCTGATCGTCCCCAACATCAAGGACTGCGACCGCAAGAACCTGGTGCAGCTCGCGGCGGAAGTGAACGACATCGCCGCGCGTGCGCGCGCCGATCGCCTCCGGCCCGACGATATCCAGGGCGGCACTTTCAGCATCACCAACGCGGGCGTCTTCGGGGCCATCAACTCTTCGCCGGTGATCAACTACCCCGAGGTCGCGATCCTCGGCGTGCACAAGATCGTCGAGCGCCCGGTCGTCCGCGACGGCCAGATCGTGGCGCGGCCGATGATGAACGCCTCGATCGGGTTCGATCATCGGGTCATCGACGGCGAGCTGGCGGTCAAGTTCCTGCGCCGGGTGTGCGAGCTGCTGGAGCGGCCGGAACTGCTGTGGTTCTACGCCTAGACTTCACGGCCATGTCCCACCTCTCCGTTTGCCATCTGGGCCCCACGTCCTACCGCGAAGGCCTCGTGCTCCAGGAAGGCCTGGCGCGCGCGCGCGCCGACGGGCGCACCGGGGATTGGCTGCTCTATCCGGACCACCCGCCGGTCTTGACCGTGGGGAGGAACCCCAGCCCGGGAAACGTCGTCGCCGACGCCGCCACCCTCGAGCGCCAGGGTATCGAGGTGTTCGAAGTCGCCCGCGGGGGCGACATTACCTGGCACGGACCCGGGCAGCTGGTGGGCTATCTGGTTTGCGACCTGGACCGTCAGGGTCGGGACCTCCATCGGTTTCTCCGAAGCATCGAGGAGGGCCTGATTCAGGCTCTGGCGGCCCTCGGAATCGCCGCCCGCCGGGACCCCGGACGTACCGGGGTGTGGTCCGAGGGGGAGAAGATCGCCTCCATCGGGATCGCCGTGCGGCGCTGGGTCAGCTATCATGGTTTCGCGCTCAACGTGGCCCCGGACTTGAAGTTCTTTGATCTCATCCATCCCTGCGGTCTGCGCGGCATCCATATGACGTCGGTGGCCCGGCAGTTGGGGGATCGGGCGCCCTCCCTGCCCGAGGTGAGGGAGCGGGTGGCCGGCGCAATGGCCCGGGTCATGGAGTACCCGGGTTGGGCCTGGGGAGAGGCCGCCGAAGTCCGGGGGTTGGCCCTGCTGGAGACGCCCGTAGGCCCGGCGCGGAACACCAACGCGGCCTAGACGGCCGAACACACGAGAGCGGAGGGGCGCGGTTGAGAATCGACACCTTCACGGTCGAGGAGGCCAACCGGGCCTTGAAGGACATCCGTCCCCGGCTGCAGAGGGTGGTCGCGGCCAAGGGGGAGTTCGACCGCCTGCAGACGCGGATCGACGTGCTGGCGCTGGCGATCTCGGGCGCCACGCGTGACAACCCCGACGCGCGCGAGCTCGGGAAGCTCCACGGGCGGCGCAACCGCCTCGCCGAGGAGATCTCCCAGGAGATCAACGCCGTCCAGAAACACGGGTGTCTGATCAAGGACCTCGATCGCGGACTGGTGGATTTCTACGCCCTGGCGGGCGATCGGGTGGTGTTCCTGTGCTGGCAGCTCGACGAGCCCGAGGTCGGCCACTGGCACACCCTCGACGGCGGGTTCGCGTCGCGCCAGCCCCTGCACCAGAGCGAGCTGGAGTAGACGTGGAAACCCTGCTGTCCCCGCCGGTCCCCGGCGCGCGGCCGTTCTCCGAGTACGCCGCCCTCTCCGCCGACGCGATCCGCGAGCGCACCTGGACGGCGAAGCGCCGCCTGGGCAGTCGCGCCGTCATCCTCGGGCACCACTACCAGCGCGACAGCGTGATCGAGTTCGCCGACTTCCGCGGCGATTCGTTCAAGCTCTCGCAGCTCGCGGCAGCGCAGGCCGAAGCGGAATACATCGTGTTCTGCGGCGTCCACTTCATGGCCGAATCGGCCGACATCCTGCGCCAGGCGCATCAGACGGTGATCATTCCCGACCTGAAGGCCGGCTGCTCGATGGCCGACATGGCGGACATCGAAAACGTCGAGGAAGCGTGGGACCGACTCACCCGCGTCCACGGCGACACGCTGGTCCCGGTGACCTACATGAACTCCAGCGCGGCGCTCAAGGCCTTCTGCGGAGAGCGCGGCGGCGCAGTGTGCACGTCGTCCAACGCGAGCGTGGTGCTGGAGTGGGCGTGGGCGAGGAAGCCGCGGGTGTTCTTCTTCCCCGACCAGCACCTGGGGCGGAATACGGCGGTTGCGATGGGCGTGCCGCTGGAGCAGACGGCGGAGTGGGAGTATCGGGTCGAGGACCTCGACCGGATCAACATTCGCTGCTTCCGCCCGGAGGCCCGCATCCTGCTGTGGCGCGGCTGGTGCTCGGTGCACACGAAGTTCAGCCTGCGCCAGATCCACGAGGTGCGCGCCGAAGACGCCGCGGTGAAGATCCTGGTCCACCCCGAGTGCCCGTTCGAAGTGGCGCGGAATGCCGATCTCGTGGGCTCGACCGAGTTCATCATCGAGCAGGTGAGGAAAGCCCCCGCCCGATCGAGCTGGGCCATCGGCACCGAGATCAACCTCGTGCATCGCCTCGCACGCGAGCACCCGGAGCAGACGATTCGTTCGCTCCAGAAGAACGTGTGCCCGTGCGCCACCATGAACCGCATCGATCCCGCACACCTGCTGTGGGCGCTGGAGAACCTGGCCGAGGGCCACGCGGTGAACCCGGTTCGGGTGCCGGAGGCGGTCAAGCGCCACGCGCGGACGGCGCTCGACCGCATGCTGGAGCTCGGGGGTACCGGTGCCATCGGGCGCGCGACGATGGCAAAGGACTGAGATGAGCGACGGGCTGCCGATCGTGGGCGAAGGCACGCATCCCGACATCAAGGTCTACGGCGCCCCGCGGGCGGCCGTGCCGCAAAGGCTGCCGGTGACGCCGCGCTTCGGCGGCTGCGCCTCGGGCGCGGGGGTGGGCGTGGGCGCGGACGCGGCGGGGCACCTCGGCGGGTTCCGGCGGCTGCCCGAGTGGCTGAAGGTGAAGCTCCCGGGCGAGGGCGAATACGCCGAGACCCGCGCCCTCCTGCGCCGGTTCCAGCTCCACACCGTCTGCGAGGAGGCGCGCTGCCCCAACCTCGGCCACTGCTGGTCGCGTGGCACCGCCACGATCATGATCCTCGGCGACCTGTGCACCCGACGCTGCGGCTTCTGCGCGGTGGCGCCAGGGAAGCCCAACGGCCACGTGGACTGGGACGAGCCGCGTCGCGTGGGCGAAGCGGTGGCGGGGATGAACTTGCGGCACACCGTGATCACTTCGGTGGCGCGCGACGACCTGTCGGACGGGGGCAGCACGATCTTCGCCCGGGTCATCGGCGAGATCCGACAGCGCTCGACCACCGCGATCGAGGTGCTGATCCCGGACTTTCGCGGCCACGCCGACGACCTCCAGCGCGTGATCGACGCCGGCCCCGACATGATCAACCACAACCTCGAGACCGTGGAGCGCCTGCAGCCGCTGGTGCGGCCCAGTGCCCGCTACCAGCGCTCGCTCACCCTGCTGCGCCGGGTACGGGAGAGCGGCACCGGCATCAAGACCAAGTCCGGCATCATGCTCGGCCTGGGCGAGACCGACGACGAAGTGCGGGAGACCCTGCGCGACCTGGTGGGTCACGGCTGCCAGCTTCTCACCATTGGGCAATACCTGCGGCCCACCGTGAATCACTTGCCGGTGCGCGAGTACGTCCACCCCGATCGGTTCCGCGCGTGGTCGGAGGAAGCCCACGCGATGGGATTCGAGAACTGCGCCAGCGGCCCGCTGGTGCGCTCGTCGTTCCACGCCGACGAGCTCGCGGGCACGGTGCGCGCCGGCGAGAGCAGCCGGATCCCCGGAACGAACTAGCCGCTTTCGGCCGCGCCCCCGGAAGCTCCGGGGTCGTGGCCTTTCTCACCCGGAGGCGAACGAGACGTGACCAGCAGAAAGCGAATGGGAATCCTGGTCGGGGGGGGACCCGCGCCGGGAATCAACAGCGTGATCGGCGCGGCGACCATCCGGGCCGCCCTCGAAGGGGTCGAAGTGGTCGGCATCGAGGACGGCTTCGAGTGGATCCTGCAGGGCAACGTCCACCGGGTGCGCCCGCTCACCATCGAGGGCGTGAGCCGCATTCACTTCCGCGGCGGCTCGTACATCGGGATCTCGCGCGCCAATCCCACCCGGCGGCCGGAGGATCTCGAGCAGGTGGTTCATTCGCTGCTGCTTCTCAACATCTCCGATCTCGTCACCATCGGGGGTGACGACACCGCCTACTCGGCGATGAAGGTCGAGGAGGCGTCGGCGGGTCGGATTCGCGTGGTGCACGTGCCCAAGTCCATCGACAACGATCTCCCCCTCCCTCCGACCGTGGACACGTTCGGCTACCAGACCGCGCGCCACCTAGGTTGCGACATCGTGAAGAACCTCATGGTGGACGCGAAGACCACCTCCCGCTGGTACTACGTCATCGCCATGGGGCGCAAGGCCGGGCACCTGGCCCTGGGCATCGGCAAGGCAGCCGGGACCACGATCACCCTGATTCCGGAGGAGTTCAGCCGCCGGCCCATCCGGCTCAAGACTGTGGTGGACACCCTGGTCGGCTCCCATCTCAGGCGTCTGGCCGACGACCGGCGTGACGGGGTCGCGGTGATCGCCGAAGGCGTAGTGCTGGGGATCGACCCCGCGGACCTCGAAGGAGTCGATCAGGCGGAGCACGACGCCCACGGCCACCTCCGCATCGCCGAGGTGGAATTCGGCGAAGCGCTGAAGAAGGCCGTGCACCGGCGACTCGGGGAGTTCGGGATCACGAGCACGATCGTGACCAAGAACATCGGCTACGAGCTGCGCTGCGCGGATCCGATTCCAGCGGACATGGAGTACTCGCGCGACCTCGGCTACTGCGCGGCGAAATGGCTGCTGGAGGGCGGCAATGCCGTGCTGGTCTCGATGCAAGCCGGCCGGTTCGTCCCGATCCCGTTCGCGAGCCTTCTCGACGCCGAGACCGGGCGCCCGCGCACCCGCATGGTCGACATCCACTCCACGCGCTACGCCATCGCGCGGCGCTACATGATCCGCGTCCGGCACGACGACTTGGCCGATCCGCACGAGCTGGCGAAGATCGCCGCCACCGCGCACCTGTCAGCGGAGGATTTCCGGCGCGAGTTCGAGTACCTGACCCACGACGAGCCGCCGCCCCTGGTCCTGGCCGCACAGGAGGACGAGCGCGTCGCGGGTGGCCCGACGCCGGCGATCTCGCGTTCCTGACGTGCCGCGAGGCCGGCCGGAGCCCGCCATGGGCTCTCCCGGCGCCGGGCGTCCTTTCCGGCCCCGCCCTCCCGGCCGAGACGCCTTCAGTTCACCGACGCCTTGCCGTCCTCCTCCTGGTTCAGCCACTTGCGGAAGGCCTCGAAGTCGAAGGGCCGCCGGAGGAAGTTCTCGACCAGCCTGGCCGCCGGGGCGGAGCCGCCGGGCGCCAGCACCGTGTCGCGGTAGCGCTTCGCCACGCCGGACGCGAGCATGTCGTTGCGGTCGAACTGGCTGAACATGTCCTTGGCGATCACCAGCGACCACATGTAGGTGTAGTAGATCGCCGAATAGCCGTCGAGGTGGCCGAACGAGCAGGTGAAGTGCGTGCCCTCGATGAAGGGGAAGGGCTGGTACTTCTTCACGCGCTCGGCCAGGAACGCTTCGGCGTCCACCCTGCTGGCCGACCGGTCGTAGCACGACAGCGACAGGTCGGCGTAGACCAGCTGGCGCCGGGTGCGCAGGCCTTCGCCGTAGTCCTTGGCGCGCTTCATCTGACGCACCAGGTCGGCCGGAATCGCCTCGTTCGTCTGGTGGTGCTTCGCGAACACGGCTAGCGACGCCGGGTCCCACGCCCACTCCTCGAGCATCTGCGACGGCGCCTCCACGAAGTCCCACTCGGTGCGGATGCCGCTCACGCCCATCCAGCGATGGTTGCCCGCGAACAGGGTGTGGAGCAGGTGCCCGAACTCGTGCAGGAAGGTCTCGACGTCGCCGTGCTCCATGAGGCCGGGGTCGTCGGGGTCGGCCCCGGGGAAATTGCAGACCAGCGTCGCCTCGGGGATCTGGCGGCCGGCGACCCCGTTGCGCACGTTGAACTGGGCCGCGTGGTTGTACTTGTCGGGACGCGGGTGCATGTCGAGGTAGAAGCGCGCGGCCAGCTTCCCGTCCTCGAACATCTCGTAGCACTCGACCGAGGGGTGCCACACCGGGGCGTTCTCGACCCGGCGGAACTCGACGCCGAACAGGCGCGCGGTGAGGTCGAGGATGCCCTGCTTCACCCGGGCGTAGGGAAAGTAGGGGCGGACCGACTGCGAATCGAAGTTGTAGTCGGACTTCTGAACCTGCTCGGAATAGTAGGGAAACTCCCAGAAATTGACGGCCCCCGCCGCCGGGTCGTCCTTGCGTTTGCGCTGCAGCAGCACCTGGTACTCGCGTTCCGCGCGCGCGCCGGAGGTCGCCACCACCTTGTCGATGAACCGGCGCACTGCCCCGGCGCTGCCGGACATCTTGTTGGCGGTGATGTACTCGGCCCAGTGGGGGAAGCCCAGCAGGCGGGCCAGCTCTTCGCGCCGGGCGATCAGCCTCTGGAGCACCTCGGTGTTCTTGGGATGGGCGCGGTTCTGGAACTCCATGTAGAGCCGCTTCCGCACCTCGTCCTTCCTGGCATACGAGATCACCGGGATGTAGTCGGGGTAGTTGATGTCGAGCGTCACCTTGCCGTCGGTCCCGGGTTTGTGGCCATCGATGAAGTCCTGGGGCATACCCTCGAGCTCGGCCGGGTCGATCTGGATCGTGCGCACGTCCTCGCGAATGTTGCGCCCGAACTCCTGGCCGATCTTGACCAGCTCTTCGTTGAGGGCCTTGATCCTCTTGCGGGTGGCGTCGTCCTTGTCCACCCCGGCGAGTCGGAAGTCGCGCAGCTCGCGCTCCACGAAATAACGGGTCTCGGGATCGGCGCCCGCAAGGTCCATGGCCTTGAGGGCGCGGTAGACCCGGCGGTCGAGCGACAGCTCGGTGCCGTAGGCCGACACGTCCTGCGTCACCTTTTCGGCCGTGGTCCTCATGGCCGAGTCGGGGTGCACGCTCTCGATCAGCGAGGCTTGCGCGCCGGCGGCGTCGAGTTGGATCAGGGCCTCGTCGTAGTGCACCAGCGTGTTCTCGACCGTGCGCTTGCCCTGGACCGCGAGCATGCGGGCGACGGCCGCCTTGGCCTTCTCGAGGTGATCGACGTGAAGCTTGGAGAACGAGGCGGGCTCGGGATGGCCGGCCCAGAACGGGCCATCCTCGGCCGCCCGTACGGGCACGGCCACGAGTGCCGCCAGCGTGAGCATCAGCAGCGGCTTGCGAAGGGTGGGGTTCACGAATCCTCCTGTACGATTCCACGGGTCCGGAGCCCCGTGCGAGCGGGCGCGGCTGCGATCGTGGGTAGGCGACCCTGAAGCGGCCGGAAGGTGAACCTAATCGAGGGGGGACGGACCGCACAACAGGTGAGAGGGCCGTGGCGACGGACGCGGGCCCCCTCGACCCGGGCGCGGCGGTGTGGAACGACGCCCTGAGCATCGACCCGATCTGGATCGGAACTCCTGATCTCCCCGCGGTCGCCGGGCGTTCGCCTCACCCTTTGCGCGGCGGCTGGCTCGGCCGCATCTCGACGCGACTGTAGAGCGCCCGCGCCGGCGACCGAAGCAGGTCCAGCACCACCTCGGCGACGTCCTCCGGCGTGAGCGCCCATCCCACCTTCTGGGTCGAGCCGCGTCCGAACTCGGTGGCGACGCTGCCCGGCATCAGGTAGGAGACCCGGATGCCGTCGTAGCGCACTTCCATCATGAGCGCCTCGCTGAATCCATTGAGGCCGAACTTGCTCGCGTTGTAGGCGGCCCCGTTCACGAAAGCGTTCTTCCCCGCCAACGAGGAGATGTTGAAGATGTAGCCACCGCCGCGCCGGCGCATGAGCGGAATCGCCTCGTGGCAGCAGTAGAAGACGCCGTGGAGGTTGGTCTCGATCACGCCGCGCCAGTCCTCGGGGCTCAGGTCGGCGACCGGGGCGAAGACTCCGATGCCGGCGTTGTTGACCAGGATGTCCACGCCGCCGGCTGCGCGCCCGACATCCTCGAACAGGCGGGACACCTGGCCGTAGTCCCGCACGTCGCAGGCGAAGCCCAGGGCGGGCGCGCCCACCTCGGCGGCGGCCCGCTCGGCGGCCTCCCGGGTCCTCGCGGTGAGCGCCACGGCCGCGCCCTCGCGATGAAGCGCCTCGACGATGCCGCGCCCGATGCCGCGGTTGCCTCCCGTCACCACCGCCACCTTGCCTTCCAGGAATCCCATCGTGTCCTCCGCGTTGCGCCCGGGGGGGAAGATTCGTTAGCTTGCCTCGTCCGCCGTCGGCTCGGCGCTTCCAGGAGGGAAACGCGCGCCGCGGTCTTCTACTGGATCGGTGAATGCCCGTTCTCGAGCTCGCCTCGCTCTCCAAGCTCTACCTCAATGGCCATCGCGCGGTCGACCGCGTTTCCTTGCGCGTCGAAAGCGGCGAGCTGCTCGTCCTGGTAGGACCTTCCGGCTGCGGCAAGTCGAGCCTGCTGCGCATGATCGCCGGACTGGAAGAGGTCAGCGAAGGCGAGATCCGGCTCGACGGCCGGGTGGTGAACGATCTGCCGCCCAAGGCCCGTGACGTCGCGATGGTGTTTCAGAACTACGCGCTCTACCCCCACATGAGCGTGTTCGAGAACATGGCCTTCGGTCTCGAGCTCCGCAAGCGCCCCAGGGACGAGATCACCCGCGTGGTGCGCGAGACCGCCGCGCTGCTGGGGCTCGAGCCGATGCTCGATCGCAAGCCGCGGCTGCTTTCGGGGGGCGAGCGCCAGCGGGTCGCGCTGGGTCGCGCGCTGGTGCGGAGCCCGAGCGTGTTCCTGTTCGACGAGCCGCTCTCGAACCTGGACGCCAAGCTGCGGGTGCAGATGCGCGGCGAGATCCACCGCCTCCACGGGCGGCTCAAGGCGACGATGGTCTACGTCACCCACGACCAGGTCGAGGCCATGACGCTGGGCGACCGGATCGCGGTGCTCAAAGGCGGCGTGCTGCAGCAGGCCGCCGACCCGTTCACGCTCTACCACCATCCCGCGAACCAGTTCGTGGCCGGCTTCATCGGCAGCCCGCCGATGAACTTCGTGACGGCGTCGATCGCGGACGACGGCGCGGTGGCGCTGGCGGGGGCGGCGCCGTTCCGCCCGCGCCCCGCGCCGCGGGCGCTGGCCACGCGGCGGGGCCGCGCCGTCACCGTGGGGGTGAGGCCCGAGGACGTGACGCTGCGCGCTGCGGGCGAGGGCGCCGCGATCTCCGCCACGCTCGAAGTGCGCGAGCCGCTCGGGAACGAGACCCTGCTCTACTGGAGCACGCCGGCCGGCGCACTGGTCTCGCGCCTCGCGGGCGAGCCCGGTCCGCAAGCGGGGGAGCGCGCGCTGCTCCACTTCGCCTTCGAGCGGCTGCGCTGGTTCGACCCCGAAAGCGGGCAAGCCCTGGAGGATTCCTCCCAGGGCTGACGCGCGCGCGTGGCGCGGGCTACGGGCGGTCCCAGATGTGCTCGAGTCCCCGCTTGATACCGGGGTGCCGCTTCCACTGGTACCAGGCCATGGTTGCCGCGGCGAGCAGGTTCGCCACCACCACCGTCCAGGCCCGGAGCTTGCCGATGAGCTGGGCGCCCAGCGCCAGGTCGAGCACGAAAAAGCCCAGCTGCAGGCACAGGAACAGCACCAGCAGCACGAACCCCACGATCGGGAAGCGCTCGAACAGCGTCATCAGGTAGGAGAACCCGATCCCCACGGCGAGGAAGGTCAGGAAGTGGAACGCCGTG
>Ga0247727_10007797_pt1 | contig 20187 bp, 12 predicted proteins | sample WisWelCaveWW1625_FD_202498 | JGI IMG/M metagenome (GOLD analysis project Ga0247727, IMG submission 202498) | Biofilm microbial communities from Wishing Well Cave, Virginia, United States - WW16-25 | ecosystem: Environmental > Aquatic > Deep subsurface > Groundwater > Cave microbial mat | place... | reverse complement strand
TCCAAGGCTGGGCTTGCCATTTCACTTACAACGGGACGATACCAATAACCAATTCATCTCAAACGAAAGGACCGAAGCTATCTTAACTTTGACCCAAATTGTGTCTTGACAAAGGGGTCCACTATAGTGGGTCATACTGTTTTCCATTCTCCGTGGTTTACCTCCATATCCGACGAAAATTGAATCCCTCAAGAAATTCATTTTAGAGTCTCCATTCGCTGATCTTTTTCAGAAAAATATTCAATGGGGAAAGGTTGCAATTTTGACTGCTACATGGCAGTCAAAAAGTATTGGAGATGAACAGATCCAAGATCACTTAAAGCAGCAATTGGTCAAAATTGCAGAATATATTGGGAACGAGATCGCGAACGCGAGAAAAGTTAGGACACAAAGCCGCGAGGCTTTAGATTTTGCCGATGAAATTCTTGGATATGTTGTAGAAGTGGCACGCAATCTTGCTGTCTACGGAAATTCAAATGAAGAGGCGGTCATCGCGTTCAAAGACTTGATGATAGAACTCTTTTCAGTCTGTCGTCCACTCATGATTTTCGCCCAAACCATTATTCTCCAACTTTCTCTTGCACTGCCCGCAACCGAGGCGCGGCATTTTGCGGTGTTACTAACGCGGATAAGGACCCAATGAATTCCAATAACCAACGAGCATAAGACTTAAAATGCCTTGTAAGGTAGCGTTTGATACGCTCTTTCAAACCTCATTACCTCAAAGCCCCAACTTCACAGCTTGACGAAAGGCACTCGCCCCGATCCATAAAGATAGTGAAGCTAACAAACAGTGGGGGACGCGACTTTATGCTCTAAATCTTCAAACCGTTGCTCACCCCTATAGAGATATCTCTATTTCTGTTTTTTTGGGTTTCTCTTTGGAAATCTCAAGCCCCCTTTCTAGTGTGATGCAAGATTTTTCATCCCGCGCAAAAAGAGCGTGCTGTTGTACAATCACGCTCAGATTAATGACAAAGCAATCTGTATTCAAAAAGAAGAACCGACCTCGAATAAGATCGGTTCTTCTGCAATTCACACAGTAACACTCCCCCTCGCATCAGAGACTATACTCATGAACATCTTGAGAGACTCGATGAATTCAAATCCCGAAATATACCTTTCGGACTGGCTCGGGGATCCGTGGACGGAAGAGAGATTCTCCTGAAATAAACGACTCCAAACATTTTTCTCATTCCGTGCTAAAATTCCTTCCCCATGTTCATCCTGCACGCCGGCTGGCTTTTGACCGCGCCCACCGATAAAACGCGCGGCTTGGTCGTGTGGGCAGAGACCGATCACAAAGCCGACATGACCATGCGCGCGCTGGCGCGCCTGCATCCCTTCACCGCTGCCCCGCGCGCGCTGCGCCGCGTCCTCGTCGAATGGATGCCTGCTGCTGAATTTTTGATCAAACAGCGCGCATCAGAATTCACCGCGAACGTCTGGCTGCCCTCGACAGACAACACCCCACAAGCTTCACTGCCCCTTTTGAACATCGCGCCACAAGCTACAAATTCCGCGTTGGAACTTGCAGTGTGGCAAGTCGAAACCCTCCGCTTTGAACCCGATGAAGCACTGGCATTTCTCGCGGCGCTGCCTGCGGATGAGGATGAAATGCCCGGCGTACGCGTGGGCGCGGATGTGCGCTATTGGCGCGCGGCGGGCAAATTCGCGTTGGAACTCATCGCGCGCCAACGCTTTGGGCCGACGCTTACGGAACGCGATGAGAAATTTCTCGCGCTCTGGGAGCCGCTGCTGGATGAGCCCGACGATACCGCGCGCGTGACGCGTCTTGTCAACGCGCTGCCCCCACTGTGTCGTTCTTACACACTGCGCGAGGCGGACGCACCGCCAAATCATTCCCCGCGCGCCCTCGTCGAAAATTTTTTCGCGGGAGTGATTGATTCGTTCGCGCGGACGCACGGCGATGTGTCTGTGTCAACAACACACAGCACAACGACAACCGCAGAACAATGGCTCGACGCATTGAATGGTGACGCGGTAGTTAAGCAATCCGCGTCCGAGCTGCGCGCGTTTTACGAACAATATCGCGCGTGGGCGGAACCGTTTCCCGGCGCGGCGGGCGGCGATGTGTTTCGTTTGTGCTTTCGCCTCGAACCACCGACGCAAGAGGATCTCTCAATCGCGCGCCAAGAATTGGAAATTTACGCGCCACCCGCGCACGCGCGCGATTGGACGCTGCGCTATTTGCTCCAAGCCACTGACGATCCGAGTTTGCTGGTGCCAATGGATCAAGTGTGGAGCGCGCGCGGCAGCACGGCAAAATTTTTGAATCGCACATTCGACGCGCCGCAGGAACGCGTGCTTGCGGGCTTGGGTCATGCCTCGCGTTTGTTTGCGCCCGTCGAAGCCAGTTTGCGCGCGGCGCGTCCCGCGTACTGTGAGTTGAACGCGGCAGAAGCGCACACGTTTTTGCAGGAAACCGCGCTGCTGCTGCAATCGTTCGGTTTTGGCGTCTTGGCCCCGGGCCTGAATGCGAAATTTGGTGTGCGCGTGAATTTGAAACCCGCGCAAAAAGAAATGCCCAAAGGCGGCGTCGCGGGAATCTCCTTTGCTCAAGTGGTGAATTATGATTGGCAATTGGTTTTGGGCGATACGACGTTGACGCGTGAGGAATTTGACAAGCTCGCCGCGCTGAAAACACCGCTCGTGCAAATTCGCGGGCAGTGGGTGGAACTGCGCCCCGAACAACTGCAAGCCGCGCTCAAGTTTTGGGAAAAGCGCACGCGCGCAAATGAAATAAACGCGCAAGACGCGCTGCGCCTCGCCCTCGGTTTGGACACATCGAAAGCGGACGCAGGTTTGCCGCTAACACAAGTGGTAGCTGACGGGTGGATTGGTGAGCTATTAACGTCTCTCGAACAAAGCGACAAGGTTCAGCCGCTGCCCGCGCCGCGCGCCTTTCACGGCGAACTGCGGCATTATCAAAACGCGGGCTTAGCGTGGCTCGCGTTTTTGCGGCAGTGGGGGTTGGGTGGGTGTCTCGCGGACGATATGGGTTTGGGCAAAACGCCGCAGACGATCGCGCTGTTGCTGCACGCGCGCGAACACGCGAATGGCGGCGCGCGTCCAACGCTGATTGTGTGTCCCACTTCCGTCGTCAGCAATTGGGAACGCGAACTGACGCGCTTTGCGCCCGCGCTGCGCGTCTACGCCCATCACGGCGCGGCGCGCAAAAAGAATGATCTCACCGCGCGCGCAGCGCAAAGCGATGTCGTGCTGTCGTCATATCCGCTGCTGCAGCGCGATGAAAAACAATTGACCGCGCTCGAATGGGACAATATCATTTTGGACGAAGCGCAAAATATCAAAAATCCCGCCACCAAACAGGCACAAGCGGCGCGCAAACTGCCCGCGCGGTGGAAGTTGGCATTGACCGGCACGCCGATTGAAAATCGCTTGAGCGAACTGTGGAGCATGTTTCAATTTTTGAATCCCGGTTATCTCGGCGCGCAGGCGGACTTTCAACGCCGTTTTGCCAATCCCATCGAGCGCGGCGGCGACGACACAGCAGCACAGCAACTGAAACGCTTGACGAGTCCGTTTATTTTGCGCCGCGTCAAAACCGATCCCAAGGTCATTAGCGATCTGCCCGCGAAAAATGAGATGAAAGTTTTTTGCAATCTCACGCGCGAGCAGGCGACGTTGTACGAAGCGGTAGTACGCGATTCCCTCAAGCGCATTCAAGAAGCGGAAGGGATGTCGCGGCGCGGTATCGTGTTGGCGACACTGCTGAAACTGAAACAGGTCTGCAATCATCCCGCGCAATTTTTGGGGGACGCGAGCGCGCTGCCCGGACGCAGCGGCAAACTGGCGCGCCTCTCGGAAATGCTGGCGGAAGTGCGCGCGGTGCGGGAACGCGCGCTCGTGTTCACCCAATTTGCCGAGATGGGCAAATTGCTGCAAAGCTATTTGCAAACCGAATTGGCGGACGAGGTGTTGTTTTTGCACGGCGGCACGCCGACCAAAACGCGGACGCAAATGATTGATCGGTTTCAGAACGACGCGCATGGGCCCCTCGTCTTTCTGCTTTCGATCAAAGCGGGCGGCACGGGTTTGAATCTCACGCGCGCGAATCATGTCTTTCATTTTGATCGCTGGTGGAATCCCGCCGTCGAAAATCAAGCGACGGACCGCGCATTTCGCATCGGGCAAACGCGCAACGTGCAGGTGTACAAGTATTTGTGCGCGGGCACATTTGAAGAGCAAATTGACGCGATGATTGAACGCAAAAAAGAACTCGCGCAAAGCATCGTCGGCGTGAGCGAGGGCTGGCTCACCGAACTCTCCACCGACGCGCTGCGCGATTTGTTCAAATTGAGAAAGGACGCGATTGGAGAATAAAGGATGAAGGATGAGGGATGAACGCGATGTAATCATCGCCTCATCCTTCATCCTTCATCCCTCATCCTTTACCGTGTGGGACTGGTATCCAAAATCAAAGCCGCGCCGTCCGGCGCGGGGCATCAAGGCGCAGAGCAAACAATTTGGGAAAACGTGGTGGGCGAGCCGCTGGCTCGACGCGTTGTACAAATTGATTGACCCCGCGCGGTTGCAGCGCGGGCGTTCGTACGCGCGCAGCGGGCAAGTTTTGAATCTCGACATCCAAGCGGGACGCGTGGACGCGCGCGTGCAGGGCAGTCGTCCGCAGCCGTACAAGGTGTGGATCAAAATCGAACCCTTGTCGAAAGACGAATGGGCAAAGGTCACAGAGGCGATGTCGGCGCAAGCCCTCTTTGCGGCAAAACTGTTGGCAGGCGAGATGCCGCAAAATATCCAAGAAGCATTCGATACCGCGCGCGTGAGTTTGTTTCCGACAAGCCGCAATGATTTGGAAACGGAATGTTCGTGTCCCGATTGGTCGAATCCGTGCAAACATATCGCCGCCGTGTATTTGCTGTTGGGCGAACAGTTTGACGCCGATCCCTTTTTGCTGTTTCAGTTGCGCGGCGCAAGCAAAAATGAAATCATGGCGCGCTTGCGGGCGCGGCGCACCGCGCAAGAACCTGCATCCGCCGAGCGAACACAAGCCATCCAAAAGAAACCGCGCGTCAAACCAACGCCCGTCGAAAAAGTTGTGCCGCTCGAAAGATTGGTCACCACGTTTTGGACCGCTGACGATACGCTCGACGATTTTCGCGTGAACGTACGCGCCGCCGAAATAGACGCGGCGGCGGTAAAACGTCTGGGCGCGCCGGGCTTTTGGCACGGCAAGCAAGATTTTGCCGCGCGCATGGCGCGCGCGTATCAGGATGTGACGCGCGCGGCGCTGGCGTTGATGCGCGAATCGTAAATCGTACTTGTTGTATCGTGAGAAATCATTTTGTGAGCCGCGTGTAAGCCGCCCGCGATAAATCCTCCAGCGCACATTACGCGCAGGACAGAAAAAATGCGCTACAATCATTCCGTAAAGTTACCGGCAACGACGCCGGTGTGGGGATAAGGAGCTCGAACATGGCAGCGTCGCCAAATACGGAATCGGCAAACGGACAGCGTCGTCCTGCCGCGCCGCGTCTTTTTTCATTGCTGAAAGCTCGATGGCTTTTTTTTAGCTCGCTTGTAGCGGGCGGCTTGTTGCTGCTTGGCGCGCTGCTCTATCAAGCCCGCCGAGATTTTGAGGAAAGCCGCTTTGCGACACAGCGTTTGACTTTGAGCGATCCGCCCATCGAGATCCTGTATCGCCAACACCTCGCGTACCAACCCCTGAGCCAATTGGGCGCGCCCCTCATCGCGCGCCTGCCGGATTCCCTACTCAAGACTTCCACCAATCCTACTCCTTCACTCCTCACAATTCCCCTGACCTTTGTGAGCGATCACCTGATGTTCACGGACGCAGAGGGCAATCCTGTATCGGGACAAATGCTTCTTTCAAACGAGAACATTTCGCAGACCGTCGGCACATTGTACGTGCGTCCGAAACCGGTCCGCGCGAATGCGCCGACCATCGCAAGCTTGGGGATCGTCGTTCCGCCTTATACAATTGAGCAGCCCTTTGATTTGACCACTGACTATAACACGCGGCAAGCACAGCCGATTGTGTTGGAAACGGAAGCTGAATCGCACCTCCGTTCCTTCTTGTCGCATCTGCTCGGCGAAAATGCGTTGGCGCTTGCGGTCGGGGTTGCATTGATCGGTTGGGGGCTCGATTGGATGCGTCGGCGCGAGGAGCGCATCGAAAACGATCGCCAATTTCAGCTGGACCAACAAAAACTCCAACTCGACATTTTGGGTTACGAACGCGAGCTCAAAAAAGAACAAACGGAGGCGCTGGTTCGCGAGCAAGCGGCAAAGCAGGAACAGGAACGCCAAGCAACAGAATTGCGCGCGCGTGAATTGGAACGTGAACGCGAACATCAATTGGAAGAACGACGGCGGCGGTTGCCGCCGATTCGCGAAATGATGCGGAACCGCCCTTCGTACGCGCTCCAACAATTTTTGGCGTTGGAAGAGGAAGCAAAACAGTTCGGGTGGGATCAATCTATTCGAGATTCATTGGTTGGATTTCGCGCGGACTTTGAAAAAGATATCCAAATCAAGCAACATGTCATCCAACACGCGGGCGAGGCGATTACCTCAGACGCGCGCAACGACTGTGCTGAAATTCTTGCGACCTACGACGAATTCTTTAACGCGTCCGAGTCCCTCCTGCACGTGCCGAGTCGAGCATCTATTGGCGTTCTACGCAAAGAGCTTGACGCGAATGCCCCACTCGACCCGGACTTGCCGCCGCAGGTGCACGCTGCGGCTTTGGTGCTATGGAATGAATTTAACAATTATGCGCGCGAACTGCTCCGCCCCTTGCTGATCGACGTCTATCGAAAGGCAGCGGATCCACAAACGCTGCTCAAGCAGTTGGAAGCCGCTGCGCCGGATCTCGTACGCGATCTCGAAATTCGCCGCGTGCTCCAAAAGCGCGGACTTGAAAGTGATTTTTGGGATTATAATTACGCTTGGTCTGCAAAGTCTTTTGCGGGGGAGATTGAAGATCCTGAAAATATGAAACTTTGGAAGAACGCCGCACACTTGGATTGTCACCCGTTCGGCTATGGCACCGTGGCGCGTGACCCCTTGTTGCTGCGCGATTGGGCGAACCCGACCTGTTGGCGAACAATACTAGCGAATCGTCCAATGATCCTCTATGCGTCGGATGTGCGGGACAGTATGGCAGTTGCGGTCCGTTTGTGTGAACAGATTTACGCGACGGGTAAAGAACCCGAATTAAAAACGGTCTTTCCAATTTGGCTTCCGCTGCCGCTTGAGGAGATGCCGTCGGAAAGATCGCAAACGGTGTACTTGAATCATATCGCGCGGGCTTGCAGCAACAGCTGGTGTGAGTTACTCGCGCACAATGCAGAGGCGTTTTTGGATCTTGGAGCTGCGGGACGCGCCGCAGTCGCCGAGCTCTTGTATTGGTCCAGCGGTTCGGAAGGATATCTCGTTTCGAGATTGCGCCAGGCGGGTTTGAAAGACACCGCCAGCGGGCAAATTTTGTTGCGCCTGCTGCAACAGGCAATCGGCGTGCCCCATGCGATCGAGCGTTTGAGTGCAAATCAGCTTGAACGATGGATTGCGCTGCGCCCACCCGGTCTCAAGTCAACCTACTTGATTGCCTCTTGCGCGAATGTAGATTACGTCAGCCAGATGGGTCCTTTTGCGGAGCAGCTCGCCGAAATGTCAGACCTGTTTTCGCAATGCAGCGTGACCTTAAAGCTCTTTACTACCGCCGAACGCATTTCTTTGCTCGAATGCCACGAGCTCAAATGGAGTCGGCAAGAGCTCGCAAAACATCTCGGCTCGCGTGTCCATCGTGCCACGATGGCAGAGTTCCAATCACCGGGCTATAAGGGGACGCTGCGCTTTGCCGATCTCTTTAACCCGTATGACAAAGCGGTGAATGCAGACAGAATTCTTGCCCGATATGCACAGGGCAGTTTGTACCGCGTGTTAGACATGGCAAACGCGGTCGTTCAAGCGCGTTTGACGCGCGAGATCAGTAAAGAGGATCAGGAACTCGAGCGCGTGCTGCTGGATCGCTCCGATCTGAAAAACGGACTCTTGGAATTCGTCCCATGAAAACAAAGCCCACAACGTACCCCGCGTTAGGTTCGCTCGCGTTTGATTCGTTGAAAGCGGAAGCCGAGTTAGACTGGCTCGGACGTGTCATGATCGAGCCACCCGAACTCGCGCGCATGATGCAGCCCCATTCCGTTCTGATCATCGGCGCGCGGGGTTCGGGCAAAACCGCGCTGCGGCTCGCGCTGCTGCAAAAAAGTTTGACGCTCCCGCTGCCGCGTCCGCTTGCCGTCGAATGGCGTCCCGAGCTGCCAAAGGATCTATCCAGCGAATCCGGTATCGTGCGGACGTACATGGATCAAGTGTTGTCGAGCTGCGCGTTGGCGTTGCTGCGGTTTGTGGCGACCACACCCGCGCACTTTAACGCCGCACCCATTTGGGCACGCGAAACGTTGAGCGGGTTGATTCAACAGTATCTGCCCGGACATCCCGAACTGCGCCTCGACGAACTCGAGGGGGAGGTGTCGGTGGAAGGATTGAGCGTTGCGCGCCAAATGCTTGAAAGCGCCCCGCGCAGCACACTCAACAAGGATGCGGGGCAGAACATTGTCATCTCTACCCTCGCCAATTGCATCAAAAAAATGAATCTCAGCGGCATCTGGATTGTCGTCGATCAACTCGAGTTGTGGCTTGATCTGGAAGCGCAAGCGATGGCGCAATCGCTGTATGCTTTGATCAAATCCCTCTCGCTCTTTGAGATTTCAGGATTTGAATTCAAACTGATCGCGCCGCGCGAATTTGAAACAGAGCTCAAACAGCTCAGCGCAATGACGATTCGACGCATTGACGGGTATCCGTTGGAATGGAGTGAAACGCAGCTGGCTGCCATTCTCGAACGCCGGCTCGCCGCTGCGTTTGGGAAAAATGAATTCCCTCTTGAAAAGTTTGCGCCGCGCGAACCTCTGCTGGCGTTCTTGAAAGAATATGGCGCGGATTTACCCAAGGCGTGGCTCGAATTACTCAAACCCTTTGTCGAAGACTTTCGCAAGCACTCACGCGCGCGCCCCTTTTCACAAAAGGAATTTGTCGCGCTGCAACGAAAATATCCGCCCCTCCTGCGTCGAGATTTTCGCACCAAGGAATATGCGCTGCACTACAAACCGCTGGTCCTGACCGGACAGCCGCGCAAACTATTAGCGTACCTGTACGAAAAACGAAGTTGTACGCGACATGAATTATATTTTCTTGGTTTGCGGGGGCTGCCACAAATTCCCGAAAGCAAAGGGGACAAGGATTGGGAAGAGCCGGACGGATGGCACGGCACATTTGACACGACACTGTACCGACTGCGCGCCCAAGTGGAGCCGATTCCGGAGGAGCCACGCTATATCATTACGAATAAAAATACCGGGAAAATAGTACTACAAAATGCGATGTGAGGGTTTTGTGAGCCGTTCTTGAGTTTCTCGCGAGTAAAGAGTACGTGTAAAATACAAATGTTTCAGAATTTCAATCGTTTCCTCATGTATAATCGCCCCCGTTTTCTTTTTGCAACCTGGACTCATGCCGAGCTTGTATTACGAGTCCGAGAGCTGGGTCCGACATTTGGGACTTGCCTATAATCCCTTTGCCCATTTTGAAGCGAGCACTGACCCGCACCTCGGCGACTATCTGGTAAATCATCAGGCGTTTCCCACCGTTTGGGGGGCAACGCCTGCGCTGGTGTTTGCCGCGCATGGCGGCGGCAAGACCGCGATGCGTTTGTACACGGCGCGCCAATGTTGGACAGAATATCGCGCCTTTCCCGTCTCATACCTTTTGCCGATTCATGGCGAGTTTCATTCTGGCGTTACGCTTGAACAGCATCTGCAAGTCATCACACGCGCGGTTGCGATCTCGATCTTTATCGCGCTCGCATTTCGACCAACACTCTATCTCGGACTCGATCCCTCACAGCGTCACTCCCTCATTGACGCGATGGGCGATTTGCTTCCTGCGCCCGTTCCCTACTATCTCGAGATTCTTGAAACTGAAGGCACCCCGACCGCTCTGCCCTCCCATTTCAACACCGCATACCTCTTTGCGGAATTGCCCGAACGCGAACCATTGCTGGCATTTTGCGCTGCGCTCAAGGCGGACAGCGTATCGAATGGAACAGGCACACCGCTTCCGGCGCGTGAACAGCTAACCCGGCAACTCGCGACGATCTTTGAGATAACACACCTGCCTACCATTGATCTGTTGGTTGATGGTGTTGATGGCGCGCCCGAAACATTCGGCAATCCTCTCGCGCAGGCGGATTGGCTTGCACCGCTCATCCAACACGCTGAGGTCTGGCGGTCTCACAATCTGCTTCTCAAAGCGTTCGTGCCACTTGACGCGCGTCCCGTTTTACTAGAACGCTTTGCGAGCTCCCTTCGCGATTTTCATCAAACGGAATTGGTGTGGGAATCGGAGAACTTGGCAGAGCTGTTACGACGCCGCCTGTACGCCGCGAGCGGCGGACAAATTAACAGTCTCGATGCCTTTGCCGGACCGGGTTTGTCCGGGGTCGAAGCCACTGTCGCGCAGCATATCATTCCCTTGCCGCGCGAGGCGCTCTTGTTCATCTCGAGGATTCTTGAAAATTACGCGGAACGCGTTGGCGAAACAGCGGACAGTCTTGAAACCGAAGACGTTGATCGCGCGACCGTATGGTATGAGAAAAATAAAGCGTGGGTGCATCACCCCGCCCATGCTCTGGCAAATTCTGCGGTTTTTTGATATGATGGAAGGAGACCGCAGAACTGCACGCCAACTTCGCGGCTCCTATCCTCACCTTTGGAGGAGATATGAGCACCGCTCCGCGCTTATCATTCACGGTAACGCAATTCATTTCCCAGCCCCGTCGTGATGAACTCGCACTCGTCACGAATGTCATTGACCACATTGATGATCCCGATCAACCCCGCACGGTTGTTTTTCACAAAGAAATTGGTTCCGGCAAAACATGGCTCGTACTGTATCTCAAGCGCGAGGTTTTGAGTCATCTTTTCAACGTCACGACTTTGTTTGTGAGTTTTGGCAAACCGTTTCAAGACTCGAGTCTTGCGCCGGGCGAGTACGTGGTGGACGAAAAACTTTATGCGCCCGATGCCTCGCCCGATGAACTCGCGCGCGGCGTACTCGCCTGGATCGCGCAGCAAGATTCGATCAATGCGTCAACCTCGCCCACCGGCGATCTCATCGAACAAACCGGTTTGTTGGTGAATGCCATCCGCGAAAAATTCAAGGAGCGCGTCCTCGTTTTGATCTTTGATTCAATCTTTGAAGTAGATTGGACCAAGTTGGCGAAATTAGAAAATGCTTTGCTTGCGCCGCTTGCCGCGCTGCCGCGCGTAGTAATGGTTCTCACCGGGCGGGGACGAATGTATCCTTGGGAATCACCGTATCTGCGCGTCAATGTTGCGCCTTTCAAATCAGCCGAGGGCGAGTTCATACCGCTGCGCCCATTTACCTCGCTGGAAGTTGCGACGCAATTGCAATTGCTCAAGCAGACCTTGAGTCCAAGTTTGCCCGCAGAGACAATCCATCAATTGGGCGGTGGATACCCATGGATCAACTATTTGCTGGCGATGGGCGGTAATGAGCCCGCTGCAACCCGCATCGCGCGCGAAGGACTTTTGGATGTAATCCCTGAAGAGCGTAAAGCGCAAGTGAGCAGGGATTTGGAAGCGTTATGTGTCTTGCAAGGGTTTCGCGAAAGTGAGATGCCAAAAATGTGGGCGGCGTATGACGATCGCGGCAATGGCGATGAAATGAGCAAAGCAGAGATTCGCATGCGCCGCGACCATTTGCTTGACACCTATTTCATGCACTGGCGCGATGGTCGCTTTGTGATTGATGAACCGATCCGTCGGGTGTTGGAAAGTTATTTAAAGACCAATGATTTGAAACGATGGGAGCGTCTGCAACGCCGCGCCAAGCAATTGTACGAAACGTGGGCAAAAGATTTTCAAAAGTACGAAAAACATTTTCAGGATCAAGCCGCGTATCACGCGCGGCAGTTGGCGGCGGTGCAGAGTTAAAGACCGGCGTTAGATCCTTTCCGATTATTTTTTCTCGTCGCGTCGAACCCTAATTACAAGAGGTTTCTCAGTCCTCAAAGGTCTTACGAATGAGGACTACGCCTCAACCACACCTCACATATATTTTAGAGTTCCTTGCATTGTTGCAGGAGGACACATGGCGAATCTCGAATCCTCGTCCCTCGGAAGTACGGGTTTATTTGCCACTGCGCGCATTGTCGGGCGCGAGAAGCAGCTCGAAAGAATTTTTGAAATTGTTAAAAAAGAGCAGGAATATCCCAAGGCAATTATCAGCATCATTGACGAGGGAGGCGCTGGCAAGACCAAGCTGCTCGAGGAAACCCTCCGTCGGACGGCAGGTCTTCCCAATGTCGTCTCGGCACGCGAACCGATCGACTTTTATCTTATGCCGCCGCACATTCGGTACGGTCTTGCGGATGGGCTTTTCAATGTCCTCAAGCAAGCCGGAACTTTATCGCCACAATTTGACGAACTGAGCGAACAAGTAGAGCGCGCGCGGGTGCTCGGTGATGCCACCAGCGCTGCCAAGATCCGCGACCAAGCTGTGGTCGCCTATGAAGAATATTTTAAAGGGCTTGCCTCACAAAAACGCATGGTTGCGGCGCTTGACACGGCAGAACGGATCGTCTATGACATTCCTGGAATGCCGTCCTTTATCGCGGATGTAGCAGATTCATGGAAATGGCTTTTAAGCTTTCTCCCGCAGCTTTCTAACTTTGTAATCTTACTTGCCGGACGCGAGCAAGCACGCCGGTTGCTTGACGAGTTGCCAAGCCCCAAAGTGCACAAGGAGGAAATAATATTGGGTCCGCTGACGGAACCAGAAGTGATCGAATACTTTGATGTTCTCGCGGAGACCGCACGGACACGCGGTCGCGACGATGTCGCAACCCGCATCGCGAAGGTGACGAGAGACCAGCGCCAAGTTGTGTGGAAGCTCTCAGAAGGCAAACCTATCTCGTTATCTCTCTTTGCTGACCTCATTTCACTAGAGTCCCCCGTTCCCGCGCCGTTTCAAAAGACATTATCCGAGCTGGAAGCCCAGTCCCTAGATGAACTTGACCAAATGCGTAAAGGCCTGAACGAATTGTTGATCAATCGATTGATTGAAAATCGCGTGGTTGATCAACCATTGTTGGGGGATACGATCAGGGCAATGGGACGCGCTACGCGCGGTGTCAATGTAAAACTACTCCAAGCTCTCTTGGATTGTTCCGAACCCGCTGCGGAGCAAAGTCTGCGGGACTTTAGCTACCTGTCCATTGCGCGCAAGCGCCGGTTGGAAGCCCAGCCCAAAAACCCATCGGAAGCCCAGATCGTTGAGCGCTGGTTTTTGCATGATGAGATGTACAAGCTTCTTGGCGAGCATATCTACCGCAAAGCAGAAGATGCGGATGAAGAAAGGGAGGCGGCGGAACGGATTCAAAAATACTATCAAGAGCGTACCGCTGTGCGGCGCAAAGAGTTAGATGACATCTTTGACCCCGTGGAAAAAAGTGGCGCGGAACCGGATATGGATAAGCTGTCCTATGTCGAATCGCGCCGCCGCAACTTGTTAACCGAGGATGTCTATTATCGGCTTAAACATGATGGGCTAAATGGTTTTCGTTGGTATTATCGTTATAGCCGCCAAGCGACTCTTTCCGGTGAAACGGAAATTGATTTTCGACTCCAATCGGTTCTGCTTGAATACATTTCAGAACGTCAAAGGGAAACGAGTTGGGCAAACGATCCAGAGAGCTTGGATTTGAGTCAAGTCTTTGGCATCATTGCGATGCGCCCTATCGTACGGTACTGGGCAGAGCAAAAGTATGATCTGGCGTTGGAAGAAGTGAAACGCTATCGGAGAGATGGACAAGAACTGCTTGCTCAAGGCGCGCCGGGCAGTCCCGCGATTCTGGATATTTGGGAAGCGTATCTTTTAACCACTCGAGGGGGAGATCAGAATCTGCATGCAGCGGAACAGATCCTCAATCGTGTGCTTGACGAATTGCGTCCTAATGTCTCAACCGCAATTGCTGATGATCTAAAATTGCAACGACCTTGGCGCACAAAGGCAATCTACGCGTTAGGTCATCGCGTGCGTGGTTATTTGTATCGCTCTCGGGGCCAACTACGAAGAGCCGTGAAGGATTACACCATTGCCGCGCGCTTGTGGCGCGACTTGGACATACTTGCCGAACAAGCCGAGACACTGAACAGCTTGAGCTATGTGCTTACTTTGCTCGGTGAATTTGGGGACGCGCGTGCGTTGGTCAAGAATGCAATTGGGTTACGCCGGTTTATCGGTCCGCGTTACCCCGTTGGTCTAAGTCTCAATACGCTCGCGATTGTCAGTCTCTATGAGGGCAACTATGGGCGCGCGGTGCGAGAAACGAATCGCGCCCTCGCCCTTTTTAGAGGGCTGCGTCACCGCCGCGGTATTGGCTTGTCATTCTTGAATCTTGCCGAAGCGCTGCGCCGCCAGAGTCAGACCGATGATGTTCCAGAAAACGACAAAAAAATCATTCAACTTCGCGAAGCCCGTCGTCACGCCACCGAAGCGCTTGACATCTTTCAACTTGAGGCACGCGAGACCCTCTATGAAGTTACTGCACTTGTCGAACTCGGGTGCATCCATCGCGACTGGGGAAAGGTTGTAAAGCAAATGGGAGACCCGAACGCAGAGGTCTTGGATCTGAGTCGCGAGGCGCAGAGTTTTTTGGAACGCGCCGCGACCCGCGCGGGCACTCAGATGCTCTATCTTAAAGTTGATGCACTGGTCAATCTGGCCTGGTTGGGTTACTTTGTCAGCGACATGGCCCTCATTCAACGCGCTAACCTCGAAGCACAATGCTCCTTTCCGCCAAATTATTATCTCAATCCTAATACAGGCAAACCCGAAATAGACCCCGATGATGCGGAAGTCCAGCTCTTTTCCCAAATGGGGAAATTGAATACGCTGGTTGGCAACCTCGCATTTAACCGTTTTGACCTGGAGGAAAAAAAGAAAGGAAACCGCGATCAAAATTTGATGCGCGAGGCGCTTGCGGAAGCTGCTTACCATTACACTCTTGGACTGGCATACAACCATGTCATGAGTGCTACATATCGCGACGTTCGCCGAGCGGAAGATGAAATCTACGAACGCGTGAAAAAACTCAACCCGCGCGAATTAAAAATTGTTGCCGATAAGGTGAGCGGGATGGAAAAAGGTTGGAACCTTGGAAAATCGGCAATGCGCGAGTTATTGGAGCACCGGACCATCTGGTTTGGAGATTAACCAATGGACAAGCCAACTATCCTCCACACAACGTCCGGCGAACTCGCAGAACAAGACTGCGCCTGCCCCGATGGTGGCTTTGAGCCGCTGCCCGCGCAAAAGGTTGCTTCTTCGACAAGCTTGCAAGTCGCGCCCCAGCTCTATCGCGCGCCTCTCCCCGCGCAGCATCAACTCGTTTTCAATCCATTCGGTTTCTCGAATGTCGTCGTGCTCAACGCACCCGCGCAAGTCATCCTGGATACATTTGCGTCGCCCCACACGCTTGACACTGTTTTGCCCGGTGACGATTTATCCCGCGAGCAATACGCGAACGCCGTCCACACTCTCACAGCTCTCGGCTTGCTTCGTCCCACAGACATGTCTGCTTCGATCCTTCGTTCGCGCGCGAAAACATTGACCGCGTGGCTGCATGTCACGAACGCTTGCAATTTACGCTGCACCTATTGTTACATTCACAAAACGAATCGCGCGATGGATGAGGAGACCGGACGCGCCGCAGTGGATGCGGTGTTTCGCTCCGCTGCGCGGCACCAATTCCAAGCAGTCAAACTAAAGTATGCGGGCGGCGAGGCAACGCTGAACTTTGATCTCGTGCGAACCCTTCACGAACACGCGCACGCGCGCGCCAAAGAAACGGGCTTGCAACTGCACCAAGTCGTTTTAAGTAATGGGGTCGCCCTCACGCGCGCGATGATCGAATTCTTGCGCGACGAACAAATTCGATTAATGATTTCGCTCGATGGCATCGGCGCGGCGCACGATACCCAACGCGTCTTTGCCAATGGACACGGCAGTTTTCTTTCTGTCGTCCACGCGATTGATCGAGCGGTTGAAAATCGCTTATCCCCTCATCTTTCCATCACCGTCACCGCGCACAACGCGGCTTCTCTGCCCGACGCGGTCAATTTTGCGCTCGATCGCGATCTGCTTTTCAATCTCAATTTTTATCGCGAGAATGAGTGCGCGGGCTCGCACACCGAACTCGCCGCCGATCACGCGCGCATCATTGCCGGCATGAAAGCGGCGTTCGCGGTGATCGAAGCCCGCCTGCCGCGCCGCCGCGTGATTGACGGACTTGTGGATCGCAGCTCGTTTGCCGAACCGCACGAGTATGCGTGCGGCGCGGGACACAATTACATGGTGATTGACGAACGCGGCGGGATCGCGCGTTGTCAAATGGAAATCGAACGGACGGTTACAAACGTGATGGCGGACGATCCACTTTTGGCGCTGCGGCAGGTGCGTGATGGGTTTCAAAATATTCCCGTCAGTCAAAAGACCGGCTGCGCGAACTGCGAATGGCAAATGTGGTGCGCGGGGGGATGCTCGCTTTTGACTTTTCGCGCGACGGGGCGCAGGGACATTCAATCGCCCTACTGCAACGTTTACAAAGCGTTGTATCCCGATGCGGTTCGTCTGGAAGCGTTGCGCTTGCTCAAATACGCGGCAGTCAATGCCTGACCGATCACGATTGCTAAACCTAAAGCGCGGAACAGACGTTGTCTGTCCCGCGCTTTTTTGCAATTTCGTGTAAGGTCGACGCGAGACACATTTGAGTCTCTCGCGACAAACTTTTGTGATGAATCCGGCTAAATCCCCTGTAAGATATACGGCAGATGAGTTTTCAATTTGCCTTTCGCCCACATCCAAGAAACGGAGGTTTCCTCATGCCCGCGCAAACGAGAGTGGATGTGGGGAAGGTGATTCAACAGAGAGGTGTGAAATGGGATTCACAGATTCACGATGGCTCATTGCCGTAGTTGCAGCAGTTGTGGCGCTTGTCGTTGCTGCGTATGTGATGGGGGGCGTTTCACTCGGCGGAGTTCAAGGACTCTTGCCTGTCATTGTGGATGCGCGCGGCGAACAAGAACGCGAAAAAGCGCGTTCAGCAAAGCTCGAAAATGACAAAACCGAAGAAACGATTCGTCATCAAAAAACTGAAAATCTTCAGAGCGAGAAAAAGACCGAGAAAGCGATCGCCACGCAAAGCGCGTGGGACGAGATGGTGATGGGTCTGGTGCGCGATGCCGGAGCGACCGTGTTGAGCGTTTCGCGTGAATGGGGGTTGCAGTTGGGCAGCGCACTGTCATCAGTCGTTGTGATTGCCGCGCTCGCAATTGCCATTCGCACCGTTCTGGCACCCCTTCTCGATCGGCACCCGAGGGCAGGGGCATTGCCAATTGCTTCGCGCGATCTCATTGCCGCGTCACCCAACGGGAATACCGAAGCCGTGCTGGCGTACAAACAGACGCGCACCGAGAAAAATGTCCATCGCGCCGCACGCGAACTGGCGCGGCAGCGGGAACGGCGCGACCGCGCGCAGGCGCTCCGCAATGCAACACCGCACCGTTTCAACGGCAATCAGCGTGCCGCCTAAATCCGGCGCAAACACAGGAGACAGAGCCACACACTTGTTGTGTGGCTCTCTTTTTTTTTACCTTTCCTCAATCCGCACAGCAGGATACCGCGTAAGGACTTTGTGAGATGAAATTGAGTGCTTTGTTTGCGTGTTGTCAAGCACAAGTACGCAGCTCGTTTCGTATTCTGACCTTACAATGAGTGCAACGTAGAGCGGAGTCAGCACGACACTGGGTTATAAACAGTAACACACGGTTCGATGCAAATCGCACTTTCAGAGACAAAGTGAGCGCGCGTAACTTCCAAGGATGTGGGTTAGCGCATACCGTGAACTCTATACAGGACTTTCGCTTGTCATTTCGAGCGGAGCGAGAAATCTCGTTTTGCCCAGCGAGATTTCTCGCAAAACCGCTCGAAATGACAACTAAGCGAAAGCCCTGCTATAATAAGCTGAGGTTGCCCAGTACGGAACTGGGCAACTCACTTGACAAGCGCCGAGGGCTGAACAATGTCAAACCCTATTTGCAACTGGTGCGGTGAACCACTTACACAACGAAAACAGCCGTGCCCTTCCCTTACGAACTTTTGCCAAAGTTGTCAGACCGCGAGCGAACTATGCGCTGAGCTGTTTGAAGGGCGCTATCATCGCCCGCGCGACAAACTTTCAATCGCGAGGCGCCGCGGGGCAGGTAGAAAAAATTGACTCGAAACACCTGCCCCGCGCTTTCAGCGAACCGAAGCTCTACCCCAGACGCGGCACGACGCAGTTGCAAGATCGAATCGTCCCATCTCAGCAATCCTAGATCATTCGGAAACGACAAGCACAATCCCTGTCAAACATCGCAGCCCCAAGATACGCGCAAGAAAAATGTCCCGACACGCTAGCAAGGAAAAGGAAATCATCCCCGTTCACAAGATCATGGATCAAAAAATACCCCGCGCGAATGGCGTGAAGTATGTTATTATAGATTAACCTCCCTCACCTCGAACAACTATGGCAGAACGCGACTTTCCACTCACCTTCCGCGCCGAAGTCATCAAACCGCTGACCGAACGCCTCCGCCACGGCGAAACCGTCGCCCTCGTTGGTGTTGCAAGCATCGGCAAAGGCAATCTCATGCGGCAGTTTCAGCGCCGCAGTGTGCGTGAACACTTTTTTCGCCAAGATGCTCCGCTCTTTGCCATCGCGACCGTAGATTGTCTCTTTTTACCCAACTATAGCGATGCGACCATCTATGCCGAATTTCTTGACGCCCTCGCGAAAATCTCACCCGAAATCGGCGCGGATGGCGCGGCGCTCCAACCCAAACTTCAGAGCTGGGCGCGCGAGGCGCTCACCCCGGACGGGCAGCCCTTTGCCCAAAAAAATTTGCGCGAGGCGCTGCGTCTGTTACTTGCCAATCCCAAGCAACGCATCGCTTTAATGCTTGACGACTGTGACGCGCTGATCGGACAGGCAGCGCCCGCGCTCTTGCGAAGTTTACGCGCATTGCGCGATGCACACAAAGATCAGTTCATGTACGTCACCCTCACGCGCCGCGAACTGGCACGCCTACGACCCGATTCGCTCGACTTTGAGCATTTCTTTGAATTGTCGCCGGGCAACACACTTGGGCTCAAACCCTATCGTGAACAAGATGCGCTGATCATGCTGGATTGGATGTCAAGCGGTGACAACCTCCGCCAACACGAATTGAGTGAGGAAGAGAAACATCGGCTCTATCTGGTCAGCGGTGGACACGCGGGCTTGCTCAAGCAAGCATACATCAAGTCCAACTATGGCGAACGCGCGAACGATTCCGACCTCACCACACAGCTGCTAAGTTACAAAGTCATCCGCGATGAGTGCGCGAAAATTTTGGAAAGTTTGGACCAAGATGAATTGGAAATCCTCACGGCAGTTGCGCGCAACCAAAAAACCCGAGCGAGCCCCGAACGCCTTAAAGGGAAAGGGATCCTCGCACAGGATCTGAATGGCGCATTGAGTATCTTTTCGCCACTCTTCGCCGCCTATCTACTTCGGCAGTCAGAAACGGGGAGTGCGCCTTCCACGGCGCCCACACCCCCTACGTTTGAGCTTGACACGCAAACGAGCATCTTGAAACTAAATGGGCGCTCCATCCATTTGGATGCGTTTGAAGTCACACTCATGGCAGTGCTATTGGCGCGCCGTCCGGAACCATTGGAGGATGAGGAGATGCGACGAAGTTTGGAATTTGTCCAACCCGATGGCGTTTTGCTCTCGCTCCTGTATCAAACCCTCGCCCGACTCCAAACCAAACTCAATACGGATGGGCGTCACTATCTCGTGCGCGCGCCGGACACCCGCTGGCGCTTGGTTGGCGATCACGAAATATAGCGCGAGTTTTTCATCGCAATTGGAGGTTCCATGTCCTGCCACCCCACACCCAAAAGTGTCGAACCCACTGATCGTCCCTTCAC
>Ga0247727_10007796_pt1 | contig 20191 bp, 11 predicted proteins | sample WisWelCaveWW1625_FD_202498 | JGI IMG/M metagenome (GOLD analysis project Ga0247727, IMG submission 202498) | Biofilm microbial communities from Wishing Well Cave, Virginia, United States - WW16-25 | ecosystem: Environmental > Aquatic > Deep subsurface > Groundwater > Cave microbial mat | place... | reverse complement strand
TTATGGACGATCATTCACCTTGTCTCCCACGATGTCGTTCATTGCCGAATGGTCGTCAGCCGCTGGTATTGAAGCGAGCATTCGCTGCGTCGGCAAGTGTAATTTGTCACGTGCGGGAACGTCCCCAAACGCGTCGGCGAGCCGTAGGATTCTCGGCCCAGCCTCAATCAAGCCCGCGATCAATTTGCGCGCGGAGTCGTGATCGCCGGCAGAGTTTCCGGCGTGGAGTTCGCGGTATCGCGGGGCGACGGTCGTGACTTGCGCGAATCGCGGCGCGTCAACTGGCGCGCCAGATCGCGCACTTCCGCCGCGGGATCGGCCTCCGCCATCTCATCGAGCCGCGCGAGGCATTCGTCGCCGCCGATCGTCGCCAACGCTCGCGCCGCCTCGCTGCGCACGGACACTTCCGCGTCACGGCTCAAATGAGTCAACCACACCGTTCGATCGAGTGCCGTGCTTTCGATAATGAATCGCGGCGCCTGAGCGCGCACGACCGGCGACGGATCGGTCACGCGCCGGGCCATTTCGATCTGCTCGCGCGTCAGACCGCGGTTTGCCAGGACCAGATCGGCCGCGGTCCGCACGCTCGCACTTCGATCGCCGAGAAATCCGATCACGTCTTCGCTCGGCAGCAACTGCTGCCGTTCGCCGAGTGCCATGAGTAGCGACCGCCGCACCAATGGCGACTCATCGCGCAGCAGCATCAACCCGCGAGCCGCCTCCAATTCGATCGGCACACTGACCACGGCGACTCCGGCCGCCGCGCGAATTTCGTCGTCGCCCGACGCCAGCAGTTCGACGCAGCATTTGTGCAAATCCGCCTTCCAGGTGCCGAGCGATTTTCGCTCGGTCGCCGCGGTCACTTCCGGCGGCGACCACAGCCAACTGGCTCGAACCATTTGCAACGCGTGCAGCGACACGTCGGCCGACCCGACGGCGCCCCCCTTGCCGGTCGCGGAACACTTCCCCTCGGCCATCGCCGCCTGCAGCACGTTCTTGGACGGCGACAGCAACGCGGGCCAGCAACTCACCAAATTCTGACCGAACCAGCCGAACACTTCCGCGAGCAGAGTCAAGTTCAACAGCCGTGTCTGCGTGTCCAGGCTCGCAAATCGCGGCGCGAGACACTCGACGTAATAGATCATCGACAGCGGCGCGGACGGCGATTCCAGCTCGATCAATTGCTCGAAGTGTTCGCGCAATTGTGCCACCGATTCAATCGAGCTGCCGGGATTCATCATCGCCTTGACCCACTCGCGCACGCGCGTCGAATCGGTCTCGGCCAGCAGCGACTCCACTTCGAGGTCCACGTCGAATTCGAGGAGCACGTCCGCCGCCGGTTTTCGCCACGACTGCCAGCCCTTGCGAGCGGCCAACGTGCCCACGGCGACAAGGCATGCCAGACAGATAACGACAGCGAGACGCGACTTCCATGTTCGTGTTCGGCTCATTTTTCCATCCATGGAAAATGACTCGGAGTCCGTGAAAGGGGCCACATAATACGCACGCAGCGATTTCTGGCAAGATGGGTTGTGCGGCGGCGAAACGTAGTGTCTTGGCTTGGCGCGGTTCGTAGCGCACGCGTCTCGCGTGCGAGGCGATTTCTACGCACTCCAGACGCGTGCCCCACAAACAAGGACACGACAATTCTGAATCATTCGAGGATCACCATTCGTTTTACTCCCGCCGGCGTGACGATTCCAAGCGCAACGCCGTGGCTCACGTCGACGCGGCGCAGGGCGCGGATGAACTGTGCGACGTTGCGAATGTCTTGCGTGGCAACGGCAATGATGATGTCGCCCGGCCGCAGTCCGGCCCGCGCCGCGGGTGAGCCGCGCGGAACGCCGGTGATCAGCACGCCCGAGTCGCGCGGCAGCCGATACTCCTCGGCCACTTCGGGCGTCATGTCCTCGATCGAAAGACCGAATTGATCTTCTAGCCACGCGAGGCCGGCTGGCTGTTCGTCGATGGCGGCCTCAAGCTCGCGCCGTGTCCCGCGTCGATCGACCACGAGCGTGACCTTGCTGCCGGCCGCAGTCGTGGCCACGTGCGTGCGCAGTTGCTCGAGCGTCTGCACGTTGCGGCTGTTGATCGAAACGATCACGTCGCCGACCTCCACGGCGGCCTTGGCCGCAGGGGAATCGGGATCGACGTCAAGCACGACGACGCCGGCCGCGACCTTGACGCCTTGCGGCTTCGGCGATGCCGTCGCCAGCGCGACGCCGCGCACGCCGAGCCAGCCGCGAGTCACCTTGCCGTCCGCAATCAAGCGGTCCACAACCGACCGAGCGATCTTGCTCGGAATTGCGAAGCCGATGCCCTCGTAGCCGCCGCTGCGCGACCAGATCGCGCTGTTCACGCCGACTACGTGACCTTGCAAATCGACCAGCGGGCCGCCGGAGTTGCCCGGATTGATCGCTGCGTCCGTTTGAAGAAAGTCCTGAAAATCCGTCTCGTTCACGACGCCCGATCGGCCTTTCGCGCTGATGATTCCCGCCGTGACTGATTGCTCCAGCCCGAACGGGTTGCCGATCGCGAGCACCCAGTCGCCGACTTCGGTCGTGTCGCTGTCGCCGAACTCCGCCGCGACGAGTTCGTCAGCGTCCACTTTCAGCACGGCCAAGTCCGTGTGCCGATCAGAGCCGACGATCGACGCGAGCAACTCCGTGCCTTGCGAGAATTTCACTCGAACCTGTTTGGCGCCGAGCACGACGTGCCGGTTCGTGAGTATGTATCCGCGCGGATCGACCACGAACCCCGAGCCTTCGCCCTGCTGGTGAAGTCCGCGGTCGCGATCGAGGAAGATGCCGCCGCCCGAGTCGCGCCGCAGTGCCGGGCGCGCGGCGGCGAGATTACTCACGTTCACGACGGCCGGCGCGACGCGCTGAGTCACCAAACGGAACGCCGAAGACGTGCCATCCAGCTTCTTGAGTTGCAGCTCCGCGGCCTCCGACCGGCCCCGCTCCACCGCCAGCGTCACGCGACGCACTACTTCCGGCACGCCATAGAATGCCACGATGACTGCCAGCGATGCCGACATCAGCCACAGCGACAGTCGCTGAATGGAACGATCTTGGCCCATGAATCACCTCACGCTCGACCACCCAATCTGTCACTTTCCACGAACGAATTACGTTAGCCTTTAGCCCGACCGCTGTTCCCAGACGCCACAGGGTCAGGCTAAGGCCTGACGTACGTTTCTATTGACTGATACGACGGCCCGGTTCAACCTGCTGGAAGCCGCCGCTCGGCGCCGTGCCGCCGAACCGATCGGGATGCAGGATTTTTCCCAAAATGTGCAGCGTGTCAATCAGCCGCGGGCCGGGCCGATTGAAATACGCCGAGCCGTCGCAGACAAAGACCCTTCCGTTTCGCACCGCACGCAGTTCGTGCCAGCCCGGCCGCGTTTCTAGTCCGGCGAGTTCCGCAAACGCCCGGTCCAGCGTCAGGCCGCACGGGGCGAGCACGAGCACGGCGGGGTTGGCCGCGCGAAGTTCCTCCCACTTGGCCACGCGCGACGGTTCGCCCGCGCGGCCCAGAAGCTCGCGACCGCCAGCGGCCGCGATTAACTCCGGCGTCCAGTGACCGCACGTAAACAGGGGGTCGGTCCACTCCAGGCAGACCACGTCGATCGCTTCGGAGCCGGCGACTGGCGATTTCGCGGATTCAAGCGCGGCGCGGAATCGCGCGCTCAGCGCCTGCGACGACGTCACCGCTCCCGTGACGGATCCGATCACGTCGATTGTTTCGATCACCTCGCGAAGACACGTCGGGCAGAAGCTGTAAACGGTCGGTATGCCGGACAGCGTCGCCGCGACGCGACGCACGACGATTTCGTCCATGGCACAAACGGGGCAAAGCGACTGGGTGAAGATAATGTCCGGCCGCAGTTCCGCGAGTCGCTCGGCGTCGAGTTCGTACAGCGAGCCGGTTTGCTCGCGAACTTGGCGATCGATCTCGGCGCTGTTGCAGCCTTCGCCGCGAATGCGGCTGTGCGTCAGGTGCGGCCGCGATCGAGCCGGCGGCGGCCAGTCGCACTCGTGCGTCACGCCCACCACGTGCTCGCCCAGGCCGATCTCAAAAAGGATTTCCGTGATGCTGGGAAGCAGCGAGCAGATTCGCACGATGGCCCTCCGCCGCGGCGCCGCGGATGCACTGACATCAGACGATCAAAGCGGCAACCCGAAAATAAGACAGGGCGTGCGACACGGGGCACTTGCCGCACCCACATGTCGCACGCCCTGCAAATTATGCTCGGTGCGCGCGTGACGCTCAATCCAGCTTCGTTACGACGTCACGACGCGACCCTGCCCTCGCTGATCGCGAGCGGCACGGGTCGTGACGAACTCTTGCTCGTTGGCCGCGCCGGCACGACGCCGGGCGGGGCCTTGAACGGATTGGCGAAGAGGCCGCCGGACGAACTACGCGACGGAATCGGCTGAGTCCGCACAACCGGCTGGCTTCGCTTCGTGGACGAAAAACCAGTCGAACCAATCGGCTCGCCCTCGCTCGTTGCCGGCATGCCGCTCGGCGACGTCGGACACGATCCCGTTGGGCAACTCGGCGTCGGGCACGTCGTCACTGGCTCGTAATAGCTGCGTTCGACGTAATCGGTCACCGGCACGCAATACGCGCGGCGGACGTAACTCGTCGCCGGCTCGTAGTAGGTCTTGTAGCCGACGCAGCACGGGTCCCAGTAACGTCGCCGCACATACCGGCACTCGGCCTCGAGCGCGTATTGCGTCGTCATGCGCGTGCGCGGTTCCATGTACGACCGCCGCACAAGACTCGCCGTGCACGGCTGGCTCGGTTCGCACGCGACCGGCGGCGCACAGTCCGGCTCGCACGGGCGGCGGCACGGGTGCAAGACGCACCGTAGCCAATCGATCACGCCTGCTTCACTCTTCTCAGCCGGCAGCAACACGGCGCCGGCGGCAATCGCCATCGAAAACAAGGCTCCGCGAATTCGGTTCATCGTCAGTCCCCCAACAGAAAAAATTCCCGTCGCTTCCCGCGCGGGGCGCGGGCACAGCATCAATTCACGCTGTGCTTCAATTTTCAGCCGCACGGCGGCGAAGTGAAGGCGCAGCGACGCGAATTGCGTTGGGTCGTGACGAATAGTGCGGGCATGCCGGTTAGGTAACCTAGTTCAATTCGCCTTGGCCTGAGCGGCGTTGAGTGCCGGAGGCGGCGCGATTTGCTTCTTGAGCTGTGCGTCATTCGCGCCGAAGATTCGGATCACGCTCTCCTGACCCGCAGTCGCCACGAGGCTGCCATCTTTGGGCATCGAGACGCAGTACAGGAAGTCGCCCTGATTCTGGAAGTTGCGGATGTTGCCGCCGCTCGTCGCGTCGTACATCTTGATTTGGGCGTCGCCGCCGCAGCTCACGACGTTGTTCGTCGTGCCTTGAAATCGTAGCGACGTCACTTGCTTGTTGTAGCCAGCCATCGTGCGGGCCTGTTCGCCCGTGGACATGTCCCAAACCTTGAGCGCGTTGTCGGCGCCGGCCGAGACCAACAGCTTGGCGTCGGATTTCCACGCGACGTCGAGCACGTGGTGCGTGTGACCTTCGAATTTGCGAATCTCCTTGCCCGACTCAACGTCGAACACTTTGACAAGTTTGTCGGCGCCGCACGACGCGAGCATCTTGCCGTCCGGGCTGAACTGCACGCCGAACACCGTGTCGCTGTGCGGGTCCTTAATGTCGAGCACTAACTCGCCTTTGGCCACGTCGAAGATTTTCACCTCGCCGGTGCGCGACGGTTCGCCGCTGCCGATCGCGAGCAGCTTGCCGTCCGGGCTGAAATCGAGCGACAGCACGCGGTCCACGGCCGCGTCGATCGTGCTCAATTCAGCCCACTTCCCGGTCGCGTCCCACACGCGAGCGGTCTTGTCGAAGCTTGACGTGATGAACCGGTTCTTGTCCGGCGAAAATGCCATGGCGAGGATTGGTCCGCCGTGGCCGATGTAGTTGTGCAGCAGCTTGCTCGATGGCAGTTCCCAAACTTTGACGATTCCGTCGGCGCCCGCCGCTGCGATCTGCGAGCCGTCGCGGCTGTAGCTGACGGTCTGAACCGGATTCGCGAACGCGGCAAAGACCGGTCCGGCCGCGCCGTCGGCGTAGTTCCACAACTTCAGATTCTTGTCCGCGCCGACCGACGCGATCTGTTTGCCGTCCGGGCTGACCGCGACGGCGTGTACGATGCCGCCGCCATGCGCGATCGTGCGCAGCGCCTTGGCGTCGGCAACTTGCCAGACGACCACGTTGCCGTTCGCGCCGCACGAGACCAACTCGTTGCCGCCGGCCGCGAACGCAAGCCCGTGCACCGGCGCGCCCTGGCCCGCGAACGGCCTGATCAATTCGCCGATTCTCACGTCCCAAAGTTTCACGGATTTGTCGGCGCCGGCACTGATCAGGCTTGTTGTGTCCGCGCCGAAAATTGCCGCGTGCACGGCCGCGCCGTGCGCGGCGATCGAGCGAAGCTGTTTGCCGGTCGCCGCATCCCAAATTCGCATGGTCTGATCGGCGCCGCCGGTTACGACACGCGTCGCGTCCGCATTGAATCGCGCGGAATGCACCGGGCCGTCATGCCCCGCGAGGTTCGCGAGCGGCTGACCGTTGCCGACGTTCCAGACCTTAGACGTCTTGTCGGCGGAGCCGGAAACGAGCTTTTGGCCGTCCACGCTGACCGCGAGACTCAGCACCGGGCCGCCATGGCCGGCGAAGTCGCGCAGCTTCGTTCCCTGCGCCGTGTCCCACAATTTCAACGTGCCGTCCGCTCCAGCCGAAACGAACTGTGCTCCCGCTGCCAGTTGCGCGATGCCGTTCACCGCGCCGTTGTGGCCGAGATAGAGTTTCGTGACGCCGAGCGTTGTGATGCGCACGGTCTTGTCCGCGCTGGCCGACAGGACGGTTCGATTATCGGGCGCGATGGCGACTGCCGTAGCCGCGGCGCCGTGACCGAGCAGCGTCTGCAGCTCTTTGCCCGACGCGGCGTCCCAAACCTTCACAAGGTTGTCGGCACCGGCCGATGAAACTTTCGTGTTGTCCGCCGAGATCGCGACGGAGCGAATTTCCGCAACATGACCGGCGAGCGTTTGAACAGCGTTGCCGTCGGCCGCGTTCCACAGCTTGGCCGTCTTGTCCGCGCTGCCCGATGCGATTCGCGAACCATCTTTGCTGACCGCCACGGAGAGCACGGGGCCGGCGTGGCCCGCGAGCGCACGCACCTGTGCCGCGTCGGCGACGTTCCAAATCCGGATCGAGTTGTCGCCCGAGCCCGTGACGATTTGAGCGCCGTTGGGCGTGAACGCGATCGAGTTCACCGAGCCCGTGTGCCCCTTGATTTCGCGAATCATGTTGCCGGTCGCAAGATCCCACAGTTTGGCACTATTGTCGTCGGCGCCGGAAACGAGTTGCGGGGCGTTCGGGCTGAACGCGAGGCTCAGAATTGAGCCGGGATGACCAGCCAGTTCACGCACCTCCTTGCCGGTTTCAACTTCCCAGATCTTGATCGTGTGGATCTTGCCAGCGCCCGCCGCGGCGACCGTCTTCGCGTCGGGACTAAGCGCCAGCGCGATGATCTTCTCCGCGTGGCCCGCAATCTGCCGCAACTCCTTGGCCGCGGCGAGATCCCAAACGCGGATTGTCTTGTCGAGCGACGCGGTAACGAGCAACTTGCCGTCGGCGCTGAGCGACATGGCAACGACCTGGTCCGCGTGGCCCGCGAGCGTCGGCGCGGGCTTCGCCGTCGCCAAGTCCCAAAGTTTGATCGAACCGTCGGCGGAAGATGCCAACAGCGACTGACCGTTCGGCGCGAAACTCACCCCAGTGACGGCATCGGCAGCCGCGCCGAAGGTGTGAATCGCCGTCCCCGCGACCGCGTCCCAAAGGCGAATTGTCTTATCCGTCGACCCGGTCGCCAAAGTCTTGTTGTCGGCGGCAAACGCGAGCGCGGTCACCGCGCCGGTGTGGCCGACAAGCGATTTGAGTTCGTTGCCGGTCGCGATGTCCAACAATTTGACCGTCATATCGGCCGAAGCCGTCGCTAGCAATTTGCCGTCCGGACTGGTTGCCATCGCCGTGACGGCGTCCTTGTGCGTCGCGAGCGATTTGATTTCGCGGTGGCTTGGCAGTTCCCAAAGCCGTAGCGTTTGATCGGCGCTCGACGACGCAATCGCATTACCGGCGGGCGAAAAAGCAACTCCACTCACGTTGCCCTGATGTCCTTCGTAGGTGTGCAACAGCGTGCCGGATGTCACGTCCCAAATCCGGACGGTCTTGTCGGTACCGGTCGCGAGCAATTTGCCGTCGCTGCTAAACGCGACGGAGAAGACCGGCCCGGCGGCGCCGCCAATCGTGCGCAGCGGAGCGCCCGACACGGAATCCCACAACTGAACTTTGCCGTCGAGGCTCGCCGTCGCCACGAGCTTGCCATCAGGACTGAGTGCCAGGCCCGGAATCTGATCGCCGTGTGCAACCAGCCCGCGCTGCGTCGCAGGGTCGCGAAGCTGCAGAACTTCTCTGTCGTCGGGTGCTCGCCAGATTTTCACCGTCTGATACCCGCCCGCGGCGACGAGCGTGCCGTCTGGACTAAACTTCAGCGACTGCACGATGTCCTTGTGACCGGGCAGCGTGACGATCTCGCTGCCGGAGCCGACGTCGTAAATCTGCACGAGGTTCGCGCGGCCCGCGGCCACGAGTTGACCGTTCGGACTCATCGACAGCGCGACGATCGGATTGACGTTGGGCGGCAGCGTGATCCAATTCAACTCCGCCGGTTTCTTGCGGCCGCCTTCCGTGTCGTCCTTCGCGCCTTCGTCGATCCAGAGCTTGATGATCGAAAGCTCTTGCGGCGTGAGCGGCTTGTAGCCTTTCTTATCGGGCGGCGGCATGAACGGCTGAGCCGTGCGGCCGGCGGATTTCACCAGCAGACTGTCGCCTGACTTGCCGGGCATGACCGACGCACCGCGCTTGCCGCCCTTAATGATCTGAGAATACTCTTCGAGCAGCAGCTTGCCCTGCGAGAGCGTTGGGCTGTGACAGGCCTGACATTTCTCTTCCAGGATCGGCAGCACGTCCTTCGTGAGGCTGGCCGGCCGGCCGAGTTTGACTTCCACGACGGGGATCGCATCGACCTTGCCCTTTTCTTGCGCGATTGACCAAAGGGGCAAGACGACGGCTGCGACCGCAAACGAAAAGAGTGCGGCGATTGACTTCGGTGTCTTCATCGGAAACTCCTCAGATTTTGGTGGGCCAGCATGGGCAGATTTTGGGGCGTGCGAGGGACTCGAGTATCGTGCACTCTGTTGCTTCGTGTTCCTGATTCTTGCCCTCGTGGATTTCTAGTTTAGTCCATAAAGCTCGAATTGGAATAGGAGTTTGGCTTTGCGGCAGACCGAGCAGCGACTTGGTCCACTGTTCGTACACGTTCGCGCTGACAAGTCAATTGGGTCGCTCGGCCGCAGCAAATTGTATCGTTGGCAGAGTGTCCACTTAGCCCGCGCCATTCACAACTCGTCAAGCGGGTAAGGCTTTGGAAGACCGGTTGCAACATTTGCCAAGTGTCCATTCAGCCTGCGAGTTTGTTTTTTCGGACTGATTCGATAGCGTCGAATGAGTGTGCGGCAAGAATCTGCGAAGGATTTTCCCGAAGCTTTCGTCGTGTCAATTGCCCACGCGCGGGAAGCGATTCGGTTGGTTGACCACGTTTCTTGCGTGTGTCTATAATTGCCGAGCCTTTTGCGCCTCACATACTTAGATTGTCGCATCAATCCCGTTTTGCTAGTTTGCAGCCGCGCGCCGTCACGGATTCGATGGCATGCACGTAGCCAGGAGACCCCAGGTGCCTTCCCCGCACGCCGACGGTACTACTGCCGCTATCCGGCAAGCTGTCAGCATTGTTGATCTGATCGTTGAATCAGGCGTTGCGTTGACCCGACGCGGGCGCACGTTCAAGGGTCGTTGCCCATTCCACGACGATCACAACCCGTCATTCGACGTTGATCCGGATCGTCAGCGTTATCGCTGTTGGAGTTGCGGAGCCCACGGCGACATTTTCGATTTTGTGATGAATCAGGAGCGTGTAGATTTCCGCGAGGCGCTGCGCGTGCTCGCGCAGCGGGCTCGTATCGACCTGCCGGCGGAACGGCATCGCCGGGTCGAAGACTCGACCAAGAAAGAACTTCAGGAAATCAGCCGCTGGGCCGAAGACGAGTTTCACCGCTGCTTCCTCGAATCTGAATTAGCGGCGCCGGCCAGGGAGTACGTCGAAAAACGCGGTCTCACGGAAGAGAGCGCTCGGGCGTTTCGAATTGGCTTCGCGCCCAACGACTGGGAGTGGCTCATAACACGGGCGCGATCGCGGCGGCTGACGCCCGAATCACTGGAACGATGTGGCTTGGCGATGCGTCGGCCGCGCGGGCCGGGCTTCTACGATCGCTTCCGCGGTCGGTTGATGTTTCCAATTCGCGACGCGCGCGGCCACACGATTGCTTTTGGTGGCCGGATTCTCCCGCCGTTTGAGGCGAGCGGTTCAGCCAAATACGTGAATTCGGCTGAATCAGCGATCTTCATTAAACGTGACCACCTCTACGGTTTAGATCGAGCCCGAGACGCCGTGACGAAGTCGCGCGTGGCCGTCGTCGTTGAGGGGTACACCGATTGCATCATGGCTCACCAGCACGGCTTAACGCACGTCGTCGGAACGCTTGGGACTGCGATGGGTGAAAGCCACGTCGCCGTGCTGAAGCGCTATGCGGACCGAATCATTTTGGTTTACGACGGTGACGACGCGGGGCAAAAAGCTGCCGACCGGGCGCTGGGCTTGATCTTGATCCAGGAGATTGACCTGCGAGTGCTTTCGCTACCAGACAAACTCGATCCGTGCGAGATTCTAATCGAGCGAGGCGCGGACGAATTCCGGCGGGGGCTTGACTCTGCCGAAGACGCGCTAGACTTCAAGTTGCGCCGCGCGGGGCAGGTGTTCGATTTGACTTCGCTCGCTGGGAGACGCCAGGCGTTGGATTTTGTTCTGGGCGCGATCGCCGTGTTGCCGCTGGTGACGACCGGACCGGCCTCGGTCACTCGCGACGTCGTGCTCGACAAACTTGGCATGCGTTTGGGCGTCACGCCCGACGTTGTGCGGCGGCGACTGCGAGAGCTTCGTGAGCAGCAGTTGCGTCGTCAGACACCGCGTGATTCCGCGAACGGATCCGCGCCGCCCGAAGAGGACCTGTGGAAAAACGAGTCGGCGGTCGAGCGCGAGTTACTGGAGATCCTGCTCGCCGAGCCGGCGCGAATCGATCAAATCACACTAAGCGAGGAGGACTTTCAGACGCCGGGCTACCGCAAGATTTTCGCAGAATGCCTGGCGGTGCATCGTGACGAAGGAAAGCTGGATGTGGACAGTCTTCGTCTGCGGCTAGAGAATCGCGAGCTTGCGTGTCGTGCGTCGATTCTTGCCGAGACGGGACGAGAAAAAGGCGCGGTGGACCGTCGGCTACACGACGTGTTGGCCTATTACGCAAACCGAAGGGCCGACGCCGACGAACGAGAGGCGGCAATCAGGGGCGATCGTCCGGAAAACAATCCAAAGGATTTCTTGGCTCACAAGGTCCAGCGGGCGCTTTCCCGACAACGCAGAGCACAGCGACACGCAATGTCCGACTCACCCACAATCGAGGAGGATGCATGGAAAAAATCGAAGATGGGCTAAAGAACTTGGTTGATACGGGCAAGAACAAGGGATACTTGACCTACGATCAGGTAAACGATTACCTTCCCGATGAGGCGGTCAGTCCCGAAAAGCTCGACAATCTGCTGATGGCCCTGGAGGAACAGGGGATCGAGTTGGTGGACGAGGTCGAGGCTCAGGCCCGCGAGGGCAAATCGGAAGAGGCCGCGGGCGAACCCGCCGAGGCCGGACAGGAGGAGGACGAAGAACTCTCCTTCCTCGCCGACGACGATGAATCGTCGCGCCGCATTGACGATCCTGTCCGCATGTATCTCACGCAAATGGGTGAGATCCCGCTGCTGACGCGCGATCAGGAAATCTCGCTGGCCAAGAAAATCGAAGTCACGCGCAAGCGGTTCCGCCGCAAAGTGCTCGAGTGCGATTACGCGCTGCGCACGGTCGTGACGGTGCTGCAACAAGTGCACGAGGGCGATCTGCCGTTCGACCGCACGGTGAAAGTCTCCGTGACCGAGAACCTGGAAAAGAACCAGATTCTCGGCCGCATGCCGGCGAACTTGAAGACGCTCAATCACCTGCTCGACCTGAACCTGCGAGAGTTCAAGACGCTGATTCATCCGAAGACGACGCTCGAAGACCGACGCCGTCTGCGGCGCAGCATCAAACTGCGCCGATTCAAGATGGTGACGCTGGTCGAAGAATTGTCGATCCGCACACAGAAAGTTCAGCCGCTCATGAAACGGCTCGAACAGATTTCGCACCGCATGGAAGAACTCGTGCGGCAGATTCACGAGCTGAAAGGCAAGCGAGGCTCGAAGGAGGACCTGGCGAATCTCCGCAAGGAACTCCGCGACCTCATGCTCATGACGCTCGAAAGTCCGGAGAGTCTGCGCAAGCGGGCGGACCACATGCGAATTCGCTTCGCCGAGTACGAGCAAGCGAAGCGCGACCTGTCGGGCGGCAACCTGCGGCTCGTCGTGTCGATTGCGAAAAAGTATCGCAATCGCGGCTTGAGTTTCCTCGACCTGATTCAGGAGGGAAACACCGGCCTGATGCGCGCGGTCGACAAGTACGAGTATCGCCGCGGCTACAAGTTCTCGACCTACGCGACGTGGTGGATTCGCCAGGCGATCACTCGCGCGATCGCCGATCAGGCTCGCACGATCCGCATTCCGGTACACATGATCGAGACGATGAGCCGGTTGCGCAACGTCTCGAAGAAACTGCTCCAGGAGAAGGGCCGCGAGCCGACGATTGAGGAGACCGCGCGGGCCGCGAACATTTCGATCGAGGAGACGCGCCGCGTGCTGAAGATTTCGCGACACCCGATCAGCCTCGATCGGCCGGTCGGTGAGAGCGAGGACAGCTATTTCGGCGATTTCATCGAAGACGACTCGACCGAATCGCCCGTGACCGCGGCCACGCACGAAATGCTCAAGGACAAGATCGACCAGGTGCTGAAAACGCTCACGTACCGCGAGCGGGAGATCATCAAACTCCGCTACGGATTGGGCGACGGCTACACTTACACGCTGGAGGAGGTGGGCCGTATCTTCAAGGTCACGCGCGAGCGTGTCCGGCAGATCGAGGCGAAGGCGGTTCGCAAATTGCAGCATCCAGTGCGGGCACGACAACTCGAGGGATTCCTCGAAGGTGCCGCGAACGCCAAGGCATGACGAACACCGCCGGTCCAAAAGACCGGCGGTTTTTTTTTGTACACGATCGAGCGGCGGACAGTGAACCTGTTGCAAGGCCGCCGCTCGCTCGGCTATTTTTCGGCATCGAGGTGACGACATCATGAGTTCGACCGGCACTAGCTCGCTCCGCGACTTGCACCTGATTCATCAACGCATCGCGAGGCTGCGCGATCAACTCGATCGTGGCCCGCGCCAACTTGAGGCGAAACGCAAACTCCTCGCGTCGCGCTCCGAGTCGCTTGAAAACGCCCGTGCCGACCTAAGAGCGCTCAAGGTGCACGACCACGGCAAGGAGACCGAGCGCAAGGCGATGGACGGCCGCATCGCGCAGCTTCAGCTTCAGATCAACACGGCCAAGAGCAACAAAGAGTACACGACGCTGATGTCGGAGAAGGACACGGCGACGAAGGCCCGCGGCGTGATCGAAGACCAGATCCTCGAAGACATGATGAAAGAGGAAGTGCGGACGCAGGAAATTCAGGCGACGGACAAAGAGGTCGCGCGACTGACGCAGGAACTCGCCGAACTCGAACGCACCGTGACGCAGCAGGGCGCCGACGCGGCCCAGAAACTGCAAGATGCCGAGGCTCAATTGGCCGCCGCGGAACAAGCCTTGCCCGGTGATGCGCGCGACGTCTACCGCCGGCTCGTCGAGCGACGCGGTTCCGACTCGCTCGCCTCCGTGTCCAACGCCACGTGTACCGGCTGCTACACCGGCATCACGCCGCAAATGCAGACACAGGTCGCGATCGGCGAACTCGTCGTGTGCAAGAGTTGCGGGCGAATTCTCTACTTGGAAGACGAAGCGGCCGACGCCGCCGGGGCTTGAGTCTGCTCGACACGAACCCGATGCGTCAGCCAGGGACTTGTTTTGTACCCAGTTCGGCCTTCATTCCGCATCGTGCCAACCGAACCCGCTTCACGATTGGATTCAGCCCGTTTCAACTTCCGACCACGAGGTGACACGTGTCGATGCCGATTTTCGATCTGGCCGGCAAGGTGGCGCTCGTGACCGGCGGCAGCAAGGGGCTTGGCAAGGCGATGGCCCGCGGGTTCGCGCAGGCCGGCGCCGACGTGATGATTTCCAGCCGCCACGAGAATGAACTCCGCGCGGCGCTCGATGACATCCTTGCCGGCACAGAGCGGCGTGGCCGGTACGTCGTTGCTGACATGGCTCGCCGCGAGGACGTCAATCGACTGGCCGCGGCTGCACTTGCGGACATGGGCCGCGTGGACATCCTCGTCAACAATGCCGGCACGAACATCCCGCAGCCGATCGACGAGATCCGCGACGACGACTGGAACACGGTTATGGAAATCAACTTGAACTCGGTCATGGCCCTGACGCGGGCACTCGTGCCGCAGATGAAATCGCGCCGCTGGGGCCGCATCATTCACATCTCGTCAATCATGGGCCTCGTTTCCGCGCCCGGCCGCAACGTCTACTCCGTGACCAAGTCCGCGCTGATCGGCATGGCTCGCGCCAGCGCGCTCGATCTCGGTTCGTTCGGCATCACGGTCAACTGCATCGCACCCGGCCCGTTCCTCACCGACCTGCCGATGAGCCTGCTCTCCGAAGAACAGCGGCGCGAATTCACGCGCATGACCGCGCTGGGCCGCTGGGGTGACCCAACCGAACTCGTCGGCCCGGCACTACTCCTGGCCAGCGACGCAGGCAGCTACATCACCGGCACAACGATCGTCGTGGACGGCGGCTGGCTGGCGCGGTGAACTGGCCTGCGCGCGGCGGTTCGCTTTTGTAGCCGGCCTGTGGTCTTCTTCGCGCGCTGCGCGTCGCCGTTTCAATCACTCCATCCGCGCGCTAGTATTGATCAGCCGCTTGCCATTGCCCAGCCGCCGGAATACGATCGTCCGCGACTGAAGACGCCTCAGAGTTGAGTTCCTCGTCGTACCCGATGCGAAAGGAACGCGCGATGGCCGCCAAGAAAAAACCAATCGAGGTACACCCGCCGGTCACGCTTGACCCACACGAAGGCGACGTCGAGTTATCGCCGAATCAACTCCGCGATCTGTCGCTGTTTCGATTGGTCGAGAGGCCGGCACGCATGCCGAAGTTTGAGGAGCATCCGCGGGCGGTGCTGTTGCGGCACTATCGAGCCGGCGAGGAAATCTGGCGCCAAGGCGAGGCGGGCTTTACGGCGTTCTACATACTCACCCCGGACGATTTGGCGAAACTCGAGACGAGCCACGAGTCCATGCGCGGTCGCTGGTCTGCTCCGAACGCCGGCGCGGAATCCGCGGTCGCCACGGTCCACCTGGCGGTGGCTCGCCGCTCCGACCCGAAGCCGCGACGACGCACCTTTTGGGAGTTGTTTCGCGCACAACGGTCGGAGGTGCAGCCGCCGTCCGCGATGCCGCTCTACATCCCGTTCGACGGTCCCGCGGACATCGACTACGAAACGCTCGAAGCGAGCATGTTCGCGGGCGAGGTCTTCGGCGAAATCGCCTGCCTCGAAGGCATCCCGCGCTCGGCCACGGTCGTCGCGGCACGCGACTGGTACATGTTGGAAATGACGAGCAATATTTTTGGAACGCTTCAAAAGGACGAGGGCTACACGGAATACTGGCACCGGCTGTACAAGAAACGCGGACTCGGCATTCACCTCAGAAAGTTCTCGATCTTCGAACATCTCAGCGACGAACAATTTAGCGAGCTGCTGCGAAAAGGGCTGGCGGACCTCGATTCCGACAAGGCCGCAGCAGACAAACTCCTTCAATGGGTCACACTCGATCACGGCGACGTGCTGTTCGACGAACACGATGAGCCGGACAGCATGTACGTGATCAGCAGCGGGCTGGTGAAAGTGGTGAAAGACGTTTCGCCGCTGGTCGTCGCCGACGATGTTTTGGATTGGCGGCGGCTGTGCGAGGCGCTGGTGTTGCGCGAGCGTCAGACGGACCACTGGACGGGCGCGGTCTGGCAGAAACTCTGTAATACGCCGCTTGAGGAAATCGTCAGGCGGGGCCGCGACAGCCAGGAACTATTGCCCGATAACCGAGTTGAGTTACTCGCCGCGCTGAACCGCATCATCAAAGGCCCGCGCTTGCCGTACGACGCTTCCGACAGCCGCGGCGTGTCGCATCCAACGGAAAATCTGGCGGAGGAAGTGCAGGCGGGCGACGAGTCAACCCGTCGCGTCAACCGCCTGATCATCGAGGCACTCTGCGACGGCGCGCTCCGGCGATGCTGGCGGAGCGACGTCACGCCGCGAATTCTCGCCTATCGCAGCCGCGGCGAAACGATCGGCGAAATGGGTGTGCTGCGGCGGCGACCACGCATCGCAACGTGCATCGCCTACAGTCACCGCGAAGGCAAGATGACGCGCGTCCGACTGCTCAAGATCAATGCGCGGGCGCTCGAACCGCTACTTCAACCCGGTGCTCCGCTGTACAAGGCGATCGAGGCGATCGTCGAGCAACGAGAAGAAGACACGGCGAAACTCGTTCGCGGCACCGGACCGGCAGAAGCCGCGTCTCCGTTCGCATCGCCGCAATTCGACGAGCTGAATCTGGCCCAAGGGCAGAAGCTCATGCTGCTCGATCTCGATCGCTGCACGCGCTGCAACGAATGCGTCGAAGCCTGCAAGGACACGCACTCGGACGGCCTTCCCCGCCTGTTTCTTCAGGAGGGACCGACGTTTTATCACGACCAAGGTAAGCGCCAACGGCATTTCGAGGTGCCGATTACCTGCCGGGCCTGCCGAAATCCGGAGTGCATGATGAACTGCCCGGTCGGTTCGATCCATCGCGGCGACCACGGCGAGATCGTCATCGAAAGCTGGTGCATTGGCTGCGAGCGCTGTGCCGAGTATTGCCCGTACGACGCCATCAAGATGTACGATGTCGGGCTGGTTCCCGAAGGCAGTTTTGGCTGGCGGTATTCGCCCGACGCGGTCGTGTTCGACGACGACTGGCAACGACCCGGATTCCGCCGGCGCGATTGGACGCCCGGCCGAACTCCGTTTCACGGCAGCGTCGACTTTTGCAGCAGTCTTGGTAAGCACTGGACGCCGGGCGACTCGGTGTGCTTCCGGCGCGACTTCTATCGCAATCCGCGTGAGCAGGACTCCAAGTCCCATTTCCGGCTGCGCGTCGTCTCCACGGATCAGCAGGCCGTCGTGTGGCTCAACGGCCGACGATTCAGTCGGTTCGTGCAAAAAGAGCCAGAGCGGAAACGAAACTCAAAGACCGGTGAGTGGATGTTCGAGACCGATCTAAACGATGAGGCACTGAACGTGGGAGAAAACACGGTGTCCGCGCGCGTCCGTGTCGTCGCCGGCTCGGGCGTGCTCCTTAATCTCGCGATCTATGAGGTTCGCGAGCCGCGAGTCAGCGGTTTCACCGTACCGACGGGCATCCCCGTCGTCGCCCGAGTCGTAGAACAGCGTGCCGTCGTTTGCGACCTGTGCAGCTCGCTCCCGGCCGGTCCCGCCTGCGTCACGGCCTGCCCTCACGACGCAGTGATTCGCTTCGATGCCCAGGCGGGTTTGCCGAAGTGGTGAGCGGCGAACCACGTGTACTCGTTTTCCGGTTCTTTGGTCCAACGTCGGTGAATGTCGCGTTCAATTGTCGCACGAACAATCATTGACCCGCAAAGGAGCGTCGTATGCAAGGGGCGACCACTCGAGACATCTTGGGACGGCTGAAGAATACCAAGGCAGACGTGATCGATCTGCTTGGGGCATACCACACCCGAGCACATGAGGAATTGTGGTTGCAGGATGCTCGACTGTACCGAGCCTTCGCTGATGAACTGATCCATCACGGCCATCCGACGCTCGCCGTTGAATTGGTGCGGGAGGCGTTCGAGAAGACGAAAGGCCCAAACGCGACGCTCCGGTTATCGGACGATCCTCATCTGAAATACCTGATCGCGCTCGGTTACGCGCGCGGCGGCAACGCGACCCAGGCCGAGGAATATCTCGCGCGGCTGGAACCCGTGGACGCGCTCGCGCCGGAACTCGCGGAACACGCCCTTTGTTTGCACGGCAGCCTTTACAAAGACCGGTACATGCAGTCCGAGCGAACCGCGGAACAACGGCGCTCGGCCAAGGAGTCGACGGCCTTCTACAAGAAAGCCTTCAAGCGCACGCGTGGTCTCTTTCCGCTGATCAATTGGGCGACGATGTCGCTGCTGTCCGGTGAGAAGAAGCTGGCGCACCGGCTCGCGCGCAAAGCCCATGCGAGGGCCATGCAGGCGACCCGGCAAGCCGGCGCCTCGCGCGATCGTTGGTTGCCCGCGGTGATCGCCGAAGCCCTGCTGATCCAACGGGAGTTGGACGAAGCGATCACGTGGTATCGCGAGGCGGTCGGCCGCGCGTCCGCCGCGGGCAAGGTGGGCGACATCGCGGCCATGCGCAGAAACGCCCTGTTGCTGAAACCCAAGCTGGGTCTGACGCAAGAACTCTGGCAAACGCTCAGCCTGGGAAACGTCGTTGCGTTCGCCGGTCACATGCTGGACCGGCCCTCGGACGGCGCCCGCCAGGCACTCCGCTTTCCGCGAGACCCCGCGATGGAACGGCTCGTGAGAACGGCCATCGCGAACGCCATGGACAAACTGAATGTACGTGTCGGGTTCTGCTCTGCGGCGTGCGGCTCGGACATCCTGTTCGCCGAACTCATGCAAAGTCGTGACTTCGAGTTGCACGTGGTCCTGCCGTTTCGCCTGGACGATTTCTACCACACGAGCGTTCACTTCGGCTTGGATGACAGCGATGACGTGTGGCGCGAATGGCGACAGCGCTGCGATCTGGTGCTGGCCCGATCGCGCCGGGCCAATCGGCTGCACTTTGCCACGCGCGAGCCGTTCCTCGGCGACCAAGTGCTGTTCGAGTTCGTCAACACGTTCACGCAGGGGCTGGCCATCAACCGTGCCCGCGAACTCGGCATCGATCCCTGGGCCATCGTCGTGCTCGACCCGGACTCGCCGCTGCGGCACGGCGGCACACGGTACTTCCTGGAACGGTGGCAGAAGAAAATGCAAGGACGCAATTGCGAAGTGATCGACTTGCAAGGCGTGCGCGAGCTGGCCGGCCTGCCGCGAAACTCGGTCGCGCCGGCCGTCGCCCCAGCGTCCAGCGAACTGCGACGGCAAGTCAAGGCCATGCTGTTCGCCGACGTGAAGGGGTCGAGCAAGGTGCCGGAGGAGCGGTCGCCGCTGTTCGCCGCGCGGTTTCTGGGCAAGGTCAAGGACGTGGTCGATGCCACGCGGCCGCGGCCGAGATTCGTCAATACCGCGGGCGACGGAGTCACCGCGGTCTTTGACAGCGTGCGACAGGCCGCCGATTTCGCCTGGCGACTCATGGACCAAATGGGGACCGTGAATTGGGGTGAATTCGGCTTCACCGAACGGCGGCCGATTCGCGTGGCGCTGCACGCAGGCCCGGTCTACGAGCAGCGGGACCCGGTCATCAAGAAGACCAACTACTTCGGCGGTCACATGAACTTCGCCGCGCGGTTGGAGCCCAGCACGATGCCCGGCTGCATCTTCACCAGCGCCCAATTCGCCGCCGCACTAGCCGTCGAAACCGGCCACCATTTCGTTTGCGAAGTCGTCGGCGTCGCCGAACTCCCCAAAGACGCGGGCCGCCATCCGCTCTATCGACTGGAACGCCGGCCAGCACAATCCGCACGACGACGAACGTAAATCCCAAAAAAAACGGAAAGTTCAAATGCCCTCCACCTGGAAAACCATCCGCGTCTTCATCTCCTCGACGTTCCTCGACATGCAGGCGGAACGGGACCGGTGGTGACGGCGGCTGGCTGGCGCGGTGAGTGTC
>Ga0247727_10007795_pt1 | contig 20193 bp, 24 predicted proteins | sample WisWelCaveWW1625_FD_202498 | JGI IMG/M metagenome (GOLD analysis project Ga0247727, IMG submission 202498) | Biofilm microbial communities from Wishing Well Cave, Virginia, United States - WW16-25 | ecosystem: Environmental > Aquatic > Deep subsurface > Groundwater > Cave microbial mat | place... | reverse complement strand
AATTCTTCCGCAAGCTGAATGACGTTGAACCCTTTTTCGCGGATGACTTTTTCGCCTTCGTCCATCAAGGCATGCGCCAACACGACCGAAGTCGTGGTACCGTCGCCCACGTTGTCGTTTGTTTTGTCTGCCGCTTGCTTTACGAACTCCGCGCCCAAATTTTCCCACTTGTCTTGGAGTTCAATCTCTTTTGCGACGGTGACGCCATCAAACGTCACCTGTGGCGCACCGTAGCTTTTCTCTATCACAACTGCCCGTCCGCGGGGACCGAGCGTCATTTTTACCGCATCTGCGAGCTTGTCGATGCCTTTCTTGATCGCCGCCCGCGCGTTTTCGTTGAATAAGATTTGTTTTGCCATATCCTTACGTAACTGATAACTTTTGACTTATTACTTATGACCTTTTGTTAATTTTTTCTTAAAACCTCCCAATTGATTTGCAATACTTCCTAACTTTGATTTCATCTCCTGAAACTTTTCCTCGGTGATTAACTTATTATCTCGAAACATATCTATGGCTACTAGCGTTTCGTTGAGCGACCCCATCGAGATATTAAGAAAATGGTTAAAATCTTTATCGGATCCCTTTCCGCTGCCTTCAGCGATGTTCAATACTATTGACATGGCTGACCTTACAATCTGACTCCCTAATTCAAAACGATATTCATCCGGTAACGCTTTAACTATTTTCAAAATTTGAGAATTGACTTCCTTGGCATCCTTGTATACATCCCATTCCAAAAATCTGAATCGTTCCATCGGTAGTCTTTAGTTATTGGTCATCAGTCATTTGTTCTCGCGATTATTTTATAATCGCGAGAATGTCATCCTCATCACCGACCAGATATTTTTTTCCTTCGAGTTCTATTTCGTCGGGACCGTATTTTTTGAAAAGAACCACATCACCGACCTTGACCGACATTGGCATACGCTCACCCTTGTCGTTTATTTTCCCAGGACCTATTGCGATGACCTTGCCCCGCACCGGACGTTCTTTCTCCGCGGTTTCGGGAAGCAGGATGCCCGACTTCGTCATCTTTTCCTCTTCAAGAGGTTCGATGAAGAGATGATTTGATAATGGCTGTACGTTCATTGAATGACAGGTTTTGGGTTTAAGGTGCAAGCTTTGAGATCAACTAAAACCTAAAAGCTATTACCTCGCACCTGTTATTAGCACTCTCGACCAAAGAGTGCTAATAATCGTATTCGATGAAAGAAGCAGTGTCAAGCCCAGCTTTTTTGCGCCCTACTTCCCTGCTCGGCGAAAGGGACGCGCAAGATAACCGATGAGTGGCGCGAAGGATTCTTTAAGACGAGGTCCATATCCTTTCTTAAACAGCACGGCATACACCACCGCAAGCGCGGCATAGTTTAGCAGCACGAGCCACCACGCGTACCACCACACACCGTGAAAATCGATTAGGAGTACAGGAAAAAGGATCGGCGAAGGATATATCTCGTACGAATGAGTAAAGAGATCGATCACGATATGCAAGAGCCATCCGCACATCGGCCATATAATTCTTCGTTGCATCACAGAGATGAGCGCGAAGACAAGCGCAAAAACTACCGCACTGTGCCCGATAAGATAAAGATAAGAAGTAAACCGTACAATCCAAAATCTATCCGCAACAATTGGTTCCACGTCGAGTGGCGCGGGAAGATCGCTCACGTCTGCACCCCAAAAAAGCCGGAATGCGTACCACCCGATAATAAGCGAGAATGCGAGCACGTCGGGAAACACACCCCAAAATGCGAACCAGGGAATGCTGATGCGTTTTTTGAGCGCTTTCTCTCCTCTTGCCGCCACCGCCGCGGCCCACAAACTATGTGCGAGAATTTCCATGTGTATTAACTTATGACTGATGATGTATGGCTAATAACAAACCGAAAGTCATACGTCGTTGGTTATGAGTTATTGGTCGCACCCTTGTGCATCGTTTCATATATGTGCAAGATCGCTTTTACGGCATCACCCGCCGATATGTTGTTTTGTTTATAGAGCACGTCCGAAACATCCCCCGCCGCCCAAATACGCGGATGCGAGGTGTGTTGTGTTTTATGGTCTATCACCACTTCTCCCATTGGGTTCGTATTAACCAAGTGCTTTACAAAATCACAATTCGGGATCGCACCAATCTCTACAAAAACCCCCTCGATCGGAAGTTCTTTTGCTGCCCCCGAAGCAAGGTCTGTATAGCGAAGTCCGGAAACAAATCCGCTCCCAAAAATTTCCGTCGTCTGCGCGCGAAGCAAAATAGTCACTTTTTCGTTCTTGCTTATTTTTTCCTGCGTGATGGCATCTCCTCGCAACGCATCGCCTCGCGCTAAAAGAAAAATGTGCGCGGCATAAGGGATAAGGTCGCGCACTGCTTCAAGCCCCGCATTCCCTCCGCCTACGACCGCGACTTTTTTTCCGGCAAAAATCGGCGCATCACAGGTAGAGCAATACACCACTCCCTTGCCGTCGAATTCTTTTTCTCCCGACACGCCAAGCTTTTTCCGCCGGCTCCCCGAAGCGAGGAGGAGATATTTTGCTTCAAGCGTTTTCCCTTGTTTTGTCTTGATGCGAAAAAAATCTCCTGCATCTTCCACTTCGGCGACCAGATCATCATCAATAATATCAATGTCCGTCTGTGCCCGAAGGTGCTCTTCGAGCGCCTTTGCCAAGTCGAATCCAGAAACAGACTTCATGCCAATCCAGTTCTGCACATCCGCAGACACAAACGACTGGCCTCCGAATGAATCGGCAATAAGCGCCACACGGATTTTTTTTCGTGCAGCATAGACTCCCGCAGCGACCCCGCCGGGGCCTCCTCCCACAATAAGAAGTTCGTACATATTACCTCGCAATACCCAATGCTTTTGCGATGCCCGGCTTGTCGAATCCCACGAAAATTTCCCCACCAATATCAATGACCGGTACTCCTAGTTGCCGCGATTTTTGTATCATGTCATCCCTCGCTTTATCGTCTTCCGCTACGTTCAGTTCTTGATATGCCACGTTATGTTTTTGAAAAAACTCCTTCGCTAATTTGCAATAGACGCAGGTAGGAGTGCTATAGATTATTACTGGTGCCATAGTTATATATATGTTCGTACGACTTTTATGAGGACTTGTAGTATATCACTTTTTATTTCTTGCACGCTATTTTCCCTTAACACTCGTTGCCAAGATACGTTTCAAAATTGAATCGAACCCTTCGCGCGTGCTGCCATCGGCGTCTTCGAAATCCTCGTATGGGAACGCTCCAGTCACTTTTTCGCCATTCACCACAAAACTCGGGGTGGAATTCACGCCTTCCTTTTGGGCGCGAGCAGTTTCTTGTTCCACAAAAGCGGCATATTTCCCTTCATCGAAGCACGCAGCAAAAACATTGGTATCCATTTTAAGGTTTTTTGCGATCGAAAGAAAAAGTTCGCGGTTCAGATTGCCGTTATGTTCTTCCCCGTCGCGTTGTTCCTCTTCATAAAGTGAAAATTGATACGGCCAAAATTTGCTTTGGTCTTTTGCGCACTCTGCCGCTTCCGCAGCCGCAAAGGATTCCGGACCCAAAAACGCAAAATTGCGGTGTACGAGCTTCACTTTTCCGGTTTTTACATAATTTTCTATGATTTTCCCGAGCGTTTGGCGATAAAATCTTCCGCAAAACGGACATTGGTAATCCGCGTATTCGATCATAGTAACGGGCGCTTTGGGGTCTCCGATCACCACATCACGCCCTTCGGCATCGGTGGCTTTTACTGCGCTAAGAAGCGCGAGTTGTTCTACGGAAAGTTTCGGTGCCGTGATTTTTGCTTCTCCGCCACCTTTCCTACTTACATAAAAAATGGAGCCGGACATCAATACTGCCGCGAGCACAATGCTTGCGGGAAGTGCGTAGTTCTTTGGTGGGTTTTGCGTTTCTTCCATAGCGGTTCTCTTATTATCGGCATGGAGAAAAGCTTGTCAATCCCGTTAGAGACAGAGGGTCGCTGTGAGCCCTCGCGGTCTCTAACGGGATCAATCCCATGAGAAATCGCGCCCTTGAGGGGCTTGAGGGCAAGCTATTTCTAACAGAACAAATCCAACTTCAATCCACGTCCCTTGTGCGGTATAATCTAATGACTCATCCCGTGGATACCTCATCGCTCTCACCTGCATTCGACTGGCTTGTCGCAAATGGCTATCTTCTGATGTTCATTGCGATGTTCATTGAAGGACCAATCGTCACGACCATCGCCGCGTTCGCCGCCGCCATGGGGCATTTTCATATCGGCATCGTGGTGCTTCTTTCATTCTTGGGGGATTTTACGAGCGATCTTGCACATTACGCGGTGGGTTATTTCGGTCGTACCAAAGTGATCGACCGTTACCGCAAAAACGAAAATGGCGAGGGACGCCTTGCGCGACTTGAATCGCATCTCAAAACTCACGCGGTGCGCGGACTCGTGGCGATCAAATTCGTGCCGTTCGCGGCCACCTTGGGACTTTTGGTCGCCGGCGCGATACGGATGCCCTTCAAAACCTTCGCGATAACCGTTGCGATCACTATCGCCTTCCGCACCGTGCTTTTTGCCGGTATGGGATATTTTTCGGGAGCATTGTATGAGAATATTTCACAATCGCTCCAAAACGTGCAATATGCGATTCTTGCGCTCATTCTTCTCGGTTCTTTCTTGCCTTACCTTTACCACAAGTTTGCTTCTTTCGTCGCAAAAAAATCGGGAGGGATATCATAGTGCACATCGGATTTTTTTCGGATAATTTTTACCCGGAACTCTCCGGCATTGCGGACACTATTCTTCGCACGGGCAAAGAACTTGCTTCTCGCGGGCATCGCATAACGTTTTTTGCTCCCACGCATCCCAAGGAAAATTATGCGCTCGTGGGGCGCGCGTATGAAGAACCTGATTTTGGGAAAAACATCCGCGTGGTGCGCTTCGGCTCATTGGGATATCCCACCGGCACCGGACAGGGTCGTTTGGTGATTCCCACGGGACTCCGTTGGCTCGGGATGAAACAAGACCCACCGGACGTCATGCACGTACACTTGCCGTTTGGCATGGGGCTTGAAGGACTTGCCGCCGCGCACGCGTTGCGCGCGCCGCTCGTGGGCACAAATCATACGCCTATTTCTGAATTCCTCCGCTACAGTCCTATTCACGCGGAATGGCTCTTCCGCGCGATAGTAACGTACGACACCTGGTTCTATTCCCGATGCGATTTTGTGTCTTCTCCCTGCGCGGATATTTTTACAGAAATGGCATCCCATGGATTTCAAAAACCGCATCGCGTGGTGCCAAATGCGGTTGATATCGCGCGCTTCACTCCGTCCCATTCAAAAAAAACGCTCAAACAAAAACATGGTTTCTCTGAATTTACCGTGCTCTATGTAGGACGCCTCGCCAAAGAAAAAAGTATTGACGTGATCCTCCGCGCCGTGGCACAAGCGAAAAAAGAAGTACCCGCGCTCTCAGTGGTCTTGACCGGCCGCGGATCGGCGGAAGTGGAACTGCGCGCGCTTGCAAAAGAATTGGGCATTGCAGACGCCGTACGATTCTTGGGATTTGTTGAAGAAAAACTGCTCCCTGAGATCTACGCCGCAAGTGAGGTGTTCGTGATCGCAAGCACCTCGGAAACCCAAAGTATCGCCGCTGCGCAAGCGATGGCGACGGGGATACCCATCGTCGGCGTCCGCGCATGGGGACTCAAGGACTACATCACTCCCTCGCTCGGATTTTTAGTAGCACCCGGCGATACACCCGCGATCGCGGCGCATTTGGTGCAACTTGCACAAAATCCTAAACTGCGCGCGACCCTCGGCAAGGGCGGCGTGTCATTTGCGAAAACGCTTAGTCCCGAAGCGATCGCAGATATGTGGGAAGAAATTTACCGCACGGCGATAAGAACGTATCATACTCACAGAGAGGCCTCACGATCATTATGAAACCATTCTTCCAAAACCGATTTGTGAAAACCGCGCTTGCACTCATGGTTTTTTCTGCGCTCACCCATATCGCCATTCTTATTTTCATTTCGATCCGCACGCAGAGCATCACACCTCTTAATTACTTCAACATGCTCGACATTGAATATTTTGTGCCCGCGGCGATCGAAGGAACGGGTGCGAATACGCTTTCTGCGCTTGTCGCCACAATCGTGTATATCATTTTCTTTGCATGGTTTTCCCGCCGCGATAATACATCTTCACACTAAAAACACGATCTCATGTATCTAAGTATCATCATTCCCGCACACAACGAAGAAAAAGGCATTGGGCAATGCCTTGAAGCATTGTTGCGCGAAATTTCCCGTGCGGGAAAAAAAGATGATACCGAAGTCATTGTGGTAGACAACGCCTCAACTGATTGCACGAAAGAAGTTGCAGAGAAATTCTCCGGCGTGCGCGTCGTGCGTGAAGACCACAAAGGGCTCACGTGGGCGCGCGAAGCGGGGCGCAAAGCCGCACGCGGCGAACTTCTCGCGTACATCGATTCGGACGTGCATGTGCCGCCGGGGTGGTTGGATATTATCTACAAAGAATTTGCGCACCGAAAGCACATCGTTTCTTTGAGCGGTCCCTCGCGCTACTACGATCTTACGGGGGTGACCAAATTTCTCGCCGAGATAGGGTGGAACGTATTCGCGCCCATCACCTACCGCCTCGTGGGGTATATGCTCTACGGCGCGAATTTCGTCGCCAAACGCGAAGCGCTTGAAGCGATCGGCGGATTCGATACGACCGTGGCGTTCTATGGCGAAGATACGAACCTCGCGCGCCGCCTGGCGAAAATCGGAAAAACGGTTTTTCTCATGCGTTTTTTTGTTACGGTCTCCGGCAGACGCATTGTGCAGGAAGGGCTCCTCAAAACCTATTGGACGTATGCGAAAAACTATCTCTCCGAGGTCTTCTTGCACAAACCCACGACAAAAGAGTATAAAGACCACCGATAGCTCATGCGCCTTTCGAGTGCCACGAAAATAGGATTCCTTTTTTTGGGCGACGTGATCGCTCTTTATGCCGCGCTTTTTGCGGTGCTTTTCGTGCGTTACGGCAAAGAGCTCTTTTTCACTTCGCTTCAACTCCACCTCATCCCCTTTTCACTCGCGTTTGCGCTCTGGCTTCTTGTGTTTTATATCGCAGGGCTTTACGACCTCCGCCGTCTTTACAACAATATTGATTTCGTAAAAACCCTTTCACTTGCGCTCTTTGTGAATGCCCTCCTCACTTCTTTTGTGTTCTATTTCTTGCCGATACTCGGCATTGCGCCAAAAACGAACCTGTTTGCCTTTATGGCAGTATTCGCGCTCATCGAATTCGTGTGGCGGCGCACCTTTAACCTCCGCGCCACGTTCCGTGAAGGATTGAATCGCGTACTCGTATTCGGTGAAGGCAAAATTACGGAAGAAGCCATGAGAGCCGTGAAGCAAAACCCCCAGGTCGGATATGAAATCACCGCGTGGTTTCACGGTGGGGTTGCCGATCCGAATGCCAAAGAACTTGGCAGTTTTGTGCGCCGGCACCGCATTACGCTCGTCGTCATCCCCTATCACATGAAACATGACGAGGTCTTCGCGAAGGCGCTCTTTGATCTTTTGACCTCGGGGGTTGTCGTAACTGATACTCCCTCTTTTTATGAATCGGTGTTCCGCAAAATTCCGCTTGACGACATCAAAGAATCATGGTTCCTTGAACATCGCATCGGCGAACGGAGATTTTTTGATGAATTAAAACGTGGGATCGAATTTTTTTGCGCCCTTTCATTCCTTATACTTCTTGCACCTCTCTTTGTTTTTCTCTCGCTTCTTATACGACTTACATCCCGCGGCAAAACCATTTATGCTCAGCAAAGAGTAGGGCGCCACGGCAATATTTTTACGCTCTATAAATTCCGCACGATGGCGCATGATTCCGAAAAGAACGGTGCACAGTGGTCGCAACGGAACGATATGCGTGTTACCGCATTGGGCTCGTTCTTGCGTCATACGCACCTCGACGAACTGCCCCAACTATGGAATATTGCCCGCGGTGAATTATCGTTCGTGGGGCCCAGGCCCGAACGCCCCGAATTTGTTACACTTCTTACAGAAGAGATTCCCTATTATGAGGTGCGACATCTCGTGAAGCCAGGCGTGACCGGATGGGCACAGATCAATTACCGATATGGCGCCTCGATCGAGGACTCGAAAGAAAAACTTGAATACGATCTCTACTATTTGAAAAATCGCTCGCTTATCTTGGACATTGCCATTGTCATAAAAACCGCGAAAACATTCTTCGTGAACCACACATAGAGAAATGGCGACACACTACAAGCTACACGCTACCATTTAATCCACTATGCGCATCATCGTTACCGGCGGAGCAGGATTTATTGGTTCTCATGTTGTGGATGCATACCTTCAAGCGGGACATCACATAGCCGTGATCGATGATCTTTCTACGGGCCTTCGCGCCCATGTGCATCAGAAAACCCGGCTTTATACAACCGACATCCGAAACGCAAAACTTGTTTCCCGTATTTTTGAACGCGAACATCCTGAAGTAGTGAATCACCATGCCGCACTTGCTTCAGTCGTTGCCTCAATGCGTGAACCTACCGCTACGCTTGAGACAAACACTGTGGGGACTATGAATCTCCTGCGCGCGCTGGGCGTTCATGGACGAGGCATCAAACGTTTCATTTTCGCCTCGACCGGAGGCGCACTTTATGGAAATCCAAAAACACTTCCCGCTGATGAACACACCGCGCCGCACCCACTCTCTCCTTATGCGCTCTCAAAACTTTTTGCCGAAGGCGTGGTGCGTTATTATGCTGAATCGCTCAAACTTCCGTTTGTCATTTTGCGGTATGCCAATGTGTACGGTCCTCGCCAAAATCCTCATGGCGAAGCAGGAGTGTTCGCCATATTTTCAAATCTCATGCAACAAGGGAAGCAACCCACGATCTTTGGCGACGGCTCTAAAACAAGGGATTATGTCTATGTGGGCGATGTCGCGCATGCGAACGTACTTGCCCTTCAAAAAGCTACGAATGAAGCCGTAAATATCGGCACCGGAAAAGCCGTAAGCGACCAGATGGTTTTCGATACAATTGCGACGTCCCTGGGATTCAAAAAATCTCCTCGTTATGCCCCGTTCCGCCCAGGAGAGGTCATGCACATTCGTCTTGATGTAAAAAAAGCGCATCGTATGCTTAATTGGCAACCGAAAGTTTCGCTTCGGGATGGCGTGGCCAAAACCACGCAATCTTTCGCGAAGTAATCAAGCGTATCTTTTCTCCTGCGTAAAAATTTAGTTTTCTTTTTGCCGTTCGGCGTGTTTTGCGAGGAGCCACGAACTGGACTGTACTTTTCCACCGAGGCCTACGTTATAGACGATCGTGATGCCGAGTTCATTGCAAAGCGCCACTTCGGGCACCGGATCGCCGTCGGGTTTCCGATCTCCGCCGTTTGCAAATACATCTGGACGGAGCGTGCGCAACGTATCACACACGCTCATATCCGCGGGATGTTCCGAATGCTCCGTGAGCATCACCTCGTCCACGCCTTTCAATGCTTCAATGATCTCTCTGCGCTCTTCTTGCGGCATGAACGCAAATCCTTTCTTTTTTTTGAGCCAATGGTCGTTATTCAAAATAACCACAAGTCTGTCGCCAAGTTTTTTTGCTTCATGGAACATCCGCACATGCCCCACATGTATCGGATCAAATCCTCCGCTCACCGCTACCACGATTTTTTTCTCCATGGATTATCTTGACCCTGTGAGATACCGCGAGGGCTCACAGCGACTCTCTGTATCTCACGGGGTTGACTTGATGTAAAGATATGTTTCCTGTAGCGTAGAAGATGCCTCATCGAGAGGCACTTCGATTGTAGCAAACTATGTTCACCTGGCTCAAGCATTTCTTTTTTACGAACCATACGACCCGCCAGACGGTCGCGAAAAACACGTTCTGGATGGCGGTGGGGCAAATGGGAGGTCGTGTCATTCGCGCAGTCGTTATTATCTATGCCGCGCGCGTGCTTGGCGCGGCAGAATGGGGTGCATTCTCCTACGCGATGAGTTTTGCGGCATTCCTCACTATTTTTACCGACCTGGGGTTAAGTCCCGTACTCACAAGGGAAACCGCAAAAACACAGGATGAAAAAATAAAAAGTGAAATTCTTTCGACCGCGTTGGTATTAAAGATCAGTCTTTTGTTCTGTGCGGGACTTCTTGTGGTATTTGCCGGTCCACGATTCACGGTAATCGATGCCACGGTCTCGCTCTTTCCCCTAATCGCTCTCGTGGTTATGTTTGACGGATTCCGCGAGTTCGGATTCGCGCTCACACGCGCCAAAGAACGCATGGAGTGGGAAGCGGGGCTTTTTTTGCTCACGAATGCCGCGATCGTGGTTGCGGGATTTATTGCGCTTTCCTATGCCCCTTCGGTTTTTTGGTTTACTGCCGCCTATGCGATCGGCACAGGCGTGGGAGCCGTTGCCACTTATTTTGCGCTCCGTAGGTATGTGGTGAATATTTTCCGTCATTTTTCTCTCAAACTCGTCAGGCCCCTTTTCCAGTCCGCATGGCCGTTTGCGATTTCGACTGCACTGGGGGCTTTAATGATCAACACCGATCTCTTGGTCATCGGGCTTTTGCGCCCCGCGGAAGACGTGGGATTTTATTCCGCCGCCGAGAAGATCATTCTCATCCTCTATCTTTTCCCCGGCATTCTTGCGAGCGCTACCTTCCCCACGCTTGCGCGATTTGCGAGTGAGGGAAACGACAAGCTCCGCACCGCGCTTGAACGGAGCATCGCGATGATATTTCTTGTGGCAATTCCCATGGCGCTCGGAGGAATCATCGTCGCGCCATATCTCATTTCGTTTCTCTACGGAGCTTCTTATCTTCCCGCCGTACCTTCGTTTCAAATCCTCCTTCTCGCGGTGCTCGTGAACTTTCCCGCCGCCCTCATAAGTAACGCGCTGTTCGCAATGAATCGCCAAAAAGACCTTGTAGCATTTGTTGCGATTGGAGGTATCGCAAACATCATACTCGATTTTATATTAATCCCGCTTTTTGGCATTGTGGGTTCTGCATGGGCTACCCTCGGCGCACAACTTTTAAGCAACACATATCTGTGGCGCACGCTTAAAAAAACTCAACCTTTTTCTGTATTCACGCACTTGCGCCATGTACTTGTGGGCAGTGCAGTAGTCGTTGCGGTCACCTGGGGAACATTGTTCCTTACGCAAAACCTTTTCGCTGCGCTTGCCGTTGCTTTCGCGTCTTATTTCGGCACGCTGTATTACTTTAGGGAACCGCTTTTAAAGGAAATCAAAACTACCCTGCGACCTTCCGCTTAAGTCGCGCAAGAAGCGCATGGATGGGTTTTCTCACGAACACAGGAAGGAATGCATAAGCGTATTGCACCGCGTTTATAAAAAACGCGGCGTAGTAATGGGGATATTTGCCTTTATACCTCCTCATGATCATGAATGATGCCTTGAGGTGCGGGCGAATGCGCACGATAGACGTATTTTGATCCGCCAGCGTGTAGTACGAAAAATATTCGGCGAAATTATAGAGCTTGCCCTCGAGCCCCATCTTCAGCCAAAAATCTCTGTCGCCCGCGTACCGCGTCGTCTCATCGTACCATCCTACTTTTTCTCCTATCGCACGACGAAAAAGCGTGGTGGAGTTCGCCATCGGATTCGAGAAGAGCATTTTGCTTCGTATCGCATTATCGGTTTCGGGTTTCAGATAGCGGTATTGCTCCTTGTTTTCCTTATTCACCACGATCACGCCGCCGCCTACGCCGACATAGTCGGGATATTTTTCAAGAAATGAAATTTCTTTTTCGAGTTTCTGAGCGTCGCACCATGGATCATCGTCATCGATCATAGCAATGTAACTGCCGCGCGCCATACGGAACGCGCGATTGTAGTTTTGGGAGATTCCGATATTTGTTTCACTCCGCGTATAAATAATTCTTGATTCTCTATTCTCCCATTCTTTTATAATTTTTGGCGTCTCGTCCGTAGAACCGTCGTCCGCGATGATAAGTTCCCAATCATGGAACGTCTGTGCGCGCACGGATTCTATCGTTTTCGCAAGAAGCCCGGCGCGATTCCAGGTTGCCATCACGATAGAGATCTTGGGCATCTGCATGCGCTCCATAATAACAGGGAAAATATCATTTGACAAAACAGAGCAAAAGCTCTAATGTATTGCGTTCTTTGAAAACTGGGTACGGAGGTGAAATACGTTCATATTTTCACATAGCAAGAAGCCCGAAAGGAGATAGTGGCGCATGACGAAACTGTATCGTGATTTTTCGGAAGAACTCCGAAAGCTTTTCATCCACTTGACTCCTCGTTATGTGGGAAAAACCCACGACACGAGAGACGACAAGATCAAATCAGACGGAACACCTGCGGGAGACCTTGACCGCCACGCCATGGAACTGCTCCGCAACTTGATTGGAGCAGAAGAGTTCTTTTACGAAGAGCGTACTATCGGAGAGGAGGATAAAACAAACCCAAAGGAGATGGAACGGATTCTCTCTGCACAAGACGAATGGCAATGGACGATCGATGGACTGGACGGCACCGGAAACCGAAGCATGCGCACGAACTCCTACGGCGCAATGGTCGCCCGGCGGCGAGGAGGGAAAATTCTCTATGCCTCCATTTTCCGCGCGGCAGACGAAAAACTCCGAGGAGACGGATTCTCCTTTGCAGAGCAAGGCGAAGGTGCGTGGCAGTGGTGCGGTGATCACCGCGAATATCACAAGCTCCAAACAGCTCGCGAGGGAGAATTGGAACGCCTCCTTGTGATGCTCGAGGGCGGCTCGAAGAAGTTCTTTAAACCACCGATCACCGATCTTGGAAGCGCCATCACGGTGCGACCAAGCTTCTCGAGCGCCATTGCAGCGACAACCGTCGCGCAAGGCAGAGCAAGCGCACTCGTCACGGTCGAGAATAAGCCATGGGACACGTGGCCTGCTATCCTCATGATCGAGGAAGCGGGCGGCATCGTGACCGACTGGCAAGGAAATCCGTGGAAACCCGAGAGCTGCGGCAGTATGGTAGCCGCCGGGAATGTTGTAGACCATGCGCGCATCATTGCGCTTCTGCAGAAAGAAAGGAGTTAGCGTGATCACGAAACTCACTCACCCCACGCTCATTGTGATCTGCGGATGGCCTGCGTCGGGAAAAACGACGCTCGCTGAAAAACTTCGCGAGACACTCACGGATCCGGAGAGCAAAAAGATCCATCTCGCGGACATCGACCAGATCCGCAGAACTTGCCTCGGCATGCCCTACCCACACCCGAACGAATCCGATGCGCTCATGACAAAGGATAAGCTCGAAATGGGAGGTGCATACGTGATGTTGCAGCACACAATTCGATGGCATCTCGCGAAACATCGCTCGCTCATCGCCACTGCCACATTCTCTTCGCGCATCGGTCAGGAAGCACTTCTCCGAAGCTATGAGGAACACTTTGAGAATTGCATGGGAAAGAATGAGATTCCCATGGCACTTCGAGTCGTGAAGTGTGTTCCGACAAGCGACACACAAAAGCAGGTCGAGGATCTTTTCGCAAAGCGTGCATTCGGTTCAGAGGCATACGTCGGTGGAGTGAATTCCCCCGAACGCTACTTCGAGGTGAAGGAGCGCTACCACCCAATCCTTCTACCGCACCGCACGATCCGCACCTGGCCCACAAACGACATCGAGAATGAGTGGACTGAAGCGCTCGAGTACATCTTCTCGTAGTACTCTCGCTTCACCGCCGCATTTGGCGACGCAACTATATGCCCGCCCGTATCGAACAACTATGTTCGGACGGGCGGCTTTTTTTATTTGACAATATGTAAATAACAATATAGAATATGCGAAGCTTTTTGATGTTACTAGAAATCAAATTCTCATGCTTCGACCTACCAAGGAGAACGTATGAACCTGAATATGCTGAAGTTTTTCGTGTTCGCCGGAATTTGCTTTGGCCTGTGGCCACAGATTATGAAGAGATACGAGGGGAATCCGCTTCTTAAGGCATTCCTGCTCGGAACCGTAACTACCGCGATCATTTCGATTGCGTGGATATGTTCCCCGAAAAACGAGAACATGCCACGAGGGGAACTCTTCTCTTTCGCGCTCGTCATTCCCGTGATCGCTGCAGTCTTGAACGGTGTGGGTACCATTCAGTTCATGAAGGGCATGGACACGATCTCTCCGCGGCAATTCTCCGGAGCGGTGCTCCTCATGATCCTCACGCAAGTGACCGTAAACGAACTCGCGGGCATGGTGCTTCACGACGCACCTTTTACCGTAAAGAAGCTCCTGGGTTTCGGGAGCGCAATCGCCGCGTTTTTCCTTCTCGTAGCCTAACACGCACAATGAGAGGTGATGGGTGAAAATCCAAGGTATCGCGTTCGATCTCGAAGGTACGGTGGTAAATGTTGAAGATGCACATCACAACGCACACCTCATGGCCATGGCCGAGATGGGAATCACGATGACGCTTGAAGAAGCGATCGTAAAAATCCCTCATTTCATTGGCGGACCACACGAGAAGATCCGCGAGGAGGTCTACGAACTTTCCGACAAGAAACATACGGCAAGCTTCTACTCCGAGCGCGACGGTTTCTACTACGAGAAACTCCCAAAAGAGATGCTGATCGTTCCAAGATCGGGTTGGCTCGAAGTGATTGACAACATCAAGCTTCGAGGAATCCGGGTTTCGATCGGATCCCTCACTCGCGAAGACAAGGCGATGCATCTTCTTGAGAGATCGGGTCTTTTTGACCACTTCTCGCGGGAAATGATCGTGCTCCACGGCGACGTGAAGGAAGCGAAACCCGCACCCGATGTTTTTTTCGAAACTGCGCGGCGCATGGGCATCAATCCTATGCATCAACTTGTCTTTGAGGATTCGCCTCGAGGAGTCCAGGCTGCGCGGAAAGCCGGGTCGCGAGCCATCGGGATGCCCGTCTACAACATCCCGCAGACCCTGATTCCGCTCATCTAATCTGGCGCTTCGCGAATCTTCATCGACTGGCGGGAAATCAACATACTCGCGCTTATCGAAAACCTCGAACGCGAGGCGTAATCACTTGGCAGCACCCCCACCGGTGCTGCTTTTTTTATTTTATCTTTGTTTTCAGATACTCCTCCACCTCGCGGTACCGCTCCGGCGTGCCGATATCTTTGCGAAACTCTCCTTTTTCAAGGGGACATGCATAATAGCGATAGTTGCGGGCAAGGAGCTCCGGCACAAGGTTGTGGTCTATCTCGTAATATTTCCCTTTCGGAATGTATTCCAAAATTTTTTTTGAAAAAATATATGGCGCGGACGTTCCCCAATAATCGTTCGGCAACTCTTTGTGGGGTTTTGCGAGAAACTGAAGCACTCTCCCGCCCTCTCCCACGATCGCAAGATCTGAGTCAAGAGGATGATCGGTTCTGCGTGCGGTTGCCATGCCGATTGGGTCAGTAAGGTTTTTGTAAAAATCAACAAGGCGCCCAAAATCAATTTTGTAGAAGGTGTCAGCGTAGAGTACGAAAAACTGGTCCTGGAGTGATGTTTCGAAATTCTTGATTCCTCCTGCAGTACCCAAAATCTCCGGCGTCTCGAGTGTGTAGCTTATTTTCACGCCGAACTTTGATCCGTCGCCAAAATAGTTAGTGATGTTATCCGGCAGATAATGGAGATTGATAAAAAATTCATTGATACCATATTGTTTCAGAAGCTCAATGTGCCACAGAAGAAGTGGCTTTCCCAAGAGCGGAACCATCACTTTGGGAATATCCGGGAACATTGACCGTATCCGCGTGCCAAGGCCGGCGGAGAGAAGCACGGCTTGGGTAATGTTATTTTGCATGGCGTGCGATGATCATCACTGCTTCTGAAAGATTTTTAACGATAAAATCGGGCGTTACTACATGTGTGCCGTCTTTCCCTCCGTAACCCGTGCGCACGAGAATAGTCGTAAGTCCCGCGCGACGCCCCGCAAGAATGTCTTTTGTATTGTCGCCCACCATAAAGCTTTTTTTCATATCAATACCGAATTTCTTTTGAGCTTTTTTAAACATTCCCGTATTTGGTTTTCTGCATTTACATAGTTTCCGATATGTTTTTACATCTGCATTCGGATGATGTGGGCAAAAATAAAACGCATCTATGGAAGCGCCGAATTTTTTGAGGCGAGCATGGAGTACCGTATTGATATTTTCGACGCCTTTTTCGGTAAGCCATCCGCGCGCCACTACCGCCTGGTTCGAAACCACAATAACCAAAAAGTCGAGCTGATTCAGCTTTGCAATTGCCCTTCCCGCACCCGGAAGAATGCTCAATTGGCGTATGTGGCGTAATACGTCAACTTCCTTATTGATGGTTCCGTCGCGATCCAAAAAAACCGCTTTTGTCATCGCTTATTACGCTTCGCGCGAACGCTCCACGAGATGATTAAAGTAATCCTTGAAATACTTGGTCATCAAGTGCAATATCGTGCCGTGTACACTTTCTACAATAAAATAATTTCCCTTCTCTGTTGGCACATGGATCTTTGCATCTGAAAGCACGTTTAGTTTATTGTCCGGCGCAAATCCCGAAAGGCCGATAACCGGCACTCTGCGCGTGCGCGCAAGTTCTATGGCTTTTATAATGTTCGGGGAATTGCCCGAACTTGAGATCGCGATCACCACGTCGGAGTCCTGAAGATAATTTTCGAGCGGACCGGCAAATACCATTTCGAATCCGATGTCATTCGCCCATGCGGTGATTTCTGATTCCGTAGACGGCAGGCGAATCGCCTGAAAACGGCGGCTGTATTTGTCCAGGTGATGATCGAAAACGGTTTTATTGAAATCCGCAACCCAGTGGGTGGCAATTGCCATGGAACCGCCGTTTCCAAATACATAAATACGACCATCTCGTTCGTAGACGGCCTGAAGAATGTTCATGGCTTTCGCAATCTCTTCGTGAGAGACCGCGCGGAGTGCGCGTTCGGTGTGGGTAATGAAATTTCCGATGTAATCTTTCATGGTGGTCTCAATTAGGCAAAATGATGCGCGTGGTCGGCGTTAAAAATAATTTCGGCTCCTGACTGCACGAACTGCACCGGAATTTCGCGGAACGATTCGAGAGTATTTGCGCGTGCGGCAACTTGCACCGCCTCGCGGATAGTTTTTTTCTGCGAGGGTTCGGCAAGGAACATAATACACCCTCCTCCGCCTGCACCAAGAATTTTTCCTCCCCAGGCGCCAGCGTTCATGCCTGCATAATAAAGATCGTCGATCGTTTGATTCGATACGTTGGATGCCAAAGTTTTTTTCTTGACCCATCCTTCGTGAAGCATTTTTCCCAAGCCGTGCATATCTCCCCGCATAAGGCGTTCGGCAAATTCCGGAACCGAATCCGCCATTTCTGCCATCGTGCGGAATTTATCTGCGTGACCCACATTCGCTTTCTGTTCGGTAAGTACCGAAGATGCCGCGCGCGTAATTCCGGTAAAAAAGAGCAGAAGCGAATCTTCGAACGCAAGGCGCTTCTTGTAATCAATGAGTACGGGACGGACGTCCACCGACTCATCGGGGTTAAACTGTATCACGTTTAATCCTCCAAAGGCCGCTGCGTATTGGTCTTGCTTTCCGATCGGTTCTCCCACAAGTTCAATTTCCAAGTGGCTTGCCGCCTCTGCCGCTTCTTGTGCGGTCATCTTTTTTCCAAGATATGCATGAAGGCCTTTCATAAGCCCCACCGAAAAGCTTGAGGATGACCCAAGGCCGGTCTTCGCAGGAAGCGAGGCGAACGAACCTATCTCAATGTTGCTTTGAATACCCAGGTCCATAAGCGCCGCTTTAATGCGGGTATGTTGAAGTTCATCCGGGCGATTCACGGTTTCCGTGATGGAATAACGAGCCGATACTTTTTCTATCAAGGGAGTCCGATTAATGACCAAATAGACGAATTTGTCGATTGCCGTCGAGATCACCTGCCCAGGCCTTTCACGATAAAAAGCGGGCAGGTCAGTGCCTCCCCCCACAAAGCTCATACGCAATGGCGCGCGCACGACAATCATTCCGCTATTCAAGCACAAAAAATAAAAAGGGTCAACTTATGAACGCATCATTCCTTTTTCAAGAGATGCAAGCGCTTTGCGGGTTCTCGCATGTCGATATCCTTCCTTTTTCATCCATTGCACATATTCTACAATAGATTCGTTTATGCGATAACGAGGCCTCCATCCGAGATGCATAAGCTTTGCAATATCTGAAACGGCATGCCGTGTATCGGTACGGCGAAAACCACCAGTAACAATTTTTGATTTTGTATTGGTAAGGCGCTGGACCGCACGCGCAAAATCGATGACGCGGTATGATTTTCCTCCCCCTACATTATAAATCTCAAAACACATCTTTTTGCGCGTGAGAGGCATGAGATTTGCCCTTACCACATCGGCAATATTTACAAAATCCCTGGTCTGCATTCCATCCTCGTAGACAGTAAGAGGAACTCCTGCGAGTGCTTGCTGCACAAAAATTCGCAACGCGCCTGAATAAATATTTTTGGGCGACTGGCGTGCGCCCTGTACGATGGAGTATCGAAAAATAGTGGTTGGAATATCATATGTTTTTCCCAATCGAAGCGCCGCATGTTCAAGCGCATATTTCGAGAGTCCGTATGAATTCGTCGGGTTTACCTTTTGATCCTCACGGAACGGAAGAGCGTGTGCAATTTTCCCCTGCACACAACGGATGTCCCATTGTTTTTTCGAGAATTGCGTGGAGGTGCGCAGTTCTGGAGCGAACAAGGCTTTGCGGTGTGCACACCGGTAAAAACCGTCGCCATAGACGAATTGCGAACTTGCAATTATGACGTGCCGAAGCGGGATCTTTTTTTCAACCGCCACTTCATAAAGCAGGGCAGTACTTACCGTATTTGTTGCAAAAAAAGTACTAAAATCGAGCCTTTGATCTTGATATGCGGCAAGATGATAAACCACGCTCACACCCTGCAATGCTTTTTCCCACGTGCGTTTTTCCCGCACATCACCTCGCATAAATTCGTATCCTTTCCCTCGTACATAGGCAGGCCAGTGCCCATCGTGCACGGGAGGGCCGAGATGATCCACGATACGTACGCGAAATCCGCGCTTTGCAAGCGCATCGGCAGTATGACTCCCAATAAATCCTGCACCGCCGCTCACCAGGGCAATATGCTTCATTTTATGAGTATCCTATCATAACGCACGTACGATATGCGATGAGCCGCCAAAAGCTGATGGGAGGTGAATATGCGGATCATGAATGACGTCAAAAGATTTTCTCTTCTGGAATTCACGGGCGATAAGAATGAGTTCCCCCAAGAAGGAGGTCGGCAATAATAGCGTACTCCAATAGAGAGCTGTTTTTTTTATTTTTCTTGCAATTGTCCCGGGGTGATAATGAGAAAGTTTTTCTCTCGCTTCTTTTACATCTCCGAGAATCGCCGAACCAACTGCGCTTCTGAATTGCCAAAACGCTTTGAGCTCGGGAATGCAGTAACGTTCTTTTTCTTCACGAGAAAGGATTTTCTCAAATTCCCGATAAATAAAAAGGTTGGTGTCAGCAGTTTGTTTGAAATAGGAACGCTCGTCAGACAGCGTGCCTTTTGTTTGGCGTCTTTGAAATGAAAGGATGCGGTCCATAAAGCAAAACTTTGTGCCATGATGGGCCAAGAGCAGCCAGAGATACCAATCATCACTTCTTCGAAAACGCTCGTCCGGCATCCCGCATTGCTCCAAACATGTTCTGCGAATCAGAGAGGTCATAACTTGAATAAAATTACTGCGGATCAATTTATCGAAAATGAACCCTTCGTGATACTTTAATTTTTTATGAAGCAACACGCGGGGATTCTCATGCCAAAAATGAGCGATATCGGAATAGCACACACCGCAATCCGGATACGATTCCATGTAATTCACTTGCAATGCGATCTTTTCTGGTGCAATGAGGTCGTCTGCATCGATAAAAGTGATATAGGTTCCCTGCGAAACCTCAAAACCTGCCTTCCTTGCCGCGGCTTGTCCTTTGTTTTGCTGCCTCACGTAGCGGAGAGCTCCTTCTTGCATAAACCGAGCGAGCAATTGCGGCGTGTTATCAGTCGAGCCGTCGTCCACTACGATAATCTCAAGAGGCGCATAGGTTTGATTGCGTACCGACTCGATGGTT
>Ga0247727_10007794_pt1 | contig 20202 bp, 22 predicted proteins | sample WisWelCaveWW1625_FD_202498 | JGI IMG/M metagenome (GOLD analysis project Ga0247727, IMG submission 202498) | Biofilm microbial communities from Wishing Well Cave, Virginia, United States - WW16-25 | ecosystem: Environmental > Aquatic > Deep subsurface > Groundwater > Cave microbial mat | place... | reverse complement strand
GCTGGATCATCTCGAAATCTTTTGATGAACTGACGGATGAACAGCGCTATCAAAAAGTTTGGAGATTGCTCGAAGCGAATTTGAGCGAAAAAGATCGCCATCGCATCTTGGGATTTTTCGTCTTCACACCGCTGGAAGAAAAGTGGATTTTTGATGGAAGCAATTATGATAAATTTACGGCGTTGATGGAAAAATCACCCACTGCAACAAAGCAGACGATTAGCAAGCGCACGAATGGCCGCGCCAGAACGATGAGAAAATGAAGTAAAATTCAGGGCGCGACCGGATTAGAGAAGGAAGCAAAATGCGAATCGAAGCCGCCGACTATGTGGAGGCAGCGCAAGAGAGACTGAGCAACGCCAAATTACTTTACGAAGCGGCGCAGTACGCATTCGCTTCGTACGCGGCCGGTGTGGCCGTGGAATCTTTGCTGCGGGCGTATATTGTTCAGTTCGATCCGATACTCGAGGCGAGGCACAATCTACTACTGCTGTTGGGAACGAGCAATCTGCGCAATCTGATTACGCAGAATGAAAACGAACTCATCTCTGCGTCGCTCAACACATTGGCCCAAAGATGGAAAAACGACTTGCGCTATTCCTCTAACAATCGACTACGCCGACGCTTGAAGAAAAATAAGCTGGACAGAGGCATTCGAGGCGATTTTTTAAAGGAAAATTGCCGTATCGCAATTGATATGGCGACAACTATCCTAAAAATAGGAGCGGCAAAATGGAAACACTAATAACCCGTGTTCAAAAAATTCTGCAGAAGGAATTTTCTCGCCGTGAAATTCGCTTAAAGGCCGCGGGCAGGTGGAAACTCGATGGGTTTATCATTTCAAAATCTTTTGAAAAACTGACGGATGCAGAACGCCAACGAAAAGTTTGGCGATTGCTCGAGACGAATTTAAGCGAGAAAGAGCGCAATCGCGTCTTGGGATTTTTTACGCTCACACCACGGGACGAAAAATGGATTTTTGATGGAAGCAGTTATGATGAATTTGAGGCGTTACTGAATAAACAATCCCGCGCCGCCAAAAAGTCGGCGAATGGCAAGCGCACCAATGGCCGCGCCAAAACCACAAAATCGCGCCAGTTGAATTGACAGAACCAATTGCCGTCCTCGGCACAGCACGTGCGGAGCGCCGGCAATGTTTATATTAACTCCCATACACCCTTGAACCCTTAATTAAGGGAGAATGTACGATGAACATCTCAATCACCGCTCGTCATTTTAAGGCCCCCGAACCGTTAAAGGACTTCGCTCGAAAGGAGGTTGAACGCCTGACCAGATATTATGATGGCATTATTGATGGTGAAGTCATCTTGTCGTGGGAGAAGCTAACCCAGATTGCGGAAATCAAGTTGAAAGTCTACGGCCAGGTGTTGACGGCGAAGGAGAAGAGCGAGGACATCCGCAAATCCATCACGCTCGCCGTCGACAAAGTGGAACGGCAGTTGGAAAAATATAAGGAGAAATGGCATAAGAAAGGCAATGCCAAAGCGGCTTCGATCGTGCCGGAGCCGCTGGCGCAAGCCGTATAAAAGTTTTGACATATTGTGATTTTACGGGCGTAGCAAGTGCGACCATGTTGGTGAATATGGGCTACGCCCGTAACCTTTTGGATGGATAATGAAAATCAGTTCTTGTTCATCCCCAAATCAGGTCATTCTGGAAGAATTTTTTTATGCAAGCCCGGTGCTTGATATTAAAAAAGATTCCTGCGAAATGACAGTTGATTTTTGTTTGGCTGTATTCAGGGTAGGGAGCAGGGCGAAAAAATTTGTGAGTGGCAAATTATTCTGCCCTACAAAAAAGTGGAAGGAACGCACGATGGTCAATCTCTCCGTTGAAGAGCTTTACAGCAGCGTGCAAAGCCGGTTGTCTCTCGAAATCGTGAACGGCACGTACAGCTTTCGCAAGATGGTCAAAGAGGGCGAGCTTAACCGTCCGGGGCTGGCACTGGCCGGATTCACGAAAGTTTTTACGTATGACCGTATTCAGGTGCTCGGCAACACCGAGATGCGCTTTCTCGAAGGCATGAGCCCCGGTGAGCGCCGCCATGCGATTCAAACGGCGCTCAATTTCGACATCCCCTGCGTCGTCATCACCGACAACAATCCGATTCCGCCGGAGTTCGTCGATATTGCCAATCAGCGCGGCCTCACGGTTTTTCGCACGCCGCTGAAAACGACGCAGTTTACGCATCTGCTCGGCGATTTTCTCGATGAAAAATTTGCGCCGACCACGACGGTGCACGGCACGCTGGTCGACGTTTTCGGCGTGGGCATGCTTTTCACCGGCCGCAGCGGCATCGGCAAAAGCGAGATCGCGCTGGATCTCATCGAACGCGGCCATCGCCTCGTCGCGGATGATGTCGTGCTCATCAGCCGCAAAGCTGCCGGCATTCTTACCGGACAGGGCAGCGAGATGCTGAAATATCACATGGAAATTCGCGGCCTCGGCATCATCGACATTCGCAGCATTTTCGGCATTCACGCCACGCGCGCGCAGAAGCGCGTCGAGGTCGAGGTGTACCTCGAAGAATGGGACAACGCCGAAGATTACGAGCGCATCGGCGTCGACGAGCAATACAAGAAAATTCTCGACGTTGAAATTCCGTTTATTAAAATACCGATTTTCCCCGGCAAAAACATCACGGTGATTGCCGAAGTCGTGGCGATGTCGCAACTGCTCAAAGTTTCCGGCCACAACATGGCGCGCGATTTTGACGAGCGCCTCAAACGCAAAATTCAATCAAGCGGCGAGGAGCCGTTCGACATGGAGCGGTATCTGGAAAGAGATTTTGAATGAAAAAAAACGCCGAATTTATCGTCGGCCTCACCGTCATCGCTGGTCTGTCGATTTTACTGTTCGGAATTTTGTGGGGCAAAAATTATCGGCTGGCGTCCAGCCAGGTCGGCGTGAGTTTCCTTTTTCAAAATACCGGCGGGTTACGCGTCAACGATCCGGTGACGGTTAACGGCGTTCGCAAAGGACAGGTCACCGGCATCCGTCTGAAAAACGGCTTTGTGCGCGTCGACCTGAATCTCGATAGCGACGTGCAATTGTATTCGGACGTTAAGGCCTACATCACGACGGTTGAAATGATGGGCGGCAAAAAAGTTGAAATCGTTCCCGGAACGTCGGGGCAACTGCTCGATCTTCCCAATCTGCGCGCGCCATTGCGCGGCGCGCAAACGACGGGATTCTCCGAGGTGTTCCTGGAGATGGGCAAGATCGCCGCGCGCTCCAGCCAATTGATGCAACGGCTCGATTCGACACTCACGCTCGCTTCGGCGTTTCTGGATGAAACCACGTTTCGCCGCCCGCTCATTTCGACGCTCGGGGATTTGCAAGCTGCGGCGGCGACGATGCGGCAATTCGTGCAAAACAATCAAGCGGCGATGCAACAGACGCTGAACAATGCCGAAGCGGCTTCGACGCAACTGCGCGATCTCATCGAGCGCCGGTCGCCGCAGATCGACAGCACATTTATTACTCTGGGACAAACCGTTCGCAGATTGGATTCGTTCTCGGCGACGCTCGACGATATCTCAACGCGCCTGCAGAATCGACAGGGCAATCTCGGCAAACTGATTTACGATGAAGAGACGTATCAGCGCTTGAACTCGACCATCGCCAAAGTGGATTCCACCGTCGTCGAGCTGCGCGCCAATCTGGGGAAATTCCTGCACGGCAGCAATTTCAATCTCATCAACCTGCTGAGTTTTTAAGAAAAATTCTTGATTTTTGTCGATGAACTCGTTAGATTAAAAAGTCGTATTAATTCATCTATCGCCGAATTTGGAGGTTATTCAGATGGTAAAACAGTTGTTGGCAGCGGTCTGCATATTGTTTTTTATCGGCAGCGGTTGCGCAAAAAAAATGAGCGAAGAACAGCTCTTCGCACAAGCCCAGCAATTCGAAGCTAAAGAAGACATTGACGGGGCTTTGAAGGTTTACGAGGAGTTGAACGAACGTTTCCCGAACAGCCCGCACGCGGATTCCGTGCTGCAGAAGCTCGGGATGATTTATCTCAACAAAAAGGCGCAGTTCGACAAAGCCGTGGCGACTTACGAGCGCCTCGTGGAGAAATTCCCGCAGAGCAAATATCAGCCGCAATCAATGTTTATGATCGGCTATATCTACGCGAATCATATTAAAAATTTTGATAAGGCGCGAACGTATTACGATCAGTTCATCACCAAATATCCGGAGCACGAGTTGACGGCTTCGGTGCAGTGGGAGCTTCAGCATCTCGGCAAGGATATCAGCGAGATCAATATTTTCGACGGCGCGCAAAATACCGAAGGCAAAACCAACGGCGCCACGGGAAAGAACGCCAAACCCTAAAACCTTTTTCATCATTCGTCGTCTTATTGAAAGAGCCGGATGACCTTTTTTCGGCAGGTTGCCGTGCGCAGGTTGCTGCGGTCGAAAACAGCGCCTGCCAACGCCGAAAGATTGCCATTGCGGCTTTTTTGCGTTTACCGATAAAGCCGTCATTGAATAAAATTTGCAATGTTGATCGCGTTAAGAAAACATAACACTTTCGAGCTTTGCACGACGTACAGGCGGATTTTATCGCTGCTGATTGGTGTTTTAACGATTCCGGTCTGCCTGCGCGCCCAGACGCCGACCGATTCGCTGCGTGCGGCGGTACAGGTTTCCATGAGCGCGACGGCAGCGCTTGAAGAAATACCGTTGAACCGCTTCGCCGCTTATACGATTAAATTAAAGTGGCATGGACGGCTCTCCGCCATCGAATTTAACCCGCCGGAATTGCCGCAGCTTTCCAATTTTAAAATTGCCGGATCGTCGTCGGCAAACTGGGTCGGCGTTGAAAACGGCCAACCAACCTCGATCAAAACATTCGAATATTCACTGCGGCCCGAGGGTCTCGGCATGGGTTATGTCGAAGGCATGCGCGTGAGTTATCTCGACAAAACCACCGGCGAGCAACACGGCCTTTACACGAGCCGGGTCGGCATCAAGGTGATTGATCCGCTGGCCGAGCCGGATGAAGCGCCGCTCGGACTCGCTTTAATCTTCGGCCTGCTGCTGTGCGCCACGCTGGCCATTCTGGTTTTTCAAAGGGAGGCGCGCGCGAAAAAGAAAGAAGCGGCGCGACTCGCGGCGATGGCGGTAAAACCGCTGGAAGAAGAATTTCTTGAAGAGTTGAAAAATACGGTTAATATCAATACCACCGAATTAAAAGACGCTTTTGCGTCGTTGTCAAAATTGTTGCGGCGTTATCTCAATCGGCGTTATGAGATTCCGGCTCAGGGTATTTCGACGCAGGAAGTCGTTGCCGCCTTTCGCAGCTTGACGGCGGCAGACGAGCAGACGACGCATATCGAAGAAATTTTACAAACCTGTGATTTGTTCAAATTTTCCGGAGAAGCGGGTGAGCCGGCGCGATTGGCGCGCGTCTATGCGCTCACTGAAAATTTTTTGCAAATGAATAATCGGAGGAATGATGCACGTTGACATTCAAGCCCTCAACGAAAAAATCCGGCGCGAAAGCGCGTTTGTCGAAAAAATCAATCGCGAAGTTGCCAAAGTCATCGTCGGCCAGAAATACATGATCGAGCGGCTGCTCGTCGGCCTGCTCGGCAACGGCCATGTGCTGCTGGAAGGCGTGCCGGGGCTCGCGAAAACGCTCGCCGTCAAAACGCTGTCCGCGGCGATTCAAACCAGATTTCAGCGCATTCAGTTTACGCCGGATTTGCTGCCGGCGGATTTGATCGGCACGCTGATTTACGATCAACGCAACGGCCAGTTCACGACGAAGAAAGGGCCGATCTTTTCAAATTTAATTTTAGCCGACGAAATCAACCGCTCGCCGGCAAAAGTGCAATCGGCGTTGCTCGAAGCCATGATGGAGCGGCAAGTCACAATTGGCGAGAACACGTTCAAGCTCGATGATCCGTTTCTCGTGCTGGCCACGCAAAACCCGATTGAACAGGAAGGCACGTACCCGTTGCCGGAAGCGCAGGTCGATCGTTTCATGCTCAAGCTTTCGGTCGGCTATCCCAATAAAGAGGAAGAGCTCGAAATCATGCGGCGCATGACGCGCGGCAACCTCGAAACGGTCAGACCCGTGGTGACGCCTGCGGACATCGTGCAAGCGCGCAACGTCGTCTCCGAAGTTTACATGGATGAAAAAATCGAGCGCTACATCGTCGATATCGTTTTTGCGACGCGCGAGCCGAAGAAATATCGACTGGACGAGCTGGAAGATTTGATTTCATACGGCGCGAGCCCGCGCGCGAGTATTTTTCTGGCGCAGGCGGCGAAAGTGCATGCGTTCCTGCGCGGTCGCGGCTACGTCACGCCGGAAGACGTCCGCGCCATCGGCCTCGATGTGTTGCGACATCGCATCATCATTACTTACGAAGCCGAAGCGGAAGAGAAAACCTCGGAGTACGTCGTTGGACAGGTGTTAAGCCGCATCGAAGTGCCGTGACATCAAGGAAGATATTCGTACTGTCATTCCGTAGGAATCTTTTTTAAGATCAAGCACAGAATTTGTCTTGAAAAAAGATTCTTACAGAATGACATGTTATTATGAGAAAAACATGGCGGCTCTAAGAGAAATTAAAGTTTTACCAAAGACGTATGAGCTGCTCGAATCATACGCCAAGTCGCGAGACGAAAGTGTCGAACAGTTTGTAGAGTTTCTTGTAAACGAATTTGATAGAGCTCGTGAGCGCGAATTTATCGAGCGGTTGCGCGCGGAGGGAATGATCGTCACATTTCCGCCGAGCAAATTAAAGATACCGCGTAATTTCAAGCCGGTGCCGGTTAAAGGCAAACCTGTTTCAGAAATCATTATTGAAGATCGTGAGCCAAAGTGATGCCGGCGCATTATTGGAACGGCGGTAGTGTAGTTGAAAAGATATTAAGGTCATATTTTTCACTCCACGTCAAGTTAGGAGACAAATCATGGTAACCGAACAAGTAATCAAAGTGTCGCGGGAGACTTATGAATGTCTTGATACGGAAGCCCGTACGCGGGGATTAAGCATTGAGCGGATTTTGGAAGATATAGTCCAAGAACTCGCTGCCTCGCGTGAGCGCGCGTTCATCGAGCGTCTCCGCATGAAGGGCTTGCTTGTTTCCACGCCGACAGCTTCTCCAAACACGCCTCGAAACTTCAAGCCAGTGCCGATTGATGGTGAGCCGCTTTCGCAAACAATTATTGAAGATCGGGAGTGAGGGCAATGGGGGCATACTATTTATTTTATTGTCAATCTCAGCGATCAAATTATTGACCGTGCGATGAACTTGGCAGAAAAACATGGACTCAAGGGCTATGATTCCATTCAGCTTTCAACAGCGCTGGAGTTGCACACTGATCGGTCTATAACAGGATCACCCCCGTTGACTTTCGTATCGGCTGATGACAAGCTAAACGCAGCCGCTCAAGCCGAGGGTCTGCTGGTCGAGAATCCGAACAATCATCCGTAAGCACCACCCAGGCATGATCCCCAAAGAAATTCTTAAAAAAGTTCGCCGACTTGAAATTCATACCCGCTCATTGGTCAATGACGTGTTCAGCGGCGAGTATCATTCCGTTTTCAAAGGCCGCGGCATGGAGTTCGCCGAGGTGCGCGAATACATGTTCGGCGACGACATTCGCAATATCGACTGGAACGTGACGGCGCGCACCGGGCATCCGTACGTCAAGGTGTTTGACGAAGAGCGCGAGCTGACGGTGATGCTGCTCGTCGATGCCAGCTCGTCCGGCGAGTTCGGCACGCACGAGCAGATGAAGGGCGATATTGCAGCGGAAATTTGCGCGCTTCTCGCTTTTTCGGCGATTAAAAACAATGACAAAGTCGGATTGATTATTTTCACGGATCGCATCGAGAAATTCGTGCCGCCCAAGAAAGGCCGCAAGCACGTTTATCGCGTGCTGCGCGAGATTCTTTATCATAAGCCCGAAGGCCGCGGCACCGACATCGGCGCGGCGCTGGAATATATGAATCGCATTATCACGCGGCGCGCGGTGGTATTTCTCGTTTCCGATTTTTTTTCCGAAGGCTATGAAAAGGCTCTGAGCATCGCGAGCAAGCGCCATGATCTCGTCGCCATTCCGATCACCGATCCGCGCGAAACCGAAATTCCCAACGTCGGTCTGGTGGAATTGGAAGACGCGGAAACCGGCGAGATTTATTTGCTCGATACGACCAACGAGGCCAACCGCAAAAAGTTTGCGCAGGAAGCCTCGCGCCGCGGCCTGCTGCGCGAGAAAACGCTGCGGTCGATGAACGTCGATCCGGTCGACATTCGCACGGACCAGCCTTACATCGATCCGCTGGTAAAATTTTTCCGCACGCGGGCGAAGCGCTTTCGGTAAATTTATTTTTAAAGCATTTTCCAACGGATGAAAAGCGGCCAACGGATAAAGCTTTTTAAAACGTTTTAAAATCCGTTGGCAGTTTTTCATCCGTTGGGCAATTTTTATTTTTTATGACTAAACACTTTTTGTTTCTCTTGGTTTTGCTAACAGTATCGTCTTGCAGTAAGTCTCCTCAGAACCTGCCCGCCGATCGCGTGCGCGAATTCGCCGGTGTGCTCTATAATCGCGAGCTGTATAAACCGGCGATTGTCGAGTACGAGCGTTATTTACACGATTATCCGCTGGAGGAGCGCGAGCAGGCGAGCATCAGTTATACGATCGGCAATATTTATTTTGACCGCTTGCACGATTACGAGTCGGCCATGTCTTATTATTTGCGCGTGCAGGAGCTTTACCCGAAAAGCGAGCTCGCGCCGGAAGCGGGCAAGCGAATCGTCGAATGCCTCGAGCGTTTGCAGCGTTCCGTTGATGCGCAACAGGCGCTGGAAGAAAGCACGTTTCTCGATACGACGCAGGTGACGAAGAAACGACCGGGCGAAGTCATCGCGAAAATCGGCATGCGCGAAGTGACCACCGGCGATCTGAATTATGAGATGAAGCGCCTGCCGCCGTACATTCAGGCGCAGATCAAAGACAAGAGCAAGCGCCTCGAATTTTTGCGGCAGTACATCGCGACCGAATTGCTTTATGACACGGCCAAACGCAGGGGTTTGGAAAAGAACGCTGAAGTCGTTGAAGCCGCTTTTCAAGCGAAGAAAAATTTGATGGTGCAAAAACTGCTGGAAGAGGAGATTGCCAGTAAAATCGATTATAATGAAAGCGATCTCGATCTTTATTATCGCGCGAATTCGAGCAAATATGCCAAAACCGATTCGACCGGCAAAAATTCACAACCGCTATCCTTTGCCGAGGCGAAAGCGCAGGTGACGCAGGATTACCTTCGCGAAAAACAGCAGCAAAAATATAACGAGCTGATCGATCGCATCATGCGCGCCGAGGCCGTGCAGATTTATGATGATAAAGTGCAATGAAAAATCTGTATAATAAAAACCTCTTTTTATCCTTTAAAAACGCAACACGGCTTTGGCCGCAACCAAACTTCACCACAAAGGCACAAAGGCCACAAAGAAAAACCTTTGTGACTTTTGTGCCTTTGTGGTGTAAAAAGTCTTCGCAGCCAAGACGGTTTTTTCAGCGTAATATTATAATCGGCATAAATCTTTTTATCCAACTTTTCTTTTTTTCTTTTTTGCTTCACTCTCAGGAGTCTCCGGTGGCGGTGGAATCGCGCATCGACAAAAGCTCGATCACTATCGGCGATACCGTGCGCTACACGGTTCGGCTCACGCACGATGAAAGCGTGCAGGTGCAATGGCCGTCGTTGGGCGCGAACCTCGGCGCGTTTGAAATTCGCGATTACGCCAAACCCGAGCCGCGCAAAGTCAAAGGCCGGATGGTCGAAGAAATTTCGTACACGATTTCGACGTTTGACACGGGCCGTTTTGAAATTCCGCCGTTGGCGATTTCCTATCAAACACCGCCGGATACGGCGCGAGTTGCGCTGCAAACGGACAAGCTGGAAATCTACGTCGCTTCGATGCGGCCGAGTCAGGACGGCGACATCCGCGATATCAAATCGCCGTGGGAACTGCCGCGCGATTGGAAGTTGATCGCGCTCATTGCCGGCGGCGCCGCGCTGCTGTTGTTGCTCGCGGGTCTCGGATATTATTTCTGGCGCAAGCGGCAGGGCAAGAGCCTGCTGCCGGAAAAGAAAGAGCCGTTGCGGCCGGCGCACGAAATTGCACTGGAAGCATTACAAAAATTGCGCGCGAGCGATTTGTTGGCCGCCGGCCAAATCAAAGCGTATTATGTCGAGCTGACGGAGATCGTGCGGCGTTATATCGAAGGGCGTTATTTCGTGCCGGCGCTGGAATTGACCACCGGCGAGCTGATGGATAATTTAAAAACGGTTGCAATTGAGACCGAGGCGAAAGCAATGCTCCAGGATTTGCTGGAACGCAGCGATCTCGTCAAATTCGCGAAATACACGCCTGCGGCTGATGAACATGCGCGTGCGTTTCAACTGGCCGAGTCGTTTGTGGAGATGACGAAGCTGGTGATGATCGCGCCGCCCGAACCGACCAACGGCCAGCTCAATCCGGCTGCAACGTCGAGCGCAGAAACCTCGGCGAAGACAGTGGAGGTTGTATAAAATGCCCAATTTTGCCGATCCGCAATTTTTGTTTTTGCTCCTGCTATTGCCGTTGCTGGGCTGGCGCTACTGGCGGCGTCATCAACGTCTCGGTGGCACGATTCGTTATTCGAATTTGGATTTGCTGAAGAATCTACCGAAGCCAACAAGCTATTTTTCGCGGCATCTGCTCTTCGGTTTGCGAATATTGGCGCTGGCGCTGATCATCATCGCGTTGGCGCGGCCGCAAAGCGGGCACACGGAAGAAGAAGTGACGACGGAAGGCATCGACATTGTGTTGTCGCTCGATATTTCCGGCAGCATGCTCGCAGAAGATTTCAAACCGCGCAATCGCGTGGAAGCGGCGAAGCTGGTGGCGGAGCAGTTCATCACCGGTCGGCGCAGCGACCGCATCGGCTTGGTGGTTTTTTCGGCGCGCAGTTTTACGCAATGCCCGCTCACGCTCGACTACGGCGTTTTGATTAATTTTCTGAAGAAAGTCGAAACCGGGATGATTAAAGTAGATGGCACCGCGATTGGGTTGGGCATTGCCACTGCCGTCGACCGTTTGCGCAACAGCAAAGCCAAAAGCAAGGTGATTATTCTGCTCACGGACGGCAGCAACAACGCGGGCGAAATCGATCCGCTCACCGCGGCGCGCGTGGCGCAGGCTTTCAATGTGCGCATTTACACGGTCGGCGTCGGCACGCGCGGAGAAGCGATGTATCCGGTGCAGGATCCGTTTTTCGGCAAGCGTTATGTGCGGATGCCCGTCGATATTGACGAGGAGACGCTGACGCAAATCGCCGACCTCACCGACGGCCAGTATTTTCGCGCCACCGACCGGCAGAGTCTGGAGAAAATTTTTGCCGAAATTGACAAACTGGAAAAGACGAAAATCGAGGTCAAGCAATTCACGCGCTATCGCGAGCTGTTTGTCGGCTGGCTGGCCGCAGCGCTGGGATTGATTTTCGTCGAGACGGTTTTGGCGAACACGAAGTTCAGGAAGATACCTTGAAAGCTATTGAGAGTACAAAAATAATTCCAACGGATGAAAAGCGGCCAACGGATTTTTATTTATTTGAACCACGAAATACGCTAAAACACGAAAGAAAAATTAAACAAACCATATTTCCCCACGGATTGAAGAAACCCGCGGATCAAACTTCTTCATCAGCGGGTTTCTTCAATCAGCGGGCAAACGTAAAAAGTACACTTTACTAATCCGTTGCGTTGTTTCTATCCGTTGGGAAAAACTTTAGATCGTAATTATGATTCGATTTGCCAACAACCTTGCGCTATATTTGCTGTTGCTGATTCCGCTCGGCATCGTCTTCTTCTATTTTGCCTTGCGCTGGAAACGGCAGGCGCTGCGGCGTTTCGGCAGTTTGCTCCTGTTGGAACAATTGACGCCATCGTTCAGCCACAAACGCCGAAACTGGAAAATTGTGTTGTTGCTGGCGGCCATGCTCTTCCTGATTCTGGCGCTGGCGCGGCCGCAGCTCGGCACGAAGCTGGAAGAGGTGAAGCGCGAAGGCGTCGACATCATGGTGGCGATCGACGTGTCGGAATCGATGAACGCGCAGGATATCAAGCCGAGCCGCATCGCCAAAGCGCGCCATGAAGTAGCGTCGCTCATGGAAAAGCTCGAGGGCGATCGCATCGGCATTATCGCTTTCGCCGGCGAAGCTTTCGTGCAGTGCCCGTTGACGCTCGATTACGGCGCGGCCAAAATTTTTCTCGACGTGCTGGAGCCGGGTTTGATTCCGACACCGGGAACGAATCTCATCGCGGCCATACAAACGGCGATGGAGAGCTTTGAATCCGCGGAGCGCAAGCACAAAGTGCTGGTGCTCATCACCGACGGCGAAGACACCGGCGGCGAGGACGTCATGAAAATGGTGGAGAACGCGGAACGCGAGGGCGTTGTCATTTATCCGGTCGGCATTGGCTCACCGCAGGGCGTGCCGATTCCGGTGATCGACGAGCGCGGCATGCAAGTCGGATTTAAAAAGAACCGCGCGGGCGAGGTCGTTGTCACGAAACTGGATGAGCTAACGCTGAAAAAAATTGCGCTGCAAACCGGCGGCAAATATTATCGCGCCTCCTCCGGCGAAGCCGAGCTGGAGCGGATTTACGAAGCAATTTCCGGCATGGACAAAAAAGAGCTCGCGTCGCTGAAATTTTCGCAATATGAAGAACGCTTTCAATATGTGCTGGGAATCGGTTTGATTTTTCTCGTGATTGAAATGTTGCTCGCGGAAAGAAGAAAAGCGAAGGCGGAGGCACGGCGACGCTTTGTTGCGGAGACAACGAAATAGATGATTTTTATGAAAAACTGCATGATTAAACAAAAACACAACTCAACTATTTTCTGCAGCCTCATCGTGCTCGGCGTCACAATCTCGCAATCATTTGCGCAGGGCGCGGGCCGGCGCCAGATTACGGAAGGCAATAAACATTACGCTGAAGGCAGGTTTGACGAAGCGAGCGACAAATATCGCGACGCCGAAGCTTCCAATCCGGAATCGCCGATCGTGCATTTCAATATCGGCGCTGCGCTTTACAAGAAACGCAAATACGAAGAGGCATTGCAGGCCTATCAGAAAGCGCTGCAAAAAAGCGACGACGCGCAGTTGCAGTCGCAATCGCATTACAATATCGGCAACACGTATTTTCGCTTGAATAAATGGCAGGAAAGCCTGCTGTCATATCAGGAAGCGCTGAAGTTGAATCCCGCTGATCAAGACGCGAAATATAATCTCGAATATGTGCGGGCAAAAGTAAAAGAGAACGCGCAGAAGCAGGATCAACAAGATCCTGTCACTCCTTCAGAAAGTGCCAAAAAACTCAAAGCCCAGGCAGAAACGCTGGTGGCGAAAGGCCAGTATCGAGCCGCCTATGAATTGTTGGTGAAGGGGTTGCAATCTGACAAAACGGTTGCCGCTTATCAGGCTTTCATTGAGCGAGTAAAAAATGTGTCCGATATAGAGGGAAAAATATGAAATTACGGCATAACCTCCTGATGGTTTTGCTCGTGCTTTCAGGGCCGGCAAACGATCTGGCAGCGCAGACCGCAAATGCTTTTTTTCATCCGGGCGCTAAATTTTACATTGCGGGAAATTTTCCGGAAGCGCTGCGCGCCGTTGAATCCGGATTGCAGCGTCGTCCCGCGGATGCGAAGCTTCAGGCTTTGCGGGACAAAATCAAAGAAGAGATGGAAAAACAGCAGGAGCAATCGCAATCCGGCGCAGACCAACAGAACCAGCCAGATCAGCAGGAACAGAATGAGCCGAAACCGGATCAGCAGGAGCAACAGCAGCAAAATGAAAAACAACAAGAAGAACAGCAATCCCGCGAAGGCGGGACGCGGCAAAAAAAAGACAAAGAACAATTGAGCAAAGAGGATGCGGCGCGCTTGTTGGAAGCCTTGAAGAATCAGGAGAAGGAAGCGCAGAAACAGCGCCAGATGAAAGTGCAGGGCCGCGCGCGTGTTGATAAAGATTGGTAACCCAGACGGCTCGTCTGGCAAGCTTGTGTTTTAATCTTTTACAAGTTCAATGTGTGCAAAAAAGCAAAGATTTTTGAAAGACAAAATAATGGACGACAAAATGATGAAAATTATTTTGTCTTTTGAGTTGCGGCTCGTTCGCGTTGGGACTATTGTTGAGTTTAAAAATGAAATGTGTCGTTGTTAAATACTTTATCATTGCTGCAGTAATATTCATCGTATTCTCGCCGCTAAAGGTGCTGGCGCAGGTTACCGTCACGGCCACGGTTGACCGCACGCGGATCGGCCTCAATGAAGAATTTTTTCTGGTCGTTGAAATTTCCGGCGGCAGCGGCGAGCCCAGACTGCCGGACTTTAGTGCGTTCGCGACGGTGACGGGAACCGGCACTTCCACCAGCATTCAAATGGCGGGCGGGCGAATTTCACAATCCATCACTCATCAATACACCTTGATCGCTCAAACTGCCGGCAAATTCACTATTGGCGCGGTGGAAGTGGAGTCGAAAGGACAGGTTTATCGCAGCCAGCCGATTGAAATCGAAATTGTCGCGGGCCAAACTTCGCCAACGGCGCCGGGCGGCGCCGGGCGCGGCCAACAACAGAGCGAGGCACCGCCGGATCTTGAAGGCAATCTTTATCTCGAAGCCAAATTGGATCGCAGTCGCGTTTATCAAAATGAGCAGGTCGTTATCCGGTATCGAATTTACACGCGGCTGAACATCAGCAGCTACGGAATTTCGGCGCTGCCGAATTACAGCGGTTTCTGGACGGAAGATTTTCCGATGCAACAACAGCCGCAGACGCGCCGCGAGACGATCAACGGGCAAACCTATCTGGTCGCGGAGATCAAAAAAACGGCGTTGTTCCCGCAGTCGGTGAGCAAAAAAAAGCTCGAGCCGCTGGTGATCGAATGCGAAGTGCAGACGCCGCGCCGACGGTCGCGCGATATTTTCGACCAGTTTTTTGACGATCCGTTTTTGCGGAATACCACGCGACAGCGCCTCTCGTCGCGCCCCGTTGAAATCGAGGTTTTGCCGTTGCCCGAAGAAGGCCGGCCCGCGAATTTTTCCGGCGCGGTGGGAAATTTCACGCTGACGGCGACTGTCGATCGCACGCAAGTTAAAACGAACGAGGCCGTTTCATTAAAAGTGCGCGCGAGCGGCGTGGGCAATATCAAAGTTTTGCCGGCGCCGCGAATCGATTTGCCCGCGGATTTTGAAGTTTACGATCCGAAGGTTGCGGAAAACCTCGATCATGACAACGATCAAATTTCCGGCAGCAAAACATGGGAATATGTGATGGTGCCGCGCTTTGCGGGCAGCCATGAAATCAAGCCGGTCACGTTGAGCTATTTTGATCCACGCGCGAAGGCGTACAAAGCCGCCGGTGTCGCGCCGATCACGTTGACGGTGGAAAAGGGCGCCGGCGATTTCTCGCCCGTGATTGGCGGCGGCGTTTCCAAAGAAGACGTGCGTCTGCTCGGCCAGGACATTCGTTTTATCTCGACGGCGGCGCTGCCGTTTAAAAAAGTTGATGAAAATTTTCATACCGGATCGTTGTTTTTCACGCTGCTGACGCTGCCGGTGTTCGCCTTGCTGGGCGCGTTGGTTTATCAACGACATCAGGAAAAGCTCAGCACGAATGTGGCGTATGCACGCAGCCGCAAAGCGGGCGGCATGGCGCAGAAGCAGCTTGCAACGGCCAGAAAATTTTTGCAGAAAAATGATGAGAAAAATTTCTACGCCGAAATCCAGCGCGCGTTGCTGGGTTTTCTCGGCAACAAGCTGAATGTGGCCGAGGCCGGCCTCATCACGGACGACGTGGAGCGCATGTTAACCGAGAAAAAAGTGGCGCCGGAAAGCATTCGTGAATATTTAAATTGTCTGCAAACCTGCGATTTTGTGCGTTTCGCGCCGGCGACCAGCAACGGCAAAGCGATGCAGGAATTTTATGAACAATCTCGCCGCGCGCTCGAGGCGATGGAAAAAGCACTTTGAGAATGGTTATTATTTTAAGCTGTCGAATCTTTGTATGAAATTTCGTTTTGCGGTTTTCTTTTTTCTTTTTTCTTTTTCCCTGCATGCGGATGAAACCACGAATCTTTTCCAGCAGGCCAATCAGCAATATGAAGCGGGAAATTATTCGCAGGCGGCGGCAACTTACGAGAAAATACTCGCGGCGGGGCAGGCGAACTGGCAGGTTTATTATAATCTCGGCAACGCGTATTACAAACAGAAACGCTTCGGCAAAGCGATTTTGCATTATGAGCGCGCGCGCCGATTAAATCGCGACAACGAAGATATCGATTTCAACCTCGATCTGGCCAACTTATCCGTGGCCGACCGCATCGCCGCGATGCCGCGCTCATTGGCCGTCGTCTGGCTGGATAACGCCATTCATTTTTTTACCATCGAAGTTGCCGCGACGGTGATGCTGATCTTCTGGGGGCTGTTATTTACCGGCGCCGTGATCTGGATGCTGGCGCGCCGCGAATTTCTGCAAAGCTGGGGACGGCGGTTGGTCTGGAGCGCCGGTTCGCTGTGGCTGATTTTCATGTTGATTTTTGGCATGCTCGCTTACGAACGCGCGACCGTGCAGGAAGCCATCGTGCTCGCCTCGCGCGTGGTGGTGCGCAGCTCGCCCGCCGATGACGCCACGGAGATGTTTATTTTGCACGAGGGTGTGAAAGTTCGATTGCAGGAGCGCAGCGGCGGCTGGCAACGCATCAAGCTTGCGGATGGGAAAGTGGGGTGGCTGGAGGGAAATACGGTTGAGAAAATCTGATCCTGTCCTGATTGAATCGATCGAATCGCGCTCGCGAAGATTTTCTACACCACAAAGGCACAAAGTTCACAAAGAAAAAAACAAAAAGCTTTGTGTTCTTTGTGCCTTTGTGGTGGAAGTTGTTTTCAGCCTCGCTACGCTATGTCATTCCGGAAGAATCGTTTTCCGTACAAGCACCGTGCTTGATACAAAAAAGCTTCTTCCAGAATGACATTTTTTTTATATCTCGCTATTATTGCTCATGGGGCGATCTTCCATTTTTTCAAATCGTCCAAAATCTGATGATTCGTCAGATCATAATGAATCGGCGTGATGGAGACCATATTTTTTTCAATCGCGCTGTCGTCGACGTCCTCGCCCTCGTTGCATTCCAGCCTGGAGCCGGTCAACCAGTAATAAACGCGATTGCGCGGATCGATGCGCCGGTCGTATTTGTCGTCGTAAATCGCCATGCCCATGCGCGTGACGGCGACGCCGCGAATCTGCGACTCCGGCACATTCGGCACGTTGACATTTAAGAACGTGCCTTTCGGCAAACCGTTGGCGAGAACGAGCGGAACCAGTTTCGCGGCGAATTGGGCAGCGTACGCAAAATCCGCGTCTTTAAAAGTGGTGAGCGAAACGGCAAAAGACGGAATGCCGAGAATGGTGCCTTCCGTGGCAGCGGAGACCGTGCCGGAGTAAATGACGTTGATGCCGGTGTTCGAGCCGTAGTTGATGCCGGAAACGACCAGGTCGGGTTTGCGATCCAGCAGCGCGAAATACGCGATTTTCACGCAGTCTGCGGGTGTGCCGTTTACGGCGTGTCCGAAAAACCTGCCGAGTTTTTCAAACGGCATCACGCGCAACGGATCGGTGATGGTAATCGCGTGGCCGACGGCGCTTTTCTCACTGTCCGGCGCGACCACGGTGACGTCGGCAATCGCGCTCAAGCTTTCATACAACGCATAAAGGCCGGGCGCAAAAATGCCGTCGTCGTTGGTTAAAAGAATATGCGGCTTCGAAGGGCTTTTTAGCAGCTTGCTCATGAGAGACCGGTCTGGATAGCCTGATTAAAAACGCGCGGCGGCGCGAGATCGATTTGCCGGCTGCCGATCACGCCATCCTTTGCATACGCCGGCGCGCCGGCGGCAAAGACGTCAAAAAGATTGATCAATTTCTGCCGCATGTCGGTGCGGGAAAATATCGCGTCAATAAAACCGTGTTTGAGCAAAAATTCGGCAGTTTGAAAACCTTCGGGCAAATCTTCGCCGATGGTTTGTTTGATGACGCGCGGGCCGGCAAAACCGATCAGCGCGCTCGGCTCGGCGATATTGACGTCGCCCAGCATGGCGTAACTCGCCGTGACGCCGCCGGTGGTGGGATGCGTGAGAATCGAAATGTACGGCAGGCCGGCATCAGCCAGCCGCGCCAGTCGCGCGGCGGTTTTGGCCATTTGCATCAACGAGAGCGCGCCTTCCATCATGCGCGCGCCGCCCGAAGCGCTGATGATCATCAACGGACAACGCCCGAGCAGCGCATCGTCCGTGGTCAGCGCGATTTTTTCGCCGACCACCGAGCCCATGCTGCCGCCGATGAAACTGAAATCCATCACCGCGAGCATAATGGGCCGCCCGCCGAGCTGTCCCGCGCCGGTAATGATCGCGTCGGTATTGCCGCTTTTTTTCGCCGCGTCTTTCAATTGATCGGCGTATTTTTTGTGCGCTTTAAATTTGAGCGCATCGACGGGCAGGATGTTTTTGTGGGTTTCCTGAAAACTGTTTTCATCGAGCAGAAATTTGATGTAATCGCGCGCGCCGATGCGGAAATGGTAACCGCATTTCGTGCAGACCTGACAGTTTTTTTCCAGATCCGGCTTGTACAAAATTTCGCCGCACTTATCGCACTTCACCCATAGGTGCGGCATATCCTTTTTCTTTTGCGGCAACAAACCGCCGCGCTCGCGTTTAAACCATGCCATCTGAATTTTCCTTAAGCTTGCAATACAAAAAAACAAATCCCGATTTTCCTTTAACTTTAATAAGGCAAATTCGGGACTCCTCTCCGAATACTCAACCTAAATTTTTGCTCATCAACAGAGCATCTTCAGCCGGGCCGTAATAGGCGCGCCGCACGGTCGTCGTTTTAAATCCCAAACTTTCGTAAAGCTCCCGCGCGGCGGTGTTGGTGTGTCGCACTTCGAGATGAGCGACTTTGCAGTTTTTTTGTAGCGCGATTTCACAGAGCTGCCCGATGGTCTGCCGCGCCAAACCGCGCCGCCGAAAATCTTCGTGAATGGCGAGGTTGGCAATTTGCAATTCATCGGCAACGAACCACGGCACGACGTAACCGATGATTCGATCATCGTATTCAACCACCATCGGCTGCGATACGGGCCCGGCCTTAATCTCGGCGAGAAACGCGCGTCGCGTCCACGGGTCGCGAAAATTCCGTCGCTCGATTTCCAGCACCGATTCGACGTCTGTCGCCTGCATCCGGCGCAGTTGCGCGCCCCATTCTGTGAAAGGCGAGGTTTCCATCACATCAACCGATATCAGTTCGCAGGATGATTCGCCGTCTTGTTAACCTGCTTTTCTTTCAAGGTTTGCACGAGCGAAGTAAAGGTCGCCAGATTTTCTATCGTCATCGCTTTGATGACGAGATCACTGAGCGCCGATATCTTCAATGGCTTGAGAGACTCAGAAAAATCTTGCGGCAATTGACCGAACCGCGCTCCTAATATGGCCAGAATGGAACGAATAACGCCTTGAACTTCGCCTTCGGTGCGGCCTTCGGTGCGGCCTTCTTCGCGGCCTTCTTCGCGGCCTTCTTCGCGGCCTTCGGTGAGAATGTCTTGATAGGCCTCTGATTTTTTAAGGAATTCCAACATGTTCGCCTCCTTGAGCACTTTTTGAGTGATGTTTTGAAGTTGCCGTAACCCAGAGAACAAATACAGTGCTGAGAAAGTTTCACCGCGCAGCTCCGGTTCATGCACGTTTTGTTGCAATTGCTGAACCGCCTCGCGCACCACGTCTTCGGCATTCTCTGCCGGATACTTCATCAACGGGACAAGCGGCAAAAGTCCCGTAATATGTTCGCGCAATATCGTCGCGGCGTCGAGTTCCCAAATTTCTATAACGTCAAACGCATACAGGCATCTCACTTTGCCCAGTATGCTGCGCGTGAAAATGTTCGGCAAATCCTTGTTACGAGCATTCTCGTTAATATAAAAAACTGCCCCGTAAACTGCAAGCCCCGGATATTTGTCCATGATCCGGGCGGAGTATTTGTACATCCGCTCCGGGATATCTTTGTCATAATCTCCAACAAACTCCGGGTGAAAGATAAACGTCTCGTTTCCGA
>Ga0247727_10007793_pt1 | contig 20205 bp, 16 predicted proteins | sample WisWelCaveWW1625_FD_202498 | JGI IMG/M metagenome (GOLD analysis project Ga0247727, IMG submission 202498) | Biofilm microbial communities from Wishing Well Cave, Virginia, United States - WW16-25 | ecosystem: Environmental > Aquatic > Deep subsurface > Groundwater > Cave microbial mat | place... | reverse complement strand
CCCGATCCACCACCGACGGTCAATTGCAAACGGAAGCCGATTGGGAAGTGATCCCCACGCGAGTCAAAAAAGGCGCGTCCATTGGCAGTGGCGCGACGATCCTGTGTGGTCTCACCATTGGTGAAAAGGCTCTGGTTGGCGCAGGCGCCGTAGTGACGCGCGATGTGCCGGATTACGCCATCGTTATGGGCGTTCCTGCACGGATAACCGGGGATGTGCGCCAGAAGGAAAAGCAATCGTGATCGGTATCGGCGTTATTGGCTATGGTTATTGGGGGCCAAATTTGGCGCGCAACTTTGCTGAAACAAAAGGCGCCCGAATGGTGGCTGTCAGCGATTTAAGTCAGGGCCGTTTAGTTCAAGCGAAGGCGCGTTATCCGGCGATCAAAACCTTCACTGACGTCAACGAAATGATTGCGGACTCTGAAGTGGAAGCCGTCGCTATTTCCACGCCCGTCTCCACCCACTTCGATTTGGCGATGCGGGCTTTGCAGGCGGGCAAGCATGTGTTGGTTGAAAAGCCCCTCACTTCCACAGTAGCCGAAGCCGAGCTACTGCTAGCCGAGGCTGCTCGCCGCCAGCGAATTGTGATGGTGGATCACACCTTCATTTACACGGGCGCGGTACGGAAAATCAAAGAACTGATCACCCAGGGCAGGTTAGGGCAGTTGTACTATTACGACTCCGTAAGAGTGAACCTAGGCCTCTTCCAGCACGATGTCAATGTGTTATGGGATTTGGCCGTTCACGATCTTTCAATCATGGATTATGTTTTGGAGGCACAACCGCATTCAGTGTCGGCTACCGGAGTTTCTCACATTCCAGGCCGCCCAGAGAACATCGCCTACTTGACGTGCTTCTTCGAAAACAATTTGATCGCCCATTTTCACGTCAACTGGCTGGCACCGGTGAAGATCCGCCGCACCTTAATCTGCGGCGATCAGCAAATGATCGTCTTTGATGATCTGGAACCAAGCGAAAAAATCAAGATATACGACAAGGGTGTGACGGTAAAAGATGATCCGGAAGGCGTCTATCAACTATTGATCGGCTATCGCAGCGGCGACATGTGGGCGCCGCAATTGAAAACCATCGAAGCCCTGGCCCTTGAAGCGCAACACTTTGTCGAATGTATTGAGCAAAACAAAACGCCACTCACCGACGGTGAGGCCGGGTTGCGGGTCGTGCGGATTCTGGAGGCGGCCACCCGCTCGTTGGCCCAGGGTGGGCAACCCATCAAGTTGCGCTAAACTTCAACCTAAAAAGGAAAGGCCATGGTTCCATTTGTAGATTTGAAAGCTCAATACCAAAGTATCAAACCGGAAATTGATACGGCAGTGCTGAAAGTTTTAGAGAGCACCCAGTTTGTGCTGGGCAGTGAAGTGGCGGCCTTTGAAAAGGAATTTGCCGGGTATTGCGGCGGCAAGCACGCCATCGCCGTCAACTCCGGTACCAGCGCCTTGCATCTGGCTCTCCTGGCCGCCGGTATCGGGCCGGGCGGTGAAGTGATCACAATACCGTTCACATTTGTGGCCACCGTGGCGGCCATTTATTATGCCGGGGCCAGACCGGTGTACGTTGACGTTAATTTGGATTCGTACACAATGGATCCGGCCCAAATCGAACGCGCCATCACGCCGCACACCAAGGCCATCATGCCAGTGCACCTCTACGGGCAGCCGGCCGATATGGACCCGATCATGGAAATTGCCAATCGGCATGGGCTGATCGTAATTGAGGACGCAGCGCAAGCACACGGCGCTGAATACAAAGGTCGCCGGATCGGTAGTATCGGCCACCTGGGGTGTTTCAGCTTCTACCCCGGCAAAAACCTGGGCGCCTATGGCGAAGGTGGCGCGGTGGTGACGAACAACGACGATTACAACCGCATCATCCGCATGTTGCGTGATTGGGGAGCGGAGAAAAAATATCACCACGTGCTCAAAGGCTATAACTATCGTATGGAGGGGATTCAGGGCGCGATCCTTGGCGTGAAACTCCGCCACCTGGAAGCCTGGACGGAAGCTCGGCGCGCTCACGCCGAACGATACGATGAATTATTGACAATTCCCGGAGTGAAAACGCCGAAAGCCATGCCCTATGCCCGGCATGTCTATCACGTGTATGCTATTCGCGTGAAAAATCGCGAAGCTTTGCAGAAAGCGTTGAACGACAGAGGTGTGCAGACTGGCATCCATTATCCCATCCCGGTGCACCTGCAACTGGCGTATGCTGAGCCGAATTACAAACCGGGCGACTTCCCTAATTCGGAGCAAGCCGCCAACGAAGTATTATCTCTGCCGATGTATGCTGAGCTGACGAATCAACATATTCAGGAAGTGGCTACAGCCTTGCGCGAGTGTGCCAACAATGGCTGAAGCGGCTCAACCGCGCGTCATCAAAGCCGTTCACGGTGTGCAAGAGACGAAGCCCGATCCCGGTTTTGAGATCGGGCTATCCGATCATCTTCGTGCCCAACACAGCCGGGAAGCGCTGATCGATCTCTATGCGCGTTTCGCGATAGGCGACGGTGATTTTGATTCGCTGATGCGACGGGTGATCTGGCGGGCGGTAGCTAAAAGGTTGGGGCATAATGTCCGTATCGGGAGTGGTGTCGGCTTCAAACATTTGGAGACGTTTGAGATCGGTGACAACGTCTTTATCGGGGCGCAGGCTTATATTCAGGGCCGGTTTGATGGTGCCTGCACCATCGGCGACAACGTGTGGATCGGCCCGCAAAGTTATTTCGACGCGCGGCAGTTAATCATCGAAGAGTATGTTGGCTGGGGGCCTGGCGCGAAGGTGTTAGGCTCCACGCATACAGGTCTCCCAATTGACGTTCCAATCATCCAGACTGATCTGACAGTCAAACCTGTCGTCATTGGCGCTTGGGCCGACATTGGCACCAACGCCGTGATTTTGCCGGGAGTCACGGTAGGCAAGGGCAGCATTGTGGGGGCGGGGGCGGTGGTGGCCAAGGATGTGCCGCTGTTTGCGGTGGTGGCCGGAGTCCCGGCCAGGTTTTTACACTGGCGCGAGGGATATGCGCCTGAGTGAGCGGATAACTTTTTAATCGGGATAAATTGGCAAGCATGGAGCAATGGAGTAAACACATTCAAATGATCACAGCTTGGGTTGGAAAGACGATGAAAGCAGTTGGTTTCTTAAAGGCAACCAGTTTCCTGTTGATAGGAGTGGGGTTGGCCTTTGCCGCTATTTCTCTTATAGCAGATGTGATCGGCTTTGGCACGACATTATCGGAGTTCGGTATAAGACAACAGTGGGCATTGTTGTATGGGGTATTGTTAACTGGGGCAGGGATCATAATGATAGTACGCTCCTCTTCTTTATGGAGCCGGCTTTATCCAAATCATCTGATGACGATGATCGTCTTAATCGTCGGCTTTGTCCAGTTTTTGGTTGGAGAACGCATCACTTCTAACGATGGCCTGGGGTTCGATGGGGATGGCCTCGCCCTTATCGTTCAGAATTTCCCGACCCTGGTTTTCGTAAAAGGGTTAGACACGTATTACTTGCAACGGACTTTGCCTTTGGGGATTATTCACTATACCTTCGGAGTGTTCCACATATCTTTTACGAACGAGAATATCATCAGAGGGTTTCAGATATACAACTTGGCATTAATTGTGCTTGTAGCTCATGTTTGGGGACAGATTACCGATATAATGAAATTTAGCGTACAGGGGAAGTGGCTCGCTTTCGTCGGGCTGTTTGTAAATTTTGCTATTCTCAAATTCTATTTTTATTATCCCGTTCTGATTGACCAATCTGCTTTTGCATTAGGCGCCCTGATGCTATATTTCTTTCTGAAGAGTAAGCCCTGGGGGGTACTGATAGTTTCTATTTTGGGTGCTTTCACCTGGCCCACGATGTTAAACCTGGGCTTACTACTTTTCATTTTTCGCCAACCTGACACGGCCGGATTGACCGACTATCATCCTATGCCAGTTAAGCGCGAGCTGATAGTCTTCATAGCCCTTTTCATTTGCCACTTTGGGGTATTGGCATTTGTAAACTTATTGTTCTTTGAGGGGAGCACTGCTCAACTCGACAAAAAAGATATATCAGTAGTGACCCTTCCTCTTTCAATTGTAGTTTCGTTGAGCAGTGTCTTTTTTCTGGCCAAAACATTTTTTAATGACAACCGCCTATTTGATATCAAATGGATGCTTAATACGCTCGATCGCAAAAATCTATCGATTGCCGCCATAGTTTTGATTGTCGTGAGAATCGCGATCGGTTATGTAGGAGTTCCGGGCGGATTAGGCGACTCTACTGTTGCTCTGTTGAACAATTTGCTCAAATTCTCCATAGCGCGACCTGGTGTTTTCTTAGTGTCACATGTTGTCTTCTTTGGTCCTTTGGTGTTGCTGGCGCTCCTGTTGTGGAAACCGTTCTGTCAGCTAATTCAGCAGTATGGGCCGGGTCTAACATTGTTCTTCTTCGTGTCGTTGATGTTTGGAATAGCCAACTCGGAATCACGCCACCTCATCAATATCTTGCCGTTTTGGGTAGTATTTACTGTAAAAGTGTCTGAAAAGTTATCTTGGAGGGCCTTTCATTATTGGTTGATTTTCATCACATGTTTCCTGTTTTCAAAGATTTGGTTGCTGATCAATGTCGAACCCCTAACCGGCAATTTCACAGATTTTCCATGGCAATACTACTTTATGAATTTTGGCCCGTGGATGTCGGCTCAAATGTACGTAGCTCAGGGAAGTGTCATTTTAATGATCGGCATACTGTATTATTTCCTCCTGCCTCTGGGCAGGCCCACTAAAAACGCTTTAGAACAGGGTCCCCCTGAAAGCGTTGTCGGATCAGCTTAATGACCACAACCAAAATCAATTATTCCAGGAAAGAGTTAATCCAAGTTGAATAGCTATGTTCGACACCCCCCCAAGAAAGTGCTTGTCACAGGCGGCGCAGGTTTTATTGGTTCCGAGTTGGTGCGCCAACTGGTTGAGGCCGGGCATCCCGTCATTGCCATTGACAATTTGGTGAACGGCAAACGTGAAAATTTAGCAGAGGTGTCGGCGGAATTCGTAGAAGCCGACATCCGCGATGGCGACCTTATGGCTCAGTTGCTGAAAGACACAGATATTGTCTTTCATTTAGCCTGCCTCGGCGTGCGTCATTCCATTCATTCGCCTCATGAGAATCACGAAGTAAATGCGACAGCTACCCTCAATTTGCTCTCGCTGGCAAAAGCAGCAGACGTGGAGCGGTTCGTCTACATCTCCAGCTCCGAAGTGTATGGTACTGCCCAATGGGTGCCGATGACGGAAGAGCACCCGACTTTCCCGATGACTGTGTATGGCGCATCGAAATTGGCGGGTGAATGTTACACTCGCGCTTTCTATCGTACGTATGATTATCCGACGGTGGTGGTGCGTCCCTTCAACACTTACGGCCCACGTTGCCATCATGAAGGGGACAGCGGTGAAGTCATCCCCAAATTTTTACTGCACTGTATGGCCGGCCAGCCGATGATTGTGTTTGGCGATGGCACACAGACGCGTGATTTTACTCATGTGAGTGATACGGCGCGGGGGATCATTATGGCCGGGATGGCCGACGCCGCGATTGGGCAGACGATCAATCTGGGTAACGGGCGCGAGATTGCCATCAACGAACTGGCGGCTGAAATTGCCAACGTGGTCGGGCGGCCCGATACAGAAGTGAAGCACGACATTCCACGCCCCGGCGATGTTCTACGACTATACGCCGATATGTCCAAAGCGCAAACACTGCTGGGATATGCGCCGAAGGTGAGCTTGCGTGAAGGGTTGGGCCTGTTGAAAGAATGGTATCTGAACTCCGGCCAAACCCCGGAGAAGTTGCTGGAACAAGAGATCATCCATAATTGGAAGACAGCCAATGTCTGAGAAAAAGTTTTCGATCCCTATTGCCCGGCCGGTGATGGACGAGCGTGAAGCCGACGCCGCGCGGCGGTCTATCCTTTCTGGATGGGTGACGCAAGGGCCGGAGGTCGCCGCCTTTGAGCATGAGTTTGCCGAATACGTTGGCGCACCTTATGCCTGTGCCGTTGCCAATTGCACAGTGGCCTTGCACCTGGGGTTGCTGGTAGTGGGGGTCAAACCGGGTGATGAAGTGATCACGGCCAGCCACTCTTTCATCGCCACCGCCAACAGCGTTCGCTATTGTGGGGCGACGCCGGTGTTTGTGGATATTGATCCGGCCACCTTCAACATGAATCCAACGCTGATTGAAGCTGCTATCACTGAACGTACCCGGGCTATCATGTGCGTGCATCAGATGGGGATGCCGTGTGATATGGAAGCGATCTTGGCTGTTGCCCGCCGCCACAACTTGCCGCTGGTGGAAGATGCGGCATGTGCGATTGGCAGTGAGATACTGGTGAATGGCCAATGGGAAAAGATTGGCAAGCCACACGGTGATGTGGCCTGCTTCTCATTCCATCCGCGTAAATTAGTGTCCACCGGTGATGGAGGAATGATCACTACGACCAATGCGGAATGGGACAAGCAATTCCGATTGTGGCGGCAACACAGTATGGGTGTGCCGGATACGGTGCGACACAACTCAAAAGAAGTGATCTTCGAGTCATATTCGATGTTGGGTTACAACTATCGGATGACAGACATTCAGGCCGCAGTTGGCCGGGAGCAACTTAAACGCCTGCCAGAAATGATGGAACGGCGGCGGCAGACAGCCGAACGGTATCATGAACTGCTGGGGACGATCTCCGGGCTGGGACTGCCGGAAGAGTCGAGATGGGCGCGGACAAATTGGCAGAGCTATTGTGTGCAATTGCCGGAAGATTGCGATCAACGCGCTGTGATGCAGTTCATGTTGAATGAAGGTGTTTCCACCAGACGGGGCGTCATGTGCTCGCACCGTGAACCGGCTTATCCGCGCGGTACATGGTCGTGCGGCACGGAAACTTGTGATTGTCAACCAGGGACGTGCACCAGACTGCTCGAAAGTGAGCGCGCGCAGGATGGCGCTATTGTGTTGCCGCTTTTCCATCAAATGACCGAAGCGGAGCAGGATCACATTGTGGCCATGCTCCGCCAGGCTTGTGCCAAATGAGTCTGCCTCAAGTTTCAATCATCACTCCGGCTTATAATGAAGCTGATAATCTGCCGTTGCTGTATGAACGGCTGTGCCAATCACTGACCAACCTGGAATGGGAATGGGTGATTGTGGACGATCACTCAGTAGATAAGAGCTTTGCCATTGCCGCTGGGCTCGCCGAACGCGACTCGCGAGTGAAGGCCATTCGTTTTGCCCGGAATTTTGGTTCGCATACCGCCATTCGCTGTGGCCTGGAACATGTGCATGGACAATGTGCCATTGTGCTCGCCGCCGATTTACAAGACCCGCCAGAAGTGATTGCCAACTTATTAGCCAAATGGCAGGCCGGAATGCAAGTGGTGTGGGCGGTTCGCGCCCAGCGGGAGAACGAGAAAGCCAGTACGGTTGGTTTTGCGCGGCTCTATTATTTCATTATGCGCTGGATGGTCGGGATAAAGGACATGCCCGCGACCGGCGCAGATTTTTTTCTGATTGACCATCGAGTGATCACTGCCCTCCTGCAATTCAATGAAAGCAATGTCAGTATCCTGGCGCTCATCACCTGGCTGGGTTTCCGACAAGATAGCATCACCTACAACAAACAGGCTCGCCAGCATGGCCGCTCGGGTTGGAGTTTGGAAAAGAAACTGAAACTGGTAGTGGACTCGGTCACATCTTTCACTTATTTCCCTATTCGACTGATTTCGTATACTGGTTTTGCTGTTGCCCTACTTGGCTTTTTATATGCGCTGGTCGTCATTGGTAATGCGCTCGCCGGCCGCACGCCTGAGGGATGGGGCGCATTGATGGTCGTCGTATTGGTCATTGGCGGTATTCAACTGTTAACGATGGGCGTGTTGGGTGAATATTTGTGGCGGGCGCTGGACGAGGCGCGGCGCAGGCCTCGATACTGGATCGAGGCCACGACTCAAGAGAACATAGATGATTTCTAATGACATCAACCGTTGCTCCTGCGCGCACTGATCAGGTTAACCTGCAGAACGGAACTTACAAAGCACAACCTTGGCTGTTGCGGATGCTCTTGCTTACCGCTATTTGGCTGCCGATCAATCTCTATTCGCTTCGAACCTACCCTTCACCGAACCCAGATGATGCGTGGTGGAGTTCCATGGTCGTGCATTACTTGGATACGGGACAATTTAGCTCACCTATTGTGGGTGATATGTCACCTTATGGAAGCCACGCGTTGTGGCGCTTATGGGGGGTGGCCTTAAGCATTGTATTCCGAGTGTTCGAGGTTGGTTTTGTTCAATCACGGGTATTCGCAGTAGCCGGAGCCTTATTAACGTCATGGATCCTATTCTTTGTTGGGTGGCGGCTTTATCGCCGTCCGGCTATTGGGATTCTTGCCGCCGCATATTATCTATTCTCGTTCTGGGTTTTGCTTTTCAGCCATGTGGTCAGGCCAGATATTTTTGTGAATGCGGCTAATGTGGTTTGCTTGCTTGGCTTCATTTATCTACGAGAATCTCGCAACTACTGGCACGCGTTTGTGCTTGGCTTCTTAGTGGCGGCGTCGGTAGACGTATACATTACTGCTGTGTACGGAAGTATCGCTGTTTGTATTCTTGTAGCGTTTGAGTTTCGAGCAAAACGAGATCGCCGCGCCATTCTCTCTTTTGCCGTGGGAGGCCTGTTGGGTGTGACCTATTGGATGGCCTTTCATCTTACCTCTGATCAAATCTTACTCCTCAACCAATTGCGTGGAATATCATCTCGTGCGACCCAGCTGCCAACCTTTAGCGTTTCCAACTTTCTCAGTCCTGTTGTTCGGACACTGCAGTCCGCACTACTGGGACAATCGCGTATCAGCCTCATAGAGACCATTTACATCCTAGCAGGCGTGACCAGCTTGGCTGTTGAACGCCGAAAAAGTGATAGAGTATTGATGTTTGTTCTGTTGATACAGTTCGGGGGACTGTTTGTTCCTTACAAGGGGCCCGGCCATTGGATTGAATTGATTCCACTGCTCAGTCTCATCATGTCAGTAGGCGTGTTTTCCATTTCTGAATGGGTAAAGGTGCGGCTCAATTTTCTTAAAGGCCGGACAGGGTATATCCTGTTCACAATGGCGTCTCCCCTTTTGAGCACCTATATCTTCGGTAATATCTCCCTCGGTTGGCGAAGCCAAATAATGTATAGCGAATATCAACGGCAAGAGTCAGAGCTACAGGCGCTTGTGCCACCCGGTTCAAGCGTGCTGGGCGAGGGCACTTGGTGGTGGGCTTTCCGCGGCTCGACTTTTACGACCGATCACTACCTATCTCTTGTCTCTGATGCTCAACCGCATCTAGGGGCAGAAGACATTGTTAATAGGGCGCTTGCCGAACGAAAGATTGATGTGATACTTATTGACGAGCAGATTAATTTTTATTTTTATACTACAAGGGAGTGGCCGTCAACACCAGTTGAAATGGCACTACGCAAGTATGCTTCGAATCGTTGCCGCTTGCTTGGAACTGTTGAAGGTTACGGCTACGGTGTAGAATTAGGCGGACCGGCGATCCGGCGCACTAATGTGTACCTCTGCCCTCGCCCATAATGTTGCTACTGTCCCACCGCCTTCGCAAGTAGTTGATAGTCACAGTTGAGTTCAACCCAGTGGCGCTTCGTAGACAAATTCTACCTCGAACACTATAATGCACGTGTCTGCAAGCTGACAAACTCGGCGCATTTTCTGACAAAATTGGGAAATGCTCACTGGAAACACGATGAGCATTTTTTTGTTGTTCTGAAAGAGATACTTTTTTGCTTATGTTGATCGAGGAAAAACAGGAGGTTGCCCAGCGATATAAAGCTGATCTGCCGATACTGGTAATTAAACCTTCAAAAGGTTGGACAACGCTTCAATTACGCGAACTGTGGAATTACCGCGAATTGCTGTACTTTCTAGTTTGGCGCGATATCAAAGTTCGCTACAAGCAAACAGTGTTAGGCGCGGCTTGGGCTATTATCCAGCCGTTTTTTACAATGGTGGTTTTCAGCATCTTTTTTGGTAACTTAGGCAAGATACCCTCCGATGGTATCCCTTATCCCATCTTTGCCTATTGTGCGCTACTGCCCTGGCAACTTTTCGCCTACGCACTCACCCAATCCAGCAACAGTTTGGTTGCCAACCAGAACCTAATCACCAAAGTCTACTTTCCGCGCCTCATCGTGCCGCTGTCCAGCGTACTGGCCGGACTGGTAGACTTTGCCATTGCTTTCCTCATCCTCATCGGCATGATGTTGTTCTATGGCATCTGGCCGACCATTGCCATCCTCGCCCTGCCGCTCTTCGTACTATTCGCAATTGCCACTGCGCTGGCAGTCGGCCTATGGCTCTCGGCGCTCAATGTTCAGTACCGGGATGTGGCCTACACTATCCCTTTTCTCACACAGTTCTGGCTATTTGCTAGCCCTATTGCTTACTCCAGCAGCCTTATTCCACAGCCATGGCGAGCACTCTATGGTCTTAATCCCATGGCCGGCGTAGTTGAAGGATTCCGGTGGTCTCTACTAGGTACGACCAATCCGCCAGGAGTGTTGGTGCTGATTTCTGTTGTCATTGTCATTATCCTGCTCGCTGGTGGGTTGTTTTATTTCCAACAGATGGAAAGAACTTACGCAGACGTTGTGTGAGCTATGAAAGACATTGTCATCCGTGTCGAAAATCTGTCCAAGCGGTATCTAATCGGCCAGCGGGAACCTTACAAGACCTTGCGCGATACACTAGCCGAGAGGTTCACAGCGCCATTCCGAGCGCTGGCCAGCTCGCAACTACACACCACCTCTCCAAACGGAAATATTGTTTGGGCACTGCGTGATGTATCCTTTGAAGTAAAGCATGGCGAAGTGATTGGCGTCATTGGCCGCAACGGTGCAGGCAAAAGCACTCTGCTGAAGATTCTCTCTCGAATCACTGAACCTACCGCTGGCCGAGCGATGTTGCATGGGCGGGTCGGCTCTCTGCTGGAAGTTGGGACAGGTTTCAACCCCGAGCTAACCGGACGCGAGAATATCTTCCTGAATGGGGCAATCCTTGGTATGCGACGGCGTGAGATCGAGCGAAAGTTCGATGAAATTGTTGCCTTCGCTGAATTGGAGAAATTTATCGACACGCCGGTCAAGCGCTACTCCAGCGGTATGTACATGCGGTTAGCGTTTTCGGTAGCAGCACATTTGGAACCAGAAATTCTGATAGTGGACGAAGTGCTGGCAGTAGGAGATGTCCAGTTTCAGAAAAAGTGCATGGGGAAAATGGGCGATGTGGTTCAACAAGGGCGCACTATACTCTTTGTTAGTCACAACATGTCGGCTATCCGTACTCTGTGCGAAAATACAATCTGGCTAGAAGAGGGCCAAGTTCGCGCGCAAGGCAGCTCAAATGAAATTGTGCAACACTATCTGGAAGCCAGCCTAAGTCACAGCCAGTCCAGCGATGGCTTTGTATCGATTCAAGCGCGTGAAGATCGTATTGGCGAAGGCATACTACGCCTGAAGTATATCCGCTTTCTGGATTCCAATCTTCGATGCACCTCGAGACTCAAAACCGGCCAGGCGGCTAGTATTGCCATTGGTTATTCTGCTGCGGAAGGTGTTAGGCTAGACAATGTTCTCGTCGGTTTTACTCTCTCAAGCGCCCGGCAGGAATTTACCGGCTATTGTCAGAATGACATATCAGGTAATGGATTTCAGGGCTTGCCTCCTAATGGAGAGTTCAGATGTACCTTTCCCAAACTACCATTGACGCCAGGTACATATACGCTGAATGTTTCCTGCAAAGTAGGAACACTCTTGGCTGACCGCTTACCACAGGCAGCTGAATTTGAAGTTGTTGATGGTGATTTCTATGATTCGAAGCTGTTGCCGCCATCAGGATACGGTGATGTGTTAATTGACTACAAATGGGCTTTCGATGACTTGCACACCAAAGACTCCGCCTTGCCACTTAGAAACTATCTGGAAGCTGAAGGCCAGAATCAGGCCGGGAATACAGTGGACAATTAATGATGCGCACTGTCTCCCGCGCTCCGCCAATTTGGCGCGGGAGCTGACCTTGTGTAGCCTGACCAATGTCTGTCCTCGGTGAATTGGTCATAGCTATCCCTTCTTGGCCGGATAGCCATGATTTTTTACACAGCATAACCGCAACTTTAGGCGTAATTGCCCCTACTTTCATGATATGACCAACGAGTCTGTTTCTACTATCTTTAGCCGCCTGTGCCGGCGACTGATTAGCGGACAAGAGAACATACTTGCCTTTGTACGTTATCTGGCGCTATACATGTATGGCTTGCCAGAACTTCTTTGGCGAGCGCCCTTTACACTCTACACGCTGGCTCGAATTTTTTTCAGCCCAAGCCAGGGTTCGTTCTATGCACTGACGCCATTTGAACTGTTTCTTCGCGGCGTGTATAACAAGATGGCGCGAAACTTCCAGGACGCCGGCCGTTTCGGCTATATATGGGATGAAGTGCTGGGATCACCGCAGAGCGTTCGATATTTTCAAAACTGGGCAACCTATCGATTGTATGGTTGGCTGTCACCTAGGATGTTTGCCTTGCTATCGGGTGCTGCTTATGTAATAGGTATCTTGATTGCCGGGGCGGCGGGCGGCAATATCTGGCAAGCGCTGTTCATCGTGTTGTTGCTAATACCAAGCCCGGCTTTCATATACTCATTGCTCAGTTATCAGGTGAAACCAGAAGTGATTTGGTGGTCATGCCTCGTGCCTCTCTTGGTTGCGGCCTATAGTGGCCATTGGGATGTAGCTTGGATAATTGCTGGCGCTTTGCTGCAAGTTAACTCAGCAGTGTCTTTTATCTCTTGCGGCGTGTTAGTAGCTCCGTGGCTGTCGAGCCTTATTACTGGACAACTGTCCTTCGGCTTGCCATTTTTTTGGTTTGTTCTAGGCCTCATTAGAATGGCTTTCAGGTTTGTATCGGCTCATCGAAGTGGATTTCTCGTTCCTTCCATTACTGATCATAAGCGGTTTATTCAAGCCCCCTCTGGTTTTAACTTACTGGAAACTATATTTTTTGTGCAGGGTATGCTTCTGCCGCTAGTGCTCAGTAGTTGGCATGTATGGCCTTTGCCTGTTTTGTTAGCCATTACTTTGGTTGCCTTCTATGCGATCAATCAACGCATTGTTAAGATCGCTGATACAGTAGCAGTGCGGCTAGTATTCTTGGGCAGCATGGTCGCGGCAGCTTTGCTCTCTGGTCACTGGTTAGCTATCTTAGGTGTGTTGGCGTTTGCATATTACTATCCAAATCCCGGCATAACTACGACCTTACTCAACGGTGATAAAGGTGAAAAACAACTAATACTGCTTGGAGAAAAATCGACTGAAGAAAAGATCCGTTTCTTCGAGGCAGCAGTACGCCGCTATCCAAACCTTTTGCCAATGCCATTGCCTAAACCCGAGCCTTTGCTTCGACTCCTTGAATACATTCCGAAGAAATCACGGATGTTAATGGAACAAGATGCTGATGCGCGGACCGATAAAGAACGTTCATATTGGACGTTCCACGCCTGGACTTACGAGTTTTTACCTGCTTGGCAAATTGAGTTCGTAAATCAGACTTCTTTGGCCAGGCATTTGGATCCGCTACTTGATCAGCGTTACCTGGCACGTTTCAATGCCTCGGCAATGACAGTAGAAGAGATGCATAAAGTCTGCCAAACGTTGGGTGTTGCATCCATGCTGGCGTTCACACCGCACACAACACAACGTCTTACCCAGGCAGGGTTTCAACCTCTAGTGAATGTTAGCTTTAGTGATATTGCAGAATTTTGTGAACTTATGCAGTTGCCACGTCACGACCTCACACTGTTTCTGGTGCCGGGCCGCCCTGATGTAGTGTCACCCTCGGTGCAATGGAAGCGCAATGAAAAATCTATCTCATGGGATGCCGAAGCCGGACAGGAATATATTGTACGTTATCGTTTCCATCCGCATTTTATCGCTGAGCAGGATCGCACCCGCTTGACGGTTGTGCCCTCTCCAGTCTTTGATGACGTTCCTTTGCAATTCATGAGCGTCCGCGCTGAGAAGACCGCTCGCCTGACGCTGACCTTCAAGCCCAAATGGTTCTAAAACAATGAGCAGAAAACTGACAATTGATCAATATACTCTCAGAGATGATGGCGACTGCTTCATCATTGCCGAAATCGGCCATAACCATCAAGGCGAGTTGCAGAAGGCAAAAGAACTATTCCGGGCCGCGAAAGAGTGTGGTGTGGATGCGGTGAAACTGCAAAAACGTAATAACCGCACTCTCTACACACGCGCCGCCTACCACAGGCCCTACGACAACGAAAACAGTTTTGGCGAAACCTATGGCGCTCACCGTGAAGCTCTTGAATTTGGCAAGGCCGAATACAATGAGTTGAAGGCTTATGCTCGTGAATTGGGCTTGACATTTTTCGCCACTGCCTTCGACATCCCCAGCGCCGACTTTCTGGCCGGGTTGGATATGCCAGCTTACAAGATTGCTTCAGGTGATCTTAAAAATACGCCGCTGTTGGAACACGTTGCCAAGTTGGGCAAACCGATGATCGTCAGCACCGGTGGCGCGACGATGGACGATGTCCGCCGGGCTTACGACACCCTCACGCCCATTAATTCGCAGCTCTGCCTGCTCCAATGCACAGCTTCCTACCCGGCTAATTACGAGGACCTTAACTTACGAGTGATCACGACCTACCGTGAAACATTCCCCGATGTCGTCGTCGGCTTGTCGGATCACGAAAACGGCATCGCTATGGCGGTGGCCGCCTACGTATTGGGCGCGCGTGTTGTCGAGAAGCACTTCACCCTCAACCACACCTGGAAAGGAACCGATCACGCTTTCTCGCTGGAGCCAATTGGCCTGAGGAAGTTAGTGCGCGATCTGCGCCGCGCCCGTCTTTCGCTGGGCGACGGCGTCAAGCAAACGTATCCCAGCGAAGTCAGCCCGTTGACGAAGATGGGTAAAAAACTAGTGGCCGCCCGCCCCCTGCCTGCTGGCCACGCTCTCACCCTTAACGACATCGCCATCAAATCCCCCGGCGACGGCTTGCCGCCCTACGAATTCGATAACGTTATCGGCAAAGTTACCCGTCGCGCTCTGCAAGAAGACGACAACATCACCTTTGCCGATCTGGACGGCGCCCGTTGAGCCATAACCTTGACGACATCATCCGTGACATCCGCCTCATTGCCTTCGACTTCGACGGTGTCTTCACTGACAACACGGTGTACGTCTTTGAAGATGGGCGTGAGGCGGTGCGCTGTTCGCGCGCCGACGGCATCGGCCTGAGCAAACTCAAACAGCTCGGCATCCACACCGTCATCATCTCTACCGAAACCAATCCCGTCGTCACCGCCCGCGCGCGCAAGCTTGGCCTCCCTTGTGTGCAGGGCGTGAACGACAAACGCGCCGCATTAGAGTCGGTGTTGCGCGAGCATGGCTTGTCTTTGGAACAGGCCGCCTTCGTGGGCAACGACATCAACGACTTGCCCTGCCTCACTGCCGTCCGTTTGCCCATCGTCGTGCAAGATGCCCACCCCGATGTGATCCCTCACGCTCTCTATCGTACAACGACGCACGGCGGCCACGGCGCAGTCCGCGAAGTGTGCGACCTCTTCGCCCACCTCCTGACTACTTGACCACTCGACTAATCTTCTTCCCGTTTCCCGCTTTACGTTTTATACTCCCCTCGTCATGCCCGACAATTTGTTCAGCGTTCAAGACAAAGTCGTAGTCGTCACCGGCGGCCTCGGCCAGTTGGGGTGGCAGTTCACGCTGGCCCTGCTCGAACGCGGCGCGAAGGTTGCGATCTTCGACGCGCTGGCTGACGATGACCGAATCGCGCAACGCTTTGGTGAATATCGCCGTAATGCCAACCTGCGCTTTTTCAATGTAGATGTCACGCGCCGCGACTCCATTGAAGCCGCCTTGCGCGAACTGACCGCCCTCTGGGGGGCGCCGTACGGGCTCATAAACAACGCCGCCTTAGACTCGCCCCCGGACGCCCCCGCCGAAGAGAACGGCCCATTTGAAACGTACCCGGAAACTTCGTGGGACAAAATCATGGATGTGAACGTGAAGGGCGTGGTGCTATGTTGCCAGGTCATCGGCGGCGGGATGGCCGAAGCCGGACGTGGCTCAATCGTGAACATCTCCTCCATCTACGGCCTGGTCTCGCCGAATCAAAACATCTACGAATATCGCCGGGCCAGCGGCCAGCAATTTTACAAACCCATCGCCTATTCCGTTTCCAAGTCGGCGCTGTTCAACCTCACCCGCTATCTTGCAACCTATTGGGCGGGCAAAGGCGTGCGCGTCAACACCCTCACTTTTGCCGGCGTGTTCAACAATCAGGATGAGCGATTCCTCAGCGCCTATTTGCCCCATGTGCCGCTGGGCCGCATGGCGCGCGAAGACGAATACAACGGGGCCGTCGTCTTTCTGCTCTCCGACGCTGCCTCATACATGACCGGCTCGAACATGATCATTGATGGAGGCTGGACGGCGTGGTGAGTGAATGATGAACAATGAAATAATGAACAATCCGTTCCCGCAAACTGTCCCCAATTGGATTGACGGTAAAGAGTCGCCCGCCCGCTCCGGCGAAACTTTCGACAAACTCAACCCGCACAACGGTGAACGACTCTGCCGTGTCGCCCGCTCGCGCGCCGCTGACATCCAGGTCGCCGTGGACGCTGCCTCTCGCGCCCAACCCGCCTGGGCCGACATGCCCTCCGTCCAACGTGGCCTCCTCCTGCACAAGATCGTCGTCGCCATACAACAGCATCAGGCCGACATGGCCCGCGTCGTCCATCTCGAAACCGGCAAATCGTACAAAGACGCTTTCGGCGAAACCGGCGGCGCGATTCAACTTGGCCTTTTCTATGCCAGCGAGGGCCAACGCCTCTACGGGCGCACCACGACCAGCGGCACGCCGAATCGCTATGTGATGACGATTCGCCAACCGGTCGGGGTGGCCGGCCTCATCGTCCCGGCCAACACCCCCATCGCCAATGTGGCCTGGAAAGTTTTCCCCGCCCTCATCTGCGGGAACGCCGCCGTCCTCAAAGCCGCCGAAGACACACCGGCCACAGCCTGGATCTTCGGTCAGATCGCCCACGAGGCCGGATTGCCGCCCGGCCTGCTCAACATCGTGCAAGGCTATGGCGAAGAGGCGGGCGCACCACTCGTCGAGAATCCAGCCGTCGGCGTGATCAGTTTCACCGGCTCGACGTTCGTGGGCAAACAAATCGCTGTGACTGCCGGAAAGCGACTGGCAAAAGTATCGCTCGAACTTGGCGGCAAGAATCCGCTCGTCGTTTGCGACGACGCCGATCTCGACAACGGCGCCAAATGGGTTTTGCTTTCCGCGTTCAGCAATGCCGGTCAACGATGCGCCTCCGGCAGTCGCATCCTCATCTTCGATTCGATTTACGAACAATTTCGCCAGATGCTGATCGAGCGCGTGAACAAAATGAAAGTCGGGGTGGGGGATGACGACGACTTCGGCCCGGTGATTAACGAAGAACAGTTGAAGAACATGTTGACCGCCATCGAACGGGCGCGGGAACGGGGCGTGACCATCCTGGCCGGGGGAGGCCGCCTCACCGACCCCGACCATCGCTCCGGCTTCTACCTCGCGCCCACGCTTATTGACAATGTCGATCCCCGCGACGAAATTTCCAATAGCGAACTGTTCGGCCCCATCACCGGCCTCTATCGGGTCAAAGATTTTGCCGAAGCGTTGGCGTTGGCGAACGACTCGCTTTACGGTCTCACCGCCTGCATCCACACCCGCAATATCCATCGCGCGATGCAATTCACCCAAAAGGTGCAGGCCGGAGTCGTCGTCGTCAATGCCGGGACGTATGGCAGTGAGCCGCACATGCCCTTCGGTGGAGTCAAAGGGTCGGGCAACGGCGCCCGCGAACCCGGCACCGAAGCCCTCGACATCTATTCTGAATTGAAAGACGTATACATCTCGATTGATCCATCCAATCTCTAACATGCCCTCCTGCATCGCCCTCATCCCCGCCCGCTCCGGCTCCAAACGTGTGCCGGATAAAAACATTCGGCCACTGGCCGGTCACCCCGTCATCGCCTACACCATCGCCGCCGCGTTGCAGAGCGGTGTGTTCTCCGCCGTCCTCGTCTCCACCGACTCGGAGAAATATGCCGAGGTCGCGCGGCGGTACGGCGCAGAGGTTCCGTTCCTCCGTCCCGCCGAATTTTCGGGCGATACCTCGCCAGATATTGAATGGCTCGAATACACCCTCAAGCGTCTGCACGACGAAGGCCGTGACTATGATTGCTTCAGCATCCTGCGCCCCACCAGCCCGTTCCGTCTGCCGCAAACCATTCAGCGGGCATGGAAAGAATTTCTGGCTGAAGAGAGCGCGGACTCACTGCGGGCCGTCGAAAAAAGCAAACAGCATCCGGGCAAAATGTGGGTGTTGCGCGGCAAACGGATGACGCCGCTCTTGCCCCTCAGCCCGCCGGAGTTGCCCTGGCACAGCAGTCAATACCCGGCCCTGCCCGAAGTGTACGCCCAGAACGCCAGCCTTGAGATCGCCTGGACGCGCGTTGTGTTCGAAACGCGCACCATCTCCGGCTGGGTGCTGATGCCGTTCCTCACCGAGGGCTACGAAGGGTTCGACGTCAACCAACCCTACGATTGGCAATACGCTGAATTTCTGATCCAGAGCGGCCAGGCCCAGCTTCCTGAGATAAAATAAATTTCCTTTTCCAATGCTCACCCTGACCCTTATCCCCAAAGCCGAATTTGATCGCGTCCGCGACACCACGCTGGACGTTTACGACGAATTGGCCCTCCTCGCCGACATGTGCCGGGCCAATGCGCTGGCGGCTGTCAAACGGGCCGGTTCTGGCCACCTCGGCTCCAGCTTCAGCGCGATGGATATTGTGACCTGGCTCTACTACCACGAGATGAACACGCTGGAACTCGGCGTCACCCACCCGGATCGCGATATTTACTTTTCCTCCAAAGGCCATGACGTGCCGGGATTGTATTCGGTGCTGTACTCGGCGGGCGTCATCCCCCGCGAAAAGCTCCTCAAACTGCGCCGCTACGGTGGGTTGGACGGCCACCCCGACATCGGCGTCGTCGGCATCGAGGCCAACTCCGGTTCGCTGGGGATGGGCCTCTCCAAAGGCCGGGGTCTGGCCTGGGCCAAGAAGCGGCTTGGGCGTAGCGGCCAAGTTTTTGTGATGACGGGCGATGGTGAATGGCAAGAAGGCCAGAACTTTGAAGCCCTGCAAGTGGCCGTTGCCCAGAAGGTCAATAACCTTACGATCATCATCGATCACAACAAAGTTCAATCGGACAAACAGGTGAGCGAGATCGTGGATCTCGGCGATCTCGAAACCAAACTGCGCGCCTTTGGTTGGCACGTGGCTCGGTGCGACGGTCACGACCTGCACGCTTTTGCCCAAGTGTTGGCCGACTTCAAAACCGTGACCGACAAACCCAAGGCCCTGATCGCCGACACGGTCAAAGGACGCGGCGTCTCGTTCATGGAACATCCAGCGGCGTTGAAGAACGGCGGCGGCTATTACAAGTGGCACGCGGGTGCCCCCGACGATGCCTCGTTCACAGCGGCCTACGAGGAATTGATGGGCCGCGTCAATGACCGCTTGCGTGGGTTCAACTTGCCCACCCTCACGTTGGAAGAGTTGGAGCCGCCGGAGACCGATGCCGCAATCACCGTTCCTCTCAATGCCCTTGGCGAGCCGATCAGTCAGGGCGGTGATGTCAAACAAAAACCGGCCGCGATCACGAACGAATACATTGCCGAAGCCTATGGCCAAGCACTGGTGGAAATTGCGACAACGCGCTCTGACTTGGTGGTAGTGGATGCCGACCTCGCCGCCGATTGCCGTGTGCGCGAATTTGAATTGACGTACCCCGATCGCTTCATCGAGAACGGCATCGCCGAACAAGACATGGTTTCGATGGCGGGCGGGTTGGCGCGGCAAGGGCTTCTGCCAGTCGTCAACTCCTTCGCCAGCTTCCTGGCCTCTCGCGCCAACGAGCAAATCTACAACAACGCCAGCGAGAAGACGAAGATAATCTACGCCTGTCATTA
>Ga0247727_10007792_pt1 | contig 20207 bp, 34 predicted proteins | sample WisWelCaveWW1625_FD_202498 | JGI IMG/M metagenome (GOLD analysis project Ga0247727, IMG submission 202498) | Biofilm microbial communities from Wishing Well Cave, Virginia, United States - WW16-25 | ecosystem: Environmental > Aquatic > Deep subsurface > Groundwater > Cave microbial mat | place... | reverse complement strand
ATCGAGGCCGGGGGCGAGGCGCTATCGGGTCTCTTCTACTTCGACCAGTACGTCAGCCCATTCACCAACTCGCCCAACCTGGGGGCGATCGAATACATCCGCGTCTTCACGGTATCGTGGTACCAGGCGCCCGAGAGCCCATTCGAGCCTGGCTATCCCGATTTCGTGATCCAGAACGCGCTCACGGTTGTGGCACGCACCGGCGTCGGCGTGAATCCGATCATGCTCCCCAAGTTCAAGCTGCGCGGGGTCAGCGACACGCCGTCCATGCACACCTACGATACCGGACCGATCTATGAGCACTCGGGCGGCAAATGGACGTGGCAGGACGTGAACAACCTCGCCCTGCGTTACCAGGTGGACTACGGGGTGCCGGGACCGCCTCAGGGCGTGTTCCTGCGCACCAGCGAGATCTGGGTCGAGGTCTACGGGGTCGAGGACATCCACGGAACGCAGCGCATCTTCGAGGACCTGACGATCCAGGAGGCGCCCGCCGAACTCGTGCTGCCGGTCCCGGACCACGCGGACATCGACTTGGTGATGGGGGAGTTCACGCAGTAGACTGACCGCCGCACCACGCGCCCGACAGGGAGGTCGGGTCCTATGGCAGACGTCGAAGGATTCGTCATGGGTGACTCACGGAAGGCCCTCAGATGCACGCTGGTCGATTCCATCGGCCAGCGCATCGACCTCACGGGCGGCGCGGTCCGGCTCTTCGCCATCGGCCAGGGCTCCGGCGACCGGCCCACCTCGAACCCCAACGAAGTAACCTGGAATGGGGTGCTGGGGGTGCTGGTAGATGCCCCAGCCGGGATCGTGGACTTCCAGGGCTTCGGGGCGCTCTGCGACACCGGGGCCGACGACCGCGACACCTACGACATCCAGGTCCGGTTCGTAGACGCGGCCGCTCGCACCGGCTACAGCTACCCGACCAAGACGGCGTCCGTGGTCCGGCCGCTATCCTCGTTGGTGGTGCCATGACGCCAGGCGGCCCGCCCCCATGGGTGATGCGCGAGCCATCTCGAGAGCCAGCGAAGCCCGCGGCTCCGGGACCCGCGCGCGTGCCGCTGCGCCCGTTCTCGGATGCCGACATCGTCCGCTACTTCGGCGACCCCACGCCATACATCAACGACGACGGCTCGGTCTCGCGCGCCTGGGAGATGGAGCACATGAGCTACGCCGTGCTCCCGGCCCCCTTGCCGCTCACCGGGAGTTCCACGCTGGTGGTTCGCAAGCTGCGCGTCCACCGGCGCGCGGTGGCGCAATTCGAGGACTTCTTCGCGGCACTCTTCAACGAGCCCGAGGTCTGGAAGACGATCGGAGACTGCGCCGGTGCCTACAACTGGCGCCCGCAGCGCCGGAGCAAGGCGCTATCGCGCCACGCCTGGGGAGTGGCCGTGGACCTCGATGTCGGCGACAACCCGTTCGGCGATGCCACGCCCAACGTGCATCCGCGCACCATCGCGCTCGCCGAGGAGTTCGGATTCGCGTGGGGGGGCTTCTTCGCGGCACCACGTACCGATGGAATGCATTACGAAGCGGCCGATCCCTTTCGGCTCACGGGGTAGAGAATATGTTTCCAAACCTTGCCGCGCAGAATCTGGCTGATGAGTTGGTCGGTGACGCCGTAGCGCCTGGCGATCTCGCAATTACTGACCCTGCCTCGCCGCGCACCGCGGCGTCCATTGGCGGGAACGAAGTTCATCCTAATTTCGATGACCTGCGCCTCGGTCAGCTTGTTGGTCCACACACGCTCGCCCTGATAGCTGCGGTTCTTCTGTGTTCGGTCGCGAATGTTGTCGGCGTGGGTTCCGATGAACAGGTGGTCAGGGTTGCAGCAGGGCGGATTGTCGCAATGGTGGCAGACCAGCATCCCGCCCGGGATGGGGCCTCGAGAAAGTATCCAGGCCACGCGGTGCGCCTTCATGTCCTGTCGCCGTCCGTCCTCATGGACGAAATAGACCCGTCCGTAGAGCCCTTTGAATCTGCGTCCCGGCCATTCCCAGCATCCGCTGGCGCGCGGAACCAGCCGACCGAAAAACTCGTGAGCTTGCATGATTCAAAGTATACGAGAAACGCTCGGCGACAGCACTTCGAGTGCGCGGACCCGTCGAGGCTGGCGTGAATGGCGAAGCCCACGCTGGAATCGCGCACGCGCCTGATCACCCTGCAGGAGTGGTCGTGGATCGTGGCCATCGCGCTCGGGATCTGCGGGATCATGGCATTCGCGATCCGCAGCTACCGGGCGACCGACAAGCAGATCCGCCAGATGATCCGTGGCGAGGCCTTCGCTGTCGCGACCAAGGTGGTCGGAGACACGATGTCCGCTCACCGCAAACAGCACCGGAGGCAGCGTGTTCGTCGTTGATCGCGCCGGGATGCTGATCCTCGCCTTCGCGCTCATGCTGATCGCCGGCAGCCTGCTCGACATGGTGATCACGCGGATTCATGAACGCCGGAAGAACCAGGGCAAGACGCTTCGCAAGATGCTCGGAGGAGACAAGACGAAATGACCGCTGACCACCTTATCCGGCTGGTCCTGGCGCTTTCGACGTGCGGATACCTGCTGCTCTCGGTCTACCTCTGGAACTCGCGCAATGGGCCGACCTGGACCATCTTCAAGCTGGTGGTGATGACGCACACGGTCGGAGCGATCGCGGCATCGTGGGTGATCTTCTCGATCCACATGCCCGCCCAGCATCCCGCAACCTTCATCGTCATCGCCGCCCGCCTGCTCGGGGCGATCGGCAACGTCGCGCTCGCCGTCTCGCTTAAGCGCGACGACAGGATGTCCAACCAGCCGAACCACGCCAAACCCAAGGAGGGATGACATGGACAACCCATTTGCGGCACTCCTGAACGAAGGGACCATCGCGAAGCTCACGCTGCTGCCGGTGATCCTCCAAGTGCTGAAAGTCAACTTCTCGTTCGTCACCGGGAAGGCGGTCGCGGTCGTGAACTTCCTCGCGGTCGCGGCCCTGGTGGTCTGGGCCAACTACGACATGATGCCGTGGCTGCCGCTGCTCGGCGCGATCGTGCTGGGTTGGTTCTACACCGAGGTGCTCTACCGCGTGGTGGTCGAGCCGATGGCCAAGTCAAGCAACCCGATCATGCCCGACCATTCCAACAAGGCGCTGCTCGCGCTGCTCCTGCCAGCGTTCCTGATGCTGGCTCCGGCTGCCGCGGTCGCCGAGGATGGCCCCAAGGTGTTCAAGCTGTGGGTCGGGCCGAACTACGTCACGTTCGACGGTGGCGCTTCGGCATCCGCGTGGGAAGGGGCAAGCGGTGGGCGCGCGAGCCTGTCGCCGCACATCTCCTTGGTCGGATCGGGCGCCATGGGTCGGACCACGAGCGACCAGGACTACAAGCGTGCCGCGGCTGGTGCTCGCATCACGGTGAGCGATGCCGAGCGGCCGGACTTCTCGATCCACGTCGGCATCCAACACCATTGGTCTGACAACCAGGCGGTCCGCCCGACCGAGTGGATTCCCGATGCCACGGTGGGCTGGGTGCCGTTCGCCAAGTGGCCCGACTTGGTGCTAGGGATCAATGGCGGCTATGGTCTCAAGACCAACCAGGGCATGCTGCTGTTCGCGCTCCACTACAACATCACGAGCTTCTGACCCAACCAGTACCATGGGGTGAACCATGAACCTGCTCGACATCTTCCTGGCCACCAAGCCAGGCGGAAAGAAGATCGAGGACGCCCTCGCCGACCTCGGCGACAAGGCACCCGACGTGAAGCCCGGGATCGATGAGATCCTCGGCGAGCTGCGCGCCGACCTGTCGGCGGAGAACCTGTCGAACTTGATCCCCACGCTCAAGCAGGAGATCAAGAACATCAGCCAAGGCAAGATCGACCCGCGCGACCACGCGGGCGACTCGGTCTAGGAACGGTCGCGGGGGCAGGCGCAGTCTGGCGCTCATAACGCCTGGACGTTTCGGTTCAAATCCGAACCCCGCTACCACCTTCGCGCATGGGGCAAGCATCCCGAGGTCGCGGCGATCGCTTGGTGCGCGACGTTGAGGCGCTGGCCGACCGCTACCGCGCGGCATGCCGCGAGCGGATCGCCAGCGCCGAGCATGGCTGGCAGGCGCGCCACGGCCTCGCCATCCACGCCGACCTCGGCGCAGCGGTCGCGCGGCTCGTGGCCTACGACAAACGGAGGATGAGCGCATGAGCGAGCCCGCGACCGTCGACATCGCCGTCCACTGCGCGTTCACCGAGTTGGTCTCGCCGTCATCGCTGATCCCGCACCCGCGCAACCCGAACCGCCACCCGGAAGCGCAGATCACGCTGCTCGCCAAGATCATCGCGCACCAGGGCTGGCGCTCGCCGATCACCGTCAGCAACCGGAGTGGCTTTGTGATCACCGGGCACGCGCGGCTCGCCGCGGCGCTCAGGCTCGGGTGCGATCGCGTCCCGGTCGATCGCCAGGACTTCGTCGACGAGGCGCATGAGTGGGCGCACTTGGTCGCCGACAACCGATTATCCGAAATTGCCGAGATGGAACTGCCGGCGCTGAAGGACATCCTGATCGAACTCGACACCGGCGCGTTCGACATGGACCTGACCGGCTACGACGCCAAGGCGCTTGAGGACATCATCGCGCCGATGATCCCCGACATGGAGGACCCGGTCGAGGCATCGGAGTCGAAGCTCCAGGAACTGGCGGCAAAGTGGAGGGTGGAGCGCGGGCAGCTCTGGGCGATCGGCGGGCACCGGCTGCTCTGCGGGGACAGCACCGATCCGGCCGACGTGGCGCGGTTGATGGGTGACGAAAGAGCATCGCTCTGCTCAACAGATCCGCCCTACCTTGTCGACTACGACGCACAGAACCACCCACAGTCCCAAGAGCGCCACAGTGCGGGCGTGACCAGCACAAACAAACGATGGGACGAGTACCGGGGTCCCGAGTGCTCGGTCGAGTTCTTCGCGAAGTGGCTGTCGGTGGCCATCGAACACGCGCTCTCGGATCGCGTGGCGTTCTATCAGTGGCACGCATCCAAGCGCCAATCGTTGGTCGAGCAGGCGTGGATTCAAAACGACATGCTGGTCCACCAGCAGATCATCTGGTTCAAGACGAGGCCGGTGTTGACGCGAAGTCACTTCATGTGGCAGCACGAGCCGTGCTTCTACGGATGGCGCAACGGAAAGCAGCCCGAGATGCGACCCGAGGTCTCCGGCGAGAACACCACCGTCTGGCAGGTCGCGGGCGAGCAAGAGGGTCTCCATCCCACACAGAAGCCGCTCGAGTTGTTCCTGCGTCCGATGCGATACCACACCGCTCCCGGAGCGATTGTCTACGAGCCATTTTCTGGTTCGGGAACTCAGCACGTAGCCGCGGCCAAGTTCAATCGTCGCTGCTATGGAATGGAGCAGGAGCCCAAGTTCTGCGCGGCGGTGCTGGAGCGCCTCAGCGGGCTCGGGCTGGTGCCCGAACTCGTCTCCACAGCCGAGCCCACCAGCCGGCCCGCCGCCACCTGACCAGCGACCAATGGTTCCATCGCGCGCCCTCCATTGGCACCGCGCTCCGATGGCTGGGCGAGATCTGAATCACGAGAGAGGGCGTCAGCGTGTACTCGGCGCCGGGCGGGCGCTCCCACCGGAGCGCGTGATACGCCGCTCGCCATCCGTCGCGCGGCACCGGCCGCATGCTCGGCAGCGAGAACCAGCGCTCTGCGCGGAACTCGCGGGCATCGTTCTCGGTGATCGTCATAGCAGGCGCTCCTCGGCGCGCACCAGCCGCACTCGTAGCGCGGCGTTTTCGGCCTCTAGCGCGCGCATCGGGTGCTTCTCGCAGACCTTGATGTGCTCGGTCAATCGCTCGTCCTGGCTCTGCGGCGTGCCCTCCGGGTATTCGTGACCGCAATAGACGCACGTCACGATGCGCCGGTCGGCCGTGTCGCAGAACGCTTTGTCGCTGGCCTCGAAGGCGGCCAGGGCCACGTCGCGCTCGCGGATCGCCTCGCGCAGCGCCTTTACCATCGCCCGCACCCAATTCCAGCCGAGCATGCCCGCCGCCTGGTGCTCGTCGATCCAGGCGTTGAGCTCGTCGTCCGTCGCTTCCAGGATCGGCACGGAGGTCCACTCCTCGCCGCATTGAATGCGGATCATCACGTCGAAGCCGTTCATTGGCGCGCCCTCCGTTTCTTCGGAACAACGACCACCTCGTCGACGGCCAGCACCACGATCCACGTCAGGCCTCTCTGATCGCACTCCCCGCGAAGTTCCAGCAGGTTTTGTTCCGGGATCTCCATCGTCACGCGACCGATTCGGATGGCCACGCGCTCGTGACCCCAATCGTCCATCGTTATCATGCCGCGAACCGGAGGCGTCCAGTCGTTGGGCCTGGTACTGCGACCCGATCCAACCGGCCCGCCTGGGTGGAGAAGGCGCACCAGCGCCGGGTCGATCTTGCATCGCTTGGGGCGCCTCACGTTCCCGCTTCCGATCTAGCCCGCCGCCCGCCAATGATGGTGCCCGCGTACTTGGCGGCGACCCGCTTGACGCTGCGGTCGAGCCCCCACGCGCCCTGGCGTTGGCAGCGCGACCGCATCCGAATCATCAGCTTCACGTGGAGCATGTCGAGCCTTCCGTTCTCGCACCAGAGATCGTGCCAAGCGAAGTCCCATCGGGCCGAGCGCGGCCACTTCACCTTGAGCGCATCGCCGTGCACGAGGTTGACCCGCGGGTTGCCGGAGAACTCCGCGCCGATCGCGGACAGGATGCCGGCGTCGATCTCGACCACGTCCACATGATCGACCTCGGGCTTGTGGAGAAGCCCGCGCACCACGCAGCCGAGCCCGAGCCCTGTTACCAAGACACGACCGCGCGCCTCGAGCCAGATCGGCAGATGGCGGGCCAGCTCGCGCGGTGTGTCCTCCATGACGACCTCGCCGTGGTCCTGCATCAGCGTCTCGGCGGTGTGCTGGTGGAGCGCCGCGAATCGGTCGGTGCCGCACTCGAAGATCGCGATGGCCCCGGCAAGAGTGCGCTCAATACGGTGCCGCTTGATCTCCCAGGGGCCGAACGACTGCTCGGCAACATGGTCGGGCACGCGAGCCGAGTGCAGGATGCGACCGGCCTCGCGGTTCACGGCAACCCCCTGCAAGCCACGTAGACGAATACCAGGAACACGCCCGCGCCCGCCCAGCGCCGCCGCATGATGCAGGCGATGGCGCTCGGCAACGCGACCAGGAACAGGGCCCAGCAGAGGGCGCTCACGAGCACGCCCCGCACCAGCCACACGCCGCACTGCACGCGGTCCCGGGCTCGTGGCCGGGAGGATCTAGCTTGCCGTACCGCTCCTCCTCGTCGGACACCGTGAGGTCCAGCGTGAAGACTCCGGGGATCTCGGTCACATCGAAGCGCGATCGCATGCGCGGTGGGATCATCGTTCGGTTCCTCCATGTGGTGGTGTCCTGCGTTCGCCGATGGCGCGGGCGGCCTCCTCTTTGCCGAGCGCCATGCTCTGCACCAGTTGATCGCGACCGCCGCGCAGGCCGGGCTCGATGGCTTTGAGCCAAGCGGAGTACCCGGTGATTCCGAGGCGGTCGCCCGCTTCGGCGGCCTTGCGGACGTGCGCGGCGGCGGCTTCCAGTTCGCCGGCCATCTCCTCGGGCCAGCCTTCGAGCCAGGCGCTGGCGTGGCTCATTCGTTCGAGCCCAGGTAGAAGCGATTTCCCAGAAGCCTATCGGCCCGATCGAGCGCGGCCTTGAGGGCTTCCGACTGCCAGCCGCCGCCCGTGATGTGCGTGTCGTCGAGGAGCTCCGTGCGTTCGTGGAGGTCGCGCAGCGCGTCCAGCGCCTCGGCCTCGTCGAGCATGGCATCGGTGATCTGCGCGCGCGCCAGCACGCTAGCGTCGGCCCGCACCTGAGCGAGCGCCGCTTGGAACGCGGCCGAGCCCTCGATCTTGAGCCAGGAGTTGTGCGCCCACACGACCCTTTCAGCGACCTCGCGATTCACGCAGCCGCCGCCGCCGTCGTACGGGTTCTCGCCGATCACCCAACGCGGTGGATCATCGGTCGTCTGAATCAGGAACTCGTCGTTGCCGTGGTTGGGGGCCACGCGCCACGGGACCTCGAAGATCTTCGGCATCGTCGCGCGGCGGAACTCCTCCGAGACGCGCACCTCGTCCGGCGTCATTGGCTCAACTCCTTTCGGATGAACGTTAGCATCTCGATCGCCCGGTCCAGGTCGGCGAGCGACCAGTCTACTTGGGCGCGCTGCGCGACGCCGGTCGTGACGTTGCGCGAGCGGATGACCAGGCGCACGTTGCCGTCGAGGTGCGTGGCGCGCTCGATCGGGTCGCGGAGCGGATCATCGCCCTTCTCCTTCTCTTGCGGGAGGAACAGGTCGCTGGTGCGGCGCTCGCGGCGCATGGGCAGTTTCATCGGACGAGCGCGTGCACGGTCTTCTTGACGATCAACGGTTTGTCGTCTGGGCCCTTCACGAACGAGTGAATCCATTGCAGTCGATGCCTCCCTTGAGATGGTAGCCACTGGTTGCGCCAGTGTCCCGAAACGATCCAACGGTGCGACCATTCGACCGGCTCGGCACCAGGCTCGGTGGTGGCCTTATGGACGACCCGACGAAGTTCCACCACGCGAATCGCGGACACATCGAGTGGCGACCCGGACTTCTCCAAGCGCCGTCGCGTCGCGCGCTCGGCCGGTTTGCGCTCCACCACGGCCAGCGGTTGCTGGCACAAGGTCCAGAAGCACAGCGGACCCTTGCGCTGAATGCGAAGCGTGGCGAGCAACTCCTCGAAGGCCCGTCCTTCCGGTGGCGCGAGGTTGAAATCGGGCGGGATCAGCGGCGCGTCGAACACGAAGACCTCCACGTGCAGAAGAAACAGGCGCGGGAGCGTGCGCCCGATTGAAGCCATCTCCTTGGACGTTTCGGAGAGGTAGTCATCGTGCGCGGTGGTGTCGGAGTAGTGGGCCACCAGGACGCCCGAGCGTGGCCCGTGCGAGCCGTCGTGGCATCCGGTATCCACCACCGGACGCCAAGACATAGCAGATATGTTGACCTTCTTGCCTCGAATGTCCGGGTACACGATGGGGCGCGCGTACACCACGAACCCGCGCTCGCACGGGAGGTCCTCGCGGTGGAAGATCTGGTCCGGCATGCGCGGGGCCGCCGCCTCGATCAAGTCGACCATCTGCGGGGCGACCCAATAGAGATCGGCGTGGTCAAGAAGCTCTCGCTGCGATTCGCCGATGTCCACCGAGTCGTCCGGCCTCGGCAGCCCGCGAACATTGGATGGCTCAGAAGCAGTGGCGTCGGCGGTCCATGGAATCGGAATGCTCGAAGCCCTCGACATCTTCAAGTCCGGTCGTCCGTGGTGCCACTCCCGACCGAAGCTCCGACCGATAGGCGAGCGCCAGAAGTGGCGTAGTTCGTCCTGTGCTTCGATTGCCTCGCTCCAGTTCAAAACCCCACCTCCCCGTCGCGGGTTTGCTCCGACCAGCGGAATCCACAGCGACAAATCCACTCGATCCACTCCCATCCCGAGTCCATCTTCCAATCCCTTCGGCAACGTCGCCGATCATCGCCGCACTTCGGGCACTCGCAAATGGACCCAAACGGCAGGAGATTGCCCGCGGGGCGTTGTGCAATTGTGGAAGGGATTACGGCCCCGGCCTCACGATACAATTCTCTTTCAAGCTCTGAAATCACTCCCAGTCGTGGACGGCTGCGCTGCCGGCGCGTGCTCATCGGCCTCTCCGCCGCATAGCGCGCTTGGCCCGGCGCTCGGCGACAGCGCGGTCCGCCTCGCGCTGCGCGAGCATCTGGTAGAGCGCGGCCACCGTGATCTGGAAGCCTGAGCGCCGACCCTTCTCGCGGACCTCGATGAGCGCCCCCTCGGCTCCGAGCGGCTCCATGGTCACGACCAGCACCAGCGTCTTGGAGCCGCGCGGGTGCGCGACCGTTCGGCGAAGCTTGCGGGAGAGCGGGGTCATCGGGGCCTCGGCGGGTGTGGGTCTTCCAGGTTCTGGGCGGCATCTTCTTCGGGCGGTGGCGGCTGGCCATCCTTGAGGAACGCCCGCACGCGCTGGAGCAGCACGTATTCCTTGTTCGTGACTTGGACTGGAGGGTAGCCCGTGATGTCCGCATCGGCGCGGTTGTCGAAGTACTCCTCGCAATCGAGCAGCAGCTCGTAGAGGTCGCGGTCCATGGGGGCGCTCATGACGCCACCAGGCGGGCCTGCGCGGGCCGCTTGAAGAATGCGAACCATGGATCGCGGCCGCGGCTCAGCGTCGCCGTGAACTCGACCCGCGCGCCGCGCTCGGCTTGCCAGAGCGCCTTGGGCATCGTTCCGAAGGCGAGCCAGCAACCGGCCTCGGTGGCCACGCGGACCGTGACCTTCAGCGTGTCACCAAAGTCGGACGCGACGGTCTTCTTGCCGACGACCTCGCCGGCCACCAGCACGCGGCCCTCGGGTGCCGGCACGTGCGCTTCCTCCTTCGGTTGGGCCAGCCGGAACACCATGTCGATCTGGGCCTGCGAAATGGACCCGTACCGCTCGCCCTTGGCGCGAATGTCCTGGATGATCGGGTGGTCGATAGCGAGTGCGGCCTTCAACCCTTCGACCGGCTCGACCGAAACCCAGAACGCGTCGCGCCTACGGTCCGCGAGCGACGCCTTCTTCCAAGCCTTGCGCCAGGCGTCCATGGTGCGCTTCGCGCCGCACGCTTCATCGGCGACCATCTCTAGCTTGTCGGCGCAGATCCAACCGATCTCGATCCATTCGTTCGTCGGCTTGTGAACGAAGGCGACCCCCAGACAAAACGCCGCTCCGCAGATCCCGCAGCCTCCGTTGGGCGCGTGGAAGATCATTCCGCCCGCCTGGGCGTGGGCGCGGCGGGCCTCGTCGTTCTCCTTGAGCATGTAGCCGAGGAGATTGGCGGGGTTTGGGTACGCGAAGACGCCTCGGAACTCGTACTCATCCGGCCGGATGTTGGTCGGGCAGTGGCGGTCGGTGCGCTTCTTGCGGGGGCTCACCAGTCACTCCCTTCAATTGGCTCGTCGGCTTCGTACTCCGAATCGGTGAAGATTTCGGGCCGGAACTCGCGGCGCTTCTCAGCCTCGCAGCGGTCGCACACGCGACCGCAGTAGATGCCGCGCGCATCGAGCAATTCACGCGACGGCTCGCCAGAACCGCAGCGGCATGGACGGCAATCGAAGCGGCTCATCGCGCACCGCCGCGCGCCGCGCGCATCGTGTCGTCCACCGGCTCGGTCGTGATGCTGTCGGCCGAGTAGCCGAGGAACCGCCCGAGGCTCCCGCAATCCGGGCAGCCGTCGAGGTTGACGCGGCGCACGTAGTTCCCGTGCTCGGCGCAGTCGTAGACGGGCTTGCGCTCGTTGGCGGGCTTGAGCGTGCCGCCTCGCGAGATCGCGATGGTGCGCTTGGGGGCGGGGTTCGGAGCGTCTTGCTTGCTGGTCATCTGGTGCCTCCGTTGGCCGTGGCGGGCGGTTGTTCGCTCGCGCAAGTAATATCGTCCATTCCGCCCCAAAGGTCAAGGGCTATTTCGCCGCGCCAGTGGCGGGCGAAATTGCCCTTGCGCGAGCGCGCAAGGCTACGGTAGTATGGGCGGGATCGGGGCGGGTTGGCGGTAGAGCGCTTGGAGGCCAGAGTCCGATGGCTGGCCAAGCGACGGGCAAGCGCCCGCCCCGAACCACGCATGGAGGGGCACCGTGAAGATCCTCAGACTCACCTCGAAAAACGTCAAGCGATTGCGAGCCGTCGAGATTGCGCCCGATGGCAACGTGGTCGTGATCGGCGGAAGGAACGCACAGGGCAAGACGAGCGTTTTGGATAGCATCCTCTACGCCCTCGGCGGCAAGGAAGTGGCGTGCCGCGAGCCAGTGCGCCGTGGGGCCGAGCGCGCCGAAGTCCGCTGCGACTTGGGCGACCTCATCGTGACCCGCACCTTCACCGCCACCGGGGGCGGCAACCTCACCGTCGAGAACAAGGAAGGCGAGCGCCTCGGCTCTCCGCAACGGAAGCTCGACGACCTGGTGGGCCGGCTCTCATTCGACCCTCTGGCGTTCTCGCGCATGGACTCCAAATCGCAGGCCGAGACGCTGCGCTCGCTGGTCGGGCTCGACTTCGCGACTCTGGATGGGCAGCGTGCGGCGCTATTCGAGGCGCGCACCGAGGTTAACCGGGAGGGCAAGGCGCTGCGCGCCCGCTTCGATGCGATACCGGCTGTCGAGCCGGACACGCCGGAGACCGAAGTATCGTCAGCCGAAGTACTCAAGGAATTGGACGCCGCACAGGCCCTGAACGCGATCCACGCGACCGAGCGCCAGTATGTTGCGGACGCGGAGAACGGGCTCAAGAACGCGGAGACCGCGCTTCGGGTGGCCACCTCACAAGCAGACCAGACCCGCGAGGAGATTGCTAGGCTTCAGCGGCGACTCGCGCAGGAAGAGGCTGCCACCGCGCGTGCCAAGAAGGACTGTGACGACGCCCGCTACACTACCGAGGAGTCCCGACGCAAGGCCGCAACGCTCGTCGACATTGATCTTGCGCCCATCAAAGCACGCCTCGCGAGCAATGACGATACCAACCGCAAGGTCCGCGAGAAGCGGGCGCGCGCGACGCTGGAGAAGGACCTGGAGGACAAGCGTGCCGAGTCGGCCGCGCTCACCGCCGAGATCGAAGCCATCGACGCGCGGAAGCAAGAGGCGGTCGCCTCGGCCAAGTTCCCGGTCGAGGGCCTCGGCTTCGACTTCGCGGACGGCGGCGTCACCTTCGGCGGGCTCCCGTTCGACCAAGCGTCATCGGCCGAGCAGCTTCGCGTCTCGGTCGCCATCGGGCTCGCGCTCAATCCCACGCTCCGGGTGCTGCTGATCCGCGACGGCTCGCTGCTCGACGAATTCTCGCTGGCGATGATCGCCGAGATGGCCGAGAAGCACGACGGGCAATTGTGGATCGAGCAAGTCTCCGCGGACGGGGCCACGGTCGTGATTGAAGACGGGTCCGTGGTCGGGGCGCCCGAGGCGGTGTCGCCTTGAGCCTCGACGACGAGATCACGCCGGACGACTTCGACTATCCGACGCCGAGCAATGCGGTCCCGCAGCGCGCCTACCTCGGCATCGGCTTCCATCTCAACGTCCCCGAGGATGCGTACCACGCCGATCCGACTGGCGATCTTGGCCCGTCGCTTTCCTCCTCGATCGCCCATCTCATGGTCACGCGCTCGCCGCTCCATGCCTGGTACGCGCACCCGCGCCTCGGCTCGGGCCGCCCCATGGAGCCCACCGAGGCCATGGAGCGCGGCACGTTGGCGCACGCGCTCCTGCTCGGCGGCGGGCCGGAGATCGTGCGGGTCGAGCACGACAACTGGCGCACCAAGGACTCCCAGAAGGCCCGCGACGAGGCGCGGGCTGCGGGCAAGCTGCCGGTGCTCGCGCGGAAGCTCGACGAGGCCCGCGAATTGGCCGACGCGATGCGCGAGTGCTTGCCGGGGCTCGAGGGCCAGCGCGAGGTCACGGCGGTGTGGCGCGAGGAGAACGGCGTGCTGTGCCGCGCGCGCTTCGATCTGTGGGACGAGCGGGCCGCGATCATCCGCGACTTCAAGTTCGTGGAGAACGCCGCACCCGACGCGATCCAGCGCAACGTGCTGAACTACGGGAAGGACATCCAGGCCGCGGCCTACCCGCGGGCGGCCGAGGCGCTCCTGCCGGCGCTCGCGGGCCGCGTGCGCTATCAGTGGATCTTCGCGGAGTGCGTGCCGCCCTACTGCTGCACGGTGGCCGAGCCGGATGGCATGCTGCGCGCCATCGGGCTCTCGAAGTGGACGCGGGCGGCGGAGACGTGGGCGCGGTGCATGGCCGAGAAGCGGTGGCCGGGATACGGCACCGAGCCGGTGCGCCTGTCGCCGACGCCGTGGGCACTCAACGCCGAGCTAGAGATCTCCAATGAAATCGAAATCCGTGCTTAGGGTTCCGCTCACGCAGGGCTTGTTCGCAATCGTCGATGCCATTGATTACGAGGCCGTCGCCTGCTGGAACTGGTATGCGGCGAGGTCGCGAAGCAGCCGGACTTTTTACGCACGTCGTTCTGTTTGGGGGCATCCCAGGCGATGCATTCACCTCCATCGAGAGGTTGCTATTGCGGCCGGTCTTGACCTTGACGGCAGGGAGGTTGACCACATCAACGGAGACGGCCTTGATTGCAGACGAGAAAACCTTCGCTCCGCAACCCACACGCAAAACCTGTTCAACCATTCGCTTAGGGCAAGCAATTCCTCTGGGGCAAAGGGGGTTCAGTCGTCTTCTTCTGGTCGATGGGTAGCGAGAATCAGGATCGGAGGGTGGCGGCGGGTTTTCTTGGGTACGTTCGACACCATTGTGGATGCTGCGCGCGCCTACGACCTGGCCGCAATCAAGCACCATGGAGCGTTCGCGTTAACCAACTTCCCGCGGAGCGACTATGAGAAAGTTTGAGGATGTGGTGGCGGTGCGCGAGCGCGTGCCGGTGTGGATCGGTCTCTCGGGTGCCAGCGGCTCTGGAAAGACGATGAGCGCGCTTCGGCTCGCGACCGGGATTCAGCGCGTCGCGGGCGGCGACGTATTTTTGATCGATACCGAAGCGAACCGCGCCCGCGCGTACGCGGACAAGTTCACGTTCCGCCACGTGCCGTTCGCGGCCCCGTTCTCGCCGCTCGACTACCTGGCCGCCGTGGAGCACTGCTACGCGAAGGGCGGGAGAACCATCATCATCGACTCGCAATCGCACGAGCACGAGGGCGCCGGCGGAGTCCTTGAGTGGCACGACGCCGAGTGCGAACGCCTGATGGTGGCTTGGAAAACCTCGCGCGACAAGGCCCAGATGTCGGCATGGCAGAAGCCCAAGGCCGCGCGGCGTCAGTACCTCAACGCGCTGCTCCAGATGCAGGTCAACATGATTTTCTGTTTCCGCGCGAAGGAGAAGCTCAAGATCGTTGCCGGCCAGAACCCCGTCGAGCTCGGATGGATGCCGATCGCCGGTGAGGAGTTCGTCTACGAGCAAACGGTGAGCCTGCTGCTCCCGCCGTCGTCGGGCGGCGTGCCAGAGTGGGCGCCGCAGTACCAGGGCGAGAAGGCGACGCTCAAGTTGCCGGAGTTCTTCAGGGCGATCTTCGCGCAGCGGAAGCCGCTGGACGAGGACACGGGCGCCAGGCTGGCCGAATGGGCGGCGGGCGGCGTTGCGCATGCGTCGACTCCTGCCGCCGCGTCAGTCGCGTCGCCCGCGGCCGCGCCCGTCTCGGAGCGCAAAGCGTTCTGGGCCGCCCTCAACGCGGCGGTGACAGCGAACCGCCTGCACGCGCGCTATATCGAGAAGACCGAGGCGGGGAAGACCGCGCTGCTGACCTTGCTCGAGAACTTGCTGCAGGCCGATGTGCCGAGCCTAGAGGCGATGCAGCCGCAGAACTGGAGCGACGCCAAGGAGCAGCTCGCGAGGCTGACGGCCGCCGAGGTGGTATCGTGATGCGATGCTCTGCCTGTTGGCGTGGATTGTTTGGCGAGTAATGGGGAGGCTGCCCGTGCAAGAGTTGGGGGCGCCGGTCGAAGGTACCTCGCGCAAGCGTGCGTCTGGAACTGAGGCCGGTCGCGCGGCCGGACCCCCAACGTGAAGTCGTTGGCGTTCCTAACCCGGAGGCTGCAATGATCGTGCTCGGACAGAAGGCGCGGGATGTGATAACGGGATTCACGGGCGTCGCGATAGCGCGCACGGAGTGGCTGAACGGATGCGTTCGCGTGACCATCCAGCCGCCCCTGGACAAAGACAAAAAGCACGTGCAGTCGGAAACCTTCGATGAGGAGCAGCTCGAAGTGGTGAAATCCGAGCCGATCCAGTTGCCGGGGATCAGACAAGACGTGGTGCGGCTATCGAATGCCCGGGCCAGAACGGGCGGAGATCGACCCTCGGTCTCGCGCGCGGCGGACCCCAAGAGGTGAACACGATCCTGTACGTGGTGCGCTACGTCTTCGCGCGGCTGCTGTTCGATGTCGGGCGCGCGGTTGTGCGGAGAATCGTGAGGGCGATGCGATGAGCGACAAGTCCGCTATCGAATGGACGGATGCCACGTGGAATCCGATTCGCGGATGCTCGCGCGTCTCGGAGGGCTGCCGGAATTGCTATGCCGAGCGGGTCGCTGCGCGGTTCTCCGGGCCGGGTATGCCCTACGAGGGACTAGCGGTGATGCGGAACGGCGAGCCGCGCTGGACGGGCGAGGTGCGGCTGATCGAGAAGCACCTGCACGACCCGTTGCGGTGGAAGCGCCCGCGCCGGGTGTTCGTGAACTCCATGAGCGACCTGTTCCACGAAGGGCTCACCGATGAGGACATCGACAAGGTGTTCGCGGTGATGGCGTTGGCCCCGCAGCACACGTTTCAGATCCTCACTAAGCGACCGGTGCGGATGCGGGAGTACCTCTCGGCACCAGACGTGGAGGCGCGCTGGACCGCCATCATCCACACAATGCGCGAGCGTCCCTCCTGGTTCGGACGACTGACGCGCGGATGGTGGCCGCAGCGGCATGTCTGGCTCGGCATCAGCGCCGAGAATCAGGCGACCGCAGACGAGCGCATCCCGCACCTGCTGGCGGCGCCGGCCGCCGTGAGGTTCGTGAGCGCCGAGCCGCTCCTGGGACCGATCGACTTAGGCGACGCGCTCGGTAGGATCAGCGAGGCACATGAACCAAACCGCCACGCGCCCGGCCTTGATTGGGTGATCGTGGGCGGCGAGAGCGGCCCGAACGCTCGTGTGCTCAATGTGGGATGGGTGCGGGACATCGTGCGGCAGTGCAAGACCGCTCGCGTCGCGTGCTTCGTGAAGCAGCTCGGTGCCCACCCGCAGGAGATCGCCAACACCGTCGAGATGGATCCGCCCGAAGCCGGCGACATCATGGGCATGATGAATCGCGCTCGCACCCACCCCGCGCCCGATGGATGGACGAGGGTAACGATCGCGGCCACCGGAGAATCGCGTCTCCTGCGCGATCTGCGCCTGCAATCGAACAAGGGCGGCGACTGGTCGGAGTGGCCAGACGACCTGCGGGTGCGCGAGTATCCGCGATGACCCGCGGCCCGCAGGATCGCCCGCTGCTGCTCGCGTTGCTCCAGAACAACCCCATTCTCTGGAAGCTGATCGCGACCTGGCCCAACGTCGAGCGGCCCGAGGGCTGGAACGCGGGCGGCCACGCCAACGCGCGCCAGGAACTGTACGATCGCTGGGCCGCGCTCTCGGGCGTCTCGAGGTGGGACGTGCGCGCGGCGTGGAAGATCCTGTTCAAGAACGGGATCCTCCGCGAGGACGGCACGGTGGACCCGGCAGCCGAGCAGTACGCCTATCTCGCGATGGTGGACGAGATGCCGCCCGAGTTGAAGCGCCGCACGCTGGCGCGAATCCAGGAGCGTGAACGGAGTGCCGCAGCACCGAACGAGCGCCGCGCTCAGGAAGGCAACGGATGACGAAGAAGAACGGCACCGAGAAGCTCACCAAGATGCAGGAACGCGTGCTGCGTAAGCTGATCGCCTACCGCGCGCGCCAGGGGTGCTCGCCGACCGAGCGCGAGCTGGCGGTGATGGTGCGGCGCACGCAGACTGCGGTGCGGTTCCACCTGGCGTCGCTGATCGCGATGGGCTACGTGCGGCGGGTGGGCGATGGCGGCATGTCTTCGACGCGCTCGCTGGTGGTGCTGTGCGAGCCACCCGCAGCATGAGCCGCGCGCTCCCTCGTTATTCCAGCGAGGCGGCCCGAGACGCCAGCTCGTCCATCTTTTGTCGGAGAACTGGCGCTCGAAAATAGGCCTTGACTATCGGCGCTCGCGGAGCGATTGTCCGAATAGACCCCAGGGTCGCTGGTCCGGGCCAGTCGAGCCGGAGCGAAGGCATCCCGTGCCGGGCAATGCGCGTTTACACCGGCACCAAGAGGGCGGACGAGGCCATGCACGAATCCGCTCGCTCAACGGTTGGACGCGCACGCAGGCGACCACTCGACGAAGCACCGAGCACCGGACGGGCCGGCGTGGAGGCCCGAACGGGTACGTCGACCAGGAGTAACCATGTAGCGCAAACGAGGATCATCAGGAGGCGGGGCGCGCGGCCGGTTGTCTTCTTCGCGGAAGTCCTCCCGGCAACGCCCTCGCGGGCTTGAGCCGCTCCGCCCCCGATGATCCTCGCCAACGAGAGGACTTCCGCGAAATGCCATCATCCTTTTCCTCCAGCCCTAAGACACCGCGCAGCGCAGCCACGGACGGCCGCCATGCGACCCCGTGAGCCCGAGCGGCTCCCGCGCTGCCGCGACTTCCCTTTCCCCGCCGAAGAGATGGCGCGCTCTCAGGCGCTCCTAGCGATCGACCACGAGGCCGGCGGCGCATTCCTCTGGCTGATGATCGCGGCGTGGAATGCTGACCAGCCAGGCCGATTGTCGTCCGATCCTCGCGTGCTCGCCCGGCTCGCCTTCATGGCCCCCGAATCCTTCGCTCGAGTGGTGCCGCAGGTGGCCACCATGTTCGTAGTCGGCGAGCCCGGCGAGTGGGTGCTTCCGTGGATGGTGAACGCACATGCAGGCCAGAGTGTCCGAATACGGGCAGCGCACAAGGCCGGAAAAGAGTCCGGTAAGTCCAGACGCGCCAAAGGAATCGAACAGGCGTTCAACGGACGTTCAACGGACGTTGAACGTCCGTTGAACCATCCCTCCTGTCCTCCTGGTTCCTTACCCTCCTGTGAATCTATGCCGGAGGCTTCTGGTTCTTCTGACTCAGAGATTGATCGGGGGAAGTCAACACACTCTGCGACCGCTCCGCGATCGCGGTTCGAGAAACCCACCCTCGGGGAGATCGCCACCTACTGCCGCGATCGCGCGAAACTCGGGAAGCATCCGGTCGACCCCGAGGCCTTCCTCGACCACTACGAGTCGAATGGCTGGCGGGTCGGCAAGACGCCGATGAAGGACTGGCGATCCGCGGTGCGAACCTGGGAGCGCAACGGGTTCGGCAACCGGACTCGCGGCTCCACCAACGGCAAGCTGACCCCCGAGCAGGTCGGCGCTTTCGCAAGGCAACTTCGAGAACAGGAGGCGAGCGGTGGGCAAGATTGACGCGGTGGAAACGGTACAGCGGATGATGGCCGCGTTTCGCCAGGACCTGCGCCCCGAGGCTGTGGTGATCTACGCCGAGAGACTGGCGGACATTCCGATCCAGGTGCTTCAAGCTGCCGCGGATCGGTTGATCGAGACGCACACCTTCTTCCCAGCCATCTCCGAGATTCGACGCACCGCCGCGAGGATGTGCGGACTGCTTCCCGCGACTCCGGCCGAGGCAATGGCGATGGTTCGGCGCGCCGACGTGCGGCGGAACGTGTTCAGGCGCGACGGATCATTCGCCTACCTCGAGCGCAGCTGGGAATGGCCAGAGGGGTCCGACGACGCAACGGTGGCTCTGGCGCAGAGCATCCTCGAACGCGTCGGGGAGCCATGCGACGCGGACGGCAACGATCGCTTCGGATGGGAGATCGGATTCCAGAAAACCTATGAGTCAGCATTCGAGGATGCGACCGTCAAGGCGCTTTCCGACCTTTCCCGGGCGCAACTCCCTGGGCACGTGTCGGGTCTGCTTGCCGATCAAACCGGTTGCGCAAGCGCGCAAGCCGTGCGATAGTTGAGCGCATGAGCGAGAACGTGATCGCGGTGGCGTGCTGGGCGGCGAGCGACTTCGCGCTGGCGGTGTGGCGAGCGGTGCGCGGGGCGGTGCGGCCGTGAGACATCTCTGGAAGGATCGCGATTGGTCGTGCGCGCCGCAAGGGGGCGGCGAATCGCCCACCTGGGATCAGGCGAAGCTGGCCGTGCTCCAGGACATCCGCGACGAGTTGAAGAAGCTCAACGCTCTGCTCCACTGCTCGAACTTCACCGGCATCCCGTTCACGCTTAACTCCATCGCCAGAAACACGGCCACCGCGAAGCCGAAGCCGAGGCCGAAGCGCACATGAGGGCCCCCCGGCAGCACGCACACGAACGGAGGAGCACGTGAACCTGATCGAGCAAGCCTTGGGCGATCCTCGCAATTTCGCTGATCGTCCGCCGAGCCAGATCGTCGAGCGCCGCGAGGATGCGAAGCACACCAGCTATCTCGGGCTCACCGTCAACCGCTGACGGGATGCCATGAACGGCCGGCCCGTGTGGCTGGCGAGCTACAGCCTCAGAA
>Ga0247727_10007791_pt1 | contig 20208 bp, 12 predicted proteins | sample WisWelCaveWW1625_FD_202498 | JGI IMG/M metagenome (GOLD analysis project Ga0247727, IMG submission 202498) | Biofilm microbial communities from Wishing Well Cave, Virginia, United States - WW16-25 | ecosystem: Environmental > Aquatic > Deep subsurface > Groundwater > Cave microbial mat | place... | reverse complement strand
ACACCGCCATCACCGGCTACCAGGAGATCTTCACCGACCCGTCCTACTGCGGCCAGATCGTCGTGCTGACCCATCCCGAGATCGGTAACTACGGGACCAACGGCGACGACAGCGAATCGGCGCGGCCTTACATCGAGGGCCTGGTGGTGCGGGAATTCTCCTCGATCGCCAGCAACTGGCGGAGCCGGCAGCACGCCGGGGATTTTCTGGCGCAGGCCGGCGTCCCCATCGTGGCCGAGATCGACACCAGACTTCTGGTGCGGCGCTTGCGCTCATCGGGAGTGATGCGGGGGGTCGTGTCAGCGATCGAGACCAACCGGCAGAAGCTAGTGGAAAAGGCCCGCCAGATCCCCTCCATGGCCGGCCTGGACCTGGCCACGTCGGTTTCCACCAAACACCGCTACGAGTGGACGCGCGGGGTGGAGGCCTGCTCGCCCTCGGAACTGACCGCCGCGGCGCAGCCGGAGCGCTTCCACGTTGTTGCTTATGACTTCGGGATCAAGCGGAACATCCTGCGGCGGTTAGTTCACGTCGGCTGCCGGGTGACGGTAGTTCCGGCGCTGACAAGCTGGGAAGACGTGCTGGCCCTGCGGCCGAGCGGGGTGTTTCTGTCCAACGGACCCGGCGATCCGGAGCCCTTGGTCGAGCAGGCCGGCAACGTCCGCCGGCTGATCGGCCGGGTGCCCATCTTCGGCATTTGTCTGGGCCATCAGATTCTCGGCCTGGCCCTGGGGGGGAAGACTTACAAGCTCAAGTTCGGCCATCGCGGGGCCAACCATCCCGTCCTGAACCTGACCAATCAGCGCGTCGAGATCACCTCCCACAATCACGGCTTCGCCGTGGATCCCGACTCGCTCAATCAGAACGAGATCGAGCTGACCCACAGGAACCTGAACGACCAGACGCTGGAGGGCTTCCGGCACCGCAGCCATCCCGTCTTCTGCGTCCAGTATCACCCCGAGGCCGCGCCCGGCCCCCACGATTCCCACTACCTGTTCGAGCACTTCGTGAAGCTGATGGAAGGCTGATGCCGAAGCGCACCGACCTCCACCGGATCCTGATCATCGGCTCCGGACCGATTGTCATCGGCCAGGCCTGCGAGTTCGATTACGCAGGCGCCCAAGCCTGCAAAGCGCTGCGCAGCGAGGGCTACCAGGTGATCCTGGTCAATTCGAATCCGGCCACCATCATGACCGACCCGGAGCTGGCTGACGCCACCTACGTGGAGCCCTTGAGCCGGGATTATCTCGAGGAGATCATCGCCCGCGAGCGGCCGGACGCTTTGCTGTCCACCGTGGGCGGTCAGACCGGGCTGAACTTGTCGGTCGAGCTGGCCGAGGCCGGGATCCTGGACAAGTACGGCGTGGAGCTGATCGGGGCCCGCATCGAGGCCATCAAGAAGGCCGAGGACCGGCTGCTTTTCAAAGACGCGATGCGGAAGATCGGGCTGGAGTCGCCCCACTCGCAACTGGTGAACAACCTGAAAGACGGGCTGGAGTTCGCCTCCCGGGTCGGCTATCCGGTCGTGCTCCGGCCCAGTTTCACGCTGGGCGGCAGCGGGGGCAGCATCGCCTACAACAGCGAGGAGCTGCCGGAGCTGCTGGGACGGGGCCTGGACATCTCGCCGGTCCACGAGGTGCTGGTCGAGGAGAGCGTCCTGGGCTGGAAGGAATACGAGCTGGAGGTGATGCGCGACCTGGCCGACAACGTGATCATCGTCTGCTCGATCGAGAACTTCGATCCCATGGGGGTCCACACCGGCGATTCGATCACCGTGGCGCCGGCCCAGACGCTCACCGATCGCGAGTACCAGATGATGCGCGACGGGGCCATCCGCTGCCTGCGCGAGATCGGGGTGGACACCGGGGGGTCCAACGTGCAGTTCGCCGTGGAACCCTCGACCGGCCGGATGGTCATCATCGAGATGAACCCGCGGGTGTCCCGCAGCTCGGCGCTGGCCTCCAAGGCCACCGGTTTTCCGATCGCCAAGATCGCCGCCAAGCTGGCCGTGGGCTACCGGCTGGACGAGATTCGCAACGACATCACCCGCCAGACGCCGGCCTGCTTCGAGCCAACCATCGATTACGTGGTGGTCAAGATTCCCAAGTGGCAGTTCGAGAAGTTTCCGGGGGCCGAGCCGCTGTTGGGAACGCAGATGAAGAGCGTCGGGGAGGTGATGGCCATTGGGCGCACCTTCAAGCACGCGCTGGGGAAGGGGCTGCGGAGCCTGGAAACGGGGCGGACGGCGGGCAGCGAGACCCGGGATCCCAAGCTGATACCGCAAAAGCTGATCACTGCGACGCCGGAGCGGGTTCCGTATCTGCGCCTGGCGCTGGCTCAGGGATACACGGTGCGGGAGGTGGCGGAAATGACCGGAATCGATCCCTGGTTCCTGGACCAGATCCGGGAGATCGTCGAGCTGGAGGGCCAACTGGAGGGGAAGCGCCTGGAGTCGGTTCCGCGCGCCCAGCTCGAGCGGGCCAAGCGCTACGGCCTGTCGGATCAGCGCCTGGCGCGTGCGCTGGGCTCGAGCGAAACAGCCGTGCGCGACCATAGAAAAGCCCTGGGCATCCGGGCGGTGTTCAAGCGCGTCGACACCTGCGCCGCCGAGTTCGAGAGCTTCACTCCTTACCTCTACTCGGCCTATGAGGAGGAGTGCGAGGCGGAGCCCAGCGACCGGAAGAAGGTGATGATCCTGGGCAGCGGTCCGAACCGCATCGGCCAGGGCATCGAGTTCGACTACTGCTGCTGCCATGCTTCGTTCGCTTTGCAGGAGCTCGGCTACGAGTCGATCATGGTGAACTGCAACCCAGAGACCGTCTCCACCGACTACGACACCAGCGACCGGCTGTACTTCGAGCCTCTGACCTTGGAGAACGTCCTGAACATCTGCGACACCGAGAAGCCGGATGGGGTGATCGTTCAGTTTGGCGGCCAGACCCCGCTGACCCTGGCTCTTCCCCTGAAGGCCCAAGCCGTCCCCATTATCGGCACCGATCCGGAGTCGATCGACCTGGCCGAGGACCGCCAGCGTTTTGGACGCCTTCTGGAGCAATTGGGGATTCCGCAGCCGGAAAACGGCGCCGCCACCAGCCGCGAGGAGGCCCGCGCCGCCGCCGCCCGCATCGGCTACCCGGTGCTGGTGCGGCCCAGTTACGTGCTGGGCGGCCGCGCCATGGTCATTGCCTACGACGAGGACACGGTGGACCGATACATGCGCGAGGCGGTGATCTACTCCCAGGAACGGCCGGTGTTGATCGACCGCTTCCTGGAGGAGGCCACCGAGGTCGACGTCGACTGCCTCGCCGACGGGGAAGACGTGCTGATCGCCGGAATCATGGAACACATCGAGGAGGCGGGCGTCCACTCCGGCGACAGCTCCTGCGTCTTGCCGGCCATCTCCCTGGGCGCCGAGCAGCTTGACTGGATCCGCGACTATACGATCCGCCTGGCCCGCGCCCTGCGGGTGGTGGGGTTGATGAACGTCCAATACGCCATCCAGAACGGGAAGGTCTACGTGCTGGAGGTGAATCCGCGGGCCTCGCGCACGGTCCCTTATGTGAGCAAGGCCACCGGCGTGCCGCTGGCCCGCCTGGCGGTGCGGCTGATGACCGGGGCGCGGCTCCGGGATCTGGGATACTCCACCGGCGTGCTGGAGGTGAAGTCCTACTTCGTCAAGTCCCCGGTGTTCCCCTTCTCGAAATTCCCCGGAGTGGACCCCGTTCTGGGACCGGAGATGCGCTCCACCGGCGAGGTGATGGGCGTGGGCGAGACCTTCGGGGAGGCCTTCGCCAAAGCGCAGTTGGGCGCCGGGCAATCGCTGCCGGATCAAGGAGCGGTCTTCCTCAGCGTCAACGACCGGCAAAAGCCGGAGGCGGCGGAGGTGGGCCGGCTGTTTGCGGGCCTGGGTTTTTCGCTGGTGGCCACGCGGGGCACGGCTTTCGCTCTAAAGGGCGCCGGCCTGCAGTGCCGCACCGTGCTGAAGGTCAATGAGGGCCGGCCCAACGTGGTGGACCTGATCAAGGCCGGGGAGCTGAGCCTGATCGTGAATACGCCGGCCGGGGCCCATGCCTTTATGGACGAAAAGTCGATTCGTAGGGCGGCGGTGGCTCATCGCGTCCTCATCATCACCACCCTCAGCGGGGCGCGGGCGGCGGCCAGCGGGATCGCCGCCCGGCGCCAGCATCCGGTCCGGGTTTGGTCGCTCCAGCAGTTGCATGCGGTAGAGAGGTAGAAGCAGCGGGGACAACCGCTCCCTTACCATCGGACCTCGGCCGTCAGCACGCAGTCGGCGAGCCAGGCCGCGGCCGCTTCCGGCTCCATCGGGCGCGCGAACAGATAGCCCTGCCCGTATTCGCACCCCAAGGCCCGCAGCTCGGCCAACTGCTCCTCGGTCTCCACGCCCTCGGCGACCACCTCCATCCCCATGGTGTGGGCCAGTGTCACGATGGCGCGCACGATCTCCCGGCTCTGGCCGACCTGGCCCAAACCGCTGACGAAACTCCGGTCGATTTTCAAGGTGTCGACCGGAAGCGTGCGCAGGGAGTTCAGCGAGGAATAGCCGGTTCCAAAATCGTCGATGTGCAGGCGAACCCGGCGAGCCCGCAGTTGCAGAAGCAGCGCGATCGCCGACTCGGCGTTCTCCATGATCACGCTCTCGGTGATCTCCAGGCCCAGGCAGGAGCCATCGACGCCGGTCTGTTCCAGGACCTGCTCGACGTGCCGGATCAGATCCGGCTGCATGAACTGCTTGCCCGAGCAGTTCACGCTCATGGAAAGCGCCGGCTCGGCCGGGAATTGCCGCTGCCAGACGCCGATCTGACGGCAGGCTTCCTGGAGAATCCAGTGGCCCAGGGGCTCGATGAGGCCGGTCTCCTCGGTCACCCGGATGAACTCGGCCGGCAAGACGACGCCCCGCTGGGGATGACGCCAGCGGACCAGCGCCTCCAGGCCGGCCACGCGGCCGGTTTCCAGCCACACGATGGGTTGATAGCAGAGATGGAACTCCTGGCGCTCGACGGCGCGGCGCAGGTCGTTTTCCAGGCGCAGAAGGGCCACGGCGCGGGAGTGCATCTCCCTATCGAACATCTCGTAGCGGGCGCGCCCCAAGGCCTTGGCGCGATACATGGCGGTGTCGGCGTCGCGCAGCAAATCCCCGGCGCGGTCGTAGCCGCTGGTGCTCAGGGCAATGCCAATGCTCGCCGTGCTGAAGACTTCGTGGCTGCCCAAGCGGAACGGCAGGGCCAGCTCCTCCTGGATCCGCTCGGCGACGCGGGTGGCGGCCATGGCGGCTCCGCAGTCCTCGAGCAGGATCGTGAACTCGTCGCCCCCATGCCGGGCGATGGTATCCGTTGGACGCAGGCAGGAAGCGAGTCTCTGGCCCAGGACCACCAGGAGCTGATCGCCGATCGCGTGTCCCAGGCTGTCGTTGAGGACCTTGAAGCGGTCCAGGTCCAGAAACAGCACGGCGAACAGCTCGCGGGTCCGGCGGGTCCGTTCGGCGGCGCGTTCCAGGCGTTCCAGGAACAGTTCCCGGTTGAACAGACCGGTGAGGGCGTCATGAAACGCGTCGTGGAGCAGCCGCTCCTCGACCGCCTTGCGCTTGGAGACGTCGGTCAGGGAGCCGGCCATGCGGGTGGGCCGCCCTCGCGCGTCGAGAACCGCGCGGCCCCGGCTGAGCATCCAGCGGAAGCCCCCGTCCCGATGCTGCATGCGGTGCTCATTCTCGAAATGAGGAGCGCCGCCTTCCAGATGGCGCGCAATCTCGGACCGCAGCGCCGCCCAGTCTTCAGGGTGGACGCGGTGGAACCAATCCTCGGGGCGGCCGCGGCTCTCCTCCTCGGCAAAACCGAGCATGGAGTTCCAGCGCGGAGAAAAATAGATTTGGTCGGTCTTCAGATTCCAGTCCCAGAGGCCGTCGTTGGCGCCCTGCACGGCCAGCGCGTAGCGCTGCTCGCTTTTCCGCAAGGCTTCCTCGGCCCGGCGGCGCTCCAGCGCGTAGCGGATGGAGCGCTCCAGCAACTGGGCGTCGATGCGGCCCTTGACCAAGTAGTCGGCCGCGCCCGCCTTCATGGCCTCGACGTCCAGGGCGCGCTCCTGAAGGCCGGTCAGCAGAATCACCGGGGCGCGACAGCCGCCGGCGATGGACTCGCGCAGCAGCTCCAGGCCGGTGCCGGCCCCCAGTTGATGGTCGACCAGATACAGATCGTGGTTCTGCTGCTCGACCTGCTTCCGCCCGTCCTCGTAGCTGGAAACCCAGTCGAGCTGGAAGCTGCCGCTCTCGATCTCCAGCAGCAGGTCCCGGGTCATCACGTAGTCGTCGGCGTCGTCGTCGACGAGCAGGATCTTCACCGTCGGACCGCTCATCTCAGGGGACTGCTCTTTCTCGGGGGAGCTCGACGATTTCCAGCCAGTAGCGGCCCAGGGTCTTGGTCACCTCGACCAGGGACTGGAAGGTCACCGGCTTGATGATGAAGGAATTGACGCCGAGGTCATAGGCGCGGAAGATGTCCTCCTCTGCTTCCGAGGTGGTGAGCACGACGGTCGGGATCTGGCGCAGAGACGGGTCGGCCTTGATTTCCCGCAGCGCCTCGCGGCCGTCCTTGCGGGGCATATTCAGGTCCAGCAGGATCATCCCTGGCAGCGGCTCGTCGCGCAGCTTGGCGTATTGGCCCTGGCGGCGCAGATAATCCATGAGCTCCTCGCCATCCTCGACGAAGTGCAAGGGATTGGCCAGGCGGCTTTCTTCCCAGGCGTCTTTAACGAGCATGCGATCTTCCGGATCGTCGTCGGCGTACAGAATCGTGATGGGCTTTCCGTTCTTTTTCGTCATTCTGCGTGTCCTTTAGGTTGCGTGGCCGGCAGGGTGACCACAAACGTGGCCCCGCGGCCGGGCGCGCTCTGCGCCGTGATCGTGCCGCCGTGACGCTCGACGATCTCCCGGCAGATGGCCAGACCGACCCCCGTGCCTTCGTACTCGCCCCGGCCGTGTAGGCGCTGGAAGACCAGGAAGATGCGGTCCAGGTATTTTTCGTCGAACCCGATCCCGTTGTCCTCGACCAGGATCTGGCACAAGGGGGCCGAGGTCTCCTCGGGCCGCTGGCTCGGCGGAACGGCCAGTTGGGTGCGGAGGCGAACCAGCGGCGGCTCTTCCTGGCGATGGAATTTCAGGGCGTTGCCGACCAGGTTCTGAAGCAACTGGGTCATCTGGACCGGGTCGGCGTCAATCACCGGCAGGTCGCCGATCTCCACCCGCGCCCCCGCCTGCTCGATGCTGGTCTCGAGATTGGAGACCACGGTTCGCGCCACCTCGGCCAGATCCACTCGGGTGAAGGGCTGGGCCTGAGCCTTCAACCGGGAGAAGGTCAGCAGCGCGCTGATCAGGGTCTGCATACGCCCGGCCGCGTTCTGGATCCGCTCCAGGTAGTCGCGCCCCTGCTCGCCCAAACCCTCGGCGCAGCGGCCTTTCAGACGGTCCCCGAAGGCGCGGATCTTGCGCAGCGGCTCCTGCAAGTCGTGGGAGGCTACGTAGGCGAACCGCTCCAGCTCGGAGTTGGAACGGGCCAGCTCCCGAGCCTGGCGCGCCACCTCCTCCTCGGCCTGTTGCCGCTCGGTGATGTCGAGAAGCGTGGACCGGATCCCCACGACCTGGCCCCGAGTGTCGCGAATCAAGTTCTCGTGGATCTCCAGCACCAAATGGGTTCCGTCCCGGCGCACGTACTCCCGACGGAACGGCGCCAGCAACTGCAGGTCGGCCAGCTTCTTGCGCACCGCCTCCCGGCTCTGCTCCCGCTGCTCGGGCGCCACAAACTCCCAGATCGGCTTTCCGACAATGTCGGACGGCTCGAAGCCCAGCAGGATGCACTCGGCGCGATTAACCCGCCGCGTGATCCCCTCGCTGTCGATCTCGTGGTAGGCCACCGGCGCCTCTTCGAACATGCGGCGGAACCGCTCCTCGCTCTCCCGCAGCGCCTCCTCGGCCCGGCGGCGGCCGGTGATGTCCCGGCTGATCCCGACCAGCCCGATCACGTGTCCCTCGGCGTCCTTGAGCGGAACTTTGGTGGTCAGCAGCCAGCGGCGCTGGCCGGCCCGATCGATGACCGGCTCTTCCCGGTTCACCAGCGGATTGCCCGTCGACATCACGTCCTGCTCGTCGCCGGTGTACTGCGCCGCCTGCGCCTCCGGATAGAAATCACAGTCGGTTTTGCCGATCAGCTCCTGCAAGGCCGCCACTCCCAGGGCCCGCCGGTGGGCCAGGTTGGCGATCAGGAAACGACCTTCGATGTCTTTCACGAAGATCGAATCCGGCAAGTGATCGATCAGGGTGCGGAGGAGCTTCGAGTCGTCCAGCAGGGAGGGCCGGGGGGACTGGACCGGGCTGCTGGCCGGATGGGCGATCGTTTCCAAAGGGAACTCCTGAAATGGCGGATGAAGCCCCGAGTCCGGCGGCCCGGAAGATCCCCGTTGTCTTGCCGGCAGCTAGATTCTCGAGCAGCCCACTTCGTTACGAGTATTAGCCAAATAGGGATAGATCTCCATACGGATCTTCCCCTATTCCTAAACGTGGAATCGACCTATCACTCAGGCGTGGTATCGGTGTCGCCGGGCGGCCCAGCGCGCTGGGCCGTACTCGCCCAGCTCGACCTGGCCTTCGATGGAATCCCCGGCCACCTGGCCGGTGAAAGTGTAATTCAAGGTGGCGCTCTCATAGCGGAAGGAACTGCGCAACTGGACCTGATTTCCGTCGACGCTTCCCCTCAGGTCGCCTCGGAGGGCGCGCCCGAGGTGCAAGCCGGAGACGCGGTGGCCTTCCTGCTCCAGGAACAGGGTGTGGCGCGCGGAACCGGAAACAAACTGCACCTCGACGTCCCATCGGCCGCCGACCGCCGCGGGCGCCGACCGCGCCGGCGCGGGACGGCGGGAGGGGGCCTGACGAAAGATCTCGTACAGCCGCGCGGCCACCAGCTTTTCGTCGCCGGGCTGCATCGACACGGGACGGATCATAAAGGAGTGGCTGTCGCCGGAGGCATGGGACATGATTCGCGGCTCGCCGTTGAGCAACTGCTGGTAGACTTCGCCGGCGGTTATGCCCATCTGGTCGGGATTCCAGCGCAAGTGAAGCACCGGGAACGGGCTGGCGCCGGCCGGACCCTGCACTTCGGTCTGGACTCCAGGCAGCCGGGTCAGCACCTCGCTGATGTGGCGGTACCATCCCTCCCACTGCCGGTATTCAGCCTGCAGGTCACGGCGGCTGACCCAGGCTTCCACGGCGGCGAGCATCCCCATGATCTCTTCCTTGCCCACCTTCATGCTCCGGCCAAAGGCGTGGTGGGGTGAGCTGTTGAGCCAGGCCGCTCGCACCAGGTCCTGGCGGCCCAGCAGCAGCCCGGCGCATTGCGGCCCGCGCAGGATCTTGCCGCCGCTGTAAGCAACCAGATCGGCGCCTCGCGACAGGTACGGATTGGGCGGCGTGGGCAGCTCGGCGGCGGCGTCCACCAGCACGGGAACGCCGGCCCGGCCCCCGGCCTGGGCCATTTCCTCCAGCCGGATCTTGCCCCGGGCCTCGCCAGTACCCAGCAGGGCGATCATCGCGGTGCGCTTGCTGAGCGCCGCGCGGAACTCCTCGGGAGTCTCCACCTCGATCATCTTGACGCCCACGGCGCGGATGGCGTGATCGTAGACGTGGCGCGACTGCCGGGTCGTGATCACCTCGTTCCTCAAGCCGGTCAGATCCGGCAACTGCAGCATCTTCTCCGGGTCTCCGCCGGTGACGCAAGCGGCGGTGGCGTGGGTCAGGGCGGCGGCCGCCCCTGCGGTCACCATGCCGAAGGGACACTGCAGGAGCTTCGCCAGCCGCTCCCCGGCCTTTTCCATCAGCTCGTCGATGTTGACCGAATAGCGGGAGGCTTCTTCCATCGACTGCTTGACCTCGGGCAGGGTCAGGGTGCCGCCGTTGATGGTGTAGGTGGCGGTGCAGTTGATGAACGGCCGCACCCCGATCCGGGTATAGATGTTGGACGAGCGGCTGCCCTCGGCGGCGGGAACCGCGGGCGCCCCGGCCGACAGGCTCGCGGCGGCGGTCCAGCCTCCGGCGCGGAAAACGTCTCGACGGCTGAGCTGGCTGGTTGTCATGCGCTGACCTCCGGGTTGCGGATCTGTCCCGATGGTATTCGATTACGGTCCGCCAGGCAAGCCGGGGGGCCGTGGTAATCTTTAGTGCGCAACATGGCCGCCACCCGAGCCCGGTTCTATGTGCTGTGGATGACCTTCGTCACCGCCTGGCTGACCTACGTGGATCGCACGTCGATCGGGGCGGCCAAGCCGGTGATCATGGCGCAACTGGGGCTGAACAAGATCACCATGGGGTGGAGCGCTTCGGCGTTCAACTGGGCCTACGCGCTGTTTCAAGTGCCCGGGGGCTGGATGGCCGATCGCTACGGGCCGCGGCGGGTGCTGGGAGCGGCTATGACCACGTTCTCCGCCTTCACCGCCGCTTCGGGGCTGGCCTTCCACGCGGTCTCGCTGGCCGCGGCCCGGTTCTTCTTCGGGATGGGACAGGCGGTGGCCTGGCCGACCACCTCGCGGGCCCTGGTCCGCTGGATCCCGCTCGAGCGGCGGGCCTTCGGGCAGGGTTTCCAGAGGGCCGGAGCCCGGTTCGGCGCGGCCGTCACTCCGCCCCTGGTCGGGCTGCTGATCGCCCGCCTGGGCTGGCAGGGATTGTTCCAGGCGCTGGGGGCGGCGGGGGTGGCCTGGGCGCTGGTCTGGTATTTGTACTACCGGGACGATCCAGGGGACCATTCCGGGGTCAACCCGCAGGAACTGGAGATCCTGCGCGCCGGACGGAGCCCTGTGCTCGCGGCGGAGCGGCGCAGCGTCCCCTGGGGCCGGCTGCTTCGCTCGCGGAACCTGTGCTACCTGAGCGCTATGTACTTCTGCTATGGCTGGGTGCTCTGGATGTATCTCTCCTGGTTCCCGACCTATCTGGTGGAGGCCCGCGGGTTCTCGCCCGGCCAGATGGGGTTGGCGGCCAGCGCCCCGCTTCTGGCGGCCAGCGTCTCCAACGTGCTGGGCGGGTGGCTGTCGGATCTCCTCGCCCGCCGCCTGAATGATCTGCGGCGGGGACGGCTGGCGGTCAGCCTGCTCGGCTTCGCGGTGGCCGGAACGGCGCTCGTCCCGGGGGTGTTGGTCGAGAGCATCGCGGTCAGCCTGGCGTTCCTGACCCTGGCCCTGGCCGGGCTGGAAATGACGGTGGCGGTGTCCTGGGCCATGTGCGTGGACATCGGGGGCGATTTCAGCGGCTCGGTTTCGGCGATCATGAACACTGCCGGCAACATCAGCCCGGCGCTATCGGAAGTGGTGATCGGGTACCTGGCCACCCACTGGGGCTGGAACTGGCCCTTTCTGACGGCCAGCGGGATGTGCCTGGCGGCAGCGGCGCTGGCCACGCAGATCGATCCCCGGCGCCCGGTGGTGGAGGGCGATCGAGGTTGACCATGAAACAGACAGTGTATTTTGCAGCGGCGCTTCTGGCGGCACTGCCGCTGGGGGCCCAGACTTCCACCTGGCGGCCGGTGTATCTGGGCCGCGACGGGATGGTGGCGGCGGGCCATTACGCGGCGGCGATGGCTGGCTATCGGATGCTGGCGCAGGGCGGCAACGCCGTGGACGCGGCGGTGGCGGCGTCGTTTTCCAGTACGGTGGTCGAGCCCAGCCGCGCCGGGATCGGCGGCGACCTGTTCATCCTGATTTATCTGGCCCGCAGCGGCGAGGTGAAGTTCATCAACGGGACCGGATGGTCGCCCCGGCGCGCCACCCTGGAGTTGCTCCGGCCGCGCGGCGAGCTGCCGATCGAAGGGCCGCTGGCGCCGCTGGTCCCCGGGGCGGTCGATGGACTGCTGCTGGCGGCCGAGAAATACGGCCGGCTGGGCAAGGGGCCATTGCTGGCGCCTTCGATCGAGCTGGCCGAGAACGGCTTCGTGGTGAGCGAAAACCTGCAAGGGGTGATCCGCAACAACGGCGCGCGGCTGCGGCCGTTCCTGTCTTCGCTGGGGTTGTGGTTTCGCGACGGCGACTGGGTGCGGATGGGCGACGTGGTGGTCCAGAAAGACCTGGCGGCGACTTTTCGGGCCATCGCCTCGGGGGGCCGCGACGCGTTCTACAAGGGTCCGGTGGCCCGGCGAATCGTCGATTTCCTGCGCCCGGGCGGGGGGATCGTCGAGCCCGATGACCTGGGCGAGTTCGCGGCCCACGAGGACCCGCCGCTGCGGATCCGCTACAAGGGGTACGACATCTATGGCTGCCCGCCCAACTCGCACGGCCACGTCATGCTGCAGGCGCTGAACATCCTGGAGGGCTTCGACCTGCGCGGAATGGGTCACAACTCGGCCGCCTATCTTCACCATGTCGCCGAGGCGCTCAAGCTGGCCTTCGCCGATCGCGAGGCCTTTCTGGGCGATCCGCGGTTTGTCCGTGACATTCCCATGCGGCAACTGTTGTCAAAGGAATACGCGGCGCGCCGGCGCGCCCTGATCCGCCCGGACCGCGCCATCGAGGGCCAAGCCCCGGCCGGAGACCCTGGCGCGCTGTCCGCGGCGATTCGAACGCCCTCTTACGCCTCCCGACCGGGGAGCGAGCAGATCCTGCGGGGCGCGGCGGCCTACCCGGATTGGATTGACGGCTACACCACCTACGTCGCGGCGGTCGACAAGGACCGCAACATGGTGTCCATCACCTCGACCATCTGGTCCGATTTCGGCAACTGCATGTACGTCGAGGGGGTTGGTTTTTTCCTGAACAACCGGATGGCGCTGTTCTATCTGGATCCAGCCGAGCCGAATGTGGTGGGACCACGCAAGCGCCCGCGCATGACCCTGAATCCGGTCCTGGTGATGAAGGATGGCCGGCCGCTGATGGTGTTCGGGACCCCGGGGGGCGACACCATGCCGCAGTCCCAGTTGCAGTTCTTTCTGAACTTCGCCGAGTTCGGGATGAACGTGCAGCAGGCGGTGGAGCAGCCTTACGTGGTGAGTTCCTCGTTCCGGGCGGCGCGCTGGCCCCACCAGGTGGGGGGAACGCTGGCGGTCAGCGAGCGGGTGAGCGAGGGGGCGCGCGCGGACCTGGTCCGGCGCGGCCACCAAGTGACGACCCACGCCGCCAAGGGGGTGGGGAGCGTGAAGGCGATTCTGATTGACCCCCGCAACGGCGTCCTGATGGGGGCGGCGGCGCCGGCTACGGACAGCTACGTGATTGGCTGGTAGGATCGCGGCGCTCGGTCACGGCGCTTTCCGGGGCGGCTTGTCGTCCAGGTTCTCGGCCAGCTCCTGGGGCGAAACGTCGCAGGCCACGCCGCTGGAGGGGACCTCGACCCCGGCGCTCCAAACAATGGCGTTGAGCACCATACGGCGGAAGTCGGGCCAGCCCCAGTTGGAGTGGAAATGGCCGCCGGTGAAACCGAAAGCACGGCCGCCGTCGGCGCGCTCGGTGGCCCAGGCGATGGTTTCGCGGCTGGGAGCATCTTTGGGCAGCATGGCGGTCAGGATGGGCGTGACGCGAGGATCGTCGGGGCGGAAGCGGATCTTGTAGTACCATTCATCGCGGCCGCTGAAGCTCTTCCAGCCGCGGGAGATGGGGTGACGCGGGGCGGCCTGGGTGACCTCAACGTCGTTGTGCGGGTTCTGGGAGTAGGGGCGTTCGTAGAAGCCGCCCAGCCAGTCAAGGAGCTCGGCGCCGCCGCGGTCGCGCGGCGTCTCGACGGCGTAGTGCAGGCAAACCAGGCCGACGCCGCGGCTCATGAGCCGGCCGATGGTCTCCAAGCGCTCGGGGCGGATCAGGGGATGGCCGCCGCCGCCGTCCATGTAGAAGACGAGCGCCCGCGCGCCCGCGAAAACGGATTCGTCGGCGGGCCAGCCGCCTTTGACCAGCGTGGTCCGGACGGCGCCGGTCCGCTGGAGGCATTTATCGAGCAGCATCAGGCCGGCGTTGAACTCGTGAGCCCCGGGTCCGTGGCTCGGCCGGCCGGCTACCAGCAATACCTGGGGAGGGTCGGCGGCCAGGCCGCAGGCGACGGCGGCCAGGAGAAAGCAGAGGAGTCTCGGCATGCCAGTCAGTGTACTACACCGAGCCGGGAGGAGTGAGTGGCGCACGCACTCCTGTGCCGCGGCGAGAAGCAGCAAGTTGTTCCGAGCAGCGTCAGGGGGTCTCGGCGGCGCGCATCAACTCGACCCAATGGCTGAGGGCGCTGCGCACGCGCGGACGGGGCAGCGAGACGGCGGCGACCGCGCCGTTCAGCGTCTGGCCGCGCAGCTTGAGCGACAGGTGGAGCAGATAGGGCCCGCGGTTGACCTCCTCGGTTCCTAGGTGACCCGTCAGGCGGCCGGTCAGGTAGCCCTCGCGGAAGCCGGGGTTGGTTACTGGGGTTCGGACCTGGTCATCGAGCCGGGCCTCGATCTCGCCGGATTCCCGGATCCATAAAGTGAACGGGACCACGGCGCGGTAACTATTAAGCTTCCCGGTCCAGGTTCCGACCAGGGAGCCCGGCGGCTCGAAGGAGGCTGGGGTCCTCTCGAGGCCGCCTGCCGCCGGCTTCTCGACCGTGCCGGAGCGTATCCCGACGGGCGCCGCGGCCGAAAGGATGGGGTAGGTGACGAGCTGATCCAAAGCCGCCGAGGAAGCGTTGGCCAGAACAGCCACCACCAGTTTTTCAGATGGAACCAGCACCAGCGCGGTGCTGACACCCGGCATGCCGCCGCCGTGGCGGACCACGCGCCAGGCTCCGATCTGACCGGTGGCCCAGCCGATGCCATAGCCGCCGCCGCGCCCGTCCTCGGCCGTCGGTCTTTGCATTTCGTCGATATTCTGGTCCGACAGGATCGCCTTTTGGTCCGGCAGGCGGGTCTTCAGATGGAACAGGCCGAACCGGACCAGGTCGTGGGCGCTCGAGAAGATGGCCGAGCCGCCGCGATGATCGAAGTCGTAGAAGGGCAGCGGCGAGCCGTCGGGGCCGTAGCGCAAGGCCTGGTGTTTCTCGAGGTCCGCGCCGATCCCGACCGAAGAGCGGGTCATGCCCAAGGGCAAGAAAACCTCCCGGCGCATGAACTCCGCGTAGCTCCGGCCCGAAACTCTCTCTATGACGTGATCCAGAACGCCGTAGCCGAGGTTGGAGTATTCGTATTTCTCCCCCGGGGCGGTGACCAGGTTGCCGTAGCGGCGGATGGTCTCGGGCATGGCGGGAGGCCTGTAGGGCTCGTCGAAGTAGAAGAACTGGTAGTGCAGCGGCAGTCCGGAGGTATGGTTGGCCACGCGCCGGACGGTGGCGTCGCGGGCGCGGCCCACGCGGGCGGTGAGCCGGGACGGGCCCAGGTAGTTATTGATGGGACGGTCGAGCTCGATCCGGCCGCGCTGTTTCAACGCCATCAGTCCGGTAGCGGTGATCGGTTTGGAGACCGAGGCCAGCGAGTAGACGGTGTGCCCGGTGGCCGGGATCTTCTTTTCGCGGTCCGCCCAACCGAATCCTTCTTCCCAGAGGATCTTTCCGTTCTGGGCGACGGCCACGGCCAGCGAAGGAACGTGAGTAGACTGCTCGAGGCGCCGCCGGATCCCGGTCCGGACGAAATCGAACTGGTCGGCGGCCGCGGCGGGCGCGAGCGCCGCAACCAGCAGGATGGATTTCCACCGCAAGGTTGACCTCCGCGCTCTATTGTAACTACCCGGGGTATACTGGCTTCACAGGCATGCCGAAACCGCAAACCAAGGTGCGCCGGCGGGAGTTTCTGGCGGCGACGCCGGCGGCGCTGCTGTCGAGGGCGCAAGCCCCGGCCGTGTCCCGTCCGCACCTGCTGATGATCTATTGTGATGACCTGGGCTGGGGGGATCTCGGCTGCTACGGGAACCGCGTGATCCAGACGCCGCATTTGGACGGGCTGGCCTCGCGGGGCACGCGCTTCAGCCAGTTCTACACCACCTCGCCGGTCTGCACGCCGTCCCGGGCCTCCTTGCTGACCGGGCACTACCCGCACCGCTACGGGATCCATCACGCCGACCTGCCGGAGTCGCTGCCGCGCTATCCCCTGCCGGAATCGGCGGTGACCCTGGCGCGGCTTCTGAAGGACACCGGCTATTACACGGCCCATGTCGGCAAGTGGCACCTCGGGGAGCCGCCGCAGACCATCGAGCCGCGACGCCGGGGATTCGACCACTTCTTTGCCTGCCTGGGCGGCCGGCCCAGCTCGTCCTGGGGCAAGCACGCCCGTTCGATGGATCCTGAGGTCGTGGTCAACGAGAACCGGCCCGTGGTTCACAAAGGGCACGTGACCGAGGTCCAGACCCGGGCGGCTTTGGAGGTGATCGACCGTCTGGCGGCGGACCGTCCGCTGTTCCTCAACCTGTGGTTCAACGCGCCGCACGAGCCGCTGGCCCCGCTGCCGCACCAAGGGCGGCTGTACCGGGACTGGAGCGCCGAGGAGCAAACCTATTTCCAAACGGTCAGCGACATGGATGAGGGAGTGGGCCGGATCCTGGCCCGGCTCCAGGAACGGGGCATGGCCGGCAACACGCTGATCCTGTTCTCCTCCGACAACGGGCCGGAGGCGCACCGCTTTGCCTTCTCGCGCGGCTCGGCGGGTCCGCTGAAGGGGATGAAGACGCAGCTCTGGGAAGGCGGCATCCGCGTGCCGGGAATTCTGTGCTGGCCGGGGAAAGTTCCCGCCGGCCGGGTGAGCCAGGATCTGGCCAGCATCCTCGACGTGTTTCCCACCTTTACGGCCGCCGCCGGCGTTTCTATGCCGGCAGGCCACAGGCTCGATGGCGGCGTCGACCTGGTCCGGGTCGCCAACGGCGGCGCGGCGGCGCGGGATCGCGCCCTATTCTTCGAGTTTCACTTCCCGCAGCGCGGCGTCGCCGCCAGCTTGCCCATGGCCGTGCGCACGGGCCGCTGGAAGCTGTTCGCGAACCACGATTTCACGGCCCAGGAGCTCTACGACCTGGAGAACGACGCCGGGGAAAGGAACAACGTGGCCGCGCAGCATCCGAAGGTGGTGGAAGAGATGAGCGGGAAGCTGCGGCGTTGGTGGGCGCAGTTTGGCGACCAGGTGGATTTGAGCGGCAAGAGAACTTCGGCGCCGACGCCGTCGCTGGAGGAGCTGGAGAAGGTTTACTACCGGAACTGAACCGACCTTACAACCTCAAAAGCCCGAAGAAGACCCAGCAGACCAGCGCTCCGACTACGCACATCGAAAGGCCCCAGAGCAGCAGCTTGCGGAACAGAACGTCGCGATTCTCCCGGGCCGGAGCGCAGGCCATGCACAGCGCCCCAAGCGTGGACAGCGGCGAGACATCCACCAGGTGAGCCGAGACGTTGATGGTCGAGGCCAGGGCCAGGGGATCGCCGCCGCCCATCTTTTCGATCAACCCCGGGATGGTGGGCAGGAACGCCGGCAGAACCACTCCCGAGGAGCTGCTGTAGACCGAGACGAGCCCGGTCACGAAGGCGATCACGCCGGTTACCGTGGTCGGGTTCGAGAACTTGGCGAGCGCGGTGGTGAAGAGACCCATCCCGCCGGTCTTTTCCAGAATGGAGATGAGAACCGTGACTCCGCTGACCATCACGATAGTGCCCCAGGGCATGAGGCGGACGGCCTCGTTTTCGTCGGCGGCGCGGGTCAGGGTCAGGACCGCGGCGGCCAGAAAAGCGCCCATGCCGACGTCGACGCGGAACAGCACGACACTCAGGATCAGGATTCCGATCAGGGTCAGGGTCAGGATCTGCGGCCAGCGCAGGGGCTCCGGGGCGGGGGTGGAAATGCGGGCGGCGCCGCCGCGAGCGAGGAGCTTGGCTCCGCCGAGCACAAAAAAGCCCCCTAGTCCCACCACCGCCTCGGCGACGAAGTTATTGAAGAAGGTCGGCCAAGCGGCCCCGTGAATGCCAATGCGGGCCAGGATGCCGTTGGCGATGACGCCGGTGGGGGCGAACGGGGATAGGGCTCCGCAGTTGGCGCCGGTCGCCACCATGACGGTCATGAGCAGGGCGCTGATGCCGGCCTGATCGGCCGCGGCCATGGCTACCGGCGCCAGTAGCGCCGTGGTGGCGATGTTGCCCGCTCCGATCGAGGCCAGGGCGGCGGCGAGGCCGAAGAAGATCAGGGCGATCCAACCCGGATTGCCGCGGGCCAGTCTGACGCTGCGGCGGGCCACCTGCTCGAGGGTCCCATTGACCTGCGCCTGGCTGAAGAGCAGGGTTACGCCGGTGAGGACGAGAAACAGGCTGGCGGGGAATCCCGCCGCCACATCCTGGGCGCGCAGGCCACCGAATCCCACTCCGACCAGGAAGGCAAAGGCGACCGACAGGAAGCCGACGTTGATCTGGGTGAAACAGCTCAGCAGAATGGCGGCGACGAAGGCCAGAATGGAGAGAGCGGGAAGCGACATGGTGGGAGGTCGTCGCTCAGTCGTTGACCGCGAGATCCGTTCTCTCGTTGAGGTCGCGCAGCAGCCAGCGGCTGTCCGGCTGGCGTTCCAACAGAGCTTAGCACACCTCCGGCCGAGGGTGCTTCCGGGCGCAGCTATGCAGCCTATGCACGCAGCCGGTCGAGCAACTGACGCAGCTCGGGGCGCGGGATCCAGCCGGTCTCGCCGCGGTCGATGGTTTTGGCGAGCCGCTCCAGCAAGGAGAGACCAGCCGAGCCTTTCCACGCCAGTGCACCTTTCCTGTGAAGTTCCTCTGAGAGCATGGCGTCGACCTCGCGAGCGCCTGGGGACACGGCGTGCGGCTTCTGCCAATGCGGCGTCTGCTGGTCTGGTGCTTTGACACGAGTGCTTTCCGGGAGGCCGCCAGCGAAGCTAACCGGCTAACTCTCGATGTCTGCACCCGGCGCAGCTATGCTAAATAAACGCGTGGCGGCGGTGAAAGTTACGGCGGGCGAGTGTTGCTGGTAACCTAGTGTTCAGCATGATCGGGCGGCAGTTGGGGCAATATCGCATCGAGGCCAAGCTGGGCGAGGGCGGCATGGGCGTGGTGTATCGCGCTCGCGACACGCACCTGGACCGGCCGGCGGCGGTGAAGGTGCTGCCGGCGCGGGCGGCGAGCGATCCGGAGCGGCGGCGGCGGTTCATGCAGGAAGCCAAGGCGGCGTCGGCTCTGAATCACCCCAACATCATCACGATTTACGACATCGACACGGCGGAGGGCGTGGATTTCATCGCCATGGAGTATGTCGCGGGCAAGCCGCTGGACCAGATGATCGGGCGCAACGGGCTGGCGCTTCCTGAGGCGCTGAAGTACGCGGTGCAGATCGCGGAGGGGATGGGGAAAGCGCACGGGGCGGGGATCGTGCATCGCGACCTGAAGCCGGGCAACCTGATGGTGACCGGCGACGGGCTGGTGAAGATTCTCGATTTCGGTTTGGCGAAGCTGACGGAGGTGGTGGCGGAGCCGGCGACTCCGGGTGACGAAGGGGCGACGCTGAGCATGCCGCGGGAACGCGCGCCGCTGACGACGGAGGGGATGATCGTCGGAACGGCGGCCTACATGTCGCCGGAGCAGGCGCAGGGCAAGCCGGTGGACGCGCGGAGCGACATCTTCTCGTTCGGGGCGGTGCTGTACGAGATGGTGTCGGGGCGGCGGGCGTTCCAGGGCGAGAGCGCGGCGCTGACGCTGGCGGCGATCGTGCAGCGCGAGCCGCGCCCGTTGCGCGAGGTGGCGGCGGAGGCGCCGGCGGAGCTGGAGCGGATTCTGGGACTGGCGCTGCGGAAGGATCCGGAGCGGCGGTTCCAGCACATGACCGACGTGAAGGTGGCGCTGCTGGCGCTGCAGGAGGATTCCGAGTCGGGCGCGGCGGCGCAGCGGGCGATACCGCAGAGGTGGCGATCGAGGTGGCCGCTGGCGGGCACGCTGGCGGCGGCGCTCGTGCTGGCCGGGGTGGCGTGGTGGCAGCGCGACCGGTGGCTGCGGCCTTCCACGGAGCCGCGCGGCGAAATGCGGCTGACGCGGCTGACGGCCGACAACTGCCTGACGGCCTATCCGGCCATCTCGCCGGACGGGAAGCTGGTAGCGTACGCGTCGGACCGGGCCGGCGAGGGGAACCTTGACATCTGGGTGCAGCAGATCGAGGGGGGCAAGGCCATCCGGCTGACGCAGCACCCCTCCGACGACTATGGCCCCAGCTTCTCGCCCGACGGCGGCCAGATTCTGTTCTACTCGGAGCGCGACGGCGGGGG
>Ga0247727_10007790_pt1 | contig 20210 bp, 18 predicted proteins | sample WisWelCaveWW1625_FD_202498 | JGI IMG/M metagenome (GOLD analysis project Ga0247727, IMG submission 202498) | Biofilm microbial communities from Wishing Well Cave, Virginia, United States - WW16-25 | ecosystem: Environmental > Aquatic > Deep subsurface > Groundwater > Cave microbial mat | place... | reverse complement strand
CGCCCACCTTGCCCACCTTGCCCACCTTGCCCACCTTGCCCACCTTGCCCACCTTGCCCACCTTGCCCACCTTGCCCACCTTGCCCACCTTGCCCACCTTGTTTGACGGCCACGCGGTAGATCGTCTGCGGCAACGGGTCGCTCTGGACGAGCTTGCGCTCGCCCTTGTCCGCATCTTGCTCCGCCTTCGTCCACTGCTTGCCAACGTCGCCGCGCGATTCGCGCCACTCGGTCTGGCCGCCCCATTGCCGCTCCCACCGCGCCACCAGCGCCGGATCGAGCCTCGGTTGCTCGACACTCACTGGCAGTGGCTCTGGGCTGATGATGATGGTCAACCTCTCGCCGACGTGGGTTCCGCCGCTGCGTTGCAGCGTGAAGTAAGGGACGGGGTCGCCCTGCGCCGGGACGTAGATGCTCTTGCCCGCCGAAATCTCGTTGCCGCCAGTTGGCGTCGTGCGCGCGGGGAAGATCAAATACGGCTCGCCCAGCCTCTCACCCCTGTCATCCTTGTAGACCTCCCGGTCAATCACGTACAAGTAGCTGTCGTCTTCGCGCGGCGCTTCGATGCTGATGCGCACGAGCTGGCCTTCGCTGAAGGGCGTGTCGGCGGTGACTCGTTCGAGCACGTACTGGCTGGATTGATTGGATGCGGCGCCCTTCTTTTGAACCAGTATTCGATCATCGCCCGCCACAGCCGCGCGCAAGCGCCAGATGGTGATGCCGATCAATTCGCCGTCCACTGTTTCATCGCCAACCGCGCCGGGTTTGACTGCGCCGGGTTTCATTCCCGGCTTAGTCGTCGCCTGCGGCTTTGCTTTCGCCGTCTGAGCTTGCGCGGTCGGTTTGGGCTTCTTGGCTTTTTCACGCGCCGCCAGGAACTGTTTGTTCCACAGCCGGCGCGTCTCGTCATCTTCTTCCTGCCAGAGCGCAATAGTTATTGCCGGCGGGCTGCCCAGACCGAGCAGCGTAACCGCCGCGACAAAACATAACCACCGCTTGATCCTGATCCGGAAATTCTTCTGATGAGCCATCTCCATTCCTCCTTTCGATTTTCGGTCGCGCTTTCGGTCTTCGGTCGCGCTTTCGGTCTTCGGTCGCGCTTTCGGTCTTTGGTCGCGTAGCGATCCCTTGAACTTAGGCCGGTCATTTATGGCCGGCAACGCAGTCAGGAACGAGCCTTTAGTCGCGTAGCGACGGTTGAAAATCAACTGGGCGAGTGGATTCAACCTCTGCTCGCGCGACTCGGTGATCGCTCGCACCCGCTCCACCGGCCATAAATGACCGGCCTAAATTCACATTGTCGCTACGCGACTGAAGACCAACGACGCAAGCGGCTCGCCACGATGTAAGGAGTGTTTGTCGCCAACGCCCCGTGCTGGTTATAATCGCGCCGTCAAAATACGGAGGCAAGTGATGACTACATTGACGCTCAAACTTCCCAAACCACTCGATGCGCAACTGACGGAGGCGGCCAAGCGCCGGCGCGCCAGCAAGACGGCCCTCTTGCTGGAAGCACTGCGCGAGTATTTGGCGCGCCAGGCAGCCGAACCGATCAGCAAATCTTCGACGCGTCAGGAAACCGAACTGACCCGCGAATACTTCGAGCAATACCTGAAAGAACACGGCGAACCGGCGCCGGAATCCTTCGCCGCGCAAGCCAAGAAGTACATTGGCTGCGTGAAAGGCGGGCCGCCTGATCTGTCTACCAACAAAGACTACCTCGAAGGCCTCGGCGAATCTTGAAAGTGATCCTGGACACCAGCGCCCCAGGCGCAATGAGATACGGAGACAAGCGATGACCACTTTGACGATCAAATTACCTGCCGCGCTCGACGCCCAACTGACAGCGGCGGCCAAGCGGCGGCGTGCCCGCAAAACCGTCCTGGCGCGCCAGGCGATTGAAGCTTATCTGGCGAAAAACAAAGAGCCGGAAGCCTCCACGGAGCGACCGACAGTCGCGGAACTGGCCGGACATTTAATCGGTTGCATAGATGTTGAGGGGCCAACCGATTTGTCCACCAACAAAAAGTATATGGAAGGCTTTGGTGAATGAAACCGTCCAACCTACTCGATACCGGCCCGCTCGTCGCCCTGTTCTACCGCCGCGATCAGCATCACTCCTGGGCAGAGGAACAGATTGCCCGACTCCCTGCGCCATTGCTGACCTGCGAGCCAGTCGTGACCGAAGCCTGCTTCCTGCTCCAGCGGTTGCTCGGCAACAGCGACGCCGTGTTCGAGTTTATGCAAACCGGAGCCTTGCAATTGGCTTTCAATCTCGCTGACGAACTCGACGTCGTGCGCAAACTGATGGCGCATTATGCTGATGTCCCGATGTCGCTCGCCGACGCCTGTCTGGTTCGGATGAGCGAACTATATTCCGACAGCGTCGTGCTGACGACCGACAGCGACTTCAACATCTATCGGCGACACAGGCGACAAGTCATTCCCACGCTCATGCCGCCGTCCGACCAATAGCATTTTCTCAGCGCCATTCCCCTTGCAGCGTGAAAGCCGCCCAGTAGTACGGCGCTTCCCACCGTTTGTCGCGCCACATCTCGATCTGCGCCGCGCGCAAGGCCACCGCCGGGCGCTCGCCCTCGACCAGCACTCGGCGGTAAAACTTCGTCATCAATTCCGCCGTCGCCCGGTCGTTCACATTCCACAAGCTGACCACCACGCGCGCCGCGCCCGCGTACATAAATCCGCGCGTCAGGCTCACCAACCCTTCGCCCCTGGTCAGCTTGCCCAGCCCCGTCTCGCACGCGCTCAGCGTGACGAGTTCCGCCGGCAGGTTCAGGTTGTAGACTTCGTGCGCGCGCAGGAAACCGTCCTGCGGCCTGCCCTGCTGGTCGAAGAGCGAGAGCACGATGGTGGACAACTCCGGGCGCTCGCTGTCGGCCAGCCCGTGCGTGGCGAAATGGACGTAGCGGTACTGGCTCAGTTGATCGCTCATCGCCGTCGCGGGGGCTCGCCTGGAAATCCAGAGCCTTCATCCAAGGATCCATCGCTTGATTTAGTCGTAAAATTCCGTCGGCAGTGGCTGGTCGCTCAGATACTTGGCCAAGGTTCCAAGATCGCTCCAGATCGGACGAATCGCCTGAGATTGAGTGGCTAGTTCCCGCAGCAGGTCGCCGAGGAGATAGCCTTCTGCGTGATTGTTGCTGATCGTGCTGATAATCGTCAGAACGCCATCGGCGAACGACCAGTAGCGTGAACGCTCAATCTCGATCACTGCGCGGTCAATGGCGCGCAGCCAGGCAGGGGAAGTGGACGCGGCGGCCTTCGCCGCTTCGATTGTTTGCTGCCAGATTTGAGTATTGAGAATCATTGCTGTGTATCCTTTCGTGTTATCAACTGATGGGGGAGATGATAGCCTAAGCGTTAGCAATTTGCCAGCAAGATATTTACCCTTGCGTAAATAAGTTGTGTATTGTACTATACGCGACATGGAGAAACCGTTCTACACAACTGTTGAAGCTGCTGCCGCTTTAAGCATAACCGCAGCGCGTGTGCGGCAACTGATCCTTGACGGCGAGATGATGGCCGAGAAGGTTGGGCGTGACCTCTTAATTCCTGCTGAAGCTATCGAACAAGCCAGGCAGCGCAAGACCAAGCCGGGGCCAGAAACGATAATGGAAAGACTCAAAAGAATAGGGAATGAGATCGTAGAGGAATCAGGTGGCCGCTATGTCGAACGCGTCGTACTACCGCAGGCGCAGGATTCAAACGATTGGGATATATGCTTTCGCACTCCGGCAGACAAAGAGTATTGCGCCCACGTGATACGACGTGCCAGCCAAACTGATGATGAAATTAAGAAAGACATCCTGCGTCAGCTACCAGTAGGGGGAAATGCGCCGGCGTCGAAGAAGGTCCGGGCGAAGAAGACCGCGAAGAAGAAAAGGGGCGGAGCGAAATGAACACTCTGGCCATAACGCGAAGAATCATTCTATGCGGCGGGTTGTTGGTGAGCGCCCTGCTCTTTATCTACCCGCATTGGAGAGCGCAGTTTAGTTTCGCTAATACTCAATTTGATTATGATGTGGGACGATCTTTCATCTCATCGCCCCCAACTGTCAAACCAAATGATTTGGCGGATTTACTGGGATGGAAAGAAGTACTGAATAAGCAGTCTGGCGATGGAATAATTCATCCTGCATATGAATTAGTTCGGGAGATAGTTGTCACTTATCGCATCCATCGCACGAGGCAGAACACAGAAGTCGCGCTATCACTGCTGTTCACCTTCGGATTGCTCTGGGCGCTGAGGAACTCCACAAGCGGGGAAGCTCCGGCTCAGGTTGCTGCCTGAGTAAAAAACTACCCGATGGCAAGGAAACCTTCACAATTACGAGACGGCATCTATCAGCGAAAAGACCGTGACGGCTTTTGGATCACATGGGTTGACGCGCAAGGCCGACGCCGCACGCGGCGGTCGGGCGTCCCCGCAACTGCTCCGGGGCCATGTAGGCGGGTGTGCCAGCGACTCTGGTCAGCCCTGTCGCCGCTGCGGTCGCCGTTTCGAGCACCGTGGCGATGCCGAAGTCAATGATCCTGGGGAACTCCTCGTCGCCCGCAGTTTGCAGCATGATGTTTCCCGGCTTCAGATCGCGGTGGATGACGCCTCGTTGGTGCGCGGCGTCGAGCGCCTGGGCGATTTTGCGCAGCAGTTCGCCAACTCGCTTTGGGTTCATCCCGCGCGGCGTCATCACCGACCGCAGCGTCGCGCCGGGGACGTATTGCATCACGAAATAGGCTCGGCCATCGGGCAGGTGGCCGGCGTCGAGCGCGCTGACTACGCCGGGATGGTTGATTCGTGACAGCGATTTGATCTCGTTGCGGAACTTTTGCTCGAACCAGTCGCGGTCTTCGCCGCTCAGCAGATGTTGCAGCAGGACTTTGATCACCACCTGCGCGCCGTCGGGCAGCTTGAGGTCGCGCGCCAGGAAGACCTGGCCGATGCCGCCTTGCCCCAGTTCGCGCTCGATCAGGTAGCGCCCGTCCAGCGTCTTGCCTGGCGCGAGCAGGAGCTGATCACTGGCCGCGATCAGCGTGCTTTGCGCGGCTTGATCCTCAGCGATCATTTTGGCGGCGTCTTCGAAGGCGGGGTTGTTCAGGAAGCCGCCCGCCTGCTCGTGCGCGGCGATGTAGGAGTCCACTTCGCGCCGCAACGCTTCGTCGCCGGCGCAGGCGCGATCCAGAAATTCGCGGCGCTCGTCGGGCCGCCGCTCCAGCGCGGATTGCAGCAACTGATCAATTTGTCGCCATCGTTCGGGGTTCATTTTCGCTTCCTATTCTGGAGCGCACGCTTCCAGATTCTGTTGGCGAATCCGCAGTTCTTAGCGCCATAGGCGCGGAATGTTTATAGAAAACGTTGACCGATATTTCCCAAGCTCCGTAGGAGCGACATCTGGCACATTTCGCTCCTACGGAGCTTGGGAAAATTGTCTGCCAATTTCTATAAACATCACGCTCCTACGGAGCTAAGAGCCGAAAGACTCATTTTCTGAATTCGCCAGCCGCAATCATCCTTGCCTGCCGGGCTTACGGAAGCGGCCCTCTTCCGCAAGCAACCAGGCGAAGACGGGCGGCGCTCCCAGGGGTTTTCAACTCAGTTCGCGGTAGAGCCACGCTTTGGCCGAACTCCATTCGCGGTTGACCTGGCGCCGCGAAATCTTCAGCGCCTCCGCCGTCTCTTCCACGCTCAGGCCGCCGAAGTAGCGGAGTTCAACGATCCGGCTTTTGAGTTCGTCAATCCGGGCGAGCGCACGCAGCGCATCGTCGAGTGCCACCAGGTTTGGGCTGCGCTCGCGCGAGATGGTCAACGCTTCGTCGAGTGAGACGTGCTGCGCCTCGCGTTTGCCTACCGTGCGCGGGCGGCTGCGGGCGAAATCCACCAGGATGTTTCGCATAATCTGAGCCGAGAGGCCGAAGAACTGCGCGCGGCTTTGCACGCTCACCTGCTTGACATCAACCAGCCGCAGGTAGGCTTCGTTGACTAGAGCCGTGGTTTGCAGAGTGTGGCCGGCTCGCTCGCGGCTCAGGTAGCGATGCGCCAGGCGATGCAGCTCCTGGTGGACCAGCGGGATCAGCTTCTTCAAAGCCGATCCATCCCCGGCGCTCCAATCCAGGAGCAGTTGCGTTACTTCCGATGTTGAGGGCGATGCCATAGACCCTCCGTGGGTTTGTTGTGTGGCTTTACCGGTTCGGCAAATTATCACGGCTTTCCTCCGCGCGCTATGTTTTTCTCCAAGCGATTTGGGCCGACTGACCGGCGGCCTCAATTGCTTTGGGCGAGAACGTCCCGCTCTCAACTGCTATAGCGATGATTTTGTGCAAAAAGTGCCAACGACGCGCGAATTTTTTGATCCTGGGAGCGTGCCCGCCGCACGGTCATCATTCCGGATTCCAGTTTGTGGTCACAGCCGGGCGCTGGCTATAATCGCGCCTTCTAAAACGGAGGCAAGCAATGACGACATTGACGCTCAAACTTCCCAAAGCGCTCGATGCGCAACTGACAACTGACGGCGGCGGCCAAGCGGCGGCGCGCCAGCAAAACCGCGCTGGCGCGCCAGGCGATTGAAGCTTATCTGGCGAAAAACAAAGAATCGGAACCTTCAACGGAGAGGCCGACAGTCGCGGAACTGGCCGGACATTTGATCGGTTGCATAGATGTTGATGGGCCGGCTGATTTGTCCACTAACAAAAAATACATGGAAGGTTTCGGCGAATGAAACCGTCCATCTTGCTCGACACTGGTCCGCTCGTCGCGTTGTTCTACCGCCGCGATCAACATCATCTCTGGGCAACGGAGCAGATTGGCCGACTTCCTGCGCCGTTGCTGACCTGCGAGCCGGTCGTGACGGAAGCCTGCTTCCTGCTTCATCTCATCCGATTTGGATTGTCGCGCTCGCCGATTGCAGGCCGCCGAAACGAATCCTCAACTCCGCCGCGCCCGGGGTTATGTCTTCGGGCAGTTGCGCATCAACTTCGTAAATCGCGTTGCCCGGATGAAAACTCACGCCATCCGGCTCGATGATCCGCTCGCCGATCAGGACGCGAACGTTTTCTGCGCCAGCGGTTTCGTTCAAACCTTCGACCAGAATCTTCAGCCGCGACTTCTCTCCGCGCGCGCGAATGTCTGCGCCGTCGTCGTGCGCGTTCATAACCGACCCGATCCTGGGAATCGAACGAGACGGCGCGAACTCCACCTCAATCGGTTCGGAAACAATATCGTTGCCGGCCTGCAAGCGCGCCGTCGCAACGCCGGGTTGAACGTCCGGCGGAACGCCGATTTCGATCTGCGTCAGATGATCGAGTTGATCGCCGAACTCGGACATCAGCGCAGCCTCAAAGTTGCGACCGATGGGGCCGGCGTAGCGCGCGGCAACGGCTCTGTCGTTGATGACCACGCAGACCGAATTGCAATCAACCCGCTCACGATCCAAACCTGCGGCGATAATGGTGAGCGACGCCTGATCGCCTCCGGTCGGAATCAGCTTGTCCGATGCATCAACCGTGCGACCGAAAAATTCTATGCGGGGCTGCATCGCAGTTACGCTGGAAACGTTCTGCGCCGTCGGCTTGCGAATCGTCGTCCAGCAATATTGCGTGCCGGCGCCGAAGATGCCGATCAATTGCGCTCCGGCGTCGCGCGCGAATCGGCGAATCCCGGATTCGGGGAAGGCAGCGCCCGCCCACGTGTCTTTCTCCGCTCGCTCGAAACCCGCCGAGGTGACGCTGTTGGTTTGAAATTTGAAGACGCCGCCGGGTTTCAGCACGCGCCACGCATCGTGTATGTTCGACGCTATGACTGCCGCGCTCGGCACGTGCTGAAAGACGTAGGCCGAGAGGATCAGATCGAAGTGCTCGTCCGGGAAGATCGCAAAATCAACACCGCTGGTCTCGTAAAGCCGAATGTTCGTCACGCCGGCCAAACGCTCGCGCGCCTGCCGGATCATCTCGCCCGAAACATCAACCCCCGCGACTTCGCCGAAGATTGCCGCGAGGTGCTTGGTCATTCGCCCCGCGCCGCAGCCGATTTCAAGGGCGCGCAATCGTTTCGGATCGCGGCACCCGGCAAGCGTCGGCAGGTCGGCGATCACCAGGCGCTCGATCTCGACGACGCCGGTTTGATCGAACTCTTCTTCGGATTGCCCGAGCCTGAGCGAGTTGATAAACCATCTCGCGTCCGCGCGCGCGCGCTCATCCCAATCGCGCTTCATCGCCTGGGCGAAATCCTGCAAATCGCGTTGTTCAGCAATCGAATCGCTCATCACTCTGCCTGCAAATTTTTCGACTTTCTTCTCAGCCTGCTCCTCTAATGAGCACCCAGCGACGGTGCTTCCGTCGCAAAGATCGTAAAACAACAACCATCTGGGAGGTAATGTCAATGAAACGTTTTTCAATCATCGCAGCCTGTCTGCTCGCTCTGCTGGTCTCGACTTCGGTCTTCGCGCAGAACCCGCAAGGGAAGCGCGGCGGACGCAATCACGGCGGTCGTTTGAAGAAGATGGACACAAACAACGACGGCCAGATTTCGCGCGACGAATGGAAGGGCAAACCGCAAGTCTTCGACAGAGTTGACAGGAATAACGACGGCTCAATCGGCCGCGAAGAGGCTGCTAACGCCGGACGCGAGCAAGGCAACCGCCAGCTCAAGCAGATGGACGCGAACAATGACGGCCAGATCACACGCAGTGAATGGACCGGCGATCCCGAAGCGTTCAGCCGTCTCGACGTCAACAACGACGGCTCGATCACGAAGGAAGAGTTGAAAGGCCGTCGTCGCAACCGGGGAAGCCAGTAGATATTTCGGCTTTGAGCGGCGTCTCGGCGTCATCGAGCGCAGAATTCCGCGCACGCGCCCGATCGTTCTTTGATTCCGCGCGGTGACAGTCGCTGAGACCGCGCGGAGCGGAGACGCCGTTCCGGCAAAGCAGCCGGCCAATCAGTCGTCAGCTATCAGGAGTAAGAGAGTTGAAAGCTGATTGTCGGCTGCTTTTGCTTTTGCGCAGGCGACGCGCTTCGATTCAGTAAATTTCGAGGTCGTTCCCGAAAACCACCTTGCCCTGATAACCCTGCCTGATCTCTTCCAGCAACTGATCCGGCGTCGCGCCCCACAGCAACTGGTGATAGAGAACCAGCAAGCCCGGCTTCGCCTTCGCCGCAATCCCGGCCAACTCGCGCGACGAAGTGTGGAAGCTCGAATGGTAGCGCTGCCATTCCGGCGGACGACGCGCAAAACCCGCAGTCGAATAGACCTCGTGAATCAGCACGTCGCAGCCATTGCAAGCTTCGATGATGCTCTCGCTCGGCGCGCAATCGCCCGAAATGACAATCGCACGGTCCGCCGTTTCAAACCGAAAGCCATAAGCGTGCTTCCACGAGCCGTGTTTGACCGCGAACGCTTTGACCGTGACGTTCTCGTCCTGGTAGATCACGCCGGTTTTGATTTCGCGGACATTGACGGCGTAACCGCGCGGCTTGGCCGGTTCCAGCCCACGCAGCCGGACATTGATGTCTTCGCGGTAAGCTTTGAGGAGGTGATCGGTCATCGCCTTGATGCCGGGCGGCCCGTAAACTTCGAGCGGCGCATCGCGTTCGAGCACCGCCGGCGTGAAGATGAAATCGGGATAGCCCGCAGTGTGATCGGAATGCAGATGAGTGATGAACAAGCGGCGCAGCTTTTCGACGGCCAACCCTTTGACTCCGTTGCGATGAGCAGCCGCAGCGCGCCGCACCACTCCGGGGCCACAATCAACGACGTAAGGCGTGTCGTTGACGACAATCGCAACGGCCGGCCCCGAACGATCAGGGTCGGCGTTCGGCGTGCCCGTGCCGAGCAGCACAATCTGTGATCTGCCCTGCGATGCTGCGGTCCCGCCGGCCGCAATTCGATCCGGCCCGAACCAAGGATGAGCCGCCAGACACAATGTCAGCAGCGACAGAGCGACGATGATCCTCATCAATCCGTTGAATCCGCCTGCCATCGCCAATCGAATCACTTCTTCGGGAAATTCGGATTCGCCTTCACCTCTTCGATCTGCTGGTTGTGGCGAAGGTTGTGCAGCGGGATGTAGATCAGCCACTGATAAGCGTTGAGCGTGTTGAAGACCGGGAAAGGATGATCAACCGTATGCGCTTTCAACGGCAGCTTGGTCTCTCGCGTAAACTTCATTGTCTTCGCCCGGGCCTCTTTCAGCTTTGCGATCAGATCGGTGCGCGAGAGCTTGCCCGACGGCACGATTGATTCGGGCGCTTGCGCTTTGCGCTCGCGGCTGACCATCACGCGCTCGAGAAACTCCGTCTTGCCTTTTGTCTTCGTCTCCCATTCGGGATTCTGCTCGCCGGCCAGAGCTTTTTCGACCGCCGCGAACAACAAACCTTCGGCCATCCAGATGTGCTCGGCGACTTCGATCACCGACCATTTCTCCGGCGCGGACTTGAAACGCAATTGTTCTTCGCTCAAACCCGCGAGCGAATCCAGCGTCTGTTTGTGCGAATCCTCGAGCAGTTTGATCGCTTTGGCGCGGTCTTCGGTAGTCATATGCGGATCGCTCGATGCAAGCGCGCCGTGGAATGCCAGGCAAACACCGGCGGCAAGCAGCAGGCGCACCGCCCCTTTCAGTAAAGTCATAAGTCGTCTCCTGATTCTATGGGTTGATAACGGGCGCCAGCAGAAGCTGCTCGCGCAGAATTTCGCTGACCAAAACTTCAGCCGATCCTGATCTCGATGCTCTCCAGGAATTTCGTGGGCTTTTCGCCGCCGATCAAGGCAAAGACGAAATCGTTCTTGATGCGCGCGGTCTCTTTGGCCGTCTTCGGATCGCGCTCGCGCGCGCTCATCAGCGCCACCTCGTCCGCCGTGACCTCTTTGATCGTCTGGCCAAAATAGGCTTTGACGCGGCCTTCGTCAATGCATTCGTAAATCATCATCTTGTTGCCGAGCTTCAGGTCGCTTTTGAAGTTGCTGCGGATCGCCAGCGACACCATGTTGCCGCGCCAGCCGACGATCTCCGTGCCGTCTTCCGAACGATAGGCCGCCAGGTCAATCGCCGCTTCGATGGCCGAATTCCCCGCTCCGACGATGATGATGTGACGGTCTGAGTATTTGTTCGGGTCGGTCAATTTGTATTTCACCCGCTCGTCTTCGTAAGGTTTGGGCAATTTCGGAACGTATTTGTTGCCGCACTCCTGGCAGAACCTGTTTTCGCCGGCACGTTTCGCGCCGCATTTGTTGCAGAAATGCGGCAAGACCATTTCGGTCGGCACGACCATGAACTTCAAATCCTCTCCTGGCACATTCAACCGCATCGGCGTGCCGCGATTGCCGATGGCCAGAATCACCCGGCGCGCGCGGTACTTGACCCTCTCCTTCGTCAACTCCTGCTCGGTCTCGACGACAAACACCTCGCCGTCCGGCTTCACGGCTTTGCAGCCTTCGTACTCGTTGATGACCAAGCCGTTCGACATCACTGTCTTCATCCACGAACCGATCATCTGCTCTTTCACCCCGCCCGCGCCATCCAGCTCGATTCCGCCTTTCACCGGCTGGTCAACCGGATTGAAGTAGACGTATTTGCCCGCCTGGTAAGTCTGTTGAATCGTGGCCACGACCTGATCCTGCTCGATGGCGATGTATTTCAACCCGCGTTGATGCGCCAATGCCGTTGCGGACAGACCGGCGGGGCCGATGCCGATGATCGCCACGTCGTAATCGGCGTTGCCGTTGCGCCTCATCTGCCGCACGTCTTCGACGACGTAATCAATCACCACGCCGCCTTCGTTGATCGCGTTCTTGATGAGCGGCACGCCTGAAACGTCGCCGATCAAGTAGATGCCCGGCACGTTGGTCATAAACCGCCCGTCACGTTTGGGCACTTTGCGTTCGGGAATTTTTTTAGCCGTGTTGACGACGATGCAGGATTTCGGAACCGTCGGGCATTCGACCTCACAACTCGTGTCTTCCATGCATTGTTCGACGGCGACCGGAGCGGCTTTGCCGTTGACGATGGCCAGCACGTCGTGCGGGCAGGCGTCAACGCAGGCGTGGCAGCCGATGCAAGTGGCGACGTTGATCACCGGATGTGGATAAGGCAATCCTTCGGGATCGAGGACGGTCGGAGGCAGGTTGGAGGTCTCGGCTTTTTTCTCACTGACAGCGGCCTGAGCGACCGCCATCTCTTCGACCACTCGGCTGCGGCTGCGTTTGGCGTCGGCGATGACCAGGGCAAAGCCGATGAAGAGAACGAAGAAGAGAAAGCCGAGCCAGCCCCTGGCCGGCATTGCGCCGTAGCTGACCGGCAAACGATTGGCAAAGCCGATGAGCAGCAGAAGAGCAAGTATAATTCCGGTGACGATTAGTTGTGACCGTTTCATTTCTTTCCGGCTCCTTAGCTAAGCCCGCTTCCTCACATCGCTCTTCAACCCGCCATTCACCGCATCAATCACCACCTCCGCATTCGTCACGCGCTGAAAAGACTCAAAGGCTGCGTGTTCGATTGCCGCGATCAATCCCGAGTGCAATCCGCGCGCGCCGGTGCCGCGTTTCAAGCTGCGCTCGACGATGTGATTGATCGCCGGCTCGGTGACGGTCAGGTGCAAGCCTTCGACCCGGAACTCGCGCACGAATTGTGGCAACACGTTGTCGAGCAATATCCGCCGCAGCGTCTCGACCGGCAATGGCTGGAACCTGATGATCCGCGCGAAACGCCCCATCAGTTCGGGCAGGAAGCCGTAACGCTGAAAGACCTCGATCTCTTCGAGCACCGGAGGCTCACTCTCGCCTTTGTTCCTGGCCTTTTCACGAAAGCCGATTGATTTGGCCTGCGACTTTTGAATCTCGTCCATGCCGGAAAAAGTCCCGCAGGCGATGAACGGGAGGTCGCGCGTCGAGAGCGGCGCGCGTTGGCCATAAGCCGAATAGCCGTAATCCATCGGAACCATGACCTCCGTGCCTTCGACTATCTTCAACAATTCGCGCTGCACGCCGTAGCCCGAAACGTCCTTCGTCGTGCCTTCGCCCGCAAACCGCGAGTTGCTGGTGGACGAAGCCAGCTTGTCGAATTCGTCCAGACAGACGATGCCGCACGAAGCCATCAACAGGTTCCCTTCGGCGGCATAAACCAACCGCGTCAGGACCGTGTTGACGTCGTCGCCGATGTAACCGCTTTCGGTGAAGCTGGTGATGTCAACGATCACTGTCGGCAACTGGAAGATTTGCTGGAAGAGCAATTCGACCAGAAAAGTTTTGCCGCAGCCCGTCGGCCCGACCAGCAACGTGTTCTGTTTCGGCGGCAAAGTGCGGCGATGGTCGTTGTGGACGTGCAATCGTTTCAGGCGGCGAATGTGGCGATAGGCCATCAACGATAGTGCGCGGCGCGGCTCGTCCTGCCCTTTGTAACCGAGCTGCTCCAGGCGATCGGCAATTTCAGGCGGCGAGATCACCGGCAGACTGTAGATGAAATCGCGGAACCTTTCGCGGTCGTTTTCCGGCGAATCGTAATAGTTCTGGTAATCGTCTTCGGTTGAGTAGTTCATACTGCCTCCTCAGCAAATGTGGAACAGACTTTAGTCTGTTCGCATTCTGAACAGACTAAAGTCTGTTCCACCGCTCCCAGGTTATCTTTCCATCCGGCGCAGACTCGCTCGCAAATCCTTCTCTTCCCCGTGCTGCGAATGACAGGAGACGCAGAGCGGGCCGCCCGATTGCGCGCTGCCCATCAAACTCTGCGCTCTGCCTGCAAAACCCAAACGCGCATTGGCCGTCTGCGCCTCGGACATAGCCGCAGTGGTGCTGTGACAAGCCGCGCACGATTCGCGCACGCCCTGGGTCAACGCGTCGGCTTCAAAACCCGCCGTATGGCAATCGGTGCAATTGCTGCGGCCCCGTTGACGGCCCGCGACGTGGACCAGATGGAACTGCTCTTTCGAACTATACTGCGACGTAGCGCCGGGCAATTCCCGGCGCTGCCATTCGGGTTCCGAAATAAGCTTCCACTCCTCGCTCAACCAGCCTTTGTCGGTCACCGGATACCCGACCGTGCCTCCGTGCGGCGTTTTCAGCGGCTGTCCGCTGAGCGGCGAAACGTAGCCGCTGCCGTCGCGATGGCATCCGACGCACGCCACGTTGGCCACCAGCGCGGGCCGGAAGTCGCGCCCGTGATGTTCGCTGTGACAGGCCACGCACGTCAACCCGACTTTCAGATGCTTGTCCGAAACTTCCGAATGAAACGCGTTGGTCGTGTGGCACGACGCGCAGTTCTGATTCATCGAAGCCTTGACCGAGTGGCAGGTCGTGCACGAAGCGGAGTTGGCGTTCTTCGCCATCGCCGGAGTGATCGAAAGATCGCTGCGCGCGTGCGCGGTCGAAAGCGCGCCGGGCGAATAAGCGTCTTTGAACGCGAACGTCGCAATGACCGCCAGCACCGTCACGATCAAAGCGCCCCAACCGAACAGGGCGTTCGGCCACGCGAATTGCAGATCGCGCGTCGGATACCAGTTGAATTGGGCTTTGCCCAATCGCCGTTTGCCTTTCGGTTTGAGCGGCGAATCGGCGGCCAGTTTGCCCGCTTCGCGTTTGCGTTTGTCCCAGAAGATCTTCAGCGCCTGTTCGTCCTGCGGCGTCAACTGCCCGGCGAGCATTCCCGTGCCCGACAACCGCCGCGTGCCTTTCGGCGTTGTCTTGTCGCGTTGAAGCTGAGCGAGTTGGCCCAACCGGCCCAACCGGCTTGGATCGAGTCTGATCGTCCTGCGCTGTTCCGCCGGCAGCTTCACCTGGCTCGCGCTCGAAGCTTCGACCGGCAATGGCCTCACGTTCAATTCGACTTCGAGCACCAAATTATCATCGGCATATTTCGGATAGAGAGAGAACGGGCCGATCTGAATCAAATCGCCGTCGGCGAGCGGCGTCTGCTCGGTCTGCTCCCCGTTGAGCAGAGTGCCGTTGGCGTCCGAGAGGTTGAAGATCCAGTAATCGCCGTTGATCTCCTTGATCCCCGCGTGCGTGCGCGAAACGGTCGGGTGGTTGAGCGCCAGGTCGTTGCCGATCAAACGGCCGAGTGTCAAGCCTTCGCTTTCGATCACCACGGGATCGAGGTTGAGGTCTTTGCGGATGACGATGAATTTGCTCATGGGTGTTTCAACGCGCCAGGAAATAGATCACCTGAATGATGTGAACGGCCATCAACGCCAGCATCAGCGAGGTTGTGACGACGTGCGGCGCAAGCCACAATTTCAACGACTGATGCAGGTAGATCAATGCGTCAACGCGGCGAATCGTCACGGCCTTTTCAACCGCGCTGAAGAAATTTCCCTGCTCGTAAGCCGGCAGCCTCGACGCCGGCGGCTTCAATTCCCGATTGACCACGCCGATCAATTGATCCAGCGATTCGCGCCTGAGATATTGCCGCAACAGAAACGCCAGTGACAAACAACGCTTCAGCACCCTTTGCTTGATCAACTCGCGCGCTTTGGGCGACGCGGCGGCCAGCGTTGCGCCCAGCTCTTCGCTCAGCTCTTCGCGACGCGCCAGCAGGTCTTCGATCAATAAAGGCTGGCCTTCGATCCTGGTCAGCATGCGCGGCGCGACGAAATAACACAGAATGCCGAACAGCCCGGTCAGGATCACCAGGTCGAACGAAATCATCAACGCCGTCGTCAATGCCCCGCCCGATTCCGTTCCGCCGTGCAACAGCAACAAAGCGCCCGCGATCACGCCCAGATAGCTGTGCGCCAGCATCCAGTAACGCAGCGGCCCCGCGCGCCGTTTGTAAATTTGCTTTCTCACCGGATAGGCCATCACGCCCGCAATGCCGATCAGCCCGGCCAGCCCCGTGATCCAGCGCATATCCAGCCACGAGCCGATGAGCGGAGTCTCGAGTCCGTAATTGATCAAGCCCAGAATCGTCAGCCCGATAGAAATCAAGGTGACGATCAGTCCGATGGCGTGGGTGACGCGTTTGCCGAAATCTTTGTGCGAAACGTGACGCGCGATGGCGTGCGTCGAATCTTTGAAGATCAGCCCTTCGATATTTTTGATCTCGGCGAAGTAGGCGCCCGGATCAACCCGCAGCAACGCGCCCGTCGGACAGCTCTCTTCGCAACTGTAAGCCTGTCTCTTCGCGCCGGGCGGATTGAGCGAAGTTCCCGCGCAAAGATTGCATTTCACCGCCAACAGGTCTTCGGTCTGTTCAACCGCCGCCGGCAAAGGCTCCGGCGAAAGTTTGAACCACCTCTTCCACCCCTCTCCCCGTCTCCCCGTCTCCCCGTCTCCCCGTCTCCCCCTCTCCCCCGCTCCCTCTCCCGCTTGGCGCGGGATCATCGAGATGGCGTTGTACGGGCACTGGGTAGCGCAATCGGCGCAACCGATGCAGGTGTTCGGATCAATGTCCACCTGGCCGCCGGGAAACCGCGCAATCGCGCCGGTCGGACATCCGGTCAAACATTCGGGGTCTTTGCAATGCAGACAGACGGCGGGCGCGAGCAGACTCTGGAAGCTCGCGCTCTTTTTGATCGAAGTCGGGCGAGTGATGTGAATGCCGCGCCGCACCAAGCGTGACTGCCCGTGAATCTGATGGCAGGCCATCGAGCAATTGCCGCAGCGCACGCACAAATCCATATCCATCACCAGCAGGTTCGTCGCGTCAACCAGCCCCGTCTCGATCAATTCCTCCTGAGCGCGAGCGACGGGCAGCGGCTGACGGCTTTCGTCCCACGTTTGCGCATCATTCGGAACTGCGATGTTCGAAAACGCGAGCAACAAGGTTTCGCGCAGCTCGGGCTGCTGGCGAAGCTTCGAGACCGAAATCTCCATCACCTCCGAACGTTCCAGCAGCGTGCAGGTGTATTCCCATTCGCCGTCGCGCGTGATCGCATTGACGCCGAAACAATGCGAAGGGCCGATGTAAGTCTCGCTCGCCTTCGCATTCCAGTTGCGGCTCTCGCCTTCGGCAGCTCCGATGCTGGTGAGTTGAGTCCGGGGCGTCAGCCGCGCCCAGCCCGATTTCAGCAGGTACAATCTTTTGATCGGTTCGCCCGCGCGAAACAGCACGTGATTTTTGGCGAAGACGCGGAATTGCGAGATCGCTTCGAGCTGACTGATCGCTTCGTCGCTGAGCTGGGTTATCTTGATGATCTCCTGAATCACCACCATGCGCCCGTATCGGCGATAGGCGGCGTCGAGCGTTTCGCCGAATTTCGGCAGCTTCCTGAGCAGCCGCAAGGCGGGACGCTGGACTTCGAGGACTTGAATCGCCTGATCTTTCGGCGCGCGAACCGTCGCGGCGCGCGGCACGCCCGACAGCACGGACAATTCGCCGAACTGCACACCCGCTGGAATGTCCGGGGCTTTCGCCCGCCCGTTCGGAGTGCTGACGTAAACTTCGGCCCGGCCCGCGACCACGATGTAAAAAGTGTTGCCGCCCCAATCGCCTTCGCGCACGATCTCTTCGCCCGGCGCGTAACTGAGCAGCCGCACGTAAGGCCCGACCTGTTTGCCGTTGTAGTTTCGCCCGTAGACTATGACTTCGAGATCAAGCTCGTAATCGTAATAGCCTTCGTGTTTGGCCGTCAGATCGGCGATTGCGCCGACGCTTTCGATGGCGGCCAGTACATCTCTGCGCTTTGTGTTTTCCTGTGGCATAAAACCCTATTGGGGAGCGAATCAATTTGCGAGACCGGTGTGGGAAATTACAGCAACGATGATGCATTTTTAGAGCCTCGCGGCGCGTTAGTCAACCGAATAATCGGCCTTGTCAATTCGGCAGCCGGGAATAAAACCGAAAACAGAGGCGATTAACTCAATGGAGATCATCCACGAAGGAGAACGAATGAAACGATTCACTTTTATCGCATTGCTGTTCGCGCTGCTCGCGGTCTCTTCGACCGCCTCGGCGCAAACGAAGCTCGGACCGAAGGACGGCGAAGATTTGCCCGCCGCCGATCTCAATCGCGTGAAAGCCGGCGAGGCCGCTCCCGATTTCACGCTCGAAGATCAGGACGGCAAGCCGGTCACGCTGTCCGAATATCGCGGCCAGAAGACCGTCGTGCTGGTCTTCTATCGCGGCTACTGGTGACCCTACTGCGCGGCTCAGCTTGGAAAGCTGAAATCAGCGTTTGATGAACAACTGCGCGGCCAGGTGGAGGTCGTAGCCGTCAGCATTGACCCGCACGACAAAGCCCACTTCCTGCGCGACAAATTGAAAGACCAGCCGGGCTTCAACTTCCCGCTGCTTTCGGACGCCGGTCATCGGGTGATTGACCGGTATGGGTTGCTGAATGAAAAATCGAACCGCGGATGGCCGCATCCGGCGACCTACGTGATTGATCGCCAGGGCGTCGTGCGCTGGAAATTCGTCGAAGTTGATTACAAGGTGCGCCCGTCGAACGAAGACGTTCTGGCGCAGATCAAGAAGCTCGAGTCAGGCAAGGAGATGAAGAAATAGTTTTTTTCGGGGGCGCACGCCGGGCGCGTCTCAAATCTCAAATCTGAGATCCGCCAGGCGCACGCCCCCACAATTACGGGTGTGAGCTATGAGCAGACCGCGATTCATCAATATTTTCGCCTTCGCAATCGTCGCAATCAGCGCGCTACAGAACGCCGTCAGCGCGCAATCATCAAACTGGCAATGGCGCGAACTGACGCCAGCTTCGGGTCAAAAGCCTGACGCGCGTCGCAATGGCGCTGCGATTCACGATCTCGTCGCCAACCGCGTGATCGTTTTCGGCGGATCGAGCGACAGCGGTTCGCTCAACGACACCTGGGCCTTCAGCCTCGAAAACAGGACGTGGACGAAACTGACGACGACGGGAGGCCCGCCTCCGGCGCGTTTCGCGTTCGACGCCGTCTACGATCCCGTCGGCCATCAAATGGTCATCTACGCCGGACAGGGCGCGGGATTTTTCAACGACACGTGGACGTTGAACTTGAACACGCTCGAATGGCGAGACGTATCTCCCGCTTCAAACAACGCGCGCCCCAAAGCCCGTTACGGCTCGGCTTCGATCTTCGACCCGGTCTCGCGCAGCCTGGTGCAGTTCGCGGGCTTCACTTCCGAATCGGGGCGCTTCCAAGACACCCAGAGCTTCGGCCTGGCGACCAACACCTGGACCGACTGGACTCCGGCTTCGACCAAGCCGCAGGTGCGTTGTCTGTTGACCGCCGCGTTCGACAAGGCCAATCGCCGGATGATCATCTATGGCGGCCAGCGCAACGGCCCGCTCGACGACCTCTGGTCGTTCGACCTGGCGTCGCGCACATGGACGAACCTGACGCCCGCTACTCGTCCCGCCGGACGCTGGTTCGCGGCCAGCGCCGTCAACCGCGACGGACGCCTCATTCTCTTCGGCGGATTCACGGGCAGTGGCAACAGCAATGAGACCTGGTCGTTCGATTTTCAGACCAATCAGTGGACGAAGCTGACGATTGACAATTCGCCGTCGCCGCGCAATGGGATGGTGTCCGCCTACATCGAGGCCGAAGACCGCCTGATCATCATCGGCGGCGCGAGCAACACTGGCTTGCTCAACGACGTTTGGGAGTTGCGCAAGAGCGCGCCCGCGACGGCGTTGACCGCAGTCTCTGCCGCCAGCTTCGATGGCTCATCGCTCGCGGCTGAGTCAATCGTCGCGGCATTCGGAACCAACCTGGCTGCGGCGACGCAAGCGGCCGCGACCACGCCGTTGCCGACCACGCTGGCTGGCACGACGGTCAAAGTCAGAGACAGCGCCAACGTCGAACGCAGCGCGCCGCTGTTTTTCGTCTCGCCGACCCAGGTCAATCTCCTGGTCCCGGCGGGCACGGCCGCAGGCGCAGCTTCGTTGACGCTGACCGGCAGCGACGGCTCGACCGCGGCGGGAACTGTACAAATTGCCAACGTCGCGCCGAGCCTGTTCTCGGCAAACGCCAGCGGGCAAGGCGTGGCCGCTGCCGTAGCGTTGCGCGTCCGCGCCAACGGGCAGCAGGTCATAGAACCGATCGCGCAATGGGACGCGGCGCAGAACCGGTTCGTCGCCGTGCCGATTGACCTGGGCGTGGAGAACGAACAGGTCTTCTTGATTCTTTTCGGCACGGGCTTGCGTTATCGCAGTTCGCTCGCGGCGGTCAGCGCGAGGATCGGCGGGGCCGATGCGCAGGTGCTATTCGCAGGCGCGCAGAATGATTTCGTGGGGCTGGATCAGGCCAACGTCGGTTTGCCACGAAGTCTCAC
>Ga0247727_10007789_pt1 | contig 20212 bp, 19 predicted proteins | sample WisWelCaveWW1625_FD_202498 | JGI IMG/M metagenome (GOLD analysis project Ga0247727, IMG submission 202498) | Biofilm microbial communities from Wishing Well Cave, Virginia, United States - WW16-25 | ecosystem: Environmental > Aquatic > Deep subsurface > Groundwater > Cave microbial mat | place... | reverse complement strand
GAGCCGGAGTGGATGCTGGAATGGCGGCTGAAGGCCTACCGCCATTGGCTGAAGATGACGGAGCCTGAGTGGGCCAACGTCCATTACCCGAAGATTGATTACCAGGACATCATCTATTACTCGGCGCCGAAGCCGAAAGAGTTGAAGCAGAGCCTGGACGAGGTTGATCCGCAACTGCTCGACACGTTCGAGAAGCTGGGCATTCCGCTGACCGAGCAGAAGATGCTCGCGGGCGTGGCGGTAGACGCGATCTTCGACAGCGTCTCGGTGGCGACGACGTTCAAAGAGAAGCTGGCGAAGGAGGGAGTGATCTTCTGCTCGTTTTCGGAAGCGGTTCGGGATTATCCGGAGTTGGTGAAGAAGTATCTCGGCTCGGTCGTGCCTTACACCGACAACTTCTTCGCGGCATTGAACTCGGCTGTGTTCTCGGACGGCTCGTTCTGTTACATCCCGAAGGGCGTGCGTTGTCCGATGGAGTTGTCTTCGTACTTCCGCATCAACAATTCTGAGTCGGGGCAGTTCGAGCGCACTTTGATTGTCGCTGAAGAAGGCAGCCACGTCTCATATCTCGAAGGCTGTACAGCTCCAAAATTCGATAAGAACCAGCTTCACGCCGCCGTCGTCGAACTGGTCGCGTTAGACAACGCCGAGATCAAATACTCGACCGTGCAGAACTGGTATGCCGGCGATGAGGAAGGGCGCGGCGGCATCTACAACTTCGTCACCAAGCGCGGCAAATGTGCGGGCGTGAACTCGAAGATTTCGTGGACGCAGGTCGAGACCGGCTCGGCCATCACCTGGAAATATCCGAGCTGCATCCTGCAAGGCGACAATTCGATCGGTGAGTTTTACTCGGTCGCGCTGACCAACCACCGCCAGCAGGCCGACACCGGCACGAAGATGATTCACATCGGCAAGAACACCCGCAGCCGGATCATCTCGAAAGGCATTTCTGCCGGGCGCTCGAACAACAGCTATCGCGGGTTGGTGAAAATTCTGCCCAAGGCCGCGAACGCGCGGAACTATTCGCAATGCGACAGCCTGCTGATCGGCTCGAAGAGCGGCGCGAACACGTTCCCGTACATCGAGGTCGGCAACAACACGGCGAAGGTCGAGCACGAAGCCTCGACGTCGAAGATCAGCGAGGAGCAGATCTTCTACTTCAACCAGCGCGGCGTTTCGACCGAAGACGCCGTCTCGATGATCATCAACGGATTCTGCAAAGAGGTCTTCAGAGAACTGCCGATGGAGTTCGCGGTCGAGGCTACGCGGCTGCTCGGATTGAAGCTTGAAGGGAGCGTCGGTTAGCAACCACAGGGGAAAACTATGACGGACAAACTTATCAGGATCGAAGCATCGCTGCCGCCCGTGCCGCAACCTGCGGGCAATTACGTTCACGCCGTTCGCACCGGCAACCTGCTGTTCCTGGCGGGCAAAGGGGTTCACGTCGCAGGCAAGGTGGGCGCTGATTTCACCAAAGAGCAGGGATATGAGTTCGCGCGCGAAACGGGATTGATACTGCTGGCTGTGATCAAACAGGAGTTGGGAACGTTGCGGCGAGTGAAGCGAGTAGTCAAGGTTCTGGGCATGGTCAATGCGACGCCCGATTTCGGCGATCATCCTTCGGTCATCAACGGATGCTCGGACTTGTTCGTCGAAGTGTTCGGCGAGGATGGGCGTCACGCGCGCTCGGCGGTCGGGATGGGTTCGCTGCCGATGAACATTCCGGTGGAGATCGAAGCGATTGTCGAAGTTTCAGATTGACCAAGCGATAAACAAGGAGGTGTGCGCTATGGGCGAAGTCAATGTCGAAGTAAAACTGACAAATATTCGCGATGCTCTTGCAGATAACGGGAAGAAAACCGCCCGTCGCAAGATCAGATCTCTGGAAGCGAGCGCCGTCGTTGACACAGGCGCGGTGACGCTCGTCCTCCCGTCGTTTGTCGTCGAGAAGCTTGGGTTGAAGCGCGTTGACAAACAGATGGCTGAGTACGCCGACGGCAGAAGCGAAGAGGTTGACGTGACCGAACCTGTATTCGTCGAAATTCTTGGCCGAAGAACCAGTGAAGAAGCTCTCGTGCTTGGGAATGAAATCCTGATCGGACAAACGATTCTGGAGAAGACCGATCTGTTTGTGGACTCCCGCGGACGCAGACTCTTCCCCAATCCGGCTCATCCCAATCAACCTGTATCCAAAATACGCACACCCAAACTGGTCAGACGCGAATCACTGAAAAAGTAACCTCAATTGGAGCGATTGCTGTGTTAGAGATCAAAAACCTGCACGTCACGATTGACGGCAAAGAGATTTTGAAAGGCCTGAACCTTTCGGTCAAAGCGGGAGAGATTCACGCGATTATGGGGCCGAACGGTTCGGGCAAGAGCACGCTGGCGAAGGTGCTCGCGGGCCATCCGTCTTACGTGGTCACCGAAGGCGAAGTGATCTACGAAGGCAGGAATCTGTTGGAGATTGCGCCTGACGAGCGGGCGCGCGAAGGCGTCTTCCTGGCATTCCAGTACCCGATCGAGATTCCGGGCGTGAGCAACGCCAACTTCCTGCGGCTGGCCTACAACGAAAAGGCCAAGCACGAAGGGCGCGAGGAGCTTGACCCGCTGGAATTCGACGACCTGCTGCGCGAGAAGATGAAGATCGTCGAAATGGACACGAGCTTCATCAACCGCTCGGTCAACGAAGGATTTTCGGGTGGCGAGAAGAAGCGCAACGAGATTCTGCAAATGGCCGTGCTGGAGCCGAAGCTGGCCGTGCTCGACGAGACCGATTCCGGATTGGACATTGATGCGATGCGCATCGTGGCGGGCGGCGTCAACAAGCTGGCCAACAAAGACAACGCGATTATTCTGGTGACGCACTACCAGCGAATGCTCGATTACATCGAGCCGCACGTCGTTCACGTGCTCTACCAGGGCCGGATCGTCAAATCGGGCGGGAAAGAGTTGGCGGTCGAGCTGGAGAAGAAAGGCTACGATTGGATCAAGGGCGCGAGCGCCGCAAGCTGAAGTTAAAAGGAGGATGAATGCGATGAGAATTATCTCTGTGGAAGAAGCTCAATCCAACCTGATTGGTCTGATGGCTGAGACTATCGCCTCGCACCAACCGATTCAGATTACGGGAGAGCGGGAGCAAGCTGTGCTGATTTCGGAAGAAGATTGGCGCTCCGTTCAAGAGACTCTTTATCTACTCTCGATTCCCGGAATGCGCGAATCCATTCGGGAAGGACTCAACACACCGTTGTCGGAATGCACTGAGGAGTTGAGCTGGTGAGTTGGCATTTGGTATTCACCAAATGAATAACGACTGGCGCCCACGCAATTGAGTTGATTGATTTATGCCACACGCAGTGAAAGAGAAAGAGAATCGCTTTTCAGCTTACAAGCTGTTGGCCCAGACGCGCGAAGGCAAAGACCCGGCGTGGCTGCTTAACCTGCGCGAAAAAGCGGGCGAAGCTTTTGAATCGCTCGACTTTCCGACCACACACCACGAAGAGTGGAAGTACACCAACGTCGCGCCGATCTTGAAAGTCCCGTATTGGGAAGTCTCTGAGCTCGACGTGGAGGGATTGACGGCGGAGACGATAGCGCCACTCACATTCGCCGAATCGCGCAACAGCCAACTGGTCTTCGTCAACGGGTTGTTTTCGCGCGAGCTGTCGAATTTGACCGCGTTGCCAGACAGCGTGGTCGGCAGCAACCTGGCTGAAATTCCGACTGAGCACGCCAACGTCGTGCGCGACCATCTGGCGACTTACGCCGATTATCGCGACCAGGTCTTCACGGCGCTCAACACCGCCTACATCGGCGACGGCGCGTTCGTCTACATCCCGAACGGCAAGGTCGTCGAGACGCCGATCCATCTGCTCTTCATCTCGACCGCGAAAGAACCAGTCGCTTCGCACCCGCGTGTGCTGATTGTTGCTGGAAGCGGCTCGATTGCCACGGTGATCGAGAGTTACGTCTCGCCGGGCGAAGACGTCTACTTCACCAACGCCGTGACCGAAGTCGCGGCGAAAGAAGGCTCGGTGCTCACTCACTACCGTTTGCAGGAAGAGAGCGAGCGCGCCTTCCACGTCGCCACCACGCAGGTTTACCAGGAACGCAAGAGCAACTACACGTCGTGCGCCGTCTCGCTCGGCGGTGAAATCGCGCGCCACGACCTGAACGTCGCTCTGACCGACGAAGGCATCGAGACGACGATTGACGGGTTGTACGTCGTCACCGGCCGTCAGCACGCGGACAATCACACTTCGATTGATCATCAGAGGCCGCATTCGACGAGCCATCAGCTTTACAAAGGCATTCTCGACGGGCGCTCGCGCGCGGTCTTCAACGGCAAGGTCTTCGTGCGCGAGGGCGCGCTGCTGACCGACGCGCGCCAGTTGAACAAGAACCTGCTGCTGTCGAGCGAAGCCACAGTCAACACCAAACCGCAGTTGGAGATTTTCGCCGACGACGTGAAGTGCTCGCACGGCGCGACCGTCGGGCAGTTGGAAGACGAAGAGTTGTTTTACCTGGCCTCGCGCGGCCTCGCGCCGGAGCGCGCGCGGGCGCTGCTGACCTACGGCTTCGCCGAAGACGTGATCAGCAAGATCAAACTGAAATCGGCGCGCGAGCAGTTGGATCGAACGGTGCTCGACAAACTACACCAGAGTCTGGAGGTCGAATAACAAATGCAAGCCGTGCTTGAAGTTGAAGTACAGAAGATGCAAACGATAGTTGCCCAATTCGACGTTGACCGAATCCGCGAAGACTTTCCGATCCTGAAACAGCAGATTCACGGGCGTCCGCTGATTTATTTCGACAGCGCCGCGACATCGCAGAAGCCGCAGGTCGTGATTGACGCGACCAGCCGCTTCTACGAAGAGCAGAACTCCAACGTCCATCGCGGCGTCCACTATTTGAGCCAACTGGCGACGCGCGAATACGAAGATGCGCGCGTGAAAATCCAGCGCTTCATCAACGCCGCCGAATCGCACGAGATCATCTACACGCGCGGCACGACCGAGAGCATCAACCTGGTCGCGCACAGCTACGGACGCAAGTTCGTCCACGAAGGCGACGAGATCATCATCTCCGCGATGGAGCATCACTCGAACATCGTCCCCTGGCAGTTGCTGTGCGAACAGACGGGCGCGCGCCTGCGCGTGATTCCGATCAACGACGCGGGCGAGTTGCTGATCGAAGAGTTCGCGCAGATGCTCAATTCCCGCGTGAAGATGGTCGCGGTCGCGCACCTGTCGAACGCGCTCGGCACGATCAATCCCGTCAAGCGGATCATTGAGTTGGCTCACAGCCGCGACATTCCGGTGCTCGTGGACGGCGCGCAGGCCGCCCCGCATTTGAAAGTTGACGTGCGCGAGCTGGACTGCGACTTCTACGCTTTCTCCGGCCACAAGACCTGCGGGCCGACCGGCATTGGCGCGCTCTACGGCAAGAGCCACTGGCTGGAATCAATGCCGCCGTTTATGGGCGGCGGCGATATGATCGCGTCGGTGTCGTTTGAGAAAACGACTTACAACGTGCTGCCGTACAAATTCGAAGCGGGCACGCCGAACATCGCCGGGGCCATCGGACTTGGCGTGGCGATTGATTACCTCAGCAGCATCGGCCTCGACCGGATCGCCGCCTACGAACACGAATTGCTCGAATACGCGACCGAAGTGATCGGCGCGATTCCCGGCATCAAAATCTTCGGCACGGCGCGCGAGAAAGCGAGCGTGCTGTCGTTCACGCTCGATGGCATTCATCCGCACGACGTCGGCACGGTTCTCGACGACCAGGGGATCGCCATCCGCGCCGGCCATCATTGCGCCCAGCCGGTGATGAAGCGATTTGGCGTGCCCGCGACGGCGCGCGCTTCATTCGCTTTTTACAACACGAAGGAAGAGATTGATGCGCTGGCAGAAGGCATATACCAGGTGATTGAGGTTTTGGGTCAATGAACAGAACGGCGGAACTCTACACGGAAGTCATCAATTTCCACGGCGCAAAGCCGCGCAACTTCAAGCAGCTCGAAACAGCCACTCACCGGCAGGAAGGCTTCAATCCGCTCTGCGGCGATCACTTCACCCTGTACCTTGAATTGGAGGGCGACGTAATCAAAGACGTGGGGTTTCAAGGCAGCGGGTGCCGCATCTCGACGGCTTCAGCCTCGATGATGACTGCTGCCGTCAAGGGCAAAACGAGAAAAGAGGCCGAACTGCTGTTCGACGAATTCCACCGACTGGTCAGAGGCGATCTCGCGTCTGACTCCGACCATCACCTGGGACACATTGCGGCGGCGTTCTCCAACATGCCCAATCGCCCGGAGCGGGTCAAATGTGCGATCCTTTCCTGGCACACGCTGCGCGCCGCGCTCGAAGGCAAAAGCGAACCAGTCTCCACCGAATAGAACTTTTTGCGAAGGCTCAGGCGAGTATCTGATTGACCACCTCGCCGTGCACATCGGTCAACCGGAAATTCCTTCCCTGAAATTTGTAAGTCAGCCGCGTGTGATCAATGCCCAGACAATGCAGGATCGTGGCGTTCAGGTCGTGAACGTGAACGGGATCGCGCGCGATGTTGTAGCTGAAATCATCCGTCTCGCCGATTGAAACTCCCGGCTTGACGCCGCCGCCTGCCATCCACACCGTGAAGCAGCGGGGATGATGATCACGCCCGTAGTTGTCGCTGGTGAGCTTGCCCTGCGAATAGACCGTGCGGCCAAACTCTCCGCCCCAAACGACCAGCGTGTCGTCGAGCATCCCGCGCTCTTTCAAATCCTGAATCAACGCTGCCGAAGGCTGATCCACATCCTGCGCCTGCTTCGTGATGTTCTTCGGCAAATCGCCGTGCTGATCCCAGCCGCGATGGAACAACTGGATGAAGCGCACGCCGCGTTCGGCCAGTCGCCGCGCGAGGATGCAGTTGAACGCGAACGTGCCGGGGGTGCGCGCCTCGGGGCCGTAACGCTCGAACGTCTTTTCAGATTCTTTCGACAGATCGGTCAGCTCAGGCACCGAAGTCTGCATTCGATAAGCCATCTCGTACTGCGCCACGCGCGCGAGGATTTCGGGATCGCCGAACTCCTGCGCATTGATCCGGTTCATCTCCGCCAGATCGTCCAGAAACTGACGGCGCGCCGGTTGGTTGATCCCCGGCGGATTCGACAAATAGAGCACCGGGTCTGGGCCGTTGTGAAACTTCACGCCTTGATGCTGCGAAGGCAGAAAGCCGCTGCCCCACAGCCGGTCGTACAAAGGCTGATCGCCGCCGGTGCGGCCAATCGAGATCATCACGATGAATGCCGGCAGGTCTCTATTTTCGCTGCCCAGCCCGTAGGCGATCCACGAGCCAAGACTCGGTCTTCCCGCAAGCTGAAATCCGGTGAGCGCAAACGTCTGCGCCGGATCGTGATTGATCTGCTCGGTGTGCATTGATTTGATGAAGCTGAGGTCATCAACGACCTTTGCTGTCTGAGGTAACAACTCGCTCAAGTGAGCGCCCGACTTTCCGTGCTGCGCGAATTTGAAGATCGAAGGCGCAGTCGGCCAGGACGATTGATAGGCAGTCATTCCGGTCAACCGCTGTCCCATCCGAATTGACTCGGGCAGATTCTGGCCGCGCAGTTTTTCGAGCTGCGGTTTGTAATCGAAGAGATCGAGCTGCGAAGGGCCGCCGGCTTGAAACAGGTAGATCACCCGCTTCGCTTTCGGAGCGAAATGCGGCAAGCCGGGCAGCCCCGTCCTGATGTCGCGGCTTTGCGCATCTCCGCTCTCTTTCAGCAGCGAGGCCAGCGCTGCCGTGCCGAGGCCGAGACCGAAGCGGCTGAAGAAATGCCTGCGCGTTATCATCAGATGGCGTTCACCGATTAGGTCAATCATTTCAGCCTCCCCAGTATCGTGTGGTTGGTGAATACATTCCGATGGTCTTAACTTAATGCCATTGGACTAAAGCCAGAACCAGTTCCACCAGAATCAAAACAACGATGATCACTTCGAGCGCCTGGCTCTGCGACGTGTGCACGCGGTCATTCAGCAATTGATAATAGCCGGAAATGATCTCCAGCTTGCGCGAAACGATCCGCTCCCATTCCTGCAGGTAGAAACGTTGCGCCGCCAGTGAATGCAGCCTCGCCAAGTAAAGATCGCCAATCAGCTTCAGCGCATTCTCCACTCGCTCATTCAACAACGACGACTCGAGCCGCAGCTCGGCCAAATCGTGAATCTCCTGTCTGTACGGCGTCCGCAGCGGGATCGGCCATTCTATTCGTCTCCGCACCAGATTGCCGTATTCGTTGATTTTCTTATCGAGCTGTCGGTCAATGTAACGCGCTTCAAGCAATTCGACGTTGATCAGTTCCAGAACATTGGCCGTGTCTTCGTAATCGCGATCGTAAATGATCGCGGCGTTCCAGTCCAACAGAACCAGGTCGTTTTCGTAGTAAGAGATGGCCTGGCTCAATGCTTCATCCTGTTGCGCGCGGCTCAGGGCGGCCGTCTCGAACCGCAAAGTTTGCGCCAGCAGCGCGCGGTGCTGCGCCAACAAATCTTCGGCGCGCATCGGCTGATCTGATTTCTCGATGATGAACAGGTAATAGTCTTCGACCAGATCGGCCAACCGCGGGCGAACGATTGCCGGCTCGATCTTCTTCATCAGCATCTCGACCTGCTCTTTCGCGTGCGCTTCCAGGTTGAGGTTGTGAAGATCGTGGCTCATCTGCGGCAAGCCATCGAGCGACATCTCGTTCCCCTGCCCCAGCGGCCAGCGATAGGAGATGCTGACTGCGCCGAAGTCGAAGATCGTGGCCTGGATGTGTCCCGCGACGGCGAAATGTCCGGTGGCCAGTCCCAGGTGCAGAATCTGCGGCGGTCTGGTGTACTGCAAATAGGTCGGCGTCTGTTTTTTGCGCGACAGCGGCTGAACCGGCGTCGTCGCCATCATCGCGCTCAAGCGATCCAGCGAAACTTCGTAGCCGACATCGAACGCGAACAACGCCATGACCTGCCCCTGCAAGATACGAGTCATAACTTTTTCCTTGTTGACGTTTGATTGATCCGCGCGGCATCCTACCACCAAACCCTTGCGCGCGGTATAATCCGGCATCGCTAAAACAGTTTGGGCAAAAGGAGTCAACGATGGTCTCCGGTTTCGTCAAATCACCAATATCTGTCCTGAGGCTGGCTCTGGCTGGCTTGATCTTATCGGGCATCTCGATCACTGCGCGTGCGCAGAAGGCCGATCCGAACGATCCGAAGAACGTCGAACGCGGCGTCGAACTGATCAAGCTGGCGATTCAGGCTCGCGGCGGCGCGGCGTATCTGAGCTTCAAAACCATCATGTCAACCGGCCAATTCACGCCGTTCGACAAAGGCATCTCGCAGTTCCCCGTTCCGTTCGTTGACTGGATCGTCTACCCGGACAAAGAGCGCACGGAGTTCGGCAAAGGCAAGAAGAAGAACCGCCGAATTCAGGTCAACGTCGGCAGAACCGGCTGGGTTTATGACGGCGACGCCGAGACGCTGAAAGACCAGACCGACAAACAGATTCAGGCTCATCTGGAAGGGATAGAATTCGACCTTGACCGCATTCTACGGGTGGCGTTGAAAGAATCGGGAGTCGAGGTTCGTTTCGCCGGGCGCGAAGAGGTTCGCCCCGGAGAGCGCGCCGATGTCGTGGAGATTCGATTGAAGCCTGAACGGAATGTCTACCTGTGGCTCGACCGGCAAACTCGTCTGCCGATGAGTATGATTTACGAAAAGACCGGGGAGGGCGGTCTTGAGAAGAATGAGGTCAGGTATTTTCAGTACGTTGATTACGACGGCGTGAAGTTTCCGAACATCGTTGATTACTATCGCGACGGCGTGCAGGAGAGCCGGGTGAATGTCCAATCGGTGAAGCTCAATGCGCCCGCCGGCGACGAACACTTCGCGAAACCGGCGAATGTGAAAGCGATAAAGTAGGCTGATGAATTCTCAAACAACCGGCAGCGCGACTCGATGGACGTTCGCTGATGGATAATGTGCCTGTTTTTGCAGGAACCTTTCCCCAGCCCGACTCGTTAGGCGCTTTTGGAGACAAGGGCTTGGCGACGGGCTTCTGGTGATAAAATTGATCAGGAGAGAAGAACCTACAGTGGGAGCCAATGCGGCCTTGATTAAATCGGATGCAGAATTGGTGCGGCGATGCCGCGCCGGAGACAGCGCAGCCTGGGAACAGGTGGTTCACGAATATTCCCGCCGCGTCTACAACCTCGCGTACCGATTCACCAGTCGTCACGAATCGGCGGAGGATTTGACGCAGGAGGTCTTCGTGCGCGTCTACCGTTCCCTGGACCAATACGATTCGCAGGCCGGCGATCTGGCCAACTGGTTGATGCGGCTCGCCCGCAATCTGGTGATTGACGATTACCGCCGTCGCAGTCGCACCCCAACCGATCTCGGCGACGACATAGGCGATCACGAGTACCGCCTCGAAAGCTACCACGACGCGCCGGATCGCGGGGTCGAACAATTCGAACGCGCCAAACAGGTGCACGCCGCGATTGCCAAGCTTCAACCCGATCTGCGCGAGTGCGTGATCTTGCGCGACATCGAAGAGCTGGCCTACCAGGAGATTGTTGACATCCTCAAAATCCCCATCGGCACGGTCAAATCGCGCATCAATCGCGGGCGAATCGAGCTGGCGAAGATACTGCGGCGAATGAAGGTCGTCGAAACGCTGTAATTGGGTGGATTACTAATGAATTGCGTAAAGTTCCAAGCTTCACTATCGGATTATATCGAGGGCGCGCTCGAGCCGCGAACGCGCGCCGAATGCGCGGCGCATCGTTTGACCTGCGGCGAATGCCGCGAGCTTTACACCGACGTGCGCGTCACGGTGCAGGCGCTCAACGCCTTCTCCCGCCGCGAGATTGACGAGCCTGAAGGATTGCAGCACCGCATCCTGGCCGCTACGACCACCGGCGAGATGCTCAGTTGCACGGAATTCGACAAGCTGCTCGAACGTTATTTCGATGGCGTCATCCTGGCGCCAACCTTTCAGACTTTCCAAACACATTTCGAACAGTGCGCGAAATGCCGGCGGTTGCTCAACGGCATCGAAGAAGCGATCTCGATGTGCCACGAGGCCAAAGAGACCGAGATTGAAATGCCCGATTCGTTGTATGACCGGATTGTCGCGGCCACGATTGGGGTAAGGAGCGCAAGCTGGATCGAGCGCGCACAATCGGCCATCGTCAATTTCGCGCGACCGCTGATGTCGCCGCAGATGGCCGTAGCGGCAATGATCCTGGCGGCAATCAGTCTGCTGATCCTGTCGCGTTTCGGCAGCATCAGCAATCTGACTACGCACGCCGAACAAAAGGCCGAAAGCATAGTCAATCAAGGCCAGCGGAAGATCAAATCCTCCAGCGCGGCGGCGCGATCGGGATTCCAGCGCGTCTCTTACGAAGTGAACTCGTTCCTGTTCAGCGGCGGAGTCGTAAGCCCGATGCCGGTTTCGACGCCTTCAAGTCAAACCCAGGGTCAAACCCAGGCTCAACCTTCCCCTCAACCGCGCCCGCGTCCGGACGCCGAGGAGCCGGCTTCGGCGCAAGGCGAAGACCATCAACGCCGCCCGAATCAGAACAAACGAAAACACGAGAAGTAAGGGATTATCGGCAAAAGGAGAGAAGCTTTCTTGGGAAACGTCGAGATGAAATGCGCCTATCATCCAGTCAATGTTGCGAGCGCGCGGTGCAGCGCGTGCCAGCGCCCGCTCTGCTCCGCCTGCGATCATCGCATCAAAGGCTATCCTTACTGCCAGGATTGCATCGTCGCGGGCATTGAAACATTGCGGCGCGGCGGCGGCGGACATCGCCTCCACCATCAATCCGAAGAAAAATCTCCTTTGCTCGCCTTGCTGCTCGGAGTAGTTCCGGGACTGGGCGCGGCCTACAACGGACAGAACATCAAAGCCCTGATGCATTTCGTCGCCGTCCTGGGTTTGTGGGCTTTGGCCGACATTTTCGGCATGCCGCTCGAACTCACCTTCGGGCTGGGCGCGGTGGCCTTCCACCTCTACACGATCTACGACGCTTCCCATTCTGCGCAACGCCAGCGCCGGGGCGAGGATTTGAACGCGGAAGACGAGCGGTTGAAATTGTTCTTGCGGCAGCGGATGAATCTTTTCGGCGGATTGCTGGTCGGCGTCGGCGCGATGGCAATTTTGAACATCGCCTTCCCCGACCTGCTCAATCGCTTCTGGCCGATCTTGCTGATCCTCGCTGGCGTCTATTTCATCTGGAGCTATCAACGAAACAAATACGCGCCACAGGTGAATACCGTTTACCGGACTCCGCCGCCATCCGTGATCCCGTCGAGTTTTGATCGAGCGACCGGCGATTTCGCTCGCGCCGACAATCGCACCGACAGGTAATCGTCCAATTCACATCGCCTGACATCAATGCTCAAACGCCTTGCCACACTGCTGCTCGGAATCGGATTGATCGGACTCGGCGTGTTGTTCTTCGTCGCGCCGGAGCGCAATTTCGCCGTCCAGATTCTGATGCGCTTCTGGCCGGTCTTTCTGATCCTCGCCGGCACAGTTCGTGTCGCAGGCTATTTGATTGATCGCCATCCGCGCTCGCCCATCGGCGGGATGATGATCGCGGCAATCGGCGGGATTCTGCTTTCGGCCAATCTGCTCGGCGACCGTTCGCTCATCCAGATTCTGGGCAAATACTGGTTCTGGATTCTGCTGGCCTTCATCGCCGGCCGGGTGTTGAAGCAATACACGCACAGGATCGAGGACGGAGTCCGAACCAACGCCTTCGCGCCGGGCGCAGTCGCATTGATGGTCTTGATCTTAGGCGGCGGGATGGCGGCAAACTATCTGGTGAAGAGCGGACGGGCCGGATTGAATCTGCGGTTCGGCGAGGTCGGCAATTACATCTTCGGCGACCAGGTTCCGATCGAAGACGAGCCGCCGCAGACCTTCGCCATCGCTTCCGGCGCGCGGCTGATCATCAACAACGCCAACGGAGACGTCGAAGTCAATTCCGCTCCGCTGCCGCAAGCCACCGCCAGATTGATCAAACGCATTCGAGCCGCGAGCGAAGAAGCGGCAAAGGAAGCCGCGAAAAACATCCACCTGCAGATCGCTTCCGACGGCAACGGCCATCAATTCATCGTCAACTCCACCGGCATTCAGCAGGACTTCAGCGTCCTGATCATCATCACGATTCCGCTAACCACCGCGGCCAACGTCGAGATCGCCAATGCTCTGGGCGCGGTGAAGCTCGCCGGGCTGAGCGGCGACCACACGATCCGCAACTGCGAGCGCGCCGAGGTCGGCAACAACGCCGGGCGCGTGATGATCGAAAATCCGCGCGGCCCGGTCGTGATCGCTCAGGTCGAAGGAGAGGTCAGCCTGATCAACACACGCCGCGATGTCGCCCTGCGCAGAGTCAACGGCGCGTTGCGCGTCAAATCCGACGATGGCGCAGTCGAGATCGAACAGGTCGAAGGCCCGGCGACCATTGACGCGACGCGCGACGTCACGGTCCGCAATTTCCGAGGCCCACTCAGCGTGACTTCGCGGCAGGGCACGATCAGCCTGGAAACCTCCGAAAAGCTCGCCGACGACGTCAGAGCCGTCAACGACCGGGGGCGGATTCGCGTTTCGATTCCGAAAGACGCCGGTTTTCGCCTCGACGCCAATGCCGGCAGGAGCCGCGTGCGCGTGCGCGGATTTGACGGATTTGTTTTCCTGCGGCAGGACAGGTCTTCCGCCGCCGGCTACAACATTTCAGAATCCGCCCCGCTCGTCAGCCTGCGTTCCGGCGGCGGAGAAATTCAACTGCGCTCTGCCGGCCACGCGCTCGCCGGCAACGATGATTGAGCCGATCCCGGCTGACACTCAACCGGTGAACCAATGACCGCAATCCTCAAAATCCTGGCAGTGCTCGCCTCCCTGGCGACGACGCTCCTGGTCGCCGTCGAAAGCGCGCGGGGAGGATTAATCATCGCCTCGACAATTTTCGGTATCGTAAAAGCCATCGTTATAGTATTATTCGCCGCGTTGCTCCTGCTGATTCTTTACCTTCTCCTCACCACCAATAAAACTTCCCCCAAACCGTAACTCCGGCAATCCATTTCTTTAACGCTTCCGTATTTGCGTGCGGAGGTCCGGGAAACTATGCCGGCTAACGGCTATCATTTCCTGACCGAACCTTCGCTGCTTGCGCAACCTTGCGCGGCAGCCTTTACACAACCGGAGGATAACTACATGAAGAACATCAAAACGATTGTTTCAGGCTTGTGTTTGCTGGCTGTTCTCTCGCTGCCGGCTTTCGCTCAAAACAATAAATCGCTCTACGAACGTCTGGGCGGCAAGGAGGCGATCTCGGCGGTGGTTGATGAATTCGCCGGAATCGTGCTCGCCGACGCTCGGATCAAAAACAAATTCGCCAAGAGCGATCCCACCCGCCTGGTCACCAACCTCAAGGATTTCGTCTGCATGGCAACGGGCGGCCCCTGCCAGTACAACGGATTGGATATGAAGAAAGCCCACAAACGGATGGGCGTCACCAACGGTGAATTCAACGCGCTGGTCGAAGACCTGGTCGCAGCTCTCGACAAATTCAAGGTTGGAGAAAAAGAGAAGAATGATTTGCTCGGCGCCTTGGGTGGAATGAAGGGGGACATCGTCGAATCCGAATCAACTGCCACCGGCACAGAACTGCCCAAGAAATTCAAACCCGCTCCGCCGCTGGGCGTCGAAAAAGGAAAGAAAGCCATGAAGAAAAACAAGAAGGGTTGATTTCGATCTCTCTTCAATCGAGGTGAAGCGCGCGCGCTGAAGCAAGGGCTTTGGGATTCAGCTTCGCCAGGCGTTCAAGCACGCAGCGTGGCTGTGGCGGTCTGCTGTCGGAACTTGCGTCAGCGCGCGCGCATTTCTTCCAGCTTCATTGGCTTCATTGGCTCTCACCCACTCTGATCGCGGCAAACCGGATGGCGCGTTGATAAGGCACGGTGTAACGAATCACCAGAACGCCGCCCTCGCGCACTTGTGAGGCGACTCTCTGAAAATCTTCGAGGTTGCGGATCGGCTGGCGATTGGCTTCGAGGATGACATAGCCGACAGCTAAACGGGAATCGGCAGCCGGGCCTAACGGATCAACTTCGGAAACGATCACGCCGCCCGTGATGTCATCGCCCAATTTGCCGACGCGCAATTCGCGCAAGACTTCAGGCGCGTTTTCGCGCACGGAAAATCCCAGTGACCGATCGTTCTTTCGCTCCCGCTTCACGGCTGTAGGCCGAAACTGCACGGGCTGAAGATCGCCGTAGCCCGGACGCTGATCCAGCGTCGCGTAGAGCGTCACCGGCTGCCCGCCGCGGACGACTGCCAGCTCGACTCGCTGCTGGGGCGGAGTGTTCGCCACGAAGGTGAAGAAATCGTCGGTGTGCGTGATCGCGCGCCCGTCGAAACGCGTGATCACGTCGTAAGACTGAATGCCCGCGCGCGCCGCCGCCGTATCCGCCGAAACATCCGCCACCAGAATCCCCTGAAGATTGCCGAGGTTGAGCCCGTCACGAAGCTCCGGCGTCAGATTCGACGGCGTCAGTCCCAGATAGCCCCGGGCCACGAAACCGTAAGCGCGCAATTGCGCCGCGACGCGTTTGACGACGTTGCTCGGCACGGCGAAGCTGATGCCCCGCCCGTCGCTGCGAATCACCGTGTTGACGCCGATCACTTCGCCGAGTTGATTGAGCAGCGGCCCGCCGGAGTTGCCGCGATTGATTGCCGCGTCAGTCTGAATGAAATCTTCGAATGGCTCGGCCTCGTAAACTTTGCGGCCTTTGGCGGAGACAATGCCTGCCGTGACCGAACGCTCGTATTCGAGCGGGTTGCCGATGGCGATCACGGAATCGCCCACGCGCACGGCGTCGGAATCGCCCAGATGAAGCGCGGCCAGACGGCCGGCCTCGACCTTGAGCAAGGCGAGGTCGGTGGCGTGATCAACGCCAGTCACGGTGGCGGCGTGAGCTTGCCCGTCCGATAGTTTGACGCGAATGCGGCCGGCGTCTCTGATCACGTGCTCATTGGTCACAATGAAGCCTTCGGGATCAATGATGAAGCCGGCGCCTGTGCCTCGCTGCACGTTGTTTTCGGGCGCAGTATTTTTATTTCCGGCCGGGGTGATCTCGCCGGATCGAAGGGCGCGCGTCGCGATCACCGTCACCACGCCCTGATTGGCCTGTGCGACGATGTCGGCATTCGAGCTGCCGGATTTGCCGCCAAACAGACTCCAGCCCGCTCCCGGCTGCCCGAAGATGCGCGATTGAAAAATCTGCGGCCGCACAAACGAGGCGGCCACAATCGCCAGCGCCGCAGCGCCAACCACCATGGCACACAAAAAAGCAAAGAATAGTCCGCGTTTCATAACTTTGTTGTTCGTCGTACCGTTCATTCCGCCTGAAGGCGGTACTCCGAATTATTTCTTGATCTGTTTTTCGCTGACGATGCGCCAGCCGCGCGCCTCACGGCGCAAGGTGATCAGGCCGCGCGCCCGGCCTTCGACGCGTTTACGTCCGCGATGGACGCGCCATTGCCGGTCGAAGATGACGTCGGCTTCCTGCCAGCCGCTGTTTTGTTTCAATTGAATCTGCGGCGATCCGGTGAATTTCAGCCAGTAGGAATCGAAGCCGCCGAAGATGCGACGTTTGCGCGCTTCGACTTTGGCGCGCGACAGCACGCCGTCTCGAAAATAATCAACCCGGCCGGCGTAAAAACTCATATGTCTGTTCCAATCGCCGCGAGCTGCCGACGCGACCCATTCAGTATAAACCGACTTGACCTCGCGTTGCGCGCGTTCGGCGGCGGAAGCTGTCGGCGATTCGGGCTTCACGCCTGTCACCGCCCCAGTCAACACCTCCGGCGACACTGAAGCTGCGGGTTGAGTCTGTCTGCCGCCCGACTCGGATTTATTTCCGCTGCCTTGAACGATCTCGCCTTCCGATCTTGCGATTTGGGGATGTTTCTCGCGCCGGGTCGAAGCTTCAATGCCGTCGTCTGTCTCTTCAACCGGCGCCGCCGATGATTTGGCCGCAATCTCGGCCTGCGCCCGCCATTCATCCAGCCACAGGTAGCCGAAGAGCACAATGACGGCAAGTGCAGCAATCGCCACCGCCGCATAAAACCGGGTTCTCGGCTGAGGTTCGATCAAAAGCGTCGGCGGGCGCACAACCACGCTTTCCGTGTAACCCGGCGAATCAACCATCGCGGCAACGGCAGGAGATTTCTGCTCGGCGATTGCGATTTCATTGAATCGCATCAGCGGTTGTCGCTCGCGTGTTTCATCCTCTTCGCCGGCTCCGCCGGGTTCGCCGGTCCCGCCGGAAGAGGCTTTCACTACGATAATCATATGCTCCGCGAATTGCGCCGCCGATGAAAAACGCTGGCTCGGATTTTTGGCGAGCGCGCGCAAAACGACCTGCTCCAATTCTCTGCTCAAACCCGGACGGAAACGGCTCGGCGGCGCGGGCGGCTCCTGCAAATGGCGCAGCAACACAGCCGAAGTGTTTTGACCGGCGAATGGCGCTCGTCCGGTGAGCATTTCGTAGAGGATCACGCCGAGGCTGTAAACGTCCGAACGCGCATCAACCGTCTGGCCGGTGCATTGTTCCGGCGAAATGTAATTGGGCGTGCCGATGATCGTGTTCTCATCGGTGATCCCGCGCATCCCCTGATCGCGGTCTTTCAATTTGGCGATGCCGAAATCCAGGACGAGAACCCGCTCGGATCCGTCAGCCGCAGCTTCGATCATCACGTTGTCGGGTTTGAGGTCGCGGTGAATGATGCCGTGACGATGCGCGGCTTCGATGCCCGCGCAGACTTGAGCGAGGATCGCCACGGCGCGTTCGGGCCGCATCTGCCCGTGCTGCGCCGCGTGGGTTCGCAACTCTTCGCGCAAGGACCGCCCCTCGATCAACTCCATCACCAGATAAGCCCCGCCGTTGGGCAGCAATCCGAAATCGTAAACCGCGACGATGTTCGGATGTTTGAGCTTCGCCGCCGCGCGGGCTTCGCGGTTGAATCGCTCGGCCACGACGCGGTCCGAGAGGAACTCGGCGCGCAGGATTTTGATGGCGACCGAGCGTTCGAGCTGCTGATGCGTGGCCCGATAGACCGATCCCATCCCGCCGTGCGCAATCAATTGCTCGAGCCGGTATTTGCCCTCAATGACGAGCGGCAGCGATTCGACCAGGAACGTCGGCGTCTGATCGAAGAGGCAAAACCCCGCGCCGTCTCCGAAACAACGATGGCAAGCCTGACAATATCGCATCGCCCTTCTCCGTGAATGGAACGCAGGGCCGCTCGCATCGGCCTGATCAACTGTTGACGATCACTGAACGAGCAAGGGAGTGGAACCGCGTTGTCCGTTGGGATGCGCCGGGGGTTGCGCGTGAGCGAAGAATACTAAAGGCCGCGCCGGGAGACAAGCGAAGAGACTGTCAATCCGCCTCCCGGCTTCCACATCCCTGCTTCATTGACAGCGTTGCGGGCTTTACTTATAGTGCCGCGCGGCACTAAGCCTTTCGACCGTGATCAACCAAGCAGTAACAGTTATGCAGCAGGAGCAGCTTCACCCGCAGCAGAACGAGGCAAAGAGCGTCGAAGAGTCGCCCTCTATGCCGGAGTGCTGCGGCACGGGCTGCACGGTCTGTGTGCTCGATTATCCCGAGTATTTTTCAGAACAGAAATCCGAATCCGAAATGCTGGCAATGCTGGAAGCCATCGAAGAAGCGCAATGGCGGGCACAGCGGCAGGCCCAGCAGATGGTCGCCAATCAGGACGGCGATGCGCAGTAATCACGACTAGTCACTTCCCTTTGCGCCGTCCCCTTTCGCACAATAACCCCGGGAGCGCACGCTTCCTGGCGTGCCGTCAGCGCCGCAGGCGCGGCGCTGCGGCGGGCAGGGATGCCCGCGCTCCCAGGGGATAACCTGAATCAGTGGGAGGTTTAGCATGGCAGAAGTAAATGCGGCTGAGAAAAAGTTCAAACCTTACATTCCAGACGAACAAGCCCCGCCGGAGTTTTCCCTCAAAGCCATCATTCTTGGCGCGATCTTTGGGGTTATCTTCGGCGCGGCCACGGTCTATCTGGCACTCAAAGCCGGGTTGACGGTCTCGGCCTCGATTCCGATTGCGGTGCTGGCCATCGCGGTTTTCAAACGCATCGGCAAATCCACCATTCTCGAAAACAACATTGTGCAGACCATCGGCTCTGCAGGTGAATCGGTCGCCGCCGGAGTGGCCTTCACCATTCCCGCGCTGATTTTTCTTGCCGCCGGAGAGCAGTTCTTCACCTATTTCAACATTTTTACGCTCGCGATTGTCGGCGGAATACTGGGCGTTCTTTTCATGGTTCCGCTGCGCCGCTCGCTGATTGTCAAGGAGCACGGCGCGCTGCCCTATCCCGAAGGCACAGCCTGCGCCGAAGTGTTGGTCGCCGGCGAGAAAGGCGGCTCACTGGCCGGCAAAGTTTTCGCCGGACTCGGCGTGGCGTTTGCCTACAAATCGCTGATGAGCATTCTGGGTCTCTGGAAAGATGTTCCTGGCTATCTCGCCCCGCGCGGCTCCAGCTTTCCCAGCGCGAGTGTGAGCGGTGAGATCACCCCGGAATATTTGGGAGTCGGGTACATCATCGGCCCCCGAATCGCCGGGGTTCTGGTCTCGGGCGGTGTGCTCTCCTGGCTGGTGCTGATCCCGTTGCTTTCCGCCTTCATTCCGGATGCCACCGTCTTTGCCGACCTCAAAAAACTCAATTTCAGCGACAATTGGATCGCCACTCATTCTCACGCCGAATGGTTCTATCGCGCCTATGTCCGGTATATCGGCGCGGGCGCGGTAGCCGCGGCCGGTTTGATCACGTTGATTCGGACCTTTCCCACGATCATTTCCGCCTTCAAGGAAAGCTTCAAGAACTTGAAAGACACCAAAGCGGGCATCGCGCCTTCGCGCACTGAGCGTGACATTCCGATCACATACGTGATCACCGGCTCGCTGCTTCTGGTTCTGATCGTGGCGATTCTGCCGCAGCTGCCCGGAACTTTTCCCGGCACGTTGTTGATGGGCGCGCTGATCGTGGTGTTCGGATTTTTCTTCGTCACCGTCAGCTCGCGCATCGTCGGCATCATCGGCTCTTCCTCGAACCCGATTTCCGGGATGA
>Ga0247727_10007788_pt1 | contig 20213 bp, 15 predicted proteins | sample WisWelCaveWW1625_FD_202498 | JGI IMG/M metagenome (GOLD analysis project Ga0247727, IMG submission 202498) | Biofilm microbial communities from Wishing Well Cave, Virginia, United States - WW16-25 | ecosystem: Environmental > Aquatic > Deep subsurface > Groundwater > Cave microbial mat | place... | reverse complement strand
AGGACGAGAAGAACCAAGACTCCACCGAACTCACCGGCGACATCAACTACCGCAAGATCGCCGAGTACGGCTCCGACTCCGACCCGCGCGCCTTCAACTTCGACGGCGAATTCAACATCGCCAACCGCGGCATCATCGAGTTCATCGAGATCCTCAAGCTCGACGTCGCCTTCCTCTACGACCTGCTGGGCGCGACGCAGGAACACAGGATCAAGCCCAAGAAGTTCGCGCAGACCGACATCGACGAGGTGATCCTGGGCCACACCAACGAGGCCGAGTACAAGAAGCTGCTCAACAACGAGTTCATGGAGGCGCTGCGCGACCGCACCATCAAGGTCGACATCCCCTACATCACGCGCTGGGGCGAGGAGGTGCGCATCTACCAGAAGGACTACAACTCCGGGAAGATCCAGGGGAAGCACATCGCCCCGCACACGCTCGAGATGGCAGCGATGTGGGCGGTGCTGACCCGGCTGGAGGACCCCAAGAAGCACAACCTGACGCTCTTGCAGAAGCTCAAGCTCTACGATGGCAAGACGCTGCCGGGGTTCACTCAGGACAACATCAAGGAACTGCGCAAGGAGGCGTCGCGCGAGGGGATGGAGGGCATCTCGCCGCGCTACGTGCAGGACAAGATCTCCAACGCGCTGGTCTCGGACCGTGGCGAGGGCTGCGTCAACCCGTTCATGGTGATGAACGAGCTGGATTCCGGCCTCAAGCACCACTCGCTGATCAGCAGCGAGGAGCAGCGTAAGCGCTACGCGGACATGCTCTCGGTGGTCAAGCAGGAGTACGAGGACATCGTCAAGAACGAGGTGCAGCGGGCGATCAGCGCCGACGAGGACGCCATCTCCAAGCTCTGCGCCAACTACATCGACAACGTCAAGGCTTACACCCAGAAGGAGAAGGTCAAGAACCGCTACACGGGCGCCGATGAGGAGCCCGACGAGAGGCTCATGCGCTCGATCGAGGAGAAGATCGACATCCCCGAGTCGCGCAAGGACGATTTCCGGCGCGAGATCATGAACTACATCGGGGCGCTGGCCATCGAGGGTAAGCAGTTCGACTATCGCGCCAACGAGCGGCTGCACAAGGCGCTGGAGCTCAAGCTCTTCGAGGACCAGAAGGACTCGATCAAGCTCACCTCGCTGGTCAGCGCCGTGGTCGACAAGGAGACGCAGGAAAAGATCGACGTGGTCAAGAACCGGCTGATGCGCAGCTACCGCTACTGCGAGATCTGCGCGACCGACGTGCTCAACTTCGTCGCCTCGATCTTCGCCCGCGGCGACGTAAAGGATTGAAGATAGCGAGGTACCCGCAGTGACGTACGGAAGCCTCTACACCGTGTACGCGTGGAGCGCGTGACGGCGAGGTTCGTCCTCTGATGTCCCAGAAGATCGACCAGGACCACCGCCGCTTCAAGGACATCGTCCGCGGCCGCATCAAGCAGAACCTGCGCAAGTACATCACCCAAGGGGAGATGATCGGCAAGAAGGGCAAGGACATGGTGTCCATCCCCCTGCCCCAGATCGACATCCCGCACTTCCGCTTCGGCTCGCGCTCGACCGGCGGCGTCGGCAAGGGCGAGGGCGAGGTCGGCGACCCGCTGGGCGGCGACGAGGAAGGGCCGGGAAGCGGGCGCGCCGGCGACCAGCCGGGCGAGCACCTCAAGGAGGTCGAGGTTTCGCTCGACGAGCTGGCGCAGATTCTCGGCGAGGAGCTGCAGCTCCCGCGCATCCGGCCGCGCGGCCGCGAGCAGATCGTCGCGAAGCGCGACCATTACAGCGGCATCCGCCAGAGCGGCCCGGAGTCGCTCCGCCACTTCAAGCGCACCTTCAAGCAGGCGCTGCGGCGGCAGATCGCCATGGGCGCGTACAACCCGGATCGCCCGGTGATCATCCCCATCCGCGAGGACCGGCGCTACCGCTCCTGGAAGACCGAGCCCATGCCGCAGTCCAACGCGGTCATTATCTACTGCATGGACGTCTCCGGGTCGATGGGCGACGAGCAGAAGGAGATCGTGCGCATCGAATCGTTCTGGATCGACACCTGGCTGCGCTCGCAGTACCGCGGCCTGGAATCGCGCTACGTCATCCACGACGCCACCGCCAAGGAGGTCGATCGCGACACCTTCTTCCGCACGCGCGAGTCCGGCGGCACGATGATCTCCAGCGCCTACAAGCTGTGCGCCAAGATCATCGAGCGCGACTACCCGCCGGCGGAGTGGAACATCTACCCCTTCCACTTCTCGGATGGCGACAACTGGTCGGTGGACGACACGGTGGCCTGCGTCGAGCTGCTCCGCGACAAGATCCTGCCGGTGTCCAACCTCTTCTGCTACGGCCAGGTCGAGAGCCCGTACGGGTCCGGGCAGTTCATCAAGGACCTGCAGGAGCACTTCGGCGACGACGAGAGCCTCGTCACTTCCGAGATCAAGGGCAAGGAGGCCATCGTCGAGTCGATCCGGGCCTTTCTCGGCAAGGGTCGCTGACGCCGTGTCGCTGCCCAAGTACCTGCACGAGGTCCGCCAACAGATCGAAGCCTACGCGCGCGGCTTCGGCCTGGACTTCTTCGACACCCTCTTCGAGGTGCTCGACTACCAGAAGATGAACGAGGTCGCCGCCTACGGTGGCTTCCCGACGCGCTATCCGCACTGGCGCTTCGGCATGGAGTACGAAGGCCTCACCAAGGGGCACAGGTACGGGCTACAGAACATCTACGAGATGGTGATCAACAACAATCCGGCGTTCGCCTACCTGCTCGAGGGCAACAGCCTGGTCGAGCAGAAGTTGGTGATGGCACACGTCTTCGCCCACGTCGACTTCTTCAAGAACAACTACTACTTCTCCAAGACCAACCGGAAGATGATCGACTCGATGGCCAATCACGCCACCCGCGTGCGCCGCCACGTCGACCGTTACGGCCAGGAGCGGGTGGAGTCCTTCGTCGACGTGTGCCTGAGCCTGGACAACCTGATCGATCCCCACTCCCCCTTCATCCAGCGCCGATCCCAGCCCCGGCGCACGGAACCGGAGGTCGACACCGACGACTCCGGCGTCGTCAAGCTCCGCGCCAAACCTTACATGGATCGCTACATCAACCCGCCCGAGTTTCTCCAGGAGCAGCGCCGGCGGCGCGACAAGGGCGAAGAGCAGCGCGTCCGCAAGATCCCCGAGGAGCCGCAGCGCGACGTGCTGCTCTTCCTGCTGGAGCACGCGCCGCTGGAGGGCTGGGAGCGCGACGTGCTCGAGATCGTGCGCGACGAGGCCTACTACTTCGCGCCCCAGGCGCAAACCAAGATCCTCAACGAGGGCTGGGCCTCCTACTGGCACAGCCGCATCATGAACGAGAAGGCGATGGACACCTCCGAGTTCATCGACTACGCCAGCGCCGCGGCCGGCGTCCTGGAGACCAGGACCGGGAGGCTCAACCCCTACAAGCTCGGCGTCGAGCTGCTCCACTACATCCGGGATCGCTGGGACAGGGGCCGCTTCGGCAAGGACTGGGAGGACTGCGACGACTTCGAGACCAGGGGCCGCTGGGACAAGCGGCTGGGGCTGGGCATGCAGAAGATCTTCGAGGTGCGCAAGCTCTACAACGACGTGACCTTCATCGACGAGTTCTTCACCGAGGACTTCTGCCGCGAGCAGCGCTTCTTCTCCTTCGGCTGGAACGAGCGGGCGGGAAGCTGGGAGATCCAGAGCCGCGAGTTCCAGAAGGTCAAGCGCAAGCTGCTCTTTTCACTGACCAACTTCGGCCACCCGTTCATCTACGTCGAGGACGCCAACTTCGACAATCGCGGCGAGCTGCTGCTGCGGCACCAGCACGAGGGCATGGACCTGCGCATCGATCAGGCGCGCGACACGCTGTGCAACCTGGAGCGGGTATGGCGCCGTCCGGTGAACCTGCACAGCCGGGTCGACGGCAAGGGCAAGATGCTGCGTTTCGACGGCCGCGACCACTCCGAAAAGACCGCCGACTACCCCGCCAAGTAGCGGACCCCCGTTCCCAGCGCGACCGCGCGACGGGTTACCTTCCGCGACTGCTCACTCCTTCGGACAGCCCTTGTTGCTCTTCGGGCCCGGGATGTCCCGGCACTCAGGCTTCCCCTCGTCCGCATCCGGCGTGCCGTCGGCGTCGTTGTCCTTGTCCGGACAGCCGTCGTCGTCCTTGAACCCATCCGCGTCCTCGGCCTCGTCGGGGCAGTCGTCGAAGTTATCGGGCACGCCATCCTTGTCGTTGTCCGGATCGGGGCAGCCGTCCTCATCCTGGTAGCCGTCCGGATCTTCCGCGTCGTCCTTGCACTTGTCGCCGGCGTCCTTGATGCCGTCGCCATCGCTGTCGTAGGTGTCCGCGGTACAGCCTTTGTAATCGGCCGCGCCGGCCACGAACGGGCACTCGTCCTGGATGTCGGGGATCTTGTCGCCGTCGTTGTCCGGGTCGGGACAGCCGTCCTCGTCCTCGAAGCTGTCGCGATCCTCGGCCAGGTTGGGGCACTTGTCGGCCGTGTCCGGCGCCAGATCCTGATCGTTGTCGGGATCCGGACAGCCGTCCGCGTCGTCGAACGAATCGCGATCCTCGGGCTGGTCGGGGCAGCGGTCGAAGCGGTCCTTGAGCCCGTCGTGGTCGGTGTCGGTGAAGTCGGGCGCCCAGTTGACGCCGAGGAACGCCCGGATCACCGGACTGCCGATCCCCTTGTGGATGCCCGCGCCGCCGCCCCCGGTCACGAAGAACCCGGTCATCGCCCGCGGGGCCGGCTCGATGCGGACCGCGACGTCGATCTCGGCCGGCGCGGCGTCCAGGCTCTGGATGTCGGAAGCGCCCATGCGCCCGACCAGCTCGCCCATCAGCTCGACCTGGCTCGCCGCCCTGAACGAAGCGCCGCCCCCGTAGAGGAACTGGTCGCCGATGACGATGGCGTCGCCCTGGCTCTCGATGAACGTGGTGTTCTCGCGGATCAGGTAGCCCAGGTTCGCCATAGCCGCCGCGCGCTCGGTGCGGAATCCGGCCACGACGCGCGGGCGCAGGGTGGGGGCGCGCTCGCCCAGGTAGCTATGGTGGTTTCCGGTCGGCACGGTGACGACTGGCGCGAAGGCCAACCCGAGGCCGCGCCGCTGCCCCATCAGCCGGACCTTGGTGTGGAGTCGCAAGTCACCCAGGCCGGAAGTCGACGACTCGTCCGGCGGCGTTTCCCCCGCCGCCTCGTCGGCTTGAATCCGTGCCTTGCGCCGATCGAAGTGCTCGCCGGACTGCGAAGGCGTCACCGGCAACGCCAGGCCGAGCTCGGCGCGACCGAACAGACCCACCGCCGCCATCACGTCCATGCCGAGCTGCTTCTCGACGATCGCCACTTCCTCCGAAAGCCCTCCCGAGGCCGAGTCGAACAGGGCCAGCGGCTTGTGCCCGTAGTTCACCATCACGCCGGCATCGAACTGCAGATGCCGCAGCACGCCGGTGCCCGCCACCGCCACCAGGTGGTCTTCGCCCATCTCCGGCTCGAAGAGCTGGAGCTGGAACGAAGCCTGGCAGTGGATCGCCCCGCAGAGCCGATCCTGAGTCACGCCGGCGAAAGCGAGAGAGGGAAGGAGCAGAAAGGCTAAGGTCTTGCGCATTAGGCGCGTAGACTACTCAGCCGCCCCCCCGACCGCAAGAGTTGATTTTCGCGAGGGAACCGGTGTGCAGAACGTCCCCCTTGGGGGGAGCCCTACGGGGTGGGCGGGACATCGATGCGGAGCACCTCGTCGTAGCTCATGTCCACGAAGTAGAGCCTCTCGTCGGGCCCCATGACGATCCCGGCCAGCGCGTCCTTGCCGCGGCCGGTGTCCAGGTAGTTCACCCGCGTGCCCTCCAGATCGAAGGCGTGGATCACCCCCGTCGCGTGGTCGGAAACGTAGAGGTGGCCGTTCCAGAGCGCCAGACCCGACGGCTGGTCGAGCACGCCGCCGTCCGGCACGACGTCCGTGATCTCGGCATCGTCCATCACCCGGTAGTCGAACATCGGCTCGTGGGGCACCAGCTGCACGTCGGCGTCCCCGCTGTCCGTGTCCAGCGCGGCGATGCGGCTGTTGCCGGTGTCGGCGATGTAGAGCAGCTCGGTCTTCTCGTCGTACACCAGATGGCTGGGCACACCGGACACGTAGTCCACCTCGCCGGTCACGTACTGGTACGCCTCGCCGTCCGAGTGGTTGTCGTTGCCGATGCCGTCGTCCTCGTTGAAGTTGTAATGGACGATGGCCGCCTCCTGGAGGAACGCGTTCTGATTGAAGGGAGACTCCGGGTCGCGGGCGCGCCCGGTGAACGCCCAGTACTCGTTGTCCTCCTGGTGCGAGAGGCCCATGCACAGCGGCCCGCAGTGGAGCATGTCCAGATGCGAGCCCAGCACGAGATTGGGACGGTTGGCGAAGACGTCGAGGTCGCTCGACCAGAGCGCGGCGCCCATGAAGTCGTTGGGCGGAGCAAAGTCGTCGTAGGTGTTGCGCGATTCGCCGCAAGTCGCGAACGTGCCCGGGGTGCCGAAGGTGGTCTCGTCGGCGCCGAAGGCGATGGCCGTGGGCTCGGCCATGAAATGGCTGGCGGGCTCGCCGGTAAAGTAGCCGTACCAGTCCTTCTTGTACTCCGGCTCCGGGTCGTCACCGGTCGCGTCGTGGATGATGACCACGCTGTCGTCCTCGAAGTTGACCACCCACAGCTCGCCTTCGACGCGCGGGTTGAAGTCCAGGTCGCGCGGCTCTTGCACGTCGTCGTCGTCGTCGGCCAGCTTGGTGAACGTGACCGACGCCGGCGAGTGGTCGCCGGTGCCGATCGCGGGCGCGAGCCGGGCATCCACCCCCGCGTCGGCTGGGCCGGCCTCGGGCGGCGTGTCCGAGCATCCGCAAAAACCGGCCGCCACCGCGGCCCATACGAAACGACGACAGCTCATCCGTAATCTCCTTGGTCCAGGGCGGCCCCGCATGGGCCGTTGTGTCGATAAGGTGCACCAGCGCGCCCTACTTGTCCACCCCGCGCTGGGTCGCGCTAGGGTTTTTCGGGGAAGAACTCGCGCTCGAGCCGGTCCAACTCGTCCCATAGTGAACCCGTCGCTTCCGGCTTCGCCGTCGCTTCCGGCTTCGCCACCGCCGCTTGCTGGACGGGCTGGGGCGTGCGCGACTCCACCGGGACGAACGGTTGCGTCTGCGCGCGGCGTCGCCCGGGGGAGGCCGCGGGGGCAGGCGTCGGAGTCGGTGCCGGCGCCGGCGTACGAGCGGGCGGCGCAGCCGGCGCCGGCGTCGGGGCCCGGCGCTCGCGCGCCGGCGCCTCGGGCCGCGGCGCCGCGGTCGGCGCCGGCGTCGGTGAAAGCGCAGGCTCCGTGGACGACTTCACCAGGCCGACGACGTGCTTCAGGTCCGCGGCCGAAGCCCGGGACAGGGAGCCCAGACATGCCTCGATGCCCTCGCGCACTTCCGCCGCGCCCGCCGGCCGATCCTCGGGACGTCGCGCCAGCGCGCCCATGATCAGCCGGTCGAGGTCGGCGGGGAACTTCGCATCGAGCTTCGCCGGGGACATGGGGTTTCCCCGCAGCACCGAGCCCAGCAGCGCGGCATCGGTCTCGCCGGAAAACGGCGCGCGGCCCAGCGCGGCGCGGTAGAGGATCACGCCCAGCGCGTAGATGTCGGAGCGCGCATCGGCCGCCGCGCCCTCGAAGCACTCCGGCGCCAATTGCCCCATCCGCCCCTCCGGCGTGCCGGCCCGCGGCGCCAGCGGCCGCAGCACCGCGCCCCCGAAGCCCATCAGCTTGACCTGACCCGATGCGGACGAGATCAGCACGCGGTCGGCCTGCAGATCCCCGTGCACTAGACCGGCCGGCCGCCCTTCTTCGGTGCGCTCGTGCGCCGCCTGCAGCGCAGCCGCCAGATCCGCCCCCACCCTGGCCGCCAGCCCCATGGGCAGGCGCTTCTTCGACTCGTGCAGTTTCCGGAGCAGGCGCTCCAGCGACGGCCCCTCGACGTATTCCTGCACGACGAACGTCCGCCCGTCCTGCTCGCCCACCTCCAGGATCTGCACCACGTTGGGATGATCGATCTGCGCCGCACGCCCCAGATCCGCGACGTACCGCCCGAGCAGCTCGCGGTCGGCCGTCATCGCCTCGGAGAGCAGCTTGAGCGCGACGCGCTTCTTGAAACCGGCGGGCCCGGAGCGTTGCGCCACGTAGACCGCGCCCGCGCCGCCCCGGTCCAGCTCCTCGATCAGCTCGTAGTCTCCGATACGACCTGTCGTGGTCGAGGCGGTCACGGGGCCTCCAGGTCCACGCCGAGCAGGTAGTCGGCGAAGGCGTCGGACCGTACCTCGATCAGGTGCTCGCCGAACTCGGTCACGCTCCCAGTCCGGGCGATGATTCGATCATCGCCCGCCTCGCGGAAGAGATCCACGCCGTCGGAGGCCCACTCCCGGCGGTCCACGCAGTTGGGCTCGTACCAGAAGATGCGGGTATCGACACCGGAGGACCCGCGCGAGGTCAAGAGCAGCTCCACGGTGATGCCCGCGGGGCCCTCGGTCTCCACCAGGAAGCGGCGGGTCGATGGGAAGCTCCCTTCCAGGTACTGGTCGTCGGCGAGCACGCAGCCGGCCGACCCGCCGCACGCGGGAAACACCTCCACGCAGCGGTTTTGCGATCGCCCCTCGGTGAACGCCTCCCTCGCGCTCTGCGAGCAACCCAGCGAGGCGAGCGCCAACAGCACGCCCCTCACGGCACCAGCACCTCCACGCTGGAGAGCGCCCCGCCCTCCGCGCCGATCCCCCCGGCGACGTAGACGAAGCCGGTGCCCAGAAGCGTCGTGGTGTGGAAGGCGCGCGGCTCGGTCAGCGTGTACTGCAGATGCGCCGTGCCGGTCGAAGGATCGATGCGCTCGACCTGCGGCACCGGCCCGCCGAACTCGTTGCCCCCAAGCCCTCCCACCACGAGCACCGTCCCGTCGGGAAGCGTCGTGGCCGTGTGCCCCCAGCGCGGAACGGCGAGCGTGCCTATCTCGCGGAACTCGTGGGCCTGTGGGTCGAACGCCTCGATGCTGGCGGTGGCCGGAAGCGCGCAGCCCATCGGGCAGGCCGGCGTGGTGAGCCCGCCGGCGATCAGCACGCGGCCGTCGCCCAGCACGGAGGCGGAGGCGAATGCGCGCGGTCGGGCCGGCCGTGCTTCGGCCAGGAACCGGCCCGCCCCGGCGTCGAACCGCTCGGCCGCGGCATCGACCGGAAGGCCGGCCGCGTCCAGGCCGCCCAGCACCAGCCCGCCGTCGTCGAGCAGGACGGCCGTCGCCGCCCGGCGCGGCTGAGCCAGCGGATCGAGCCGCAAGAACGTGCCGTCGGACAGCAGCTCGACCTCGTCCATGGCGCCGGCCACGGAAGAGCGGCCCCCCACCACCAACACGCCCGAGGGCAAGGTCAGCGTCACGTGCTGGGCGCGGGCGATCCCCAGCGCGGGGCCGGCGAAGAAGCGCCGGCCGTCCGGATCCAGAAGCTCGCCGGACGAGAGCACCTCCTCGGAGACGCGGTCCTCGCCGCCCGACATCAGCACCCGCCCGTCGGCGAGCAACGACGTCCCGTGGAAAGCACGCGCCGATCCCAGGCACAGCTCGTCGGATCCCGGCGTGCAGTCTTCCTCGGCCTCGGCCGCGGGACTGGCCGACCCGGGGTCGAAGAGCAGCGCCGAACGCAGCGCGTCGATCGGCTCGCCCGGACCCACAAGGGCGTCGAGCGCGGACGTGCCGCCCGCGAGCAGCATGCGCCCGTCGGAGAGCTCGACGGCTCCGTGCCCCGCACGCGCGGTTCGTGGCGACGCATGCGAGAGCGAGAACTGACCCACGCGCCCCAGGTAGAGCGTGAGCTGGCGGGCGCCGGCGGACACCTGAAACGGCAGGCTCCGCCCCCGGCTGCGCACCCCGCCGCTGGCGTCCAGCCCCTCCACGGTCAACACCCAGCCCGCTCCGACGGGCACGTCGTGCAGCGCGCCGCCGCCCGCCGGCTGGTAGTCGAACTCGGCGGTGCGCACCTCCTCGCCGGGCGCCACCAGCCGCAGCCGCACGCGAGCCACCAGGAACGGATCGAGCGGATCCTGATCGGCCCGCGGCGATTTGACCAGGAACACCTCGACGGTGCCCACCTCGCGCTGGCACGCGGCCAAAAGCAGCACGGTGCAGAGGCTGGATCGCCGCACGGCGCGCTCACCAGTGCACGCGGACGTCTCCGGTCTCGTCCGCCGTCGCCAACGGCACGGCAACCGCGGTCGCCACCACGGCGCCCGCGACCACCCATACCCAGCGGCTCCGGTACCACGGGCGGGCCTCCCTGGGCTCGGGCGCGCCGAGCAGGCGCCGCGCCTGCGCCGGCCGCAACTCGCCGCCCAGGGGCACGAACTCGTCACGCTCCGCGCGCGGGCCGCCCGGATCGAGCCCGACGTCGATCGCGCGCAGGCGCACCCGGCCACCGTCCTGGCAGGTGGATAGCAGCACCAGGCGCGTGGCGCCGAGCGCCTCGGCGGCGCGCCGGGCGCGCGCAGGGTCGGCCCGCCCGCAGACCGGCGGGACAACGTCCGCGAACGCCTGGCGCGCGGCCGGGCTGATGCGCGCCGGATCCGGCCGGTAGGCCGGGTCGACAGCGAGCGCCGCCGCGAAGACCCGTCGGGCCTCGTCCGGACGCCCGGCCTCCATCTCCAACTGGCCCAGCTCCACGCGCGTTTCGGTCATCATTCCGGGGTCGGTGAGATCGAGGAAACCCTCGTCGGCGGCCTGAAGCGCCGTGCGCATCGCCACGACGGCGTCCTCGGGATACTCGGCACGCAGCCGGCGCGCCCTCTGCCGCTCCGTTTCGAAGCGTACTCGCGTCCCGGTGCGCTGGTCCAGTCGTCTGAGCGCGCCGGCCGCGTCGGGCATCGCGCTTGGGCCCAACTCGCGCACGAGCCGCGCACCCGCATCCGCGGCCAGGTCCGGCGGTACGCCCCGGCCGGGCGCCAAGATGATCACCACGACAACCGCGGCCGTCACGGCGTGAGGCTCTCCAGGCGAGCCCGCCATCCTCCCCGCAGCGTCGATCCGTTGAGGAACTCGACGCCGAACGTCCCCCGCAGGACCTCGCCCACCGCGCCGCCCTCTTCGATGCGCAGCGTCCCTCCCACCACGTCGGGAAAGGTCGATCCGTCGGTGACGCTGCGACCCACCACGGCGTTTTCCTGTCCGAGCGCCGCTTCGAAACCCGAGCCGAGGCTCGGCCCCACGTCCTCCACCACCAGCTCGGCGGTCTTCTCGACGCCTCCGGACGCGTCGCGCAGGTAGCTCACCGAAAGGTCGTCCTCGATGAGCCGCGCCGTCACGCGCTCGAAGCCCAGGCTGAGCTGGACGGAGCCGTCGAGATAGTTGTCCTCTTCGCCGCACGAAACCAAACCCAGCAGCAACGCGAGCGCGCTCTTCACGGCAGCTCCTCGGCCAGCATCAGCCGGCCGGTCGCGGCGCCCTGCTGCTGGCACGCGTAGGCGATGACGACACGCCCGTCGGCCCGCGTCCCGATCGAGGTGTGCAGGCCGCAGCGCTCGCCGTCCCCCCCACGATCCACGTCCTCGACGCGCCACCCGCCGGGATCGCGCACCGCCCAGCGCAGGGAATCCTCGTCGGGATCGCAGTCGGTGCGAGGTCCGCGGCCGCAGTAGTAGTAGCTCACCGCCAGCCGCCCTCCCGAGGCCACGAGGTCCGCGTACTGCCCGGTGACGTGGCGGCGATCGACACGCTCGACGAGAAAGCCGGTTTCCGAGGGCGTGGCCGCCACCAGATCTTCCTCCTCCCCCTCGAAAAAGGCGATCCATGGCTCGTCGCCGTCCGCCGCCACGCCGATCGCCGTGTCCTCGGCCGTTTCCAGCACCCGCGCCGACGCCCAGAGCGAGCCGTCGAACGCCGCCAGCCAGACGCCGGCGCGGCTCTGCATGCCGCTCTGGCTGGCGAAGCCGACCCAGATCGCGCCGCCCGTGCCCGAGGCGATGGCGTTGTGCGTACCCGCCCCGTTGGCGGTCTCGACGACCTCAGGTGCGCCGCCGCGGTAGACCTCCAGGTCGGAGCGCTCGAAGTCGTCACGTGTGTACCCAAAATGGGTGTCGCCGTACGCCACCACCAGGTCGGAGCCGACCAGCGCCGCCGCCGGAAAGCCGCCCACGACGTCGCCGCTGACCGAATACGGGTCCGCGGAGGCCGCTTCGCCGCTCGTGGCCACCAGCGTCTGGGGAGCGAACGAAGCGCTCCGCCGGGCGACGACGAGGTCCGAGGGCGCGCAGACGCGCTGCCCCGATGCCCCACCTTGAAAGACGACCAGCACGTCGGCATCGTCCCACAGCACGTCCAGGCCATCGCCGGGGCCCGTCGTCCCGACGTCCGAGACCTCCCAGGCGGCGCCTGCCTCGACGGCGAGGCGAATCGCCTGCGCGGGCGAATCGCCGGGCGGCATGGTCTCGGCGCAGGGCACGGTGCCGCCGGCGGGCGTACGGAACGCGATGGCCACCGAGTCGGAGCCGCCGGCGGCGAGGCGGAGATCGCTCACCCAGACCTCGTCCAGCACCATCTCGGTCTGGAAGGCCGCCTGGGGCGGCGCGTCCGACGGCGCCCCGTCCGACGGTCCGTCCGGCGGCGTGGGATCGGTGTTCCCGCCGCAACCGGCGTTGACCGCGAGGAGCAACATTATTCGATCCATGGCGTCCCCGCCTTTCCGGCCGTCTGCGAGAGGTGGCGGTCAAGCAGGACGTCCCGCTTGCGCGCGAGGCGGTCCAGCTCGTCGCGCAGCTTGCGCCCCTGGGCGATGCTCTCGTCGATGCCGGCGCCGATGGCCGCAAGCCGCGCGCGCCTCTCGGCAAGCTGGGCCGCGCTCGCCGAGATCAGCTCGTGGCGCAAGAGCACCTCGGCGTGGGTCTGGTCGCGGCGCAGCCGCGCCAGATCCAGCCTCAGCGCCGCGAGCTCCACCTCCCCTTCCGCGACGCTCAGGCGCGCGCGGGCCAGGGCGATCTCCGCCTCGCGCAGCTCGCGGGCGGCGTCCCCTCCCGTCTTGGCCTCGGCACGGGCGAGATCGGCCCGGCGGCGCCGGACCTCTTGCGCGGCGTCCTCGTCGTCCGCCTGCACGATGACCACCTCCTGCTCGGCGTCGCGCAGGAGCAACCGGCTCTGCCGGGGCAGCGACTCGGCCACCCGGTCGGGCACGCGGACCGACGGGAGGTCGCCCGCGCACGACACCAGTACCAGGACGCAGGGAACGCTAGGGAGCCGCATCGGCGCCTCCCTTGAGCAAGGCCACGCCGTCGTGCCAGATTTCCGGCCCGTCGCCGACGCCTTGCAGCCCGCCGATGCGGCGTACGATCGCGTCGGCCTCCGTGCGCCGGCCGAAGCCGGTGAGCAGCCCGGCCAGGTTCACGTTGGCGGCCACCTGCTTGGGCGCGGCGGAGAGCGCCCTGCGCAGCTCGCGGTGGGCCGGGGCGAGCTCGCCCATGCGCAACAGCGTCACCGCGTACAGGTTCCGCAGGTCGGCCTCGGAGGGCGCGGCCTCCAACGCGCGTTCGATCGCCAGCCGGGCCAGCCCCAGGTCCCCGGCGCGCAGGGCCAGCGCCGCCAGGCGCTTGAGCGTGGCGGCATCGTTGGGCTTGCGCAAGAGCGCCTCGCGCATCTGCTCGACCTCCTGCGAGCCGGACATCCGCGTGCCCGCCTCGCCGCGCGCCTCCGCCTCGACGGGGCGCCCGGTCAGGCAGGCGCGCGCGTAGGGCGTGAACAGGTTCAGGTCGCGCGCCCTGCGCGAGCAGGTCGTCTCCGCCTCCTTGGCGCGCGCCGCCAGCGACTGGCGGCGGTCCTCGCGCAGCCGCTGGAACTCGCGCCGCTGGGCCACCGACATGCCCGGGGGCTCGGGAACCTCATCCAGGAAACGCACCGCCGCGCCGTAGAGCTCCGCCAGGCGGGCCAGCGAGGCGATGCCCCACTCCGCCGACTTCAGGTTCAGCGCCTCGACGTAGAAGCCCTCGGCCTGGGCGACGGCGTTGAGCTTGGCGGCCACGGCCTCCACGGCGTCCCCCTCCAGCCCGATGCCGGAAAAACCCTGGAAGGTCAGCTCGCCCAGATGGAAGAACGCCGCCGCCCGCGCACCCGGCTCTCCCTCGGCGGCCAGCGCGCGCAACCCGCCTACATCGCCCAGGCGGAAGGCCGCGCGCGCCTGCGCGACGCGCGCGTCGGCGGAGTTGTCGCCCGCGGCGCGCAGCGCCTCGAGCGCCGCCAGGTCGTCGCCCAGCCGCGCGAGCAGCTCGGCGCGCTTGAGCGTCGCCTGCCGTTTCTCATCGGCCGAGCCGTTGGCGGCCACCGGCGCGAGCAGCTCCGCCGCCCGGCCGATCTCTCCGCGCAGCTCATAGAGGCGCGCCGCCAGGAGCAGCGCCGCGGCACCGGCGCGCGCGGCGTCGGCGCGGTACGCCGCTTCGAGCGTCTCGGCCGCGCGGTCGGGGTCGGCGCGGTCCAAGTGCAGCTTACCCAACGCGCGGAGCACCGCGCCTGATTCCTTGGATCCCGCGTACTCGTGGCGCAGGCGCTCGCCCAGCGCCAGCATGCGCGTGCTGTCTCCCTGCGCCAGCGCCTGCGAGAACGCGACCAGCAACGCGCGCTCGCCGACCTCGGTGCCCCGGTTGCGCTCGGCGAGGGCCACCAGCGCCGCCTCACCGCCGCGCTCCAGCGCCAGCACCTCCACCTCACGCGCGCCGGCGCGCTCGACGATCTTGGCGACGTCGCGCCGGAAGTCCTCGCCCCCGAGCGACGTCGCAAGCAGGCGCTTGCCGGTGCGGCGGATGCCCGGGTAATCCTCGATGGCCGCCAGCGCGTCGAGCGACAGGTGCGCGGCGGTGACCGCGTCGCGGTGGTCGGGGTGCTGCCGGGCGAAGGCCGCGAACAGATCCGAGGCGCGCTCGAACTCGCCCTCGCGGAAGTAGGTGAGCGCGATCAGGAACTTGACCTGCGGCGCCTCGGCGTCGGCCGGATGGCGGCGCAGCATCGTCTGTCCCGCGTCGCGCAGGATGGCCCGGGCGCGGGTGGCCTGGTAGCGCGTGGTCTTGTGCCCGAACAGGGCCCGGTGCGCCCCCGAGACGGCCCCGAACAGCACGTCGCGCTGAGGCGGCTTCTGCGCGCGCGCCACCGCGTCGAACGCTTCGGCGGCTTCGGCGAAACGCTCGGCGGAAAAGAGCGCCTCGGCACGGTTGGCGGCCATGGTCGGCGCCTCCTTCGCGCGCGGGAACGTCGCCAGGTAGATGCCATAGGCGTCGGCCGCGTCCGAGGCCGCCGCCGCGTCCTGCTGGCCCGCCTGGTGGCGTCGCGTCGCCAGATCGCGCGCGTAGATCTCGAGATCGGCCTCCACCTTGGCCAGCGCCGGACCGCGCCTGCGACGCAGGTGCGCGAGCACGCCGGCGATGCGCGACAGCTCCTGCGCCGCGCGGTCGTTCTGCTCGCCACGCACGACGGCATCGTAGAGCCGATGCGTCCAGTCCACCGCCTCGTCGGATCCGGGCTGAAGGTCGAGCAGCTCGCGGTGGCTGCGCGCGGCCTCGGCCAGATCGCCGCCCAGGTAGAGGCGGTTGCCGAGCTTGCGCAACACCGCCACGGTCTCGGCACGGGTGGCGCACAACCCCACGAAATATGCCGTGGCTCCCTCGGCCGGGCGCACCTTGGTGTAAGCGAACGCCAGGTCGAGCAGCGCCTCGCGCCGGACGTCGATGCGCTTCTGCGCGTCCAGCGCCGCGGAGCGGACGCGCGGGTCGGTGGTCTTGACCACCTGCTCGAACGCCACGAACGCGCCCTTCCAGTCGTTCTGGTTCACCCGCACCCAGCCCAGCTTGTAGCGGGCCATCGGGTGCACGGCGCTCTCCTTGGCCGCGAGGATGGCGCGGTAGCGACTCTCGGCGCTCTTCAGGTCGTCCGCGCTGAAGTAGTGGTCGCCCAGGAGCAGCAGCGCCTCGAGGCGGAACGGGCTGCCGGGATGGTCGCCGACCAGCTTCTCGTAGGTCTGGACCATCTCCGGGAAGCGGCCCAGCTCGCGCAGCTCGTGCGCCGTGAAGAACAGCGCATCGTCGGCCGCAGCGTGCTGCGGCCACTCGTCCAGGATGCGCTGGTAGCTGGCGATCGCCGACTCCTTCAGGAACACGACGTCGGGCGACTGGATGACGCGCTGCTCCTTGCGCTGGCTGCGCTCGATGGCGAGCAGGTAGCGCAACCGCGACATCTCGGCGTAAAGCTCGGCCAGGCGCAGGTGAAGCTCCGGCGCGTAGGCCTCCTCGCGCGCGGTGCGCAGCAGGCGCTTGGTCTCCCGCACCGAGTGCTCGAGCTTGCCCAGGCTGCGCTCGAGCAGCGCGGCGGCGTCGGGAGGTTTGGGCGGCGGCGACCGGTGCGCGGCGCAGCCGTAAAGCGTGGCGGCGAGCAGGATGGCCCGCCTACTCGACACAGCGGTCCTCCAGGTAGACGACCAGGTCGGAGAGCTCGTCGGCCCAGAACTCGTAGTCGGCGGCGGACTCGCCCTCGAACGGGAAGAACACCTTGTCGCCGCCCCAGGGGATGGGCGGCGCCGCGCCCAGGCGTTCGGAGCGCGCCACGGTCTCGCCGCGCACCCGGCGGTGGAGCTTGAGCGCCAGCTCGAAGTTGACCACGCGAAGATCCGCCACCGCATCGATGAGCGCGCGGCCGATGTCGGGAAGGGCCTCGGCCTGCGCCGCGCCAAGGCGACGATCCACGTCGTCCAGCAGACGCGCGTAGACGCCCTCCAGCCACCGGGTGAGCTTGGGGTGGTCCTCCACATCGCCGAACGCGGCGCGCTGCGCGACGATGCGGCCGCGCAGATCCTCCAGCGGCGCCACCGCCGGCTCCTTGGCGAGCACGCGACGCAGCGCGGCGCTCTGCCGTGCGTCCTGGCGCCGCTGCACCGCGTCGGCCACCGCCGCGAAATCGCGCGGCAGCTGCAGCGCCGCCTGGCGCGCCGCGCGGTAATGACAGGCATGGCTGTAGATGAGCGCGCGCAGCACGTACTTGTCGGGCAGGAGCCGGTCGCGGTAGTCGGGTGCGTCCAGCGCGAGCAGGAACCCCAGGGCCCGCCGCGGATCGCCCAGCTGGAAGTCGAGCCACGCGCGCTCGAGCAGCACGTCGGCGGAGACCGCATACGGGCGCCCCACCTTGGCGTACAGATCCCGCGCTTCCTCGAGGGTGGCGCGCTCGCCCTTCGCGAGCCCGCCGTCGGCGGCCAGACGCGCCAGCGAAAGCACCGCCAGGCTGCGCACCTCGGCGGGGGCCTCCTTGGCGTCGGCCACGCGGCGGAACGACCGGCGCGCGGTCTCGACATCGCCGCGCGTCAGGTGGAAAGCGCCCAGGGCCAGGGCGGTGCGGTGCACGTAGCGGGCGCCGCTGACGGCCCGGAAGCCGGTCTCGCCCCAACGCAACTGCCCCTGACGTAGATCCTGGAGCCCCTGGTGATAGGCGACCGCGTCGGCGTGCTCGCCCGCCAATGTGCCCACGTCCATGTCCAGCAGCACGGACTGGACGAACCACTCGTCGGCGCGCCCGCGTTCCAGGTCCTCGAGCAGCAGCCCGAGCGCCGAAGGCACCAGCTCGGGCACCGTGCGGTTGCCGATCACGGCGGCGAGGAGCTCGTCGGCGGCCAGGTGAAGCCCCAGCTCGCGCAGCGCGCGCGCGAGGTGGAACTGGACGCGCTCGTGGCGCCCGTCGCCCAACCGCGAGGCGGAGAGCGCGCCGTACAGCGCCGCCGCCGCCTCGGTGTGTTCGCCCTCCTGAAGCAGTTCCAGGCCGCGGTCGAGGCCGGCGGCGGCCCGCGCGGCGGGAGCGGGCGGCCGCGACTCGGCCCCGGCCGCGCCCGAGACCGTCAGGGCCGTGAGCATCGCCCACGACACGCGCGCGCGCGGAACCGAGATCACGGCCGCGCGCCTCCGTTCCCTCCCGCGTTGATCGACAGACCCAGCGACAGCCACACGTCGTTGCGCAGGTCTCCCTCGCCGACGTGACCCAGGTAGCGCACGTCGAAGCGTACCGACAGCAGCCGCCAAGGGAAGAAGCGCAGGCCCACGCCGGCGCTCCCGCCCGGCGCGAAGCCGGTGGGCAGGTGCGCCGCCGACGGGCCGATCACCAAGTAGCTCTCGTGGTGTACCACGCGGCGGTTGCCGGCGGCGATCTTGCCGTAGAAGGGCTTGAACACCAGGTGGCTGCCCAGCGCGTAGTCCCAGCCCTCGTGCTCGGTCGGGCGCACGCCGAAGTTGGTCTCCAGCTCCTCCTCCAGATCGGTGGCTATTTGTTTCGAGTAGATGCCGTGTATCGCCTCCCAGGCGTAGAGATCCGAGAAATGGTAGGTGTAGGCGCCGGAAAACGTCACGCCCTTGAAGAAGGCGTCGATGGGCAGCACGCCCACCCCGGCGGAGAACTCGTGGGAAAGCAGGTGGCGCCGGTTCTGGATGGCGAACACGCGCTCGCCCTCGGAGGACTGGGCCGCCGCCGGACCGCCGGCGGCGATGAGCGCGAGCGCGGTGATGAGCTTGTTGGCTGGCACGCTTTTCCTCCTGATCGTCAGTAGCCAGAAGCGTTGAAGATGAAGGGGAACACCACGGTCACGGCCCGGCCGCCGATCGGCTTGGGGAACATCCAGCGCCGGATGTCGCCCATGATGCAGTTGGCCACGGTCTGGTCGCGCATCGTCGAAGAAGCCAGCCGGACCGAGATCACCGCGCCACCGCCACCGACCGTCCATTCCAGCGTGAGCTTGCCTTCCAGATCGGGCCGCGCCAGCAGCGCCCTTTCGTAACAATTGCGCACCGCCGACATGTGCTGGTTGACGACCTTGAGCACCTCGGCGCGATCCAGCCCGCCTCCCACGCGGACCTGCCGCGGCGGCACCTTGCCGACGGTACCGCCCACGGCGCGGGCGCGGCGCTGGCCCAGCGATGGGCCGCCCGAGCCCTTGAGCAGGGCCGCCCCGACGGTGCCCATTCCCGCGCCGCCGGTCGACCCACCTTCGCCCACGCCCGGCCCCACGCCGTCGCCCAGCGCGGAGGCCAGCGAGCCCAGCGAAGGCACCGCGTCGACCGCCGCGGCAACGTCGTTTTGCGGGCTGAACAGCGCCCCCAGGCCTCCCGACGGAGCTCTCCGATCGAGCTGCTTGAGCGCCGCGAGCACGCCCTGGGCGCGCGCCCGGCGCACCGCGCCGCCACGCGCCGCCCTGGCATCCGCGCGCCGATCGGCCTCGTCGCTCTCGGGATCGGGAGGACGCTCCTTCTCCTTCTTCTTCTCTTCGGGCTCGCGCAATTCGGAGACCGCCTGCATGAGGCGGCGCGCCTTTTGCGCCTTGACGGGCGCCGGACCGACCGCAAGCACCAGGCCGAGAGCGGCCGCGTGCAGACCCGCGGCGACGGCCAGACCGCCCGCCATGGCCACGTCGGCCCGGAAGCGGCGCGCAAAACGCTCCTCTTGCCGTTCCGCGCACACGAACTCCACCATCGCGCCGTTCCAGGCGGGATCGCGGACGATGCCGCAGTCTCCCGGACGCAGCAGGATCTTGCGCGGCGCTTGCCCTTCTCCGGCCTCGGCGCCGAGATCGCGCCGCTGGCCGCCGATGCGCGCCACGCCCTCCAGCCCGGCGGCGAGCCGCAGTTCCGCGCCGCCGCGCCGCATCCACAGCAAGGCGAACCCCTCGTTCAGCGAACCCGGGGGCAGCGTGAACCCGCCGCGGCCGCCCAGGCGGACCTTGCCGCGTCGCAGGGCGCGCATCTCGCGGCGCTCGCCCTCCCAGCGGACGAAGGCCAGGACCCCGACCGATGAGCTCACCGCCGTGCCCCCGCCCCCCCGGGGTCCGCGCCCAGGATCGAGCGCACCACCGCGCTTTTCAGGTCGCGCCGGGTGCGCACCATGCTCTGCAACTCGCTGTCGCGACGCTCGAACAGCCGCACCGTGCCCGGCTTGGCGGTCTGCCCGCCCACCAGGCGCTCGTCGAACTCGATGCGCCCCGACACCTCGAGCTCGGGAGGCTGCGGCGCGGCTGGCGCCGGCTCGGCGCCCGGCTTGGCAACCGGCTTGGTTTCGCTGGGTGCTGGACGCTTCTGCGCCGGATCATCCTTGGACTTGGGCGCCGATTTGGGTTCCGCGCGCCGCTTCCTCTTGGCCTCGGCATCGCCGGCGGACAAGAGCCAGGCCGCCGCGACGGCCAGCAGC
>Ga0247727_10007787_pt1 | contig 20215 bp, 22 predicted proteins | sample WisWelCaveWW1625_FD_202498 | JGI IMG/M metagenome (GOLD analysis project Ga0247727, IMG submission 202498) | Biofilm microbial communities from Wishing Well Cave, Virginia, United States - WW16-25 | ecosystem: Environmental > Aquatic > Deep subsurface > Groundwater > Cave microbial mat | place... | reverse complement strand
CGACCGCTAATGTATTACACGGCGCGGAGTTGGATTGCACAAATCTCATTGACGAGCCGACCGCCGCGAACAATGTGTTGAAAATCCGCGACGGCGCGATTGTGGATGTCGGCGGAGGCACAACGGGCATTGCCATCTTCAAAAAAGGCAAGGTCGTGTACACCGCCGATGAAGCGACAGGCGGAACACACTTCTCGCTAGTCATCGCGGGTTCGACGGGATTGACTTTCGAGGAGGCGGAGGCGTTGAAGAAGAATCCGAAAGAGCAGACGCGTTTATTCCCCGTAATCCGCCCTGTAATGGAAAAGGTCGCGACAATTATCAATCGGCATGTTGAAGGTCATCAAGTGGATAAGTTGTATTTAGTCGGCGGAACGTGTTCGTATCCAGAAATGGATAAAGTGATTCAAGAAATAACAGGAATTGAAACAATCCTGCCTGGCAATCCGCTGTTTGTGACGCCGCTTGGGATTGCGATGAATAATTAAACTTTGATATGTCATTCTGAGCCGCGTAGCGGCGAAGAATCTCCTCGCCGTGAGGAGACCCTCCGCTCAGGGTGACATGATGGAGAACTATGGCATCAGAAAAATTTTCATTACGCGTTTATTCATACCTCGACCGAATGCAGCCGCAATACGCGGCGTTCGTCGGCACGATTACACAAGGCGATTTGCCGACGGAGGGCATGGCTTCACTTTACGTGGAGGTCGCGCCTGGGAATGAAGTCTTCCGCCTAGTGGACATCGCGGTGAAGTCAACAGAAGCCAAACCAGGCGCGCAATTGGTCGAGCGCGAGTTTGGCATGTTCGAGGTACATTCCCATTCGCAAGCCGAAGTACTGGAAGCGGGACGCATTGTGTTGGACAGACTCGGCTTGAAGCCCGAAGAACGCATCAAACCGTTCATCGCGTCGGTGCAAATCATCACCAACGTGGACCCGTACCAGGCGCAGTTGTTGAATCGTTTTCGACGCGGCTCGATGTTGGTCCCTGGCGAGACGATGCTCGTGTTGGAATGTGCGCCCGCCGCGTACATCAACTACGCGTGCAATGAGGCTGAGAAGGGCTCGACCATCAAGATATTACACGTCTCGTCGGTTGGAAGATTTGGGCGCATGTGGCTTTCAGGTTCGGAAGCGGAGATTGTCACGGCGCGTAATGCGGCGGTGAAGGCGTTGGAGGGGTTGGATGGGAGACCGGAGAAATAAGGGATTAGAGAATTGGAGAATTGGGCGTTGAGTAATTGGTAAGTGGTTATTGGTAATTAGAGATTAGAGACTGGAGATTGCTGTATGGCAAAGACCATCTATACTGAACGTGATGTGGACGAGATGAACGCGCGCAAGGTCAAGGCTATTGACTTAACTGACAACGTCGTGATGACTGACCTTGCCCTGGAACGCGCCATGAAGTACGACATGAAAATCAACCGCGCGGAGAATCTCTCCGCGCCGCGGGCGTCATTGAGCGCGTCGGTTAATTTGGTCGCGGCGTATCCGCGCGAAGCGTCCGCGCGGGATGTGGAGTTGAAGGGGAAGATTAAGTCGCTTGTGCTGGCGAAGTTGAACGGTCAGGTTGATGCGGCGTTGTTGGACGCGGTCATCACGCGCGTGTTGGCGGGGATGAAGTAATTACTCACACGTATTCGGCATCACCGTTGGAGAATCTTTCAACTGCCTGAATTGATAAGCGTAATAACTTATATCCTCGAGCGGGGGATAATCGCCGCCGAAATATTCATCGAGGATAATACGAAAAGAATTGACCGGGGTAATCGAATCGTATAACTTCGGCTTCGCATTTGAATTTACAAAATAAGCGTTCAGAATCTTCATCCGCGCTTCGGGGGTTGTGAACTTGGTGGCAGGCGGACCGTGATCGCCCATCAGGATGATGACCGGCGGTTTTTCCGATCCTGCGATGATCTCGTGCAAGGCGGGCAATATTGCCTGGTCAATAAATTCGGCGTTGTCGCGGTATCCGTTTTTGGACGCGTCCTCCGGGTAACGGAAGTCGCCATCGGGCGTGAAGACGTGCGGGATGTGCGGCGTAAGGATATGGACAAAAACAAACTTCGGGCTTTTGAGTTTGGGAACGTTCGGCAATTCGGCGAGGATATATTTTGTTTGCAGGTAATGTTCGTAAGCCTCCAGCCTCACCAGTTCATTATCATTGAAACCGGGGATAATCTCCGTATCGAGAAACAGCCTCGCAATGGACGTATCCAGGATGATCTTCTCGAACTCATTCAGCCCGCCGGATAAATTCATTTTACCGAATTCCAGTTGATGACGCGACAGGCGCAGGTCTTCGGCGAGATCGAAATGTCCGCTGGCGTAATTTTCAAAAGCGATCACGGTATATCCGTTGGCGCGCAGGGTTTCAAGGAACGGCGTATTTTTCAGCGCCGGCGCCTGTTCTTTTCCACCCACGATTTGGATGTAATCCATTTGAAACATGGATGTCAGCGAATAACGCGTCGAAGCGTAATTGCTCTGACTGCAATCCGCGACGTAAAAGCCCATGTCCGTAAGTTCGTTGATGAATTGCGAATCGTCGTACCCGAATTCGTCTTTCAGGACATCGGAACGACCGTGACCGTCCAGCACGATCAAATAGATATCTGGAAGACTTGCAGACGCCTCATCCCTGACTTGAACCTGACCCTGCTCCGATAGCGCGTTCGCCGCCCCGACTCTCCCGACCTCATTCAGCGCCGACTGCCCAAGACTCATCAACACGAGAATGACCGCCGTGTTCCCCAGAAATTGACTCACCCCATTCCTCGCGGCTGGCTTCCTGATCAACTGCCAGCAACACAAAATAAAAATCCCGCCCAGGATACCGCTCAACAAACTGTGACGGATGGGCGCGCCGAAAACGTTCTCGATCTGATTGTAGATATGTCCATAAGAAAGAATGATAATAACAACCAGACTCGTGACGATGCCGGAGAGTTTCAATTCCCGAAAAACCGCGTGGACGATCAGCCAAATCAACGCCGTGACGCCAAGCATGATGACGATCGTGCGCGCAATGGAAGCCAAATCCACGTAGGCGAGGTTGTAATTCCTGAGCGCCAACACGGGATAGACGGCAATGAGGAACGGGTAGACGCGTTGGAGGAGTTTGTTCATGGGCTAATGGAAACTGAAGAATTATAAATGATGGAGGAGCGGAGAAAGGGTATCATGACCTCATAAGCAATTCGATTTGAGGCGTGCGATGAAACAAATTACCATTCAAGTCAAAAACAAACAAAAGGCTCGGGCGCTGATCAATTTTCTCAAAGCGTTGGATTTTATCGAGGAAGTGACCGCGAAGGAGATGTCCCTTCTGCCCAAAGACAGGATGAATGAGGAGGAATTCTTTGCCCTGGCAGGGCTGTGGGCAGGGCGGGACGTGACATTGGATTCTATTCGGCAAAAAGCCTGGCCCGCGCGTGCATGATACTTTGCGATACCAACATCTTGATTGAATTTTATAGAGACCACGACGATATAGTCGATGTTTTGCGCGGGATCGGGTTGCCCAATCTCGCAGTAAGCGCGATTACCATTGGCGAACTGTATTTCGGAGCAAGGGATCGGCGGGAACTGCTCAAGATCAAAAAGCATCTTGCAAGTTTGCAACGAATCCCAATTGATCAGGAAACATCTGAACTCGCCTTGTCCCTTCTTGAAACGTATGCGTTGAGCCATAGACTGAACCTTCCCGACGCCGTCATCGCCGCTACCGCTATGCGTCACGGATTGAGCCTTTACACTTTGAATGTAAAGACTTTCGATTCGTCGAGGGGCTTTCGCTTCACAAACCTTGATGCAATACTCTCCTGAAGACTATTACCCTCGCATCGGCATGATCGCCCGCTGGCGACCCGTGCATGCCGGGCAGGCGAAAGTCCTGCGCGCGCTGCGCAAACATGCCGATCATGCGTTCATCGGCATCGGCTCGTCGAATCGCTATAACGCCCGCAACCCCTTCACGCTCGCAGAAACCGAAGACATGCTGCGTCTCACGCTCGAAGGACGCGAGTCGGCGTTAGAGAGCGCCTCCTACGCATACACTCTCATCCCCGTTCCCGATCTGGATGACGGTCCGCGCTGGCGCGTCATGGTCAAGGAATTGTTCGGCGCGCTCGATCTGTTCGTGACGGATAACCCGTACGTGACGAGCCTGCTCAGGGATGATTACCGCGTCATCCGACCCGTGGAGTTGATTCCGTCCGAGGAGTATGTTCGCATCAACGGGAGCATGGTGCGATCAATGATGGCGCGCGGCGAGCGCTGGCAGGACTGGGTCGAGGAACGATGCGCGCAGTACATCCAGCAAAACAAACTCGATGAACGCTTCCGCAAGGAATTTGGTTTGGAGACGCTGGCATTAACTACGGTGGTCGAGTAGTGGCGCCTCGCGCCACGTACCGAGACCACCACGTCGTAAAGCAATTCTTGTTACGAGATTACGCTTGAACAGCGTTGGTCTCGATACGTCCCGCGAAGACCATGCGGGACTACTCGACCAACGGTTTATTAAAACCAAAGGAGTTCCCTATGTATTCATGGAACGAGGACACAAGCGATTGGTATGGTTCGGGCAAGTATGCCTACAGTCCTGCGGCTGCGCCAGCGCGCGCCGAGTCTGCGGCAAGGGCGGCGGCATCGGGTCCGCGCACGTATAAGGGGAAGAACGCGCCCAACGAAAAGATCATTGACCCGCACAAGACCATCAGCACGCAATCGGCAAACCCGCTCATTGTCGCCATTGACGTGACCGGCTCGATGGCATCCTGGCCCTTTGAAATCTTCGACCGCCTGCCGCTGCTGTGCAACACGCTCGCGCAATATCGCCCTGATACCGAAATCTGCTTCGCGGCAATCGGCGACGCAAGTGTGGATCGCTGGCCCCTGCAAGTGACTTCGTTTGCAAGCGGATACGACCTCGAGCAATTGCTTGGCTCATTGTTCGGGGAGGGTGGGGAGGGGATGCGCCTGAGTCGTATGGTTTATTCGCGCATTGGGTCAACACGCACGTCGAAATTCCCAACGCAGGGGAGACTCCGTTCCTGATCGTGTTCGGCGATATCAACATGCATGCCAAGATCGGGCGCGATCAGGTGCAGCATTACCTTGGCGATAAACACTGGAACGATCTGGATGCCGTTCAGGAGTGGCAAAAGGTCACACAGAAATGGAACGCCTGGTTCCTGCGGCGTCCCGGCGGCAAACGCGGCGATCACGTGGACGACCAGTGGGGCAAAGCCATCGGCGCGCAAAAGGTCTTTCACATCGAAGACGAACAGCGCGCAGTGGATTACGCCATGGGTCTCGTGGCGCGTTCGTGGGGTTACTTTGATAATTTTCAGGAAAACATGCGCGCCCGCCAGGATGAGTCCAAAGTGAAACAGGTCAGCAGACCCATCGCGATGATCTGTCCGCGCTGCGGCGCGCCGATCCCGGTGGATGCAGGCGGGATGTTCAAGTGTAAATTCTGCGGGACGACGCTCAAACTCTAACGTACACAGGGAAACACGCGTAAGCGGACACGTAAACACGTGTGTACCTGTGTACTTGTGTACTTGTATACGCCTTCCCCATGACCACCGCCATCGTCACCGTCCCGCCCTACGCCAACTTCCTCGCTGAGTTGACGACGCATCCACTGGTCAGCGGATTCCGCCTCAATACGGTGATGCCGCTGAAGGAGGGTCCGCGCGAGGCGTTGGAACGACTCAGCCGGTACGATCAACCGCTGTGGGTGGATTTGAAGGGACGTCAACTGCGCGTGGTCGGCGCGGCGATGCCTCCATTTACAGAAATTCATTTGAGTCACAGGATACACGTGAAGACTCCTGTTGATGCGTATTTCTCGGATGGAAATGAACGCGCCCGCGTCGTCGCCGTGGACGGGGACCGCATCATCCTCGAAGACGGTCCGCGCCGCTTGATCGGACCCGGCGAATCGGTGAATATCATCCATCCGTCATTTGAGGTCGAGGGGATGCTTACCGAAACCGACCGCGCTTATCTCGCCGCGATGAAAGAGATGGGCTTGAACAAGGTCATGCTTTCGTATGTCGAGTCTCCCGAAGATGTTGAAGAAGTAAAGCGACTCCTGTCTGAGGCGGACGTGATGCTCAAAATCGAATCGCAGCGCGGGCTTGCCTTCGCGAAGAAGCATGGATCGAAGTATGGTCGCCTCATGGCGGCGCGCGGCGATCTATACGTGGAAGTGGAGCGACCGCACAAGATTATCTCGGCGTTGAAGACGATCATCGCGGCGGATAAGGATGCGGTTGTTGCGAGTCGTATCTTCGATTCGCTTGCGTGGCAGTCCGTCCCTGTCAGCGCGGACATTGGCGATGCCGCGTTCCTGTTGGAGATCGGTTATCGAACGTTTATGCTTGGCGATCACGTGTGCCTGAAACGCGATACGGTGATGGAGGCGTTGAATTTGCTGGAGGAGATGGGGGAAGAGTACACAGGTAAACACGGAGACAGGTAGACAAGTGAAACTCGCCATCGCGCAGATCAATACCACCGTCGGCGATCTCGAGGGAAACGTGCGACGAGTCATGGATGCGGCGAATTCCATTGCCAGTCAACGTCCCGATTTGATCGTCTTCCCTGAAATGACCGTGCCTGGATATCCGCCGCGCGATATTTTGTACGACGCGTCGTTTGTGGAGGCGGTTCAAGCCGCGACGTTGGATCTGGCGTGTCAAGCCAAAGGTTTGCCGCCGCTTGTAGTTGGATCACTTGCGCCTTCGGGACAGAAACTCTACGAACATCCCGCATTACATAATAGACTCTATCGGAAATAAAATTGGGACGCAGATGAACGCTGACTCACGCTGATTCACAGAGAGAAAAATCTGCGTTTTCTGCGTTTATCAGCGTCCAATATGAATTTTTAGCTTATTACCGATAAAGTCTAATGTCGCCTATCTTATCCATGATGGAAAGATGCGTGTCGCGCAGATCAAACAATTGCTGCCGATCTATGATGTCTTCTACGAGCCGCGCTGGTGCGTGCCTGGCAAAGCGACTCTCCCGCCAATTGAGATTGCTGGAACGAAAGTTGGCGTCCTCATCTGCGAAGATATGTGGGATGAGGAGTATCCCATTCACCCCGGCGCGGACTTGAAGAAGATGGGCGCGGAGATGTTGATCTGTATCTCCGCTTCGCCGTATCGTCGCGGAGCAGGGCAGGGGAGGCTTCGTCACGCGGGACGACAGGTCTCGACAGGCTCGACCACCGTGCCTCTCGTGTTTGTGAATCTCGTCGGCGCGAACGATGAGTTGATCTTCGATGGGAATAGTTTTATATTGAATGGAGATGGAGTGGGGGAGTTGGCGAAGTTTGAGGAGGAAGTTAGGGTAATTGATTCAAACACGAAGGACACAAAGTACACGAAGGAAGAACCAAAGGAGGAGGAGGAAATCTTCAATGCCCTTGTGTTGGGATTGAGAGACTTTGCGCGCAAGAATGGATTGCGACGCGCATTCATCGGGCTTTCGGGTGGGATTGACTCGTCTGTGGCTGCGGTCATCGCGGCGGAGGCGTTGGGGAAGGAATGTGTGACAGGCGTTGCGATTCCCTCACGTTTTACGGACCCGCGTTCAACCGAATCCGCGCGTGAGCTGGCAGAGTCGCTTGGCATTGGGTTTGAGATTGTTGAACTTGGATCTTTACACAAACAAGCAGAGTTGACATTAGGGAAACTGCTCGAAGGCGGCTCGACTGCCGAAAACATCCAGGCGCGGCTGCGGATGATGATCTTGATGAGTTACGTCAATCGCTATGGCGGATTCCTTATCAACACGAGCAACAAAACTGAGTTGACGCTCGGCTATTCAACACTGTATGGCGACATGGCGGGAGCAATCAGTCCGCTTGGGGATTTGACGAAGCCCGAGGTCTACGCGTTGGCGCGGTGGATAAATCAAAAGGATGAAGGCGGAAGGGTGAAGGATGAAAGAAGAAAGAGGAAAGACAGCGCTGGGGTTATTCCATCCTTTGTGATGGAACGAGAACCCAGCGCGGAGTTAAGAGAGAATCAGGTTGACCCGTTTGATTACGAAAAGATTTCACCAGAGATGGAGGCGTTGGTTCGGAACAACCAGGGCAACGCGGCGATGCGCCAGTCCGAGCACAAACGCTGGCAGATGGGACTGGTGTTGAAGGTCAGCGACAAGTCGTTTGGGAGGGGGAGGTTGATGCCGATTACGAGGAGGTAAGAGTAATTGGTAAATGGTAATTGGGCGGGCAGGGGAGAGGCTTGCTTTATAGGCGACAGAGGGGCGGCGGGGATTGGAGAATGGGAGAATTAGAGGCTGGAGATTTGAGACTGTTTTGCAACTTGTCTTTCGTTGGGTTTGTGCCTACAATAGGAGGAACCCCATCGAGCGGGGGAGAGGCGACATAATGGCGAATATACACGGAGCTGGAAAAACATGAGCAACAAGCCAATCCCAACCCGACCCGTAAGCGACAATGAAAAGTTGTTGCGCGAAAAATTCTATGAAAGCATTGCCGCTCAAAGCGATTTGATGGATAAGTTGTGTGAACGGCTGCTGACTTTGGAATTAGCCGTCCCCGGTTTGTATGCAGCCATACTGAAGTTAACCAGGGGAGATAAAGCCACATTGACGGTCAACATAGCGCTTAATTTCACGTTCGCCTGTTGGCTGCTGGCGTTGATCCTTACGCTTGTGGCGTTGACTCCCAAAAAGTGGGTGGTTGACCCGACGATTTTGAAACAGGACCCGAAGAAATTTTCCGAAGCGCTGGGAGTGGAGGATTTCTTTGAGCAATCTGCGTTACATAAGCGGCGCCTTATTACGGCGTCGAGTTTGATATTTTTCGTCGGGATAATTAGCGCTGTATTTACGTTTGGATAAAATCATGAAAAAAAGATTCAAATTTCAATGCTGGAATTGCAAAAGGACATATACACTGTTCCGCGAGATTACCGAGGAACAAACGCTCACAGTCGCATGTCCATACTGCAACACAGAGGCTGTGGTGGATTTGAAGCCTTATCGCAAAGAGACAAAGACCGTACTGCGCAGAGAGGGCGACGCCGAGCAAAATCTCGGCGAAGAACTCCAACTGCCTGATATTCTTCCAACCCAGAAACCAGAGTAATCATCTATAAAGGGAGTCATCCATGCCGCGCCACATTCATCCCAACCCGTTCATTATTCGCCCGCCTGAGGATCTTGTTCGTAGACTGCCCGACTTAAGAAGGCTGGGTTTTTCATTGGGACTCAAATATGCAAGCCAGCAGGTTGTTACCGAGGAAGATTTGCAGATCATGGGCGGGGCATTGTGGAATGCGCTCGACTTGAAAGACGCCTTCGACGCCGCGCATAAATCAGCGGGCGCGGCAATTCTTCCGATCATCATTGAAAGCGGCGCGGCGGACGCGCAAGCCTTGCCGTGGGAGACCCTCCATCATCCGACGCATGGATTTCTTGGAAAACACGCCGGCTTTACGTTGACGCGTCGAATGGGGGAGCCGCAAAATATTCCATTGCAACTTGAGAAGGGACCGTTGCGCGTTTTGCTGTTCACTTCTTTGCCCGATGATGTTGACCCAGAGAAGAGTCGGCTCAACGTGGAGGAGGAGCAAATCCAGGTGCAGGAAGCGTTGATGCCGTGGATCTCGAAAGGTTTTGTGCAATTGGAAATGCCCGATGATGGCAGATTTTCCACCCTGAAAGAATTGCTAAAGAAATTCCAGCCACATATTTTATTTTTGAGTGGGCACGGAAACTTTCATCACGAACCGCATACGGGCGAAGACCCCTATGGTGAATTTTTATTTGAGAGTGAAGCCGGTGATGGCAAACGAGTGAGGGAAGATGAGATTGCCAAAGCCTTAATTGGCAGCGGGGTGCAGGTGGTCGTTTTATCGGCATGTGAAAGTTCAAAGACAGCGCCAGCCTCAGACGCGTTAACCAACGGTTTGACCCAGCATATCAGTACACAAGGCATCCCGCACGTAATAGGAATGCGTGAATCTATCTTAGATAAAGCCGGGATTCAATTTGCGCGTGCCTTGTGTGATGAGTTGGCGCAACGCGAACGTATTGACATCGCCTTGCAGACTGCACGCGCTGCCATTCAGACCCCGCTTACAGGTATTTCACGGGAGGGAGCCGGAAGCAGCGCCTCAGCCGAATTAAGTTTGGGGCAATGGTGCCTGCCGATGCTTCTGTCACCAAACCCTGGAAGTCCGCTGATTGACTGGGATTTTCAGCCCCAGGAGATTAAGGACAAAGCATTCAATAAGAGTCTCAGCGCTATCAGCCTGCCCGCGCGATTTGTGGGGCGGCGCGCTGAGATGCGTCAATATAAAAATGAATTGTTTAAAGGTAAGATTCAGAAACTGCTCATTACTGGACCAGGCGGACAGGGGAAGACTTCACTGGCAGGTAAACTGGCATTAGACCTGCGGCAAGCACGCGGATATCAAATCTTTGCGTGGAGTGCGCGCCTTGAGAATCCATGGCGTGAATTTGAGTTTGAAATGGAATTGGCGCTCGACGAAACACGCGCCAAGAAATACGACTATTTTCGACCGCGTTTTGAGAATGACGCCGAGCGCGCAAAATTTATGCTCGACCTATTGATGCAACAGTTTGATGGTCGCGTTGTATTTTTCTTTGATAACCTTGAATCGCTACAAGACCCTGATACATTGGCTTTGCTCGATGGACATGTAACAGCATGGATACAAGCGGCACAATCCACAGCAGGCTTGATCTTGCTGGCAACTTCACGCTGGCAAATCCCTGATTGGGATGGCGAATATTTATTACTTTCGCATGCCAACTACGGTGACTTTTTACAAATGGCGCAGAGATCCGGCTTGCCAGCCGACTTTATGCAAAAACGTGAGCAACTGCGCCGGGTGTACGATGTATTAGGGGGCAATAGCCGCGGACTTGAACTTTTCGCTGCTGCTACAAAAGAAATGGAAAACATAGAAGAAGAGGACGCCTTTTTGGATGCGCTTGCACACACCAAAGGGGAATTGCAATCCAATATGTCAATTGAGGCGATCTATACGCGCCTGCCTGAGGCTGCCAAAAAACTACTTGCACGCCTGCCTGCTTATCAACAGCCTGTGCCATTGGAAGGTATTTTGAAACTGGGACTGGATTTGCCAAACCCTGAGGCGTTGATCGAACGTTTGTTGGCGGTTTCATTGTTGGAAGCGCAATCTGAACCGCGTTGGGATGTGGTTCAATATCAATGTGCGCCCTTGGTGCTGGACTGGATGGGGGCGAGGGGTTTCCTTGACGAAGACCTCGCCTGGTTGAATATCGTAGCAGATTACTACTTGTATTTGCGACAATATGAAAGGCGTACTCTGACCCAATCTGTTATTACGCATCACGCCTTAAGACGCGCCAAACGCGACACCGAAGCCGACCGTTTGACATTGGAAACCATTGTCGGACCGCTGACGATGGCTGGTTTTTACATGACCCTCTTAAATGACTGGTTGCCAAGGGTTTGTAATTCTAACGACCTGCAAACACGCGCTGAAGCGTTGGGGCAAACCGGTAAACTTCTTCATCATCTTGGAGATTTCGAACATGCCTTGCCGTATATGAAACAATCGCTGACCATCAGGCAGCAAATCGGCGACAAAGAGGGCGAAGGCGCGACGCTCAACAATATCTCAGGAATTTATCAAGCGCAGGGCGATTACGAGACGGCGCTGACCTACCTGAAACAATCGCTGACCATACAACAGCAAATCGGCGACAAAGCGGGCGAAGGCACGACGCTCAACAATATCTCGCAAGTCTATGATGCGCAGGGCGATTACGAGACGGCGCTGACCTACCTGAAACAATCGCTGACCATACAACAGCAAATCGGCGATAAGAAAGGCGAGAGTGTTACTCTAAATAATATTTCTCAGATATTACAGGTACAGGGAGACTATGAAACTGCTCTTGAATATAGTAAGAGAGATCTTGCCATATGTCAGCAGATTGGTGATAAGGCGGGCATGTGTGTAACGCTGTTCAATATGGGGCACATGTATGCACGCGACAATAAAATGCAGGAAGCAGTTCAAGCCTGGGTGACAGTGTATGTCATTGCGAAGCAGATCAATGAGTTTAAAGTATTACAGGCATTGTCAAAACTTGCGCCGCAACTTGGCATGCCAGAAGGGTTGGAAGGTTGGGAGCAGTTGGCGCAACGAATGTCGCAAAGTGGGGGAGGGGGAGGGAAAGGATGAAGGATAAAGGATGAATGATGAAGGGTGAAGGATGACGCTTTGACTTTGCCCAGGGTTAAATCCATGCGTGGGGCGTCTTTCCTCTTTCCTCTTTCATTTTTCCTCGCGCGTCTTCCATCAGCAGGGGAGAGACGCTTCGCTCCGCTCAGAGTGACAGCGCTTGACTTTCTCTCCATCATTCGATATAATTAATATTACATGGAATGATATGGAAACGAAAATAAAAGCCTTCCTTGAGACCCTTGACCGTTCTCCGCGAACGATTTTCGCATATCGAAACGCGTTGAATCAATTTGTCGGCGTTGTCGGTGAAAATGCGGAATTGAATTTGACGACATACACCAAGTTCCTTACTTCGATCAAGTCAAAAGCCCCTGCTACAAAACGAGTTTATACTACCGCTGTCCGCAAGTTCTACGCATTCCACAAAGCCTGGAACTCCGACGAACTCGAGGAGGCTACAAAACACTACACCCACAAGCAGGGCAAACGCATCGTCAATCTCAACCAAGAGGCAGTGGAGAAAGTCATTGCATATTGCGCCTCGCTCAACGGCGAATCTTCGGCATCGGTTCGCGAATCTCTGGAAGCCCTGCGTGACCGCGCCTTTGTGCTGACCTTGGCGGATACGGGCTTGCGTATTTCCGAAGCCTGCTCTCTCAAACGCGGCGATATTGACTGGCGGGAGCAACGCTCCATTATTATTGGTAAAGGAGATAAGCAGGCGGTTGTCTATTACTCGAACCGATGCATGGAGGCATTGCAGGCTTATCTACACGCACGGGCAAATGTGGAACCAAATTCGCGTGTGCCGCTTGCATCCCAACCATTGTTTGCCCGTCACGATATACGCGCCAGCAAAAAAATCCGCCCCATTACGGCTGGCGGAATGTGGAAAGCGCTCAAGGGCGACCGCAGAAAAGAAATTAAAGGCAGAATCGAAGAGGCTGGCGTGGAGCGCAACGCAATCCGTATTCATGACTTTCGCCATTATTTTGTCACTATGACGTATCTGGCAAAAGGCGATTTGAAAATGTCGCAAATTCTCGCCCGCCATGAAAGCATTGCCACTACGAATCGTTATACCCACTATAACAGTGAAGCCGCGAAGGCATACGATGAAATCTTCAACAAGAGGACATGATGATTGAAATAACTTTTAGAGAGTTTTTCGAGTACAAGTATCGCGAGGATGGTTTTCATGAGTTATACATCATGAAGAACGGTCTTGGGGAAATTCTATATATCGGCATCTCAGAACAAAACATCTGGAATCGCTGGTTTGGCCGGAATGGACATATCATGGAGGGTCCCAACTATTTGATTGGAGAAAGTTCGGTCGGTCGCAAGGTTGTGGATCATTTACCAGACTCTTGGGATTGGAAAATCCAATTATGGACACTCGATGATTGCGTAGAGTTTTGCGCCGATGAACTTAATCCCGATGGGAGATACGATATCAAAATGCTGGAACCATTCATGATCCAAAAACTTCGCCCCAGCCTGAATATGACGTACAATCTAAACCCCGGTATTGATCACACGCCCAAAAGCGAAAAAGAGAAACGACGCGAAACCGAGTTGGATAGAGTCTATCGTGAGGTATTTGAAAAGAAATCAAAAGGATGGAAATAGTACCTCCCCTCCCCTACTTCTGCGCCACGAAATTAAAATAACCCACGAGGGTATCGCCTCGCTCTTCAATTATTACAGTCAAGCCTTCAATGGGTTGCTTGGGGAAATACAACTGACTCGCCGCCTCCGCCCTGCCCCAACCGCTTAAACGCCCCCACCCACGGCTTCCCCAGCCTGTGATTCTCTGAAACTTCGATCTTGCCAAACTTCATCGCGATCTGCGGCATGAGCGCGGCAATCGTTCCCCAATCGTCCTTCAACACCGCGGACTTCATCTTCTCCGCGTATTGACCGGTCCACAGCCACTCCATGCGGAAGCGATCCGCTTTGACCCAGTAGCCGCGCTTCTCCCACGCCGCGACGGAGACGTCAATGCCTTCGGAGATCGTCTGCAACGCCAGCGCGATGAACGCGGCGAGGTCTTTGGCTTCGCTGGTTATATCTTTTTGCCTGGCGAGTTCGCGGACGGATAACACAATCGCTTTCGATAGACGGGCGCGGTCTTTTCCTGCTGAATCGGGGTTGATGAGTCGGCTCAATGGTTGCTCCAGATCTTGCAGCGCAAATTGCCAATTTGCGCCACGGAATATACAAGCGCGGGGTTATACTCAGCAAGCAAGAACTTGTGTGAAGCCAGTTAAATTTTGCCTGGCGCGCTGTGCGCGCTAACCTTCAACCCCTGCAGGCAATCGCGCGATGTATTGCATCAACAATTCTTTGGATAAAGGTTAGATCGGCGGATCGCAAAATGCTTCGGTTGCCTCCTGCGCTCCCTATTTGAACCGCGTAGGTCGGCTTGGCTGCCATAATGAGAGCCATACCCACGATCACGAGCGCCATGCCAATATTGAAAAACTCGAAGAACTGCCCGGTTTGGTCAATCAGACTCCAGGCAATTAGAAAACTGCCTGCTATGACGAACCAAAATGGCTTCCTGCTTTTGGCGCGCTTTGTCAAATTTACGGACGTAATATCGGACATTGGGTAGGTCGTTGTACCGATCACCATCCTCAGGCTCGTGATCTTTACGAGACCCTGTTGCAGGATGGTTGTTTCCATCTCGGTCGTTTTACCTATTCGATTTCCATCGAGTGTTTGAGTCATATTTTTCGAACCTTAAAGTTGTATACGTATTCTGCTGCGGCTGGTTGCGCTTTGGCTTTACGCCAGCCGTCGCGCCGTCTCTCGAAATCCCCCATTCGTCTTACCTTACGGTATAATTTTGCCGCTCATACTTATCCCGATAGGGACCGACGGCTGATTACTGTTCACTGAATCACTATTCCGCCCGGGGACGTGTCGGAACTGGCAGACGAGCATGACTTAGGATCATGTGCCGCAAGGCGTGAGGGTTCGATTCCCTCCGTCCCCATATTTACCATAATGTCATTGCGAGCCAGAAGGGCGAAGCAATCTCCTCGCCAAAGCGGGGATTGCTTCTCGAAGACTCGCAATGACAATAATCAGAGGCAAAATTGAAAATCGAAAAGACAATCGAAGAGAACCACGAAGCGAAATTAGCGGTCGAAGTTGAACCGTCAACGATGGAGCCATACAAGCAGCGCGCGGCGCGCAAGATTTCCGAGCGCGGCAAGATTCCCGGCTTCCGCCCGGGCAAGGCTCCCTATCACATGGTCGTGTTGAATTACGGCGAGCAAGCCGTCGTGGAGCAGGCGCTGGATTACTTCGTGGACGCCGAATACTCGAACATCCTCAAGGAAGCGGATGTCAACCCCGGCGCTTCGGGATCGTTGGAATCAATTGACTCGCTCGATCCGGTCAAACTGACCTTCCGCGTGCCGCTCGCCCCGCAGGTTGATCTGGGCGACATTCTTTCGCTTCGGATGCCGTACGAGTGGTACGCTCCCGATCAAGAGGCAGTGGACAAAGCCCTGGCTGATCTGCGTCAATCCTACGCCACCACGGAGAACGTCGAACGCGAGGCGCAGGTCGGCGATTACCTGCTTGTGGATGTCAAATCTGAAACGCCTGAGTTGAATCGTACCGGCTTCGCCGCGTTCATCCGCGCCGAGCCGCGCGCTGCTGAATGGCCCTACAACGGATTCGCCAACGAACTCATCGGCTTCAAGCCCAACGAGACAAAGATGATCCAGCATACCTTCCCCGAAGATTGGGAAGTGGATGAGTTGAAGGGCAAAGAGGTCGAGATGGAAGTTATGGTCAAGACCGTGCGCGCGGTGATATTGCCCGAGCTCGACGATGAATTTGCGAAGACGGTCGGCGCGGGCGAAACGCTGGACGAGTTACGCGCCGCAGTCACGCGAGACGTGGAAGCGCGTTCCAAAGCCGATTACGACGACAAATATTTCGTTGACCTGGTTGAGAAGATCAAGGAGACCACGACGTTCAAGTATCACCAACATTCGCTCGATCACGAAGGCGAGCATGTGCTGGAGGATTTGAGTCAACGGCTCTCACAGCAGGGCATGGATCTGGAAACCTATTTCAAGACGCGCGAGACCACGCGCGAGCGCTTCATCGAGGAGGAAGTGAAGCTGGTGGCAAAGAAACGTTTCGAGCGCTCGCTGATTCTCGATGAGATTGTTCGAGTCGAAAAATTGCAAGTGGACGACGCGTCGCTAGACGCCGAATTCAATGAGACCTTGTCCGCTTTGACGATGCAGGGTTTGGATCTGAGCAAGTTGCGCGGCGGCAAAAAAGGACAGCAACAACTCGCGCAGGCGGTGGCGCTGGAATCGGCCAACCGCGTGCTCACGCGCCGCGCGTTGGATATGTTGAAGTCCATTGCGACAGGAACGTATAAGTCGTTTGAGGAGCGTCAGGCTGAAGCGGAGGCGGCGAAAGCGGCAATGGCAGAGTCGGCTCAAAGCGAAGAAGAGTCTCCCGAAGCGGAGGAAACCGCGTCAGAGGCCGAAGCGTTTGTCGAAGCAGAGTCAGCCGTCCCCGTCGTCTTGGGCGAGTCGAACATCCTGAGCGAGTCGAAGGATGAGTCCGAGGCGGTGACTTCATCCGAACCGGAGACAAAGAGTTAACAGAATTCCAATAGTGGTCAAGTATGATCGTCTGAAATTAAGGAGATAAACCATGATCCCCGCTTATAAAAATTCCATCATCCAGCCGTCGAACGTGACGCCTTATGTGATCGAGTCAACCAACTACGGCGACCGTTCGATTGACGTGTTTACCCGCCTGATCAAGGAGCGCATCATTTTCCTCGGCACCGCGATTGACGATCAGATCGCGAACGTGGTTGTGGCGCAGTTGCTGTACCTGACGCACGAAGACCCCGAAAGGGAAATCCAGATGTACATCAATTCGCCCGGCGGCGTGATCTACGCCGGGCTGGCGATCTACGACACCATGCAGATGATCCCCAACCCGATCAGCACCGTGGCCGTGGGCGTGACCGCGTCTTTCGGGACCGTCCTGCTGGCGGCTGGAACAAAGGGACGCCGCTACGCCCTGCCCAACGCGACGATCCACATGCACCAGCCTTTGGGAGGCGCGCAGGGTCAAGCGACGGACATCGAGATTCAAGCCAGACAGATTCTGCGCTTGAAGGCGCTATTGCTCGGCATCATGGCGAAGCACACCGGCCAACCGCTGGAAGTGATCGAACGCGACAGCGACCGCGATTATTATCTCGAAGCGAAGCAGGCGGTTGAGTATGGTCTGGTGGATCAGGTGTTGGAAATGCCGGAGAAGGTTAAGTAGGCAAATGGGCAAATGGGCAAGTAAGCAAGTGGGCAAATGGGCAAATAGGCAAATGGGCAAGTGGGCAAGTAAGCAAAGTATGGTTTTGTAGTTGAAGCCCGTTGAGGAATCGGCGGGCTTTTTGATTCGTTGCTCCTCGGTCAGCCGACGCCCCTGACGGGAATCACCGCGTTGAGGAATCGGCGGGCTTTTTGATTCGGCGCTCCTGCGCCGTCCTCGGCGCAGTTACCTGGTTTGATTCATCGCGGCCGAGGACGGTGGGCGAAGCCGATACCGCTTTACGATATAATCCTCCAACGCGAAAGGAAGCGATTATGACTTTTTCAATCGTGGCGTGTGGTCTCGAAGAACAGGCATGGGGCGTGGCGGTGGCGTCGAAGTTTCCGGCGGTGGGCGCGATCGTTCCCTGGGCGCAAGCGGAGGCGGGCGCGGTTGCGACCCAATCATTTGCGAACACGTCTTTTGGTCCGCGCGGGTTGGAGATGATGAGCAAGGGCGTCTCTGCTGAAGAGACGCTTGCGAAGTTGTTGCAGGATGATAAAGATCGTGAATTGCGCCAGGTTGGGCTGGTGGATTCAAAAGGCGTTTCCGCAACTTTTACAGGCGATGGTTGTTTTCCGTGGGCGGGAGGGGTGAAAGGAAAGGGCTATGCCATTCAGGGAAATATCCTCAAGAGCGCGAAGGTCGTCCCCGCCATGGAAAAAACATTTCTAAAAACAAAAGGTAATTTGCCGAAAAGATTGCACGCGGCGTTATTAGCCGGAGATCGAGCGGGCGGCGATAAACGCGGACGCCAATCTGCCGCGATTTATGTCGTCAAACCCAAGGGCGGCTACGGCGGCTTTGTGGATCGCTGGATTGACTACCGCGTAGACGATCATCCTGATCCAGTTTTGCGCCTCGGCGAATTGCTCGATGTGCACGAGTTGTATTTCGGCAAGAGTCCCGAAAAGGAACGCGCCGCGCTCAAAGGGCAGGCGTTGAAACATATAGCGGAGATTCTGATTCAAGAGCGTTATCTAAAAAAGGGAAAGGGGTTTGTGAGCGCCTTCAATGAGTTTATCGGCAACGAGAATTTTGAAGAGCGCGCCGATCCCGAAGGAAAGTGGATTGATAAGCCGGTGTTGAAGTATTTGGTTGGGAAGTTTTTACATGTCACTGCGAGCCGCCCTTTGGCGAAGCAGTCCCCATCTGCCGGGAGATTGCTTCTCGAAGACTCGCAATGACATGATGCAGAATATGCTGCCCTCACACATCAAAGCCCTGATTATTGACATGGACGGAGTCGTCTGGAGATCGGATACTCCCATCGGCGATCTTGCCTCCATCTTCAAACGCGTCGGTGAACGCGGACTGAAATTTGTTTTTGCCACGAACAACAGCACAAAAACCTCCGAGCAATACGCGGAACGGTTGGCGCAATTCGGCGTGGAGGTCGCGCCGTGGCAGGTGGTCACGTCATCGCAGGGAGCGGCTCACGCGGTGGCGCAAAAGTTTCCACGCGGGACAAAAGTCTTTATGATCGGCGAAGACGGCATTCGAGAACCGCTGGAGGAAAAAGGCTTCAAGATCGTTTCGGTGGAAAATGTGACGCAGGCGCAGGTCGTCGTCATGGGCATTGACCGCGAGATCAACTTCCAAAAAATCTCCGAAGCGACGTTGCTGGTGCGAAGCGGCATCCCGTTTTACGTGACGAATATGGATCGCACCTTCCCCACCCCGCGCGGAGAAATCCCCGGTTCGGGCGCGTGGGTTTCGATCATCACCACCGCGACTGACGTTCAACCCATTGTCGCGGGCAAGCCCTTTCCTTTTTTGATGGAACTCTCGCTTGAAAAACTCGGCGCAAAAAGGGAAGAGACTCTCGTCGTCGGCGACCGACTCGAAACCGACATCGCCGCGGGTCAGGCTGTGGGATGTCCCTGCGCGCTGGTGTTGAGCGGCGTATCCACGCGCGAGCAGGCGGAAATGTGGACGCCAAAGATAGATTTGATTGCAGACGATCTTTCGACGTTGATTTCCTAAATCTTGTGAAGGCTTATTTCTTTAACAGCGCTTCCCCAAAACCCTTCGCCAGCGTTTCTATCAAAGTTGCCGACCCTTTGCCCAATAGCGAAAGCGCCGAACTCGCCGCGGCGCTTAGTTTTTCCCTTTCCTGCTTTGTAAGCAGGTTATCCATTTCCTGCGCGCGGATCCAATCGCCGAAGGCAGTCTCGTCATCGCGTACGTTGCGGCGTAGTTCGTCCGCCAGCCACCAGAGCAGGGCGTCCTGCGCGATGATCCATTCGTCATTTTCGTTTTTCGCAAGCGTTCCTGAAACCTGCAGCGTATCCAACTCGGGACCGAAATCGTCGAAGTCGTCCACCAATTCCCTGACCTTGAAACGATGCTCCGCCAATAAGCGCGGGATTTGCGCCAACGCCACAGCCGTGACCGATTTGCGCATCGCGTTTGTCCAGTAATTCCAGGTGTCCGCAAAGTGCTGGCGGCTCTGACGATAAAGATGCTGGCTTGCCGACCGATACAATTCCTCGCCCCCCAGGCCTTCATCGTGCGCGTCCCACAACATGGCGGCGGCGGTCTGAGCCAGGTAGGGATGACGTCCCGAAACTCG
>Ga0247727_10007786_pt1 | contig 20217 bp, 19 predicted proteins | sample WisWelCaveWW1625_FD_202498 | JGI IMG/M metagenome (GOLD analysis project Ga0247727, IMG submission 202498) | Biofilm microbial communities from Wishing Well Cave, Virginia, United States - WW16-25 | ecosystem: Environmental > Aquatic > Deep subsurface > Groundwater > Cave microbial mat | place... | reverse complement strand
GAAGAAGCTGAAGCAGCCGTCGTTCGCGGCGGGCGTGCACCGCGACGAGGTGTACGCCGGCGCGGAGCTGCTCGGTCTCTCACTCGACGAGCACATCGCGAACGTCGTGGCGGCGTTGCAGCCGATCGCCGGCGAGCTCGGCCTGCGCACCGCAGATAGCTGACGTCGCCGGAAGCTCTAGTCTCGTTAGAGACTCGGCGATGAACACACGAGAGCCTAGGACTTCAGTCGCGGCGTCACCGCCATCTGCCACTGTCAGCCGTCCGCCAACCGACCCCTTGTGGCTGACGTACACGTTGGCGGTCGTTCTCATCGCTGCCTCTTCATGGTGGTTCAGCTTTCCCGGAGACGGCAGCATCCCAGGTGATGGGCTGTTCGAACTCGCACACATCGTCGTCCTCCCGCTTCTCCTGCTTGGGTGGGTGGCTTTCATCTTGTGGTGGCTGGGCGCATGTTGGCGCGGCGCAGCGGAGTGGCGAAGAGCACGGGTCACCAGAGGGAAGCGCCACCTAATCGCGGGTTCTCTCGGTCTTGCAGCAGGCGTCGCGATCGTCATCTACAGCGTGACGCTGCAGGTTCGTCTCTTCCTGAGTGACAGCCAACTACTCGACATCGCGCGCGCAGCCACCTCGGAGTACCGCGGCACGGATCGCCGTGCCGGACTGTTCACCGTGCAGTGGAGCCAGGTCGTGGGCTCCGGGGTCGTCGCGATCGGGACGCATGACTGCGGGTTCGATTCCAGATGTGGGTTCGTCTACGCGCCGCAGGACGACCCTGGCCAGGTGTGCGGCAGATCAGATGTCGAACGCTACGCCCACCTCTACGGGCCTTGGTACGAGTTCGCCTGGTACGGATCGGATGCCGGGTGTTACTAGGTTTGATCAAAGGCCGGCGACAAGACGGTCGATGTCCTCGTCGCTGGTCCACCAGCCCACCGAGGCGCGCACGAGCCCGCGGCCCGGCACGTCTCGCACGACGACACCGGCTGCCAGGAGGCGCTCGACGAGCGCGGCCGGCTCGATGCCTTTGGGCCGGAACGACACGATCGTCGACCGCTCAGCCGGCGTCACCACGTCGGCGAGGCGCCGAAGCCGCTCGCGCAGCCGATCGGCCGTCTCTGCCGCGCGGCCGAACGCCCACTCCGGGCGCTGGTCGAGCGCCGCCAGCAGCCCTCCGAGCGACGACGGGGGCCACCATCCGGGCTCGAAACGCACCGCACCGTCGCGCAGCTCGAACGACCCGTCCGGCTCGTACGAGAGCTGGCTGAAGTAGCTCGGCGCCGTCACGCGGAGGCGGTCCGGATCGGAGACGACGAGCGCGCCCGTGGCGTCCGGCCCGCACAGCCACTTCTGGCCCGAGATCGTGAAGAAGTCCAGGCCCGCGGCGTCCACCGGGATCGCACCCGCCGACTGGGCGCCATCGACGAGGATGGGCACGCCGCTCCGCTCCCGCAGCTCCCGCACGGGCAGCACGGCGCCGGTCGTCCACAGCACCTGCGACGTGGCGATCAGGCGCGTCCGGCGCGTCACCGCAGCAAGGATGCGGTCGGGATCCGGGTCCACCACGACGACCTGCGCCGGAGAGACTCCCAGCGCGCCCAGCAGCCCGAAGTGCTCGTCGGCGGTGGTCACGATCTCGTCGCCGGCGTCAAGGCCGAGCCCCGCGAGGACGAGGTTGCACCCGTCTGTCGTCGACGTCGTCAGAGCGATCGTGTCTGCGACTGCGCCGACGAGCTCGGCCAGCCGGCTGCGGACGTCCTGGCGCAGCGCGAACATCGACTGGAAGAACGAAGCGCCGCACCGGCCGTGTCGGAGATCGCGGTCGATCGCCTCGCGCATCGCGTCGGTCGTCCCACGCGAGAGTGGCCCGAACGTACCCGCGTTCAGATAGGCGACCTCCTCCAGCACAGGGAACGCGGCCCGCGCCTCCTCGAACGTCGGCGTCATGCGCCGCATTCTGCACGGGCCGCGCCTCTAGTCTTGGCCCCATGCGCGTCCTGCTCGCCGATCCGCCCGCGTTCACCCCGCCGTACGACCACGAGCTGGCGGCCGCGCTAGCCGCTGCCGGTGCGGACGTCGAGCTCTTCACGTCGCGGTTCCGCTTCGGCTCACGGCCGCAACCTGCCGGCTACCGGCTACGCGACAGCTTCTACCCGGTATCCGCACGGGTCGGGCCGAGGCTTCCCCGCGTCGCGCTCAGGATCCTCGAGCATCCGCTCGGCCTCGCTCGGCTTGCCGCCTCCGGCGCGGACATCGTCCACGTGCAGTGGTGCCCCGTCCCCGAGCTCGACAGCCGGCTCCTTCACACTCGCGCGCCTCTCGTCTTCACGGCCCACGATCTCCTGCCACGCCGCACCGCGCACAAGGAGCACCTGTGGCGGCGGCTGTTCCGGCGCTTCGATCGTGTCGTTGTCCATTCCGAGAACGGGCGACAGGCACTCGAGGTCTTCGGAGCCGACCCCGCAAAGCTTCGCGTCGTCCCCCACCCCGTCTTTCGCAGCGAGCCGGAGCGGCGCGACGACGGACGCACCGCGCTCGTCCTCGGGGTGCTGCGCCCGTACAAGGGTGTCGACGACGCCGTCACGGCGACCCTCGGCGTGGACGGAGCGCGCCTCCTCGTCGCGGGTGACCCCCGGATCCCGCTCGACGATCTCAGGCGGCGAGCAGGCGAACGGGCCGAGTGGCGGCTCGGCTACCTCTCGGCGGCGGAGCTGGAGACCGCCCTGGGCGAGGCAACGGTGGCCGTCTTTCCCTACCGCGCCGAGCTCGACCAGTCGGGCGCGCTTCTCCAGACGCTTGGCGCGGGCGTTCCCGCCGTGGTCTACGACGTGGGTGGGCTCGGCGAGGTCGTACGCCGTTACGGCGCCGGTCGCGTCGTGCCGCCCGGTGACGTCGGCGCTCTGCGCGACGAGCTCGCCGCGCTGCTCGGCAGCCCTGCCGCCCTCGCCGAGGCCCGCACGGGCGCCGCCCGCTGCCGTGACGACCTCACCTGGGACGCTGCGGCCGCCGCGCATCTCGAGATCTACGGGGAGCTGTGCTGATGCTCCGCAGGACCGACCGCTTCGTGGAGCTGATCGGGCGGCAGCTCGACCTTCTGCAGTCCGACGAGGCCGAGCTGTTCACAGAGGCGGAGGAGGCCGAGGCCGTGTGGAACGCAGCCGGCCGCGACGACGCGGAGGAGGCGTACGGCGACTTCCAGCTCGTCGTCGACGCGATCGGCGACCGGCTGCTCGCGACCCGCGACACCTACGCAGCGACGCTTTCGCCCGACGCCATCGACGAGTACCGCGCGTCGTTCAACCGGGCCGCGGCCAGGCGATTCCGCCGCTTCCCGACCATCGTCGCCGACCTTGACGACGGAGACGTCTGATGTGAACAGGGAGCGCCGCGGCCGCGAAGCGGACGCCTTCAGGGATGTTTGCGCGAAGGGAGGGGGTCAAGCTGAAGCATGACCCCCTGCGGGAGCGGATTCCTGCGCCGGCTAGGCTAGGAGAGTTCGCTCTCGGCCGGCTCGTCGGGCCGCCGCTCGAGCACCTGCGCGAGCTTCAGGTACCCGCCTGCTTCCGACTCGCGGCCCTGCTTCTGGAGTGTGCGAGCGAGTGCGAAGTGCGCGTACCCGTCGACGGGCGACAGCTCGATCACCTTGCGGAACTCGGCCTCGGCGGCCTCGAAGCGAGCGATGCGAAAGTAGGCGATGCCGAGCGCCTCGCGGATCGACGCCTTTTCGGGCTCGAGACGCTTCGCCCGCTCGAGCGCCACGGTCGCCTGTGCGGCCATGCCGTCGCGTAGACGCGTGCGCCCCTCCTGGAACAGGTCGTACGCCTCGCTCATGCCAACCCCGCAGATCCCGAATCTGCGAGAGCAGATCCGGGATCGCGACAACCGTCCCAGCCCCGCAGATCCCGAATCTGCGAGAGCAGATCCGGGATCGCGACAACCTTGAAGCGGCCGCTGTCACGGCCGGCTCCGACGATGCACGTAAATCGTGGGGTTGACATAGGGCGGCGTCTCATGCCTGGCGGAGCGACCGTAGGGAGATCGCGCCGCGCAGACGCCGCGAGATGCCGAGCTCCTCGCGCATCGCCCGCCGCAGGACTCGCAACTCGGCGCGCATTTCCTCGGCTGCAACGAGGGCAGCCATGGGTGGCCCGTAGCGAGCACGGGCGAGCGCGTCGGTGAATGCTCCGGACGGGACACCGACACCACGCTCGACCGCTTCGCGCAGAGCCGCTCCCTGTGCACCGGGTGCCACGGGAACGCCCTGGTCGCGAAGGACCTCGACGACCTCCGCGCGCGCGGCGCCGGCGAGGCGGCGAGGGTCGGTGGTCAGATAACGGGCCCTGCGCCGAAGTGCCTTTGCACCGGCGACGATGCCGAGCGGCAGCGTCAGCAGGGAGAGAACGACCGCGGGCCATGAGGGTCGACGGCCGGCCTCGTTCCGATCGGACGCGGCTTGCGCTCCGCGAGACCCGGGAACCGGCAGGCCCGTCTCGACCGGTACGTCGAGGAATCGCCCACGGCCGAGCAACCGCGCTGTCTCAGCTGAGTCCGACGCGAGAGTGTACGACGCGCTGAAGGAGCCGCGACCCGGGGTCGGATCGAACGGAAGCCACCCGTAGCCTGCAAACCACGCCTCGACCCAGGCATGCGCGTCCGTGTCGGATACCACCCACGCCCGGCCGTCCCAGTCGCCGCTCGTGAACCCGACCGCCACGCGGGCAGGGATCCCGCGCAGACGGAGCATCAACGCCATCGCGCCCGCGTAGTGCTGGCAGTAGCCAGCCCGGTGCTCCGTCACGAAGGCGACAAGCGGCGGGCCTTGTGTCTGAGGTGGATGCTCCTCGTACCGGAACCCACCGGTCGACCGGAACCATCTCTCGATCGCGAGTGTGGCCTCGTACGGCGAGCCCTGGTTCCTCGTAAGATCCCGCGCGGCCTCCCAGAGCGGGCGGTACGCCCAGATCGCCTGGTACCGCCCGTCGGCGAGCAGCTTCTCCACCGCCGCCTCCCGCCCCGGGGCACCGAAGAAAGGCGCGACAGCGCGGTCGACGGCGAGATACCGCTTGGCCTCGCGCGGATACCTCGGCGCAGAGCGAACGAGCTGGCGCGGGGTTGGCGTCGGCACGTAGCTCCACACCGTGTATCGCTGGTCGCGCGGGGATCCCCTCGGCACGGTCATCACGCCGCCGCTGAGGAAGAACACGCGGTCGATGGCGTCACTGTGAACACGCACCGGCTGGCTCGCCGCGACGAGGTGCGCATCGTCGAGCGCGCGCACCTCGATGCGTTGCTCGACGAGAGACGTGTCACCGCGGTTCGCGGGCAGCAGCGGGTCCAGCGGCAGGTCGCGCGCCGGCGCAGCGATCAGGATCGGGAACAGGTTCTCGATCCACCGATCGGCCGTGAACAGGTCGAGGGTCGACGCACGCCAGTAGTGGGCGCGGCGCGGGCCGTGTACGCGCAGCACCGTCGTGGGTCGGGTCGGGAAGTCGATGCCTCCGTACTGCCCGTCCCAGACGTACTGGACGCCCACGCGCTCTCGGGAAAGCCCGAACAGCGACCACGACTGCCACCCCAGGCGCGCCTCCTCGGGTGCCGCACCGGCCCCGGCGACGCCCACGGCCAGCGCGGTCAGCGCCCCCAGTACCGCACCCGCGACCAGCACATCCGACGTCGGCCGCGGTCGCGAGGCAACGAGCGGCCACAGAGCGGCGACGAGGAGAAGCGCGCCTGTCAGCAGCGGCCTTTCCGCAGGAAGGCTCGCCGTCGCCCAGCCGCCGCCGACGATCACCGCGAGCGCCGCCAGGAGCGGTCGACCTGCAGCCACGGCGAGCGACGCCCAGATCGTGAAGGCGAGGACAGCAGTCAGTGTCAGCGCGTGCATGGCGGGCCGCTGCGTCGGATCCAACGGCAGCGCGATCGCTTCGAAGGCGCGCAGACCGTTCTCGGCCTTCTCCAGCACCTCGCCGATCCACGTCCCGCGCGTTCTCGGCGCCACCGCCGACGCGGACACCCCGAAAGCGACCGACAGGCCCGCGAACAGCGCGAGCGCTGACACGCTCCAGCGGAGCAGACGCCGAGAGATGACCGCAGGCACCAGCCCGAGCAACGCGACGACGGTGAGGTCCGCCCACTGTGTCGGGTCCTCGAGCGCACCCCAGGTCAGCGCGAGCGCGAGCGCCGGCACCGCCGCGGCGAGGAGCCTACGCACTGCGCTGCCCCTTCGACAGCCCGGACAGCACGGCTTCGAGATCGTCGCCGGCGCGCACGACCGCGACAGGCACTCCGCCTGCCGCGAGCCTGAGGAGCCCGGTGAGCGGCGCGGATGCCGGCGCTCCCGCGTACGTGGGACCGTCGATCGCTACCACCGCGCCGCCGCGAGCCTCCTGCAGCCGGTCGAGCGCGGCCGTGAGCGGATTGCACGTGACGACAACGAGCTCCGCGGCGCGTCCTGTCCTGAGTCGAGGGTCCGACAGCGTGGACGCCAGCGCAGGCCCCGTCGGCACCGCTGCCGCGAGGACGTCGAGTGCCGCAGCGTAGGAGCCGTCGAGCCCCCGCACCCGCAGCACCGGGTCTGCAGCGCTCGCAACCACGAGCGTGACCGCCCTCGCCTGCGCCGCTCGAGCCCGCACGATCGACGCGGTCGCACGGACCGCCTCGTCGAAGCTCGAGCTACCCGGTGGCCCCGCCATGCCATCGGAGTCGCAGTCGAGAACCACGACCGTGCCCTCCCGCGGCGTGTCCTCCAGCTCCCGTACCGACAGGGCGCCGCGTCGAGCCGTCGTCGGCCAGTGCACGAGCCGGAGTGGCTCTCCGTCCTGGTAGTCACGCACCGAGTGCAGGTCGACACCACTCGCGCGGCGTAGCGCAGGTCGCCGTCCGCCGAAGCCCGAGCGTCCGCCGTCCGTGAACAGCGCCTCGAGCGCCACTGTTCGCGGGTGAACGATCACCCGCCCGCTGGGCGCCGCGGTGACCGAGACCCGCTCCAGGCCAAGGGGATCCTCGAGCACGACCTCCGCCGGCCCGAGCCCGTGTACCCCACGCGGCACGCCCTCCCAGGTCAGCTCGCCGCGGCCACGTTGCAACGGGACGTCGACGGCGCCGAGCTGTCCAACGTGCTCGCGGGCGACGATACGGGCGAATCGAGACAGGCCGCCGGAGAGCCGGAGCTCGACGCGTAGCGTCTCGCCTTCGACGAGACGTGATGCGCTCGTCGTCCGCTCCAGCTGCAGTGACGACGACGCGACGCGACGCCAGGATCGGGCGCCGAGCGCAGCGCCGACGATGCCGAGGCCGACCGGCGCGAGCGCGACAGAGCCGAACAGCCAGGAGCCGAGGAGCGCCGCCGCCCCGACCGCTAGCGCGGCTCCGCTTCGGCCGCTCACACCGGAACCGGCGTCCCGTCGATCGCTTCGGAGATCACGTCTTGCGGCGACAGCCCGGTCGAGCGCGCTTCGGGCGCCAGGATGAGCCGATGGGAGAGCACCACCGTCGCCACCGCTCGAATGTCCTCCGGCGTCACGAAGTCGCGGCGCTCCACCACGGCCGTCGCCTTCGCCAGCCTGAGGAGTGAGATGCCAGCGCGTGGGCTCGCCCCGAGCGCGAGGCGTGCGTTGGCGCGCGTGTGCCGAAGCAGCGCCACCGCATAGCGGTTGACACTCTCTTCCACGTACACCGACCGCACGGCGTCGATCGCGGCCAGCACCTCGTCGCGGCCGGCCACGGGGCGGAGATGGTCGAGCGGCGGCTCGGTCGTCTGCTCCGCAAGCATCCGCGCCTCCTCGACGAGCGGCGGGTAACCGATCGCCATACGGACGGCGAACCGGTCGAGTTGCGCCTCCGGCAGTGGGTAGGTGCCCTCGTACTCGACCGGGTTCTGGGTCGCGATGACGACGAACGGGGGCTCGAGCGCGTGCGTCGTCCCGTCGACGGTGACCTGCGCCTCCTGCATCGCCTCGAGGAGCGCCGACTGCGTCTTCGGCGAGGCCCGGTTAATCTCGTCGACGAGCACGACGTTGGCGAATACCGGCCCGGGCCGGAACCTGAAGGCGCCGGACGCCTGGTCGAAGACGTTGACGCCCGTCACGTCCGCCGGCAACAGATCCGGTGTGAACTGCACGCGCGCGAAGCTGAGATCGAGCGAGCGCGCTAGCGCCTTCGCCAGCATCGTCTTCCCCACTCCGGGCACGTCCTCGACGAGCACGTGCCCCTCCGCGAGGAGCGTGAGCAGCGGCAGCCGCAGCGTCTCCATCGGCGCATGGACGGCGGTTGCCAGCGACGCGACGACGCGGTCCGCGAGGTCCGCCGCCTCGGCGGCCGGTAGCGGCGCAGCCTGCTCGGTCACGTGCGCTCCTGGAGCAACCGCTCGACCTCGTCGAGGATCGCTGCCGCGACACTCTCCTTCGAGGTTTTCGGCACGTGGACGTCGGGGCCGCGTCCGAGGAGCACGACCTCGTTGTCGCCCGAGTCGAAGCCGATGTCGTCCCGCCCCACGTCGTTGTAGACGACGAGATCGACGTTCTTCTCGTCGAGCATCGCCCGCTTGCGCTCGAGGCCGTCCGCTCCGGCTTCGGCGCCGAACGCGACGAGCACCTGACCGTCGGCTCGCGCAGCGCCGAGCGCCTTCGCGATGTCGCCCGTCGGCACGAGCTCGACGAGCCATGGCTCGCCGTCCTTACGGCGCTTGCCTTCGACGCGCTCGGCGGGCCGGTAGTCGGCGACCGCGGCCGCCATCAGCACGACGTCCGCCTCGCCGCGTGCGAGCGTCTCGCGCCGCAGGTCGGCCGCCGTCGGTGCCTGCACGACGTCGACCCCTGCCGGCGCCGCGACGCCGAGGTTGGCCGCGAGCAGCGTCACTCCGGCGCCGCGCCGGTGCGCCTCCCGCGCCAGGGCGACCCCCATGCGGCCGGACGAGCGATTCCCCAGGAATCGCACTGCGTCCAGCGGCTCCCTGGTACCGCCTGCAGAGACGACCACGGACCGCCCGACGAGCGATCCGCCTGTGCGGGTGCCGCCGAGGATCTCCTCCACCCGTAGGGCGATCGTTGCGGGCTCGGCCATGCGACCGCGACCGACCTCCCCTTCAGCAAGCTCGCCTTCGTCGGGTCCGATCACTTCCGCCCCGCGCCCAACCAGCGTGTCCAGGTTCGCCTGGGTGGCAGCGTGCTCCCACATGGCGGTGTTCATCGCGGGCGCCAGGAGGAGCGGGCCGCGGTGGGCGAGCGCCGTCTCGGTCAGTAGGTCGTCGGCGAGCCCGTGCGCGAGCCGTGCCATCGTGTTCGCGGTGAGCGGCGCGACGACGAGGAGGTCGACGTCGAGCAGGTGCGGATACGGATCGACCGGCCGCTCGCGGCGCGCGAGCGCAAAGAGCGTTTCGGCGGAGACGAAGCGCTCCGCTCCCGCCGTGGGAATCGGCATCACGTCGTGCCCGCCCTTCACGAGCAGGCGCACCAGCTCGCACGACTTGTACGCGGCGATGCCGCCGGTCACCCCGAGCGCAATGCGTGCCACCTGCGTATTCTGTCAGCGCAAAGCCGAGATCCGCGCGAGCGGATTCATGATGGGAGGCGGCCTGCCTGGCTCAGCTGCGGCCCGGCCGCGAATGCGGCCGGCTTGAGGGAGCTTCGCGCGACCCGAATCCGCGCGAGCGGATTCCGGTCTTGCGCTAAACTAGGACCGGGCGTCGTAGGAGAAGCGCAGCTTGGCCCTGGCGATCTCTTCCATCGCCATGGTCAAGTAATTCTTCGAGCGCGACTCGACGAGCGGCGGCGGCGCATCCTCGAGTCCCATCCCCTCGCCGAGCTGGTGGTGGTAGCTGTTGATCTGCCGCGCGCGCTGGGACGCCATGATCACGAGCGCATAGCGGGACGGCGGCTCGCCGTCGGTCTGGGCGTGCAAGAGCAGTTCGTCGATACGTGGTTCGATCATCGGCCCGACATGCTACCTGGAGTTGGATGGCTGATCGAGGTCGAGCTCGCACTTGACGATCGCGACCAGCACCTCGGTCGCCCTGTGCACGTCGTCGTTGCGGACCATGTAGCGGAACCGATGTGCCTGCTCGAGTTGCTCCCGGGCGAGCACGATGCGATCGCCTATCTCCCCGGTTGACTCGGTCGCGCGCTCACGTAGCCGCCGCTCCAGTTCCTCCACGTCCGCGGCGATGAAGATGGTCACCGCGCCTGGCACGTCCTCTTGGACGCGCAGTGCACCTTCGAGCTCCAGCTCGAGCACGCACACACGCCCGTGCCCGAAGATGCGGCCGATCTCGGATCGCAGCGTGCCATAGCGCTTTCGCGACACGTACTCGACATGCTCGAGGAACTCACCGGCCGCGATCCGGTCGACGAACTCGGTCTCGTCGAGGAACTGATACTCGACGCCGTCCTCCTCGCCGGGGCGGCGGGGCCTCGTCGTCGCGGAGACCGCCACCTCGAGCACCGGCAGGCGCCCGGCGAGCGCCTTGATCAGCGTCCCCTTCCCCGCCCCAGACGGCCCGGTGATGACGAACACAAGGTTTCTCGACAAAGTCGAGAAACCTAATCAGGAACGTGGGAGGCGGAGGGCACGTACAGGCTCCAGCCAACCGCAGACGACCAAGGTGCTCTTCTTAGGTGATTGTCGGCGCAGCCGAGAATCACCTGTGGTTGAAGAGGTTGACGAGCTCTGCCCGCTGCCGCTCGGACAGCCCGCCCACCGTCTTCGACTGGCTGATGCGGCACTGATTCAGCAGGCGAGCCGCCTTGACGCGACCGAACTTCGGCACGGCCATCAGCATGTCGAACACCTTCGCAGTGGAAACGTACTCAGGCGGGTCCAGAAGGATCTCCTCGATGTGGACCCGCCCGTCCTTGAGATCCTTCTTCAGCTGCGCCCGCCTCACCCGAATATCGTTTGCGCGCTTCAACGCTTCCATTCGCTGATCGAGAGAGCGGAGCGGCGCCTGGGCCTGCGACTTGGTGGTGACCATAGAGGTGGGAGTCTAGCGATCAGCGCCCGCCGGTCAAGCGAGAACATTTTGCTCGTTTTGCAGGTGTTATTCTGCTATGGCAACGCTATGCGGTGCGCATCGCGCCCGGTTTCCATCCGGTAACGGCCCGCCTCGGCCTTCAGCTCGGCTCTGACGCGTCCCGGCGCCCCCGGGTCGCGGAAGAGAACGGTGCCAAGGGCGACAACATTCGCACCCGCGGCGAGGAGCTCGAGCGCGTCGCTCCCGGTGGTGACGCCGCCCATCCCGACGATCGGAACATCGACCGCCTGTGCGCACGCGTAGACGCAGGCGAGCGCAATCGGACGAAGCGCCGGGCCCGAGTAGCCGCCGGCGCCACGTGCCAGTCGCGGCCTCAAGCTCGCGGGATCGAGCGCGAGCCCGCGGATCGTGTTTACGAGCGAAAGGCCGTCCGCCCCGGCCGCCACGCACGCGCGGGCGGACTCGGCGATGTCCGACGTCGACGGTGAGAGCTTCGCGTAGAGCGGCTTCGACGTCGCCGCACGGGCCGCGGTCACGATCTGGCCCGCTGTCTCTGGCGCCTCCTTCACATTGGGGCACGACAGGTTCAGCTCGATCGTCGTCACCGCGGCTCGATCGTCCAGAGCGGTACACATGAGGACGTAGTCGTCAGCCGAGAACCCTCCGACGGACACCCACAACGGCACTCCCAGCTGCTCCAGTCGAGGCAGCACGTGCTCGAGAAAGCCCTCGATCCCGGGCCCCTGCAGGCCGATCGAGTTGAGCATCCCGCCGTCCGTCTCCGCGATCCGCGGTGGCGGGTTGCCCTCACGCGGCTCCGGGGTGACGGTCTTTGTGACGAACGCGTCGAACGCATGTGCCACGTCGGGGGCTGTCAGCGCGTCAAGACAGCCGGAGGCGTTGAGAATCTGTACGGAGGCACGGTTAGTCATTCGCGGTCACCTCGTGACCGCGAATGACCGGCCCCTCCACGCAGAGCCGTCGGTAGTGCCCGCGTATCTCGATCACGCAGCCGTAGCAGCCGCCGTAGCCGCATGCCATCGGCGCTTCCCAGGCCAGCTGCGCTTGGGGGGCGAGCCGCGCGACGGCGTGCAGCATCGGCTCAGGGCCACAGGCGAGCACGTCGCCGAGGTCGGCCGGCAACGCCTCCGTGACGAGCGTCGGATCGAGCACGACCTCCGCTCCCGGCACGAGCGCCGCCACCTCGGCGTGGAGCGCGGTGCGGAAGCCGAGCACTGCGGGAGGCCCGCCGAGCTGCTCGGAAAGGTACGGGAACGGCGCCACGCCGATACCGCCCCCGACAAGGAGCGGACGCTCGACCGACAGGTCGAAGCCGTTGCCGAGCGGCCCGAAGACGTCGATCGCCTCGCCCCGCTCCAGCTCAGCGAGCGCCCTCGTACCCGGCCCGATCGGATCGATCAGGAAGGCGAGCTGGCCGGTGGGTGCGAGGCACAGGGAGAACGGCCGCGGCAGCAGCCGCCCGGGCGCCTCGAGCATGAAGAACTGGCCGGGAATCCCGGGCTCGAGCCCGGCCCGTCCAAGACGTACCAATGTGTACGCGCCGATTGCCTCGACACCCGCGACGCGCAGCCTGTCGCGGCGCGCACCCGCGACCTCGATCACGCCCGGAGCCCGATCCGCTCCTGCAGCGACAGCGCCGTCTCCACCCTCGCGTTCGCGATCGCGTTGACCGCCACCGCCGCGCCCGAGATCGTTGTAATGCACGGCACACGGGCTACGAGCGACGCCTCTCGGATCAGGTAGCCGTCCGCCCGTGCGCCAGAGCCCTGCGGGGTGTTCACGATCAGGTCGCAGCGCCGCTGACGGATGAGGTCGACCACGGTGCGCCGGGCGCCGTCCGCGTCGGCCACCTTGCCGACCTCGTCCACCTCGAGACCCGCCGCGCGCAGCGTGGCCGCGGTGCCCGACGTCGCGACGAGCTTGAACCCGAGCCCGGCCAGTGCCGCGGCGACGGGTGCCACGGCCGGCTTGTCGGCGTCCTTGACCGAGAGAAAGGCCGTCCCAGAGGTCGGCAGTCTCCGCCCCGCCGCGCGCTCTGCCTTCGCGAACGCGGTCGGGAGGTCGGACGCGCTCGCCATCACCTCGCCGGTGGAGCGCATCTCCGGCCCGAGCACCTGGTCGGCTCCCGGGAAGCGAGCGAACGGCAGCACTGCCGCCTTGACGCTGATCTCCTGCGGGCGCGGCACGGGAAGTTGGAGTTCTTGCAGGGTGGCGCCGGCAGCCAGGCGGCACGCCGCCTCCACCAGGTTGACGCCGATCGCCTTACTGGCGAAGGGCACGGTCCGCGACGCTCGAGGATTCGCCTCGAGGACGTACACGGTCTGGTCGGCGACGGCGAGCTGGACGTTGAGCAGCCCCACGACCCCGAGCGCCGGGCCGAGCCGCTTGACGACGTGATCCACCTCGAGCGCGTTCGCCAGGGTCAGCGACTGGGCCGGCAGCACGCATGCCGAGTCACCCGAGTGCACGCCGGCCTCCTCGACGTGCTGCATGACAGCGCCGATGTAGACCTCTCGGCCGTCGCAGAGCGCGTCGACGTCGATCTCGATCGCGTTCTCTACGAAGCGGTCGACCAGCACCGACCCGCTCACCGCCCCCATTGCCTCACGAAGCTGCTCGTCGTCGTAGCAAACGCGCATCGCCCGCCCGCCGAGCACGTATGAGGGCCTCACGAGCACCGGGTACCCGATCTCCGCCGCCGCAGCGAGCGCCTCGACGTCGCCCTCGACCGTCGCCCAGGGCGGGCAGCGGATGCCGAGCTCGGCCGCGAGGGCGCCGAACCGCTCGCGGTCCTCCGCGAGGTCGATCGCTGCGTGGGGCGTGCCCATGATCCGGTACCCGGCAGCCTCGATGAACCGCGCCAGGCGCAACGGCGTTTGCCCGCCGAACTGCGTCACGACGCCCTCGGGCTGCTCGCGGTCGACGACTGCGAGCACCTCCTCCGGCGACAGCGGCTCGAAGTACAGGCGATCAGACGTGTCGTAGTCGGTGGAGACGGTCTCCGGGTTGCAGTTGATCATCACCGCCTCGTAGCCGAGTGCGCGGAAGGTCTGCGCGGCGTGGACGCAGCAGTAGTCGAACTCGATTCCCTGACCAATCCGGTTCGGTCCCGAGCCGATGATCACGACCCGCGGCTTGTCGCCGGTCGGGGGCGCCTCATCTTCCTCGCCCCAGGTCGAGTAGTAGTAGTTCGAGGCGGCCTCGACCTCGCCGCCGCACGAGTCGACGCGGCGGTACGAGGGGCGGATCCCCTTCGCGTAGCGCGCCCGTCGCACCTCCTCCCCGGAGGTGCCCCAGGCGGCGCCGATCGAGTCGTCTCCCCAGCCCGCCCGCTTCGCGCGAGCAATGTCGCGAGATGCAAGCTCGCGCCGGGCGAGGGCGAGCTGCTCCTTGAACCATGGGTGCACGCCGTCGGGGATGTCGTCGAACGTCGCCCATGGCGTAGGGGCTCCCGGGTCGAGCTCGCGCGAGCCGAACGCCTTCAGGAACGCCTCGCTGAAGGTGCGACCGATCCCCATCGCCTCCCCCACCGACTTCATCTGTGTGCCGAGCGTCGTGTCGGCGCCCGGGAACTTCTCGAACGCGAAGCGCGGGAACTTGACGACGACGTAGTCGAGCGTCGGCTCGAAGCTCGCCGGCGTCGTCTTCGTGAGGTCGTTCGGGATCTCGTCGAGCGTGTAGCCCATCGCCAGCTTGGCGGCGACCTTCGCGATCGGATACCCCGTTGCCTTCGACGCAAGCGCGGACGACCGGGAGACGCGCGGGTTCATCTCGATCACGCGCACCTCGCCCGTCGTGCGATGGCGCGCGAACTGGATGTTGGAGCCGCCGGTTTCCACACCGACCGCCCGGATCACCGCGCCGGCGGCATCGCGCAGCTCCTGATACGCCTCGTCCGGCAGGGTCATCTGCGGCGCCACGGTGACCGAGTCGCCCGTGTGAACGCCCATCGGGTCGAGGTTCTCTATCGAGCAGACGACGACCACGTTGTCGATCCGGTCGCGGATCACCTCGAGCTCGAACTCGTCCCAGCCGCGGACGGATTCCTCCACGAGCACCTGGCCGATCGGGCTCTCCGCGAGCCCCCGCTCCACCTGGTGACGCAGCTGCTCCGGCGTCTCCGCGAAGCCTCCCCCGTGCCCGCCGAGGGTGAACGCCGGACGCACGACCGCCGGCACGGCGACGCCGTCGAGGTCTGCGAGCGACGTCACGATTCGCGACGAGGGCACGTGCAGGCCGCAGCCCTGCACCGCGTCGCGGAAGAGCTGCCTGTCCTCTGCCCGCCGGATCACGTCGACGGAAGCGCCGACGAGCTCGACGCCCAGCTCGGCGAGGACGCCAGCGTCGTGGAGCTCGATCGCCAGGTTGAGCGCCGTCTGCCCCCCGAGCGTCGGCAGCAGCGCGTCGGGCCGCTCGCGCTCCAGGACGTCGCTCACACCCTCCAGGTCGAGCGGCTCGATGTACGTGCGGTCCGCGAAGCCGGGGTCGGTCATGATCGTGGCGGGGTTGGAGTTGATGACGATCGTGCGGTAGCCGTCCTCCCGCAGCACCTTGAGCGCCTGGCAGCCCGCGTAGTCGAACTCGCACGCCTGGCCGATCACAATCGGTCCGGAGCCGATCAGGCAGACCGACTCGATGTCGCGCCGCGCCGGCATCAGGCTGTTTCCTTTCCGCAAGGCGAGAATCCCGGGCGGTGGATCCCCGCCGCGGGGCTCCGCCTCCGGCGGCAAACCCCTGAAGCGGCCGCTTTGCGGCCTGGGCGTACGAAGCTCACGCCGACGCCTCCAGCTCGCGGACCCAGCCTTCGAGGATCGACCACGCGTCGTGCGGCCCCGGCCCTGCCTCCGGGTGGAACTGCACCGAGCGTGCGCGCAGGTCGGGGTAGTCGAGACCTTCGACCGTGCCGTCGTACAGCGAGACGTGCGTCGCCTCCCGGCCTTCGCTCGGGGCGACTGCGAAGCCGTGGTTCTGGCTCGTCACGAGCACTCGGCCGGAGCGCCGGTCGAGCACCGGGTGGTTCGCGCCGCGGTGCCCGAACGGAAGCTTGTACGTCTCGAGCCCGGTGGCCAGGGCGAGCAGCTGGTGACCCAGACAGATGCCGAGGACGGGGACGCGACCCAGTACCTCGCGGACCACCTGCTGCTCGCGAGCGAGGGGCTCCGGGTCACCGGGGCCGTTGGACAGGAGCACACCGTCATAGCCGGCGAGCTCGTCCGGGTCGCAGACGTGCGGGAAGACCGTGACGGCCGCGCCGGCCGCGGCAAGGCGACGGACGATCGACCGCTTGCTGCCGTAGTCGACGAGCGCCACGCGGACGTCGCCCTCCTCCTGTGCGACGTACGACACGGGCGTCGACACCTGGGCGACGAGCGCCGCTCCCTCCATCGTCGGCTGTGCCTGCACCTGCTCGAGCGCCTGCTCGACAGGAACTGCGCTCTGGTCGGCCACGGCGGCGGCGCGCATCGCTCCGGCCGAGCGCAGCCGCAGCGTCAGCGCCCGCGTGTCGATCTCGTCGAGCGCGACGAGGCCCTGCATGTGAAGCCAGGCGGCCCATTCCTCGCCGCCGAGGCGGCGCATGATCACAGCCCTGGCGTGCGGCGCGGCTGCCTCCATCCGCTCCTCCGCGACGCCGTAGTTCCCGACCATCGGCGCCGTGAAGCAGACAAGCTGCGCGGCGTAGCTCGGGTCGGTCATGGTCTCCTGGTAGCCGCTCATACCGGTGGTGAAGACGGCCTCGCCGAACGCGACGCCGTCCGCGCCGACCGAGCGACCGCGGAAGACCGTCCCGTCCTCGAGTACGAGGTAGCCCCTGGGGGCGCTCAACGTGCGCTTCCCACCGTGACGAGGTCATGGGCGAGTCTGCCGTCGGCGACCGTTTGCACGACGCGCCCGTGGAGTCGCTCCCCGAGGAGCCAGGAGTTGACGGAGCGCGATCGGAATGTCTCCTCGCGCACCTCCCACTCCGCCTCCGGGTCGATCACGACGATGTTCGCGTGCTCTCCGACCCGGATCCGCGGCACCGGCAGGGCGAGGGCGCGCGCAGGCCCGGCAGACATCCGCTCCAGCAGCGTGGCGAGCTCCACGAGCCCTGGCTCCACCAGTGACGTGTAGAGGGCCGAGAAGGACGTCTCGAGCCCGGTGACGCCGAACGGCGCCTCCTCGAACGGCGCGTCCTTCTCGTGACGCGCGTGCGGCGCGTGGTCGGTGCCGACGCAGTCGAGGGTGCCGTCTCGGAGCCCTTCGAGGAGGGCGTCGCGGTCGGCTTGGGTGCGGAGAGGCGGGTTCATCTTCATGTTCGGGTCGAGCGTGCGCACGGCCTCGTCGGTGAGGCAGAGGTGATGCGGTGTCACCTCGGCGGTCACTGCAACCCCCCGGGCCTTCGCGGCCCGCACGGCGGCGACCGAGCCAGCAGCCGAGACGTGCATGATATGCACAGGTCGGTGCTCGTATGCAGCGAGGGTGAGATCACGCTCGATCATCAGCGTCTCGGCGAGGGACGGCCACCCGGCCAGCCCGAGCTCGGCCGAGACGGCCCCTTCGTGCATCTGGCCGTCGCGTGACAGGGTCGACTCTTCCTCGTGCAGCGCCAGCGGGCGGCCGGCGACGACGCTGTAACGCAGCGCGTTGCGCATCAACCCGGGGCTCGCCACCGGACGGCCGTCGTCGGTGAACGCGACGGCGCCGAGCGCCGCCAGTTCGGCCATCTCGGCCAGCTCCTCCCCGCGTTGGCCCTTCGTGATCGCCGCCATGAACCCGGTCGGAACGACGGCCTCGTCGCGGGCCAGCTCGATCAGCGCCCCCAGCACCGCCGCCGAATCGACCACCGGCTCAGTGTTCGGCATGCCTACGATCGCGCAGTAGCCGCCCGCCGCGGCGGCCGCGGTGCCGGTGGCGATCGTCTCCTCGTCCTCCCGGCCGGGTGTGCGCAGGTGTACGTGTGGATCAACGAAGGCCGGGGCCAGGAGCATCGCCGCGTCGATACCCGGCTCGATTGCGGTGATCACGCCCTCCGTCACGACCACGCGGAGGCACGCGTCGAGCCCCTCCCCCGGGTCGACGACCCGACCCTCGAGTACCAGCGAGACCGGCGGAGCGGGCGCACGCCACAGCATCACGCCACCTCCAGCGGTGGGGCGGCCGGGATCGCGAGGTCATTCCACGCGGTCCCGCCGGGGTCCGCGAGACGAACGCGCGATGTCCCCGCCGGGCCCCGTGTCAGCAGGTCGTAGAGGACGGCCATGCGCACGACGAGACCCGCCCGGACCTGAGTGGTGACGAGCGCGGCGGGTGAGTCGGCCACGCGCGGGTCGATCTCGACACCACGGTTCATCGGCCCGGGGTGCATGACTACCTGTCCGGCTCGGACACGGTCGGGCGTGATGCCGTAGAGCGTCGTGTACTCGCGTAGCGACGGCACGAACGCTGAACCGGGGAGCATGCGCTCGCGCTGCATGCGCAGGACGTAGACGACGTCTGCGTCCGCTATGGCGCCGATCTCATGCGACACGCTGCAGCCCATCTCCTCGATCTCCCATGGCACCAGCGTCGGAGGGCCGACGAGGGTGACGCGAGCGCCGACGATGGCGAGCGCTTCGATGAGGGATCTTGCAACCCGAGAGTGAAGGACGTCGCCGACGATGGCGACATGCACGCCGTCCAGCCGGTCGAACGCCTCGCGGATCGTGTAGAGGTCAAGCAGGGCCTGCGTCGGATGCTGGTGCTTCCCGTCCCCGGCATTGACGACGTGCGCGTCCGTCGCCGCGGCGACGACCTGGGGAGCGCCTATGTGCGGGTGGCGCACGACGATCACGTCGGGGTCGTAGGCGGCGAGCGTCAGCGCCGTGTCGCGAAGCGACTCGCCCTTGTCCACGGACGAGCCGGACGATCGAAGCGACATCGTGTCCGCGGAGAGCCGCTTGGCGGCGAGGTCGAAGCTCGAAAGCGTCCGTGTCGACGACTCGTAGAACATGTTCACGACGAGTCGACCCCGCAGCGTCGGGAGCTTCTTCACCTCACGATCCAGCGTTCGGGAGAGCGCCCGCGCGGTGTCGAGGATCCGCTCGACGTCGTCTCGCGTCAGGTCGGAAACGGCGAGCAGGTGTCTCGGCGCCGTCTCCCCGGGTGGCCGGGGGCTGCCGCCGGCGCGCTGCTCAGACATCGTCGTCCGCCTCTCCGACCAGCACGACGCGGTCGATCTCGTCGATCTCGACGAGCTGCACGTGGACGCGCTCCCTGCGCGAGGTGGGCAGGTTCTTGCCCACATAGTCGGGACGGATCGGGAGCTCCCGGTGTCCCCGGTCGACCAGCACTGCGAGCTGCACGCGTTCGGGCCGCCCGTAGTCGAGCAACGCCTCGATCGCGGCGCGGATCGTGCGCCCGGTATAGAGGACGTCGTCGACGAGAACGACCGTGCGTCCTTCGAGCGGCACGTCGAGCGTCGTACCGCGCACGACCGGCTGCAGCTGGCGCGGAGCTTCGCCTCCTCGAACAAGAACGTCGTCGCGGTGGAACGTGATATCGAGCACCCCCACCGACGGCTCCACTCCGCTCCGTTCGGCGACGAGCCGCCGCAGGCGGTGCGCCAGCGGCACGCCGCGTGTGTGGATGCCGACGAGGACGATCGCGGCAGGATCCTCGTTGCGCTCGATCAGCTCGTGTGCGATGCGCGCCAGCGTGCGGGAAACCGCGTCGGCGTCGAGAAGTACTCTCGCCGCCTGGGCGCGCGGAAGCTCGGTCGTCATGCGTCTCCTTCCCGGCCTCGCTGGACCGGCTTAAAGGGCCGCTCGCAGTCTAGCGCGACGCGATGACGATCAGCTGCTCGAGGCGTACGTCGACGACGTCGGGCAGCTCGCGTTCGGCCCGCTCGACGCCCTTCCGCGCTTCATCGGGGTCGAGGAGGGCGAAGGTGGAGATGTGACCGCTGCGTAGCTTCGCCAACGCCGCCTCCCGAGTGATCGTCTCGGCGTCCGTGCGCGTCGCCGACCAGATCCCGTGGAAGCCCGCCTCGCCCAACTCGCTCTCGAGCTCCCCACGGGTCGGAAAGCGTGCCCGGTCGATCCCTGGGAGCGAAGGGAAGAAGCTCGCCGCCCACCAGGTGTCGAAGCGGCCTTCGGCGAAGGTGGCGATGGCGAGCTTGCCGCCGGGCGCGAGTACGCGAAGAACCTCGGCGAACGATCGCCGCCGGTCGACCAGGTGCACGACGAGGCACATCACTGCACGCTCGAACCAGGC
>Ga0247727_10007785_pt1 | contig 20218 bp, 17 predicted proteins | sample WisWelCaveWW1625_FD_202498 | JGI IMG/M metagenome (GOLD analysis project Ga0247727, IMG submission 202498) | Biofilm microbial communities from Wishing Well Cave, Virginia, United States - WW16-25 | ecosystem: Environmental > Aquatic > Deep subsurface > Groundwater > Cave microbial mat | place... | reverse complement strand
CAAACTTCGCGCCGTCTACTTGAGCGGACACTTCAATTCCTACTGGTCTTTCCACATCGAAAAGGACCAGCAACGACTCCATCCGCCCGGCCTGTGGAGCGTCGTTCCAAAGTAGCCACACCCAAATAGATACTACAGCGCGGATATTCTTCATGTAGTTCAAGACGTTGCCACGGGGAAGCGAACGCCCGAGAGGACGGAGGCGGTTCCCGTAGCTCATTTGACGCCGGCCTAACCCGGCGCTGCAGGCGACGGGCGAAAGCCGGCCGCGCCTGAGCGCCTGGGTCGTTAGACGGCCCAGCGGTAGTGCGCCGATTCTCGGCCCCTGCCCCAACCCGCCGCCAGGCTGGCGCTTGTTCGGTCACAAGGACCTGTCGAATGCCGGCGCGCCCGGCGTTGCCAGCTCGCCGGCCCTGATCGGGGCGCCGGCTGTAACTGCGGTAAAGCGTGGCGTCCCCAGCGGGATCTGAACCCGCGTTACCTCGCCACGGAATGGGGCGAGCAGGCCTGCGGTGAGGGGCGCGTAGACCTCTTCGAAGAGCTTGAGGAAGAGCACGCAGATCGAATAGCCCTTGCCGACCAGCCGATACCGCGCGAGAAGTGAGAGCGGAGGGGTCCCTCGAAGAATGCCGCTACTATCTGAACGCCTACACCGACGCCATTCTGTCTTCTGGCTCCTGATCTGTGACTTCCATATCCCGAAGGGATATCAAGGGCGAAGCCCTTGGCTAGTACGGCCGGGCTAGATCCCGCTTGCGAAAGACGGCGCAGTAGTTGCGCCCGGGCCAATCGTCCAACCGCTTTTCCAGCTCGAGTCCGGCGGCGGTCATCTCCCGAACCAGGATCTCGGGAGGCACGCCGTGTCCGCCGCGGTCCTCGGAAACTCCGTCCGGACGGCGGAGCCAGAACCGCCAGCGGCTGGGGGAGAAGTCGATGACCGCCAGGCGGCCGCCGGGCCGCAACGCCTCGGCCAGGCTGGAGTTCATGGCCGCCGGATCGACCACGTGATGGTAAACCTTCCTCATGACAATCGCCGCACAGCAGGCGGCGGGCAGCTTGGCGCTCTTCTCCTCGCCCTGGAGCACGGTGACGTTGCTCAGCCCGGCCTTGTCCACCGCGCGCCGGATTTTTTGCAGATTGTCCGACTCGAGCTCGTTAGAGAACACGCGTCCGTTCGGTCCGAGACGCCGGGCTAGCAGGACGGTCATGTCGCCCACGCCCGCCCCCACTTCGCCCGCCGTCATACCGGGCCGCAGTTGCAGCAGCTCCATCAGCCGGGCGGCCTCGGTCTCGGAGACGCCGCCCCACAGAGCCCAGGCGCCGGAAAGCCCGGCCGCCAGGGCCAGCAGAACCAGAACCACCCACTTGATCTCGCGCGTCGCAGGCATGAGCTTCCCCTCCGCTCAAGGGAAGACGCGGGAGCGCCGGCGCTTGTTCCACGGCGCCCGCGCCCGCCCAGGCGGCTAGAAGCGCCCAGTGGCGGCGGAACTCACCGCGGAGCTAGGACGCTACCGTCAGCTCCCGGCAGGCCAGGCCCTGCGACTCGGCGACGCCGGGATGCACCAGCTCTCCCCGGTATGTGTTGACCCCCTGGCGCAGCGACGGGCTGGCCCGCAGCGCCCGCTCCAGCCCCAGATCGGCGAGCCCTTGCATATACGGGAAGGTCGCGTTGGTCAGCGCGAAGGTCGAAGTGCGGGGCACCGCCGCCGGCATGTTGGATACGCAGTAGTGCAGGACGCCGTCGACGAAATAGATCGGGTCGGTATGAGTGGTGGGGCGCGAGGTTTCCAGGCAGCCGCCCTGATCAATCGCCACGTCCAGCACCACCGAGCCCGGCTTCATCCGCGAAATCATCTCCCGCCGCACCAGCTTGGGCGCGGCGGCGCCGGGAATCAGCACCGCGCCAATGACCAGGTCGGCCTGCTCCACCGCTTCCGCCACCGTCACCAGATTCGAGGCCAGCGTGATCAACCGTCCTTGAAAGACATCTTCCATCTCCCGCAGCCGCTTCAGATTCCGGTCGATGACCGTCACGCGCGCTCCGCAGCCCAACGCGATGCGGGCGGCGTTGCCTCCCACCACGCCTGCCCCGAGGATGACCACGTTGGCCGGGGCCACCCCCGGCACTCCGCCCAACAGAGTTCCCCGGCCGCCATTCTGCCGCTCCTGATACTGCGCCCCGATCTGGACTGACATGCGTCCGGCCACTTCGCTCATCGGGGTCAGCAGCGGAAGCGAGCCATCCGGCTCCCGGATCGTCTCGTAGGCAATCGCGTTGACCCGGCTCGCCATCAGCTTCTGGGTCAGGTCGGGAAGCGGCGCCAGGTGCAGGAAGGTGAATAAGGTCAGCCCGGGGCGCAAGAAGACGTACTCGATCGGCTGGGGCTCCTTCACCTTGACCACCAGCTCGGCTTCCCAAACCGCGGCGGCCGAGGCGAGGATCTCGGCGCCGGCGCCGCGATAGTCCTCATCCCGGATCGAGCTTCCTTCTCCCGCTCCCGCTTCCACAACGATGCGATGCCCCGACTCGCGCAGGGCCATCACGCCGCTGGGAACCAGCGCCACCCGCGCCTCATTGTCCTTGACCTCTTTGGGAACTCCGATCAACACGGCCGCCTCCTACTATCAGGCTAACACCAAGGGAACCAGCTTTTACCGTGTGACAGGCTCCGGCGGGCGCCGGAGTTGTTCCAGTGCGCGCTCGGCCAGAGTAAGGAACTCCTGCTGCTGAGCCGGCGTATCGAAGACCAGACCGGCGGCGCGGTATCTGGCCAGCTCGGCTTCCCAGGCGGCGGCCAGCGCTTCCCTCGCCCCCCGGACCATCACCGGCTTGCCGTCGCGCAACAGGTAGGCGGGGTTGGTGTGAGCCTGGATCTCCGGCTCGCCCTCCAGCCGCCGCGCCGACACGCGGGCTGCCACCCAGCAGCTTTCCTCGACGCGCACTGCGGCGGTCAAGGCGAGCCTGGTTTGCGAGCCGTCGCCTCGGGCCGTCGCCACCACCTGGCCGTTCCGAACGATCTCCAGCGTCTCGAGCGGCCGGTAGAACGCCGCCGTCGCCACCGCCTGGCCGCCCGCTTCGTCCACCGAGAGCTCGACCAGCGGACCGTTGGAGAGAATGGCCCGGCCCTCCCGCACGCCCGCCGCCCAAGTCTGGTAGGGATCTTCGCGAGACCGGACCTTCACCAACGCCCGCTCCGGCCCCAGCAGCGGGAGCCAGCGCGGCCAGGGCCTCAGCCGTCCCAGGTAAACCGGAAAGTCGCTGCCGGCGATGCCGGGAATCCGGAAACCGGCGTTGAGCAGCTCGTACCATGGCGCGGTCGCCAGCTCGCCGAACTGAAACAGTTCCAGGAAATGCAGCTTTCCGAGCGCCAGATCCATCAGCAGGGTTGAGCGGGCGGGACGCTGGCGAAAGTGAGCGTAGCCTACCGTCGCTCCCGCCTTGCGCCCCAGATCGAATAGGAGGGAGTGGAACGGGTAGTCGAGCGGGGAGTTGGCCAGCTCGCGGCCGGTGCTCAAGGGCCGGATCAGCCGGTCCCCGCCGAGCACCAGGATGTGCCCGAAGGACTGGTTTCGCGACTCCTGGCCCGGCCGGATCGAGTAGCCGGCGCGGCGCGCCTCACCCGCGCGCCCGAAGGCGTACTGGGGAGCCGCGTCGGCCTGCCGCTGAAGCTGCAGAAAATTCCCGACCGAGAGATCCTCGGCGGCCAGCCAGTCCAGATAGATCGGATCGTGCCACTTCTCGCGGGTGAGATGGATGTGGTCATCGCCCGAGACCCACTCCTCGGGCCGGACGCCGTCCCAGGGCTTGAGCGGCAGGGCCAGCCGGCGGGTCTGGTCCGGAGCGAGCTCGAACTCGACGCTGGCCGGCGCGTAGAAGAGCCCGCGATAGGCCTCCAGGCGGTAGCGGCCGGGCGGGAGATGAAAGCTGGCGCGCCCTTTCAGCATGAAGTAGTGATATTGGTCATTGGCAATTACTTCCAGGACCTTCGGGTCGCTCCCGGCGGTCCAGAGGCGGTCGCGGTAGAAGGTGTCGCCCTGGATGGGCAGGGCCGCCTGGACCGGCTGCAGCCGGAACGGCTGGTTGTTCTTGAACAGGTAGACGCGGGCCGGCATCGGCGGGTCAAGGGACACCTCCAGGCGGGCGGAGAAGGCCGGCGGGCGGGGATCTTCGAGCCCCGCGCCCAGCAGCATCAGGGCGAAGCCGGCCAGCAGAAGGGGACGAGTCGGACTGGGCATCGGAATTGATTATAGTTCGGCAGGTCCGTGGCACAATCAAGTATAGAATGCGCTTTCGACCCGGCTCGCCGCTTCGCCTGGCCTTGCTGCTGATTCTGCTGGCGGCGCCTTCCCAGGCTGGAGTCGTTTCCTTTGACCTCCGCGACGCCGACGGGCGCCGCCACGCCTGGCCCCGGACCGGCGCCGCCCCCGCCGCAGCGCTGCTGTTCCTATCGCCGGACTGCCCATTCTCGAACCGCTACCTGCCGGAACTGGCGCGATTGGCCAGCGGCTACGCCTTGCGCGGCGTGGCCTTCTACGCGGTCTTCTCGGACCCGGCCGTCGGGGCGGACCAGGCCCGCCGGCACGCCCAGGAGTACGGCTATCCTTTCCCCGCCTTGCTCGACGCCGGGCAATCCCTGGCCCGCCAGAGCGGGGCGGCGGCCACGCCGGAAGCCGTGGTCCTGTCGCCGGCCGGCCAGGTGCTGTATCGGGGACGCATCGACAATCAGGTCGAGGATTTCGCCAGGCGCCGCCCGCTCGCCACCCGCCGGGACCTGGCCCTGGCGCTGGACCAAATCCTGGCCGGCCGGCCAGTGGCGCGGCCGGCAACCAAAGCCATCGGCTGCTCGATTCCATTCCCCCGCCGGCCGGCGGAGGGCGCCGCGTCCTTTTACAAGCACGTCGCGCCCATCCTCTACCGGAGCTGCGCCGGCTGCCATCGCCCGGGGGAGGCCGCCCCGTTCCCCTTGCTCACTTATCAGGATGCGGCCCGGCGCGCGGCCCTGATCGCCGCCCTTACGTCTAGCCGATACATGCCACCCTGGAAGCCGGAGCCGGGATACGGCGACTTCGCCGGCGAGCGCCGCTTGACCGCCGCCCAGATCCGAACTCTGCGGGAGTGGGCCGCAGCCGGAGCTCCGGAAGGGAATCCGGCGGATCGGCCCCCGCCGCCGCGGTTCCCCGACCAGGACGCCCTGGGCGCGCCGGACCAGATCGCCGTCATGTCCGAGCCGTTCCCGATTCCCGCCGGCGGCCCCGACCTCTATCATTGCTTCGTCATCCCGCTGGGCCTCGACCGGGACCGTTACCTGCGAGCCATCGAATTCCGCCCGCGAAACCGGAAGCTGGTTCACCACGCTTTGTTCTTCGCCGATCCCTCCGGAACCGCGCGGCGAAAGGACCAGGAGGACCCCGGGCCAGGGTATCGCTGCTTCGGCGGCCCGGGTTTTCTGCCCGCCGGAGGGCTGGGCGGCTGGTCGCCCGGCTCCGGTCCGGTCACCTTGCCCGAGGGCGCCGCCCTCACCCTGCGAAAAGGCTCCGATCTGGTTCTGCAACTGCATTTTAAGCCAACCGGCAAACCAGAAGAGGAGCAGTCCGCCGCGCGGCTCTACTTCACCGGCGCCGCCCCCACCCGCCGGGTCCTGGACATCGCTCTGGGCTCGCGCCAAATCGATATTCCGGCCGGCGAGAGGTCCTACCGGGTCCGCGACCACTTCACCCTCCCGGTGGAGGCCCTGGCCATCGGGATCATCCCCCACGCCCACTACGTCTGCCAAGAAATGAAAGGCTTCGCGACCTTGCCCAGCGGCGCGCGCCGCTGGCTTCTGTGGATCAAGGACTGGGACTTCAACTGGCAAGACCAGTATCGCTACCGCGCTCCAATCCGCTTGCCGGCGGGAACACGATTGGAGATGGAGTTCACTTACGACAACTCCGCCGGCAATCCGCGGAACCCGAATCACCCGCCGCAGCGCGTGGTTTGGGGCGCTGGGGTTACCGATGAGATGGCTGGTTTGCATGTCCAGGTGATGGCCGAGCGCGAATCCGACCTGGCCGAGCTGACCCGCGCCCTGTGGGGCAAGTTCCTGCGCAGCGTGGGGGGCGGCTTCTTCCAGTTGGAACGCCCCGGACCATAATGGACCTCGGGGTCCCGCCGATGCGAGCCCGTGTGGTGTCGGCCGCCGCGCTGCTTCTGGCTTCAGACAAACCTACGTCGATGAGAAAGGCCGCCCGATGCGGGACCAGGCTTCCACCACCTACACCGGGGCCATCGAGGCGGCCGAAGTGTTTGGTCGTCGTCTCTACCTGGAGGCCTTGCGGCGCGGCTGGCACCGCGCGGTGCACAAAGTGGTGATGGGGGACGGCGCCGTCTGGATCTGGAATCTGGCCCAGGAGTATTTCCCTGGCGCCATCTGCATTGTCGATCTCTACCACGCCCGGCAACACCTTCACGACCTTTCCTGGAAGATAGGACTCCGTTAGGCCCCGTTAGCCCGGGGTTAGGCCAGTTCCGCCACCACTTCCTCATACCGATACCGCCGCGGGATCGCGCCGCAATGCAGGAACACCTCCAGCGCCTGGTCGTAGAGCGCTCGCTGGATTTCCGTCCCGCCCTGCCAGCAGCCCAGCGCCTGGTATCGCGCGATCGCGGCGGTCAGGGCTTCCCGATCGATTCCCGGAAAGTAGCGGGCCTCGGCGCCGGCGATCTCCGCCGCCGGGGCCTGCTGGACCCAGGCTCGGGCCCGGCCATAGGCCCTGCGGAAGGCTCGCGCCGATTCGGTCTTGAGAAAATCCCGCGAAGCCTGGAGGCTGCTGAAAGCCACCGCCGGCATCGCCTCGCCGGCCGAAGCGACAACCTGCCCGACTCCGTCGCGCTCGATCTGCTGCGCCGCCGGTCCCTGCTGGTGCACGTAATCCCCGCGCCCGGCGCGAAAGGCGGCGTCGATCTCCTCCACGCCGCCCGCGTCCTCGACCTGGAGGCGGCTCCAGTCGACGCCCTGACAATGGGCCGCGTACTTCAGCATGGCCAGAGGCTGAAAGGCGTGGTCGGCCAGCAGCGTCCTGCCTTCCAGTTTCCTCCAATGAAACGCCGGGTCGGGCTCGCGCGCGGTGAGGAAAAAGCCGTCCCGCTGGTTGATTTGGACGAAGTGCGCCGGCAGATCGGTCAGGCCCTGCTCGAGGAGTCCCCAGCTCGAAGAGACGGCCGATTGCACGATGTCGACGGCGCCGGCGCGAATCAGCTCGTGAGAGCGGCCGCCCGGCGGCAGGACCTGGTAAGTCGCATCGAAACCTTCCGACTCGAGGAATCCGGCCGCCATGGCGGCGATCAACGGGCTGTAGAAGGCCGAATGACGGGCCGCCATGATCCGGAGCGCGGGTTTCGTCATGCGCTTCCGGCAGACTACATCTTCACGTGCAGGATGGACTCGGCAGGAGCGGTGAGGTTCAGGATGCTCAGCCGGGCGGCCACGCGCCGGTCCATCTCCAGGAAGGCCCGGGCCAGCGGATCCTGCTCGCCACGCAGGACCACCGGCAGGCCGGTGTCGCCTCCGATCCGCACTTCCGGGTGCAAGGGCAGCTCGCCGAGAAACGGCACGCCGTAGCGCTCGGCGGTGCGGCGCCCGCCGCCGTAGCCAAACACATCCACCCGCTCGCGGCAGTGCGGGCAAACCAGATAGCTCATGTTCTCGACCACGCCCAGCACCTCGACCTTGACCTGGCGAAACATCTCCACCGCCTTGCGGGCGTCATCGAGCGAGACGTCGGAGGGGGTCGTCACCACCACCGCCCCGGTCACCGGCACGGTCTGGATCAGGCTCAGCGCCACGTCGCCGGTGCCCGGCGGCAGATCGATCACCAGGTAGTCCAGCTCCCCCCAGTCCACGTTCTTGAGAAACTGCTGCATGATGCCGTGCAGCATGGGCCCCCGCCAGATCACCGGCTTGTCGCCGGGGTTCAGGAACCCCATGGACATCAGCCGCAGGCCGTACTGTTCCAGGGGCTGGATGCGGTCGCCGAACGCCTTGGGCTGGCCCGAGGCGCCCACCATGAGCGGCACGTTGGGCCCGTAGACGTCGGCGTCCAGCAGTCCGACGGCCGCTTTCATCGCGCTCAGGCCCACGGCCAGGTTCACCGCCACCGTCGTCTTGCCCACACCGCCTTTGCCCGAGCCGATGGCCACGATGTTCTTCACCCCCGGCATGGCCGGCTTGTCGCTGGGACCGCGCGCTTGCGGAATCGCCGTTTCCCAGCTCAACCGGACTTCGCGGATTCCCAGCTTCGACAACTGCTCCCGGATCCCCTGCTCGATCTCGGCCCGGAACGGCGAAGCCGGCGTCGCCAGCGCCACCGTCAGCGAGACGGACGAGTCGCTGACTTCCAGCTCCTTGATCATCTGCAAGGCGACCAGATCGCGCTCCAACTCGGGCTCGCGGACGTTGCGCAGCGCCTCCAGAACGCGCGCTGCTTCGCCTGTCGGGGGAGGCATGGAAGTGATTCCCAGTATAGCATCGCCGTCGGCGGCGCCTCCCGGTTTGCTACGATAGAGACGGATCGGGCGGTGTAGCTCAGTTGGCAGAGCGAGGGTCTCATAATCCCTAGGTCGACGGTTCGAGTCCGTCCGCCGCCACCAGCCATGCGCGAACAACCTGCTGCCGGCGGCCGCCGCCACGCGCCGTCGACATCGACCGCGGATCGCCTGGGGAACTACCTGCTGTCGCTGCCCGAGCGGGTCCTGCGCTCGGCCACCGCCGTGGCCGGAGGCCTGGCGCGCGAGCTGGGCGAGGTGGCTCTGCCGCCGGCCATCCGCCGGACCAAGCTCTACCGGACGCTGGTCGAAGGAACGCTGCGGTTTCTGATCGAGCAGATCGGCCAGGTGGAAGGCGCGTTTCCGGCGGAAGGCCAACTGGCCGAGAATTTCGCGCTGCGGCGAGCCGCCGGCAACGGCATCGAGCTGATCGGCGTGCTGACCTTTCGGGCTTCCCCGGTCTGGGTGATGGCCGCCCTGGCCGACCTTTCCGGGGCCGGACGGCGCCTGCTGCGCGAGATCGCCGACTGCTTGAAGCAGCAAGGCCTGCTCGAACCCGACGCCAGCTTCGAAAGCGTCAACCACATTCTGGACGGACTGGAGAGAAGCGCGGGCCGCGTCGCCGACGCCATCAACACGCCTCCCCTCGACGTGGCCGGCCTGCGCCAGGAGTGGGAGGACATTCGACGCCAGGTAGCGCGGATTCCGCCCTCCCATCTGCCCTCCGCCGAGAAACTGCGGCAGAGTTGGGAGGAGCTTAAGCAGGAAGCGTCGGCGCAGCAGCGCTCGGTCTTCGAGATGTCCGCGCTGGTGGCACTGTCGACGGTGAGCCGCCTGCCCGAAAACGTCCGCTGGCTCTCCCGCTGCGCCCATTTGGCCGCGCGCCGCACGAGCGAGGTTTTCGCCGGCGCCTTGCTCGATCACTACGCCGTCACCCTGCGCGGGATCCGCCAGACGGGGTATCTGCCCTACTGGACCGCCGAGATGCGGCCCTACCTGCGGGCCGCGGCGGCTCAGTTTTCCCCCCAGCGCGTCTCGGCGACCGAGCGCTTCTTCAGCGGCTCCGGCGAGTGAAGCCCGCGGGGTACCGGTGGACCGTTTTTCTCAGTACCACAGTACCGTTTGTTTTCGCGCCAAAATGTACCCCCTGCGCTATTGTCCCCGACGGGCTCGCCGCTTTATGTTTGATACATGCTAGTCGAGTCCAACGGAGTTTCCTACCGGGGGTTTTACAGGCTGGCCAACGCGGTTCTGCTGCAGGCGATCCAGGACGCGATCAGCGCCTCGACCGGCCGGCGCGCCAGCGCTCTGCGCTGGATGAGCCGTCCGGACCACGTGTCCTGCTACAGCTTCCCCTTCATCTGTCGGATCCTGAATCGCAGCCCCGAGGACGTGCGCCGTTTCTGTGTTCGCAAGTCCGCCGAGCGCCAGATTCCCAGCGCGTTGTCCGGCCAGCCCAACTGAGCCACTGAGAAGACCCCCTCGGACCCCCTCGATCCCCGCTTTCTCTACCGGCCGGTCTTCGGTTATGATGTACTGCATGGATTCCGCGCCGTTCGACATCGAGTGCCCCTGCTGCCAGGCCCGCCTGAAAGTCGACCCGGATACCCGCGCCGTCCTGACGCACGAGGCCGCCGCCAAGCCGCCCGCGATTGAGGATCTGAGCGAGGCCGTCCAAAAACTCAAGGGCGAGGAGTCGCGGCGCGACCAGGTTTTTCGCAAGCAGGTGGAGGCAGAGAAGGCGCACGGGCGGGTCCTGGAGAAGAAGTTCGAGGAGCTGCTCAAGCAGGCGCGCGAAGAGCCGCCCACGCCGCCACGACTCCGGGATATCGACCTGGATTGATCGTCTACCGCCGCCCGGTTCTTGGGCGGTCGGGTGCATGCCCTGTTAGGCGCGGCGCATCATTCAAGGTATCATAAGTTCGGAGGCCCACTGATGGAACTGGAACTGACAGCGGTTTTCCGGCGCGTCCCCGAGGGGTACATCGCGTTCGTCGAAGAACTACCCGGCGCGAACACCCAAGGCGCAACACTCGAGGAGGCTAGGGCCAACTTGAAGGAAGCTGTCGCGCTCGTCCTGGAAGCGAACCGCGTGCTCGCGTCGGAGGATGGCGCAGGCGCCGACGTGATTCGCGAGTCGTTAAAGGTCTCCGGTTGAAGCGACGCGACCTGCTTCGGCGCCTGGAAGCCCACGGGTGCGAGTTCCTCCGAGAGGATCCAACCACACCGTCTACGTCAATCGAACGGCGCGCAAAGTCTCGACCGTACCGCGCCACCGGGAAGTCAACGACGATCTGGCCCGGAAGATCTGTAAGGATCTGCAAGTTCCACGTCCGGGTGTCTAACGACCTGGGCATCACCCGCCGGCCCGCTTTTTGGGCGGCCGGGTGCATGCCTTCGTTAGCCGACGACCTGGGTGAAAGCGAGTCAAGTTACTCCTGAACTCCCGTTCCGGCGCTCACGTCGCTACCCCTGGCCGATGAGTCTGTCGTACTCCTCGTGTGGGCCGACCCAGAACCACACGACATCCGCTTCGTGCCGCCGGGCAAGTGCCCGGTAGTGCAGGCCAACCCGGACGGACCAGAAGTGACCAATCCTCTTGAAGTGTAGGGAGGGATGCCGCGGGTCTTCCCGTAACAGGTGATAAGACTCGTCCGCCAGTCGCTGGACGTCTTCGGGAAGCTGGCGATAGCAGCGCCAGAACCTGGGGTTGGCACGGTGTTTCACCGATCAGTGCAGCGGCCCTCGCGTAAATCGCTCAGGGCTTCATCTGCCAGCGCATCGAGACGACCCGCCGCCACATCTTCCTCAATCTGGCGGTCCCATAGGGCACCGTCAAACTCGGCGAACCACGTTCGAAATTCAGCGAGCTCCCCGGAGGAAAGCCGGCGAACGGCATCCTCGATCTGTTCAATTGTGCTCATGCTACCAAGTTTACTTCCCCTGACGAGTAGGGCGCAACCGGCGGCTAACTCTTGTTTCTCTTGACCAGCGTAGGGCGTGGAACCCCATCCAGGTGAGCCAGTACGGCCTCGACCTCGCCGCGCGTCAGTACGACCGGAAGCTGCCTCGGCTTGCGCGCCCGCACCACTCCCCTCGATGCGGTCCAGGGGTTGGCCCAGCACATGCTCGTACAGGAACAGGAGCGCCGCCAGGGCCTGATTCTGAGTGGACGCGGCCACGTTTTCCTGGACGGCCAGATGCGTTAAGCACCCTTCGACATCGAGTGCCCCTGCCTGCCAGGCCCTCCTGAAAGTCGACCCGGATACCCGCGCCGCCCTGACGCACGAGGCCGCCGCCAGGCCGCCCGCGATTGAGGATCTGAGCGAGGCCGTCCACCCCGCCACGACTCCGGGATATCGACCTGGATTGAGCCTCAGGAAGTCAACCTCCGCCGGATCAGATCCAGCGCCAACTGGGCGGCCTGCGCGCGGATCCGCTCCCGCTCGCCGAGAAACTGCCGTTCCTTCACCACGCACCCGCCCGAGTCGGCGATGGCGACGAAGACCAGCCCCACCGGCTTGCGGCTGGCTGGACCGGGCGATGAGTCAGGGGTCGGTCCGGCGACTCCGGTGATCGCCGCCGCCAGCGAGCTGGCCGCCAATCGCCGGGCGCCCTCGGCCATTGCCCGCGCCGCTTCCCCGCTCACCGACCCGTGCGTCTCCAGCGTCCTCGGGTCCACTCCCAGCCAGTTCTTCTTGGATTCGCCGGCATAGGCGACCCAGCCGCCAAGGAAATAGCGCGAGCTGCCCGGCACCGAGGTAATCCGCTGCGCCAGCAGTCCTCCGGTGCAGCTCTCCGCCACCGCCAGGGTGGACTGGCGCTCCACCAGCAACCGGCCCACCACTTCTTCCAGCGATTCCCCGTCGCGGGAGTAGATCCGGTCGCCCAGCTCCGCCTCGATCTGGCGGGAGAGCTCCTCGACGACCACCCGCGCTTCGTTCGCGCTCGAGCCGTAGGCCCGCAGATGCACCTGAATGTCTCCGGGCGCCGCCAGGATGGTGGTGACCGGATTCTGATAGCGCGTGTAGATCGGGGAGATGATCTGATCCAGGTCCGACTCGGGCAGACCGGTGACCCGCAGCACGCGGATCGCGATGTGCCGCTGCGGCGCGACCCGCTCCAGGCGCGGCAGGCACTCCTGCTCAAACATCGCTTTCAGCTCGTGAGGAGGACCGGGCAGCAGGATCAGGATTCCGGTTTCGTCCGCCAGCCACTGGCCGGGCGCCGTACCCCGATCGTTGGGCAGCGCCTCGGCCCCCTCCAGCAGAAACGCCTGACGCTGGTTGATGGACGCCATGCGGCGGCGCGCAGCGCGGAAACGGGCTTCGATCGCTTCGAAGATCTCGACCCGATAAACAAGCTGCCGGTGGCAGGCCGAGGCGGCGGCGTCCCGCGTCACATCGTCTTCGGTGGGGCCCAGGCCGCCGGTCAGGATGACCAAAGGCGCCCGCGCCCTGGCCTGCTCGATCGCCGCGGCCAGCCGCGGCCGGTCATCCCCGACCACGGCCTTGCCGACGACCTCGATTCCCAGCTCGTTCAGCTTGTGCGTGAGATAGAGAGAATTCGTGTCCACTCGCTGCGGCGTCAGCAGCTCGGAACCGATGGCCAGTATCTCTGCGTTCATACCCCGCAAGGAAGATGTGGAGGCCGGCTGCGCTCTTGCGGTCGCGGCTCAGTTGGCGATGTTCACTCGGTATAGGGCGTTGTTGGTAGCCACCACCGCCGTCTCGGGCGAGGCGAAAGCCAGGCCGACAACGCCGGGGCCGGACAGCGCCAAAGCCGGCTTACCTTCCGCATCGAATCGGACCACCCCTTTGCGGCCTCCCAGGGAGGCGGCCACCAATAGACGCCCTTGGGCATCAAAGGCCATGCCTTGCGGCCGTCCCAGGCCGCGATAAAACACTTCCACCTCACCCTTTCTCGACACCCGGTAAACGGAATCGAAACTCGACGTCGTCGGCCCGGTCACGTACAGGCTCTGATCGGGGGCCACCGCCAGATGGTAAGCCGAAATCGACGGCTCCAGCGTGGCAAAGACGAAAATCTGCCTCGCCGGCGCCAGACTGGGCGCGATCTTGAAGATGGTCCCGCTCCGATCCCCCACGTAGAGGTTGCCTTCCTGGTCAAAGGCGATTCCGGTGGCCACGCCCATGCCTTCCGCAAACACGCTCATCTTGCCGCTCGGCGAGACTTGGTAGATCGTTCCGTCCAGGCGGCTGGAGACGAACAACATCCCTTCCCGATCCAGGGCCAGCCCCGTGGCGTTAGCCAGATCCTTCACGAAGGGGCGAATCTGATAGTTGGTATCAATTCGATATATGGAAACCGGAACCTTTTGTCCCCGCGAACCGCTGAAAGTGGTGTAGATGATTCCGCTCTGGTCGATGGCCGGGTTGGCCACCGGATGCAGACTCTCCGCGATCGGATATCCGAGGTTACAGGCGTAAGGCGAGCTGCGCGCCTCGCGGTTCTCCACCACCATTTGGCCGACCGTGGCGCCCTCCGGCACGCGCACGATCATGAAATCATTGCCGCCGATGATCAGCGGCGCCTCGACCTCTCCGAAGCGAACCCGCGGCCGCTCCTCCCCATTGACCCGAAACCGGCTGCCCTGCACGTAGAACTCGCCGCCCACGATCGCCGCCAGCGGTTCAACGCTGGAGATCTGCGGCTTTACTCCGCCATTGCGCCGTCCAAATGCCATAGCCGCTAAAAGTCTAACCGCCGCGCCGCCACCAGCACAATTGCGCCGTAAAGGCCGGCCACCAGATCGTCGGCCACCACGCCCCATCCCCCAGGAAGCTTCTCCGCGGCGCGCGCCGGAAACGGCTTCCAGGTGTCCAGGACCCGGAACACGGCGAAGGCCAGCAGCCAGTATCGCCAATCACTGGCCGGCGCGGCGGCCAGAGTGATCCACTGCCCCAGCACTTCGTCGACCACGACCCGCTGCGGGTCCTGTTCCCCCCACTGTTGGCAGGCGCGCCCGGAAGCCCAAACCGCCGGTCCGAGCAGGACCGCCGCCGCGACGGCCAGAACCTCTGCGGGCCACCCAGTCCAACTCACCAGCACCCAGGCCGCTAACACGCCTGCCAGCGAACCGGCCGTCCCGGGCGCCCTAGGAAAGTAGCCGCAACCTCCCCAGGTTGCCAGCCAACGCGCGATCCTCACCGCCGGCTCAATTCGACACAGCCGTCTCCGGAGACTCGCCGCCCTCCGCCGCCTCCTGCTCCCCCTCGCGGGTCAACGGCGTCGAGATCCGGTAAGCCCCGGAAGCCCAGCGTCCCAGGTCGATCAACCGGCAGCGCTCACCGCAAAACGGGTAGTGAGGCTCGTGTTCCTGCGTGGTCCGCGCGCAGATCGGGCACTTCATTGCAGAACTCGCAAAAGCGGGGGGCGGCTGGCTCGCTCGCGCCGGCCAGCAGCGTCCCCACCAGGTCGTAATCCCGGAATTCCGTGATCCGGACCTGCCCGAAGGTCCCCGGCCGCGGCGGGGCGCCCTCGAAGTCGTTGAGGTAAGTTTTCCCGTCGATCTCCGCGGCTTGCCCGGCCAGGCGGCCCTCCCAGAGGAGGTCCGTTTCCGGGCTCGGTCCCTCCACCAGGATGGGGAGAACCTCTCCGGCCAGCTTTCGCCGCCTGGCGCGAGAGATCCGGCGCTGCAAACCCATCAATCGACGGCGGCGTTGGAGCGCGTCGCGGGCGTCGACCTTCCCGTCCAGGTGGTAGCTTTGGCTGTTCTCTTCGTCGGAGTAGCAGAAGACGCCGAGATGGTCGAACTGCGCCGCCTCCACAAAGTCGCACAGCGCCTGAAAGTCCCGCTCCGTCTCGCCGGGAAAGCCGGTGATGACGGTGGTTCGCAGCGCCGCGCCGGGGATGGTCCGGCGGATCCGCTCGATCAGCCGCAGGAAGATCTCGGCCGAGCCGCCTCGTTTCATGCGCCGCAGCACCGGCGCGCTGGCGTGCTGCAGCGGGATGTCCAGATACTTGCAGAGCGCCTGGTGAGCGGCGAGCGTATCCAACAACTTCTGGGTCACGCGATTCGGGTACAAATACAAGACGCGCACCCAACCGGCCTTTTCCAGCCCGGCCAGCCGCTCCAGCAGGAAAGCCAGCCCGTCTCGCAGGCCATAATCCTCTCCGAAGCTGGTGGTGTCCTGGCCGACCAGAGTGATCTCCCGCACGCCCCCCTGAAACAGACGGCTGGCCTCGGCCACCACGTTCTCCCACGGGCGAGAGCGGAAGCGCCCGCGGAACTGGGGAATCACGCAAAAGCTGCACGGATGGTCACAGCCCTCGGCGATCTTGAGGTAAGCCCGGTGCGGAGGCGTGGCCCGGACCCTGGGGGTCCAGTCGCCATACAGGTAGGGCTCCGCGGACGGATCCGCGGCGTCCTCGGCTGGGCCTTCCTCTTCGCACAGCGGTACGATCTTCTCCAGCTCGTTGACGCCGACCAGCGCGTCCACCTCGGGTATCTCGCGCCGGATCTGGTCCCGGTAGCGCTCCACCAGGCAGCCGGTCACGATCAATCTCCGCGCCCGGCCGCTTTGCTTGTGCCGGGCCATCTCCAGGATCGTGTCCACCGCTTCCTGCTGCGCCGGCTGGATGAAGCTGCAGGTGTTGACCACCAGGACGTCGGCCTCTGCCGCCTGGTTGGTCAATTCGTGACCCCGCGCTCGGACCAGCCCCATCATGACCTCGCTATCCACCAAGTTCTTGGGGCAGCCGAGGCTGACAAAGCCGATTTTCATGTGTAATCGAACCAACGCCGCCGTGGGACAGGCGCCTTGGACGGAATCTTGATTCTACCATTTCCCGCGGGCCGAAGCCGACTCGAGCGATCGAAGCAGGCCCGGCAGAACTCGGCGCGCCTGCTCGTCCCGGCCGAAGCGGGCTCGATTGTAGACGGCGGTAATCTCGCGAAACAGGGGCGCTTCGATCCGGGCGGCGAACTCGCCTGGGGTCTGGGCCGGCGGGCGCTCGATCCCGGTCCGCTTCAGGCGGGCCAGCGCTCGGCGGTAGAGCAGAACGCACTCCGGGACGCCGCCCTGTCCGCGCTCCAGCCGCCGGCTGGCCCGCGCCAGATCCAACCGGCGTCGCAGCCGCACCCAGCTCCAGCGCGCCCCCCAAGCCAGTAGCGCGGCCCCCGCCGCCATCCACAGCGGGCGGGCCGCTCGAACCATGTCCTGGGGATCGCGTTCCAGACGCCTCCAGGCCCGCTCGATCCGGTCCCAACTGCGGTCCAGGGCCAACACGGCGCGGAGCCCGCGTCTTTCCAGCGCCCGGGCCAGGGTCAACTGCCGCGCCCGGTCATACTGGAAGATCCAGTCGTTCCAATAGGTATCGAGCGCCTCCAGGTAAAACAGGGTCCGGCGCCAAGCGCGGCGCAGCGATCCGGGCGGCTCCGCCTCCGCCGGGCCCGCCGGCGTGGGATCGAACGTCGCCCAGCCGAACCCCGAAAAATACGCCTCCACCCAGGCGTGCGCGTGGCTGGCCCGGACCGTGTAATAGCCCGACACCGGGTTATAGTCCCCGCTCTGAAACCCCGTGACCAGCCGCGCCGGGATGCCAAGCGCGCGCAGCATCACCGTCATCGCCGAGGCAAAGTATTCGCAATGCCCCTTCCGGCGCTCGAAGAGAAACTCGGCCAGCGGGTCGTCGGCTCTTCGGGCGGGCAACTCCCGGGTATAGCCGAGCTCCGTCCTCAAGTAGTGTTCGAGCGCGGCGGCCCGCCAATACGGCCACGTCTGGCCGCCCGCGATCTCCTCAGCCAGCCGCGGAATCCGCGGGTCCAGTTCCGTCAACTGCAAACAGGACTCCCGCACTGCCGCCGGATAGGGGCCCTCCAGGTCACGGAGCACCAGCGCGCGCCGGGACTCCGCGAAACTGGCGCCCTCATAGCGAACCGGCTGCCAGCGAGTCCCCGGCGCCAGGATGGAATCGGTGTCGCTGACTTGCAGGAAGCGGAAGGGGCCGGAGACAGTCTCCGGAATCCCGGCCAGAAACAGCGTCTCGGTGTCGAGCGGGGCCCGCGTGACCCGATACTTGACCCGGGGACCCTCGCGCATTCGTTGGGCGAGATCCGCCACGGTGTGGCGGCCTTCCGGGTTGACCAGCGTCTGCGACCGCCATTGCGGAGCGGACCATCTCACCCCGTCGAAATCCCGCAGCGCCGCGCCGCGCCATTTCACCGGACCGCGCAGCGCTCCCTCCAGAACCTTGATCCGCAAAACGGGCTCGTCGCTCTCCTCCAGCCGCCCGGTGGCGCCCAGCGTGACCTGCTCGGAGAATCCCACCGCCGCATCGCCCCGCAGCGGAAGGCGAGCCAGATAAGCGCGGGCCGCTCGCGGCGCGACGAAGAAAATCCCCAACCCGAGCGTCACGATTCCCGCCGCCGCGGCCGCGCTCAGCGCCGCCAGCCTGCCGCTCATGGCCGGGGAGGGCGCCTCCAGCGCCGCCCGCTCCCGGTTGGCCTGGATCTCGTAACTGGTCCCCGCCGCCACCGCCAGCAACAGGAACAGGACCGCGAACGCCAGAAAGGCCAGACCCGTGCTGAGCATCGCCGCCGCTACCAGCTCGAGCAGCGCCAGTGCCCCCAGCCAGAGATAATCGCGCCCCGTTTTCGCGGTCAGCAACTGGAGCCCGGTCAGGAAAAACACCAGCCGCAGAGTCGCCTGCGGCAAGCTTCGGGAAAGGTAGAGGAGGTCCAGCGGATAGAATCCCACATAGGCGATGGTCAGGACCGACGCCGTCGCGCGAGGCCACCGCGGCCGCCACCAGCCACGGATTTGGAAGGCCCTGGCCGCCAGCGCCCCCGCCATCGCCGCCGCCGTGACCGGATCGAGTTGTCCGCTCGACAGCACGGCCAGGTAGCCGATGGCGACCAGCGACAGCAAGGACAACTGGAAGAAGGAGTCCCCGGCGGTTCGCCGGCCGGCCGCGCCGGGAATCATGGTGTGATTATAGCGAGTTCCAGGTCTCACGCGAAGACGCCAAGCCCGCCAAGAAAAACCTCTAAAAGCCTCTTTGTCTGCTTTGCGTTCTTTGCGCCTTTGCGCGCGAAAATGCTATCCCGCCAGATCCTTGGGAAGGCTCTTCCTCTCCTTGTCGATCTTCTCCTGCAACGCCTTGGCTTTCTTCTTCAGCGCCGCGTCGGCGCTCTGGGCCGGCTTCAGGCAATCGGTGGCCATATCGAGCAGGAGCTTCTTCTTGTCGGGCTCGTTCAGCTTCCGGCGATCGAACAGGCCGGCCTGCTCGACCAGGCGATCGGCCAGCGCGAACAGGAACACGGCGCGCGGGACCGGCACGGGCTGGGTCTTGAACAGCTCGGAGGCTTTGGCCGTATCCTGTCCGGCCCCTACCGCGGCCGCGGTCTGCAGGAGCACCCCGCGAGCCAGGGACATGCTTTCGGCGTTGGCCCGTTCCGATTCCATCGGCAGCACGCCCTTGCGGACCCGATCGAGCGTGCCCACCTCGGCCGGGCCGCCCCGCGGGAAGGCGTACTCCAGGGTGATCTGCTCGGCGTCGCCCATCTCCTTCTTCAGCCGGTCAACTTCTTGCGCCAGGCCCATCGAATACTGCCGGGACAGGCGCCTCAGGTCCCTGGTCAACCGCTGGAAATCCCTGACCTGGGTCTTGGATTGCGAGCTGCCGGCGTCATAGGCATCGGACAGCTCTTTGTAGCCCTGGGCCATGCCCGCCAGGACCACCACCTGCCACGTCGCCGCCCTTTTCTTGTAAGGGTTGTCGCTGGCTATGATCTTCTCCAGATGTTCCTGGGTCTTGGCCAGGTCGCCTTTGCTGAACTGCTCCCGAGCCGCGGCCCAATACCATTCCGGGGTGCCGAATTTCGGGGCCGAAGAACCCGAACAGCCACTCAGGACCAGCGCCGCCGCCAGGGAGAAGCAAGATGCCCGCATCGCACACCTCCTGCTTTTGGTTCTAACCTTTAGCACAAAGGCGCAGGGGAGGCAAGGGCGCTATAATCTTCCGTGGGAGGGAAAGCCTATGACACGCCGGGCTTTGAACCTGTTGCTGCTCTGCCTGTTGGCCGGCGCGGGACTGGCGGCCCAGACCCCCAGCAAGTTCTCGCGGCCGCCGGACCTGGCCAACGTCTCCTATGGTCCCCACGAGCGAAACGTGCTCGACCTGTGGAAAGCCCCTTCCCAGCGGCCCACGCCGCTGGTGATCTTCATCCACGGTGGCGGATTCCGCGGCGGCGACAAAAACAACCTCAACCCCGGGCTGCTGGATCTGTGTCTGGGCGCCGGAATGTCGGTCGCCGCCATCAATTACCGCCTCAGCCAGCACGCCAGCTACCCGGCCCCCATGCACGACGGTGCTCGGGCGGTCCAGTTCCTGCGCTCTCGGGCCCGCGAGTGGAACCTGGACCCCAAGGCCTTCGGCGCTACCGGCGGCTCCGCCGGCGCCGGCATCTCGCTTTGGATCGGCTTCCATAACGACCTGGCCGAGCCCTCCAGCCAGGATCCAGTGCGCCGGCAGTCTACCCGGCTCTCCGCCATGGCGGTCAACGGAGCGCAGACCTCGTATGATCCGCGCCTCATCGCTCGGTTGATCGGTGAAGCCGCCGCCAAGCATCCCGCGCTCGAGCCTTTCTACGGCCTGAAAGGCCCCGAGCTGGCCACCGAGCGCGCCTATCGTATCTTCGAGGACGCCTCCCCGATCACTCACCTGACG
>Ga0247727_10007784_pt1 | contig 20225 bp, 22 predicted proteins | sample WisWelCaveWW1625_FD_202498 | JGI IMG/M metagenome (GOLD analysis project Ga0247727, IMG submission 202498) | Biofilm microbial communities from Wishing Well Cave, Virginia, United States - WW16-25 | ecosystem: Environmental > Aquatic > Deep subsurface > Groundwater > Cave microbial mat | place... | reverse complement strand
TTTCGTGAGCCACGACCTAACTAACTAACTTCCTCGGCCGGAGCCCGATGTTCCACTGGACGGATTCCACGATTCGGGTGCATGCTTCTACTGCGTGCTGGCGCTGTTGCTCACCTGCTGCTGCAACGCCCTGCTCAACCTCCAGCGCTACGCCCCCGCCGCTCGTTTACACTCCCCCCCTCGCCTTCCCATTACAGGCCAAAGACTTGCCGTCCATTCCGGCCGTGGAACCGTATGAAAACAAAACGTTGTCGGTTTGCTTCACACGCCGAGGTCCACGGTTCGAGTCCTGTCGCCCTCGGCGCTCTTGTGCTCGTTTAGGAGGGGTCAAGCAATTTCATCCACGCCGAAGGCGTGTAAGTCCTTTGCTTCCGACGGCGCCGGCCGCCCAGCGGGCCCCTGTAGCGCTCAGCCTAGCTACTTTCTGGCGCAAAAATGCCAACCTAACCCCTGTGTTTTCATAGCTAAGCTAGCGCTCCACCCACAGTTCCAGCCGGTCCCAGCCATACTCCCGCACCTGGCCTTCGAGCGCCGAGTATCGCAGCAGGCCGGCTTGCTCGCGGATCGAGCGGCGGGCCTGGGGTGTCAATTCGGCGCCATACAGGTCGGCCCGGCCGGCATAAGAGTAGTGCTGGTAGGCCAGCGGCAGGCCGGCGGCCGCATCCAGGAGCACCTCCCAGAAGCTGCGGCGCCGCAGCCATCGGCGGGCGCCGGCGGCTTCCCGGTTCAGATCAATGGCGGCGCGGCCCCCGCTCAAGCGGGCGCGAACGCAGCGGGCGGGGTCAAAGGGGCGGTCCGGCAGCGAGTCGGGGAAGGCGGCCAGCCCGGTCGCGATTTCCTCCGCGGAAGCCTCCAAGGGCGGCCACCGGAACCTGGAGGCCCCGCTGACCAGGCTGCCGTGGCGCAAGACCTCCCCCACTCGCGCCACGTCTTTGCCGGTAACGCCCAGGATGGCCTCCAACAGCTCGGGAGGGCTCATTTGCCGGCGCACCACTGGGGTGAAACTGATCGAGCCGGCGGCTTCCGAGCTGAGCTTGACCTCGATTCTCTCCGGCAGCGGCAACGGGGCTGGCTAGGAAGCCTTCTGAACGCGCCCGCTGCGGATACAGGAGACGCAGACCCGCAGGGTCTTGTGGGCGCCCTTGACCACGGCGCGAACCCGCTGCAAGTTCGGATACCAGCGGCGCTTGGTCAGGTTATGGGCGTGGCTGATCCGGTGGCCGCTCAGGGGTCTCTTGCCGCACAATTCACAAACTCGAGCCATAGGCGTATTGTACCAGACCGGTGACACCGGCTGCGCTCGGGATGACAATTGCGGGGGTCCGTCAGTCTTGCCGCTGGGTGTTCATCTCGTCGAGGACCTTTTTCAAGCGCTTGCGCTGCTCCTCGTTGAGGACCTGAAACAGGCGGTCCTGGCCGGAGATGCGGCGGTTGCGGAACTGCTCCATCAGGTCGGCCTGCTGCATGAGCAGCTCGTCGACGATGGCTTCGACGGCGCGGGCCTGCTGCTCGTTCAGCTCCAGCTCCCCCCGGAAGTGCTCCAGCGCCACTTGGCGTTCCAGCTCCAGTGCTCGGGGGCGCAGCCAGTATCGTTCCACCAGGCTCATGGTCAGGGCGCCACTGGCCATGCCGGTCAGGAAAATGACGGCCACCATCCCGGCCAGCTTGCCTTTGCAATCGTCCATCCTGGGGTGGACCATGGCTCAGTCGGTAGCGGCCACTAGGGAAGCCAGCACCACCCCCCGGTTCCGCTCCAGGTTGGGGCCGGACCTTAGAACCGGGTGGGCCGCCAGGGTGCCCGGCAGCGGCTGACCGGCCAGGATGGCCTCAAACCGGTGGGGAGTGGAAAAGTCCGGCCGGTCGAAGGCGGCCACATAGACGCCCAGCATAGCCAGCAGCATCAGGCAGGCAAATACCACGCGGCGTCCGAAGAAGGGGTCCACCAGAAACGCCCACAGCGGCGCCTGCCGCTGGCCCTCGATCCGGTCCACTACCCGGGCATAGAAGCCAGGGGACGGTTCCAGTTCGGTGTCTGGCGGCCGCAGTCCCCGCAGATCCAGGGCCGTCTGCCGGAAACCCTCCCACTGCCGCCGGCAGGGCTCGCATTCCGCCAGGTGCGTCTCCAGCCGTGCCCGCTCCCCAGCCGGCAGCGTGCCGGAAAGGTACCCTTCGAGATGATCTCTGAAAAGGCTATGCATGACCTCTTCCCTCAACCCTCAGAGGCCGGCGCCTGTCGGGGAACAGCCAGCCCCAATCCTTCGGACCCTCCACCCCCGCGGATCTTGACGCCCGCTTCGGGGTGAGCATAACATAGCACAGAAAGCAAGTCACGCCGTCCAGACTTTGCCGAGCCGACCGGCGGCCTTGACCAGCTTCTGGCGAGCCCGAAAGAGCTTCACCTTGATGGTGTTCTCGTTCAAACCGGTGGCTCGAGCCAGCTCTTCCACCGTCTTGCCCTCCACTTCCTTCTCATACAACAGCATGCGCTCTTCTTCCGGCACCTTCAGCAGCAGCTTCAGCACGTAGTCCCGTCTTTGCAGGTCTTCGTCAATCGGCATGCGGCGGCTCTGGGGGGCCTCGGTGTTTTCCAGCCGCCGGGCCTCCTCCTCGGTCATATCGCTTTCGTAGACCAGCCGGCGGACCTTCTGCTTTCGCAGGTAGTCGTAGCACTCGTTGACGGTGATCTTGTAGATCCAGGTCAGCAGCGAGGAGCGCAGGTCGAAGCCCCGGATCGAAAAGTACACCTTGGTGAAGACCTGCTGGGAAATATCCTCAGCGTCGTTGCGGTGCCGGACGATGCCGTAGATGATCGAAAAGACCTTGGACTGGTGACGCTCCACGATTTCGCGGAACGCCATCTCGTCACCGGCCTGGCACCGCTTCACCAGCGCCGCTTCGGGGTGGATTTCCTGTTGCACCGTGCGTTTGCCGTTCGCCGCAGGCAGGGAAACCAACGGAAGGGTGCTGGACGCGGTTGCCATACACCCTCTCCGACGTACCCCGGCCTAAGGGGGTTTCAGGTAACACAGGCATTCTTGCCTGTCGGGGGGCGTCACAAGGCCAGCTTCCAGGGCTTGCGATACTCCCGCCTCAGGTACGGCCGGGCCTCCTTGTTGCTCGTCGTCTCGCTCTTCGGATCCCAGTCGACGCGCTGGCGGCTGCGGAAAGCCACGTTGCCCAGCAGCGCCATGGCCGTCGACCGGTGTCCCTCCTCAATATCGCTGACAGGCCGCTGCCTCGACCGGATGGAGGCCACGAAGTCCTCCCAGTGCGAGCGGTTGTGATTGCCGGTAGTCTTCAGCTCCTCCGGCTCGGTCCGGTCGACCATCCGGTCCCCGTCGCGCCGTCGCTCCGGGATCAACTGGTAGCGGCTGCGGTCCACGAACAGGGTCCCATCGGTGCCGTGGAACAGAATCCCGTAACCCTCGTTGAACATGGATTGGGCGTTCAGAATCCGGTTCTCGTAGACGCAGATCCAGTTCGGAAACTCCCAGGTGACCTGGATGGTGTCGGGCGTATCGCGGTTATCCTGGATGTAGTACTTGCCGCCCGAGGCGGTTATGATGTTGGGTCCGGCGGCCTCCATGGCCCAAAGAACGATGTCCAGCAGGTGGATGGCCCAGTCGGTCACCATGCCGCCGGCGTAGTCCCAGAACCACCGGAAGCGGGAAAAGTCCTTGGGGTGGACGCCGAAGCGGTTTTCGTTGAACGGCGCCTTGCGGGCGGGTCCCAGCCACATGTCCCAGTCCAGCTCCGCCGGCGGATCCGAGTCCGGCGGGTTGCCCATGCCCTCCGGGTACTGATTGCCGTAGTTCCAGGTGCGCACGAAGCTGATCTTGCCCAGCCGGCCGCTGCGCACCAGGTCCCGCGCCTTCTGGAAATGTGCCCCGGAGCGCTGCTGGGTGCCGACCTGCACCACCCGGTTGTACTTGCGCGCCGCCTGGACCATCAGGCGGCCTTCCTCGATGGCCACTGCAATGGGCTTTTCGACATAGACATCCTTGCCGGCCTTGCAGGCCTCCACGGCCATGTAGGCGTGCCAGTGGTCGGGCGTGGAAACACACACTACGTCGAGGTCCTTGGCGGCGATCAGCTCGCGGAAGTCTTTGTAGACCTTGGCCTCGGGCGCCATCTTTTGGGCCAGCTCCAGGTTGGGCCGGTAGACGTCGCACAGGGCGGCGGCCTCGCATTCGGGCATCTTGATGCATACCCCGAGGTTGGAACGCCCCATCCGGCCCAGGCCGATGAAGCCGACCCGGATCTTGTCGTTGGCCCCGGCCAGCCGGCCGGTGAATAACGAGGTGGTGAGGGCAGCGCCGAGGAAACTACGGCGTTCCATTTCCATGAGGTCCCCCTTCTTCTGAAGCCGAGTTCTCGCCCCGGCGGCCCGCGACGGCGGGCAGCCGGTTCGGTTGCGGCGGAGCCGCGCTGTGGTTCCTGATCTACGGGACCGCCACCGGAACCGTCGCCTGCCAGGTCTCCCAGGCCAGCCTCAAGGCGCCTTTCTTGCCGGGCCCCAGACCCTCGAACGAGTAGGTGAGCTGCTCGGTGTTGGCCCCGCCGGTCTTCACCGCCAGGTCCACTCGGCCGAGGTCCGAAGCCGGATCGTACTTGAAGGCCCCCCATTGGTTGGACACCTTGTTGACGATCAGCTTCCAGGTCCCGGACTCGACCGGCAGAACGAACAGCGCGTAGCTGCCGGCGGGAACCTTCAGGTTGCCAATGGTGAGGTCGGCCTCGCTGGTGAGCTTGGTGGCCTCGTCGGCGCCGGCGCGCCAGGGGTTGCCCCAGGGCTCGATGCCGCCGACCATTTTGCGGCCCTTCACGTAGGGCCGTCCGTAGTCGATGGTGATCTTCTTGCCGTCGACGGCGGCCGAGATCTGCTCGTGCGGGCTGGCGCGCTGCCGCTGAGCGGCCAGCGGACTGGCCAGAAGAATCAACACAACAGCAGCGATGGCAAAGTTGCGCATAGGATCATAATACCTCACCGCCGCAGCCAGATGGTCTCGCCCGACTCGGCAGCCTCGTAGCCGGCCAGCGCCAGCCGCAGCACCTCCCGAGCGTGCCGGGGGGCCTCATAGTCCGGGCGTCCGGACCGGATCATCTCGACAAAGCGCCGCAAGTGGGTGACGGTGGCTGACTCGTAGGCGGGGTTCTTTTCCTGGGCGTAGACCAGGGAACGGCCCCCGGCCTCGGCGCGGGCCTCCCCGCCGCGCACGTAGCTGAAGCGGCCCGCGGGGCGTCCCAGGCGACTGGACCACTCCACCGACGCCCGCGCCACGCCCCCCAGCGAGAGCCGCAGGGAGGCCTTTTCGCAGTCCAGCCGCATCTCCAGGTACCGCTCCGGAGCGTGGCTGATGCGGTTCATCACCAGCGTCGCCACCCGGCCTTCGGGAAACCGCAGCGTCATCTCGACCAGCACATCGCTGGTGTAGAGCGGATGGGCCCGCGGGATGCTGGCTGTCAAGGCCTCCGGCAGGGCTCCGAACAGGTAGCAGATCAGGTCCAGGGCATGGGTGCCGAACTCGTAAAGCGTCGACCGCTTCAGGCCCGCCCGCCAGGCGGCCTGCTCGACCCCGGGGGGGTGAAACATCTGCTGCCAGCATTGGATGAAATAGAGCCGGCCGAACTCGCCGCGCTCCAGCCGCTCCCGGGTTTCCCGGTAGATCGGCATGTAGCGATACTGGTTGTTGACAGCCAGCACCAGCTCGTTCTCGCGGCAAGCCCGGATCACCTGGTCGGCGTCCTCCAGGTTCAGCATGAAGGGCTTCTCGCAGAAGATGTGAGCGCCGTTCAGGATGGCCATCAGGCACAGCTCGTGGTGCGAGTCCGGCGGGGTGCCGATGAGGACGGCGTCGGGCTGCTCGGATTCCAGGACCGAGCCGGGGTCGGAGAAAATCTTCAAGGCGCGGTACTTGCGCTCCATCCGCAGCCGGGTGTGATAGTCGGTCTCGCAGGCGGCGGACACGTGCAGGTCCGGCACGGCCTGGCAGGCGGGCAGATGGAGGCGCTCGGCGACACCGCCAAGGCCCATGATCACAACCCGGATCCTGGAAGAGCTGGTGATAAGGCTATAATAACAGCCGTCTGGTGATGGATCTGTGCTGCCCGAACTGCCGGGGTCCGGTGGACCTGGGGCGCGAAGGTTACCGATGCCCCCCCTGCCGGCGGCTGTATCCAATCGTTTGCGGCATTCCGGATTTTCGCGCCTCCCTGCCGCACCATTTCAACCGCGCCGCCGACCTTCAGGCAGCCGAGGCCTTGGCCGAAGAAGAACACACCCTGGACTTTGAGGCCCTGGCACACCTCTACTTCCGCTTGAAGCCGGAGCCCAGCGAAGAGCTGCACGAAAAGCATATGGCGCACGTGGCCGGCGAGGAGGACCAGGCGCGCCTGGCGCTGGATCTGATCGACGGGCGGCGGGCGCTCGAACCCGCCGACGCGGTGCTGGAGGTGGGCTGCGGGTTGGGGCAATACCTGGCGGCCGCGGCCGAGAGGGTCGAGCACCTGGCGGGCGTCGACGTGAGTCTGGCGGCCCTGGTGTTGACCCGCAAACGGCTGGGCCGGCCCGGCCTGCTGGTGGCCGCTGAGGCCGAGCACCTCCCGTTTCCTGACGGCGCCTTTGCCGCGGCCATGGCCGCCGACGTCCTGGAACATCTGGAGGACCCTGGCCAGGCGCTGGCCGAAATGGGCCGCGTGCTGAAGCCGGGAGCGCCGCTGTTTCTCTCCACGCCCAACCGCTTCAGCCTGGCGCCAGAGCCGCACGTGGGCCTGTGGGGGGTCGGCTACCTGCCCCGCCGCTGGGCCAACCGCTACGTCCGCTGGCGTTTAGGTATTTTCTATGACGATGTTCGGACGCTCTCCGCCTTGGCCCTGCGGCGCTTGTTGCGGAGCCGCTTTCCCGGCGCCGTCACGCTGTTGATCCCTGGCCTCAGCCCCCGGCAGCTGGAGCGCTTCCCGCCCACCAAGCGATTCCTGGCCCGCCTCTATCTCGGGCTGCGGGGCATACCACTGGCGCGGCCCGCCTTCTACCTGTTCGGCCCTTTTTTCCACGCCCTGGGAGTCCGACGGTGAAGCTGGCCTGCATCGTGGGCGCGCGGCCCAACTTTGTCAAGATGGCGGCCCTGATCCAGGAGATCCGCCGGCGGCCGGCCCTCGGCTACACCCTGATCCACACCGGGCAGCACTACAGCCCCGAGATGTCGCAGGCTTTCTTCGATGAGCTGGAACTGCCGGCGCCGGATCTCAACCTGGAGGTGGGGTCGGGCTCCGCCACCGCCCAGACCGCCGAGATGCTCAAGCGCCTGGAGCCGGCCCTGGAGCAGGCGGCGCCCGACCTGGTGGTGGTGGTCGGCGACGTCAACTCCACCCTGGCCGGGGCCCTGGTGGCGGCCCGGCTCGGCCTCCCGGTGGCCCACGTGGAGGCCGGCCTGCGCAGCTTCGACCGCTCCATGCCCGAGGAGATCAACCGTGTCCTCACCGACGCCCTCTGCCAGCTCCTGTTCGTCACCGAGCCCAGCGGGGAACGCAACCTGCTCGGCGAGGGTGTAGCACCGAGCAGGATTCACTTCACCGGCAACGTCATGATCGATACCCTGCTGCGTTTTCGCGCCCGGGCGGGGGAGTCTCGGGTGCTGGAGGATCTCAACCTGCCGCCCGGCGGCTACGCCGTCGCCACTCTGCACCGGCCCTCCAACGTCGATTCGGCCGCTGCCCTGACCGGCTTGGTCGACGCCCTGCGCCAGATCGGCCGGCAGCTTCCGGTCGTATTCCCGGTACACCCCCGCACCTCGCAAGCCCTGGCAGCCGCCGGCCTCGGCCTAGCCGGGATCCGGGCGGTTCCCCCGCTCGGTTACCTGGATTTTCTTTGTCTGATGAGCCGCGCCCGTCTGGTCCTGACCGATTCCGGAGGCATCCAGGAAGAGACCACCATCCTCCAGGTGCCCTGCCTGACCGTTCGAAACAGCACCGAACGCCCCATCACCGTCGAGCAAGGCACCAACCGTCTGGTGGGCTCCGATCCGGCGCGGATCGTGGAAGCGGCCCGCCAGGCGCTGGAGTCCTCCCCGCCCACCGGCCGCGTGCCGCCGCTGTGGGATGGCGGCGCCGCGGCGCGCATCCTTGACGTGATCGAAAGCGGGCCGCTATCCTGAAAGGTGCGCCGCCTTTCCCCTCTCCTGCTGCTGTTGCCATTGACAGCCCTGCCGCAAGACGGACTGCGCCAGCGGGCCGGCAAATATGAAGTGAGTCTCCGGCTGCCTCCCGACGGCCTCTTCGCCGAGGATGAGATGGAGATCGAGTTTCGGGTGGTCGACGCCAGCCAGGTGGATGCGGTGCTCGGGCCGGCGCCCATTGTTCGGGCCAAGATCCAGTCCGTGATCGACATGCCCGCCATGGCCGGCATGCCGAAGCTCGAAGAAGTGGCGCACGCCGAGGGGGTGCCTGGAGAGTACGGGGTGCATCCGACGTTCGCTCACGGCGGCGAGTACCGGATGCGCCTGGCGATCGAGCCGCTGGCCGGGGAGCCGTTCGGCGTGGAGTTCCTGCTGCCGGTGCTCGACGCCGATCCCAGGCGCAAGCGTTCGCCGCGCCCGCCGCCGTTCCAGGTGGAGCTGACCTCGCGTCCCAAACGCCCCAAAGCGGGCCAGCCGGCCGAACTGGAGTTTCGAATCCGCTCCCGGGATCGCCCCAAACAGGTTCACGCGGCCTTCGAGGTGGTGCACGAAAAACTTATGCACCTGTTGATCGTGCGGGCTGACCTGGCGCAGTTCGGCCACCAGCATCCCGACATCGGTTCCGACGGCGTGTTCCGATTGCGCTACGTTTTCCCGTCGGCCGGCGATTTCCACCTGTTCGTGGACACCGCCCCGCGCGGCGCCGGCTCCCAGGTGATGCTTTCGAAGCTTCGGGTGCAGGGCAAGGACGCCGGCAGGTTCGACCTGGCGAAGGCCTCCGCCGGCGACCGCTCGCTGGTGAAGAGGGTGGAAGGCACCACCGTCGAGGTGAAGACCCCGGGCGACTCCTTGCCTATCAAAAAGACCACTGGTCTCACCATTCACCTGACCGACGCCGCCACCGGCCAAGCCGTCACCGACCTGGAACCCTACCTGGGGGCCATGGGTCACCTGATCCTGATCCACCAGGACGCGGTCACCTTCGTCCACTCCCATCCGGACGAGCGGATCAGCGGGGTGGGGCGCGACGGCACGGTGCCGTTCCTGGTGCGGTTCCCCAAGCCGGGCCTCTACCGCGGCTGGTCGCAGTTTCAGCGCCAGGGCAGCATCCTGACGAGCGACTTCATCCTGCGAGCGGCGGGGCCGTGAAGTGGCGCCCCCCACTGGCGGCCCTGCTGTGGACCGCCGCGGCCGGGGCCCAGACCGGCGTCATCACGACCGTCGCCGGGACGGGGGAGCGCGGCTTCTCGGGCGACGGCGGCCCAGCCACCGCCGCGCGCCTGGGGCTGGCCAACCTCCAGAACGAGTGCGATTCCAACCGCTTCGAGCAGGCCGCTCACCTGTTTGCGGACCGCGCCGGCAACGTCTACTTCACCGATTCCAGCAATCACCGCGTCCGGCGCATCACCCCTCAAGGCATCATTGATACTGTCGCGGGAAGCGGCGAGCGGCCCTCCATCAACAACCGCTGCGAACCCACCAGCCCCATCGGCGACGCCGGTCCGGCCCGCTCCGCCCGGCTCTACACCCCGGCGGACGTGCTGGTCGACGGCTCCGGCAACCTCATCATCGTTGACGAGCAGAACAACCGCCTCCGGCAGGTGAATACCGCCGGGCAGATTGCGAGCATTGTGGGCAGCGGGCTGCATGCCTTCTATGCCCCGGGCGTCCCGGCCACCAACTCGGGCCTGGACTGGCCGGTGGCCCTGGCCCTGGGCTCCGGCGGGGTCCTGCATTTTGTCGAGGTTCATAGCAACCGCGTGGCGCGGGTGGGCGCCGACGGGCGCCTGGCCACGGTGGCGGGCGACGGCTTCCCCGGCTTCAGCGGCGACGGCGGCGCGGCCACCATTGCCCGGCTCAACAACCCCACCGGCATCGCCTTCGACGCGGCCGGCAATCTCTACATCGCCGATCAGGCCAACCACCGCCTCCGCCGGGTGACGCCGGCGGGGGTGATGTCGACCGTCGCCGGCACCGGCCAGCCGGGGTTCTCGGGCGACGGCGGGCCGGCGGCCGGCGCCCAGCTCAACCAGCCCGCCGACGTCAAGGCCGACGCCGCCGGCAACCTCTATGTCGCCGACATGGCCAACCACCGGGTGCGGCGGATCAGCTCCGTAGGCACTATCAGTACGGTTGCCGGCACCGGGCAGGCCGGCCGCGGGGCCGACGGAGTGGCCGCGGCCTCCAGCGCCCTCAACTTCCCATCGGCCGTGACCGTCGACGCCGCCGGCGACGTCTACCTCATCGACTGGCAGAACTACCTGATCCGCAAGGTAAGCTTCAGCGCCCGGGGGAGCATCTCGCCGGGCGGCGTGGTCAACGGGGCCAGCTTTGCCCCGGCCCCCATCCCGGTGGCGCCCGGCTCCATCCTCTCCATCTTCGGCGTGAACCTGGCGCCGGCCACCGCGCTGGCTTCGGAGGTTCCGCTGCCGGTTGAGCTGGCCGGAACCTCGGTGCGGATCAACGGCACGCCCGCGCCCCTGTTCTTTGTCTCGCCCGGCCAGATCAACGCCCAGTTGCCGTTCAACGTCGCGGCCGGCCAGGCGCGCGCTGTGGTGACCAACCCCGCGGGCGAGAGCGCCGCCGAAGCCTTCAACGTGGCGGCCTCGGCGGTGGGGATCTTCCAGCTCCCAGGGACCAACCGCGCCATCGCTCTGAACCAGAACGGGACCATCAACAGTCCTGACAATCCGGAGTCGCGCGGCAACGTCCTGGTGGTGTTTCTAACCGGCCAGGGAACGGTCTCCCCGGCGGTCCCGACGGGGCAGGCGGCGCCTCTGACCCAGCTCACTCGAGCCGCCCTGCCGGCCTCCGCCAACATCGGCCGGGCCGCCGCCGAGGTGGTATTCCTGGGACTGACCCCGGGCTTCGTCGGCCTGGCCCAGGCCAACCTGCAAGTGCCGGCGGGGGCCCAGACCGGCAACGAGGTGGTGATGTTCATCAGCGTCGACGGCCAGGCCGGCAACACAGCTACGGTATCGATACGGTGAGGAGGTTCAGAGGTCGGTTTACCGCGGTAAAGAGGCTGCCTCGCCTGCTGATCGCCGGCGCCCTCCTGCTCCAGGCCCACGAGGGCGGCCGCCAGAATCTCAAGCCCACCAAGGCCCAGGCGGACTTGAAAATCGCCCGCCGGCAGATGGACGCCGCCAAGAAGAAGCTCGCCGCCCAGGGCCGTTACTCCTGCTGCGTGAAGCCGGCCTGCGATCTGTGCGCCCGGGTGAATGGCTCCTGCGCCTGCGCCGGGAACGTGGCCAGCGGGAAAGGCGCCTGCGGGGACTGCTACGGCGGGTGGCAGGGCGGGCGCGGCGCGCTCAAGGGCGTTGACCGCAAGTCCGTCCAGTTGCTGCCGGCGGAAAAGCAGGCCTGGCCGTCGAAGGCCGAGCCGCCGCCGGAGCTGAAGGCGGCCCTGGAGGCCCTGCTGCGCGCCAAGCGGACCCTGGTGGCGGAAAAAAGATTCTACTGCTGCATTCGGGGCGGCTGCGACCAGTGCGCCCACGAGGCCGACTGCCCCTGCGGCGGCGACCTGGCCCAGGCCGGCCGCAAGGGGGTCTGCGGCGACTGCCTGGACGGCTGGCGCGCCGGCCAGGGCGCCTTCCCCGGCATCCCGGTCTCCGACGTCAAGCTGGCCATCATGGATTCGATGGAGAGCATGGTGTTCGCCTCCGGCACCAGCCTGGCGCCCCGCGCCGCTCCCATGGATATGCTCCAGGCCCGCCGCGGCGGCTGGAACCTGATGCTGCACGGGGTGCTGTTCGCCGTCGAGTCCCAGCAAACCGGCCCCCGCGGCCGCGACAAGCTCTTCGCCGCCAACTGGTTCATGCCCGCCGCCGCCCGCCGGCTCGGCCCGGGGACCCTCACGCTGCGAGCCATGCTCAGCTTGGAGCCCGCCACCGTCACCCACCGGCGCTATCCGCTGCTGTTTCAGAACGGCGAGACCGCCTTCGGCATCCCCATCATCAGCGGCCAGCACCCTCACGATTTCTTCATGGAGCTGGCCGCCGCCTACCAGCTCCGGCTGGGCGAGCGGACCTCGCTGCACCTTTACGGCGGGCCGCGCGGCGAGCCGGCCCTGGGGCCGACCTCCTTTCCTCATCGCCTTTCGGCCTCCGAGAACCCCATGGCCGTGCTGTCTCATCACTACCAGGATTCCACCCACATCTCGAACCAGGTCGTCACCGCCGGCGTCACCCACGGCCCGGTGACCATGGAGGCCTCCGGCTTCCACGGCCGCGAGCCCGACGAGAACCGCTGGGGATTGGAGCGCGGCGGCATCGACTCCTTCGCCGCCCGCTTGACCGTGGCCCCCGGCTCGCGCTGGAGCGGGCAATTCTCTGCCGGGCGCATCAACAACCGCGAGGCCACCCACCCGGTGCGCGACACCTTCCGCACCTCCGCTTCCCTCACCTACGCCCGGCCCCTGGCCACCGGCCACTGGGCCAGCTCCATCATCTGGGGCCGCAACCACGACCTGGAGTTCACGCAGCCGCCCGTGACCGGCCTGCCCCTCATCCTGGCCGCATCGCTCGACGGCGGGCCGCCGGTTCGCCACATCGTGCGGGTCCCTACCCGGATTCCCCGGCAAGTGTATAACGCCTACCTGGCGGAATCGACCCTCTTGTTCCGCAACCGGCACTGGATCTGGGGGCGGGTGGAGAACTCTGACAAGGACTCCCTGCTGCTGTTCGAGGAGGCCCCCTTCGTGCGGCTGGTCGAAGAGCAGCGCTTTACCCGGGTGCAGGCCTACACGGCCGGTTACGCCCGCGAGCTTCCCCGCCTGCTGCCCAGGATCAGCACCAGCCTGGGCGGCCAGCTTACTTATTTCGGCACTCCGGCGAACCTTCGTCCCATTTATGGGGAGCATCCCTTCGGCGCCCAGGTCTTCCTGCGGCTTCGCCTGGCGCCCCGGTCTATACCTTAGTACTTTGCTAGTTCCAGCGCCGGAACCATCGATCCAGCGCCGAAACCATCGATCCATTGCCCGGTTCTGGGTCGGGCGTTAATTTGAAAGGGTGGAGCGCCTGCTCATCGTCTCCTCAAGCGCGGCTCTGATCGAGGCCCTGCAAGACAGCCTGGCAAGGGTGAGGATGTGCGCCAGCGTCACCGTCCTGCGAAGCTACCCCGACCAGCAAAAGCTTCGGTGGGCAGTCGCCGCCATCCATCCCACCACTGCCATCATCGGGCTGGACGAGTCTGAGAACGGATTGGCCATCCTGCGCGAGCTGCGGGGCAGCTTTCCTGAGGTGGTTCGAATTGCCGCCCACACCCATGACATACCGGAGCTGATCCTGGAGGCCCTGCGGGCCGGCGCCTGCGAGTTCCTGGGCCCGCCGTTTCCAGCCGGCTACCTGGAGCGCGGCCTGGAGCGGCGGTGGCCCTTGCGACGCCTGGGCGCTCCGAAGAGGGGGAATTGAGGTGTTGGACCGGCTCGCCCTGGTCACCTACACCAGATCGAACGCCACCCGGAGCGCCCTCTCCACACCCTTCATCTCCTGCGCCGTGAGGGCGCCGGCTTCCCATCCACTTCCAGCAGCGCTTCAAAGGAATACACCCGGCTGGTGTTGGAAGTAACCGGGACCGCCAGCAGCCGCTGACCGACCTGGTTCAGGGTGTTGTTGGAAAGGATCACCGCCGGCCGTGTTTTTCGTGCTTCGGTCCCGATGGCAGGGTCAAGGTTGACCCAGTAGACTTCACCCCATCGCGGCATGCGTCTGGCCTCCATCTATCGCCAGCTCTCGGTCTCGAGCGCCGCCCAATCGGCGAGGACTTCCTGACGGTCCGGGTCCTGGCTTGCCAGTTGGTACTCCTGGTAGAGATTCTGACGACTGTTTCGCAGCTTCTCCCGGACCGCCTCAGCGATGAATCGGCTCATGCCCTTCTCCTACATATATTGTAATATGTCCGCCCCGCAGACGGACAGGAATGCCCGTGTTACCGCATCCGCCGCAGGAGCTCCTCATACTGGTCCGTGACCGCCTCCCAGTCGTAGCGCCGCCGCACTCGCTCTACGGCAAGCTGGCCCAGGCGCTGCCGCTCTTCGGCCGGGAGGGCGGCAACCTGGTCCACCAGCGCCGTCAGGGAGGCCTGGCGGTTCTCGAAAGCCAGGCCCACGCCGCCGGCAACCTCGCGGTTCTCGGGATTGTCGAGGTACAGCACCGGACGGCCTCGGCCCATGGCTTCGACCAGGGCGGGATGGGTGCCGCCCACTTCGGTGGCGTGGATATAGGCGAAGCTGTGGGCCTGCAGCTCGTGATAGCCGGCGCCATACACCGCCCCCGTGAACAGGATGCGAGGGTCCCGCGTTTCCCGCACCTGTCGGATGTAGTCCCTGGCGTAGGGAGCGTCGCCGACCAGAACCAGCTTCTGGGGGACGGAGGTCTTTTCGAAAGCGCCGACCACCAGCAGAGCGTTGTTCTCCGGCTCCAGCCGGCTGACGTAGAGCCAGTAGCCGTCCGGGACCAGGCCGAAACGGTCCAGGGCCTGGCGGCTCTCAACCGGTCCGGTCGGCGCGCCGTAGGGGATGAAATGGGTCGCCTGGCCGTGGCGTTGATAGTAGTAATCGGCGACGGCTTGGGCGTCGGTGACTACGGCGTCGGGCAGCAGGGTCGTCAGGCGCTCCGAGAACGCGTACCAGGCTCGGGCCAGGGCGTTCCATTTCTTGCGATGCCGCTCCAGGCCGTCGACGTTGATGGCCACCGGGGTGCCGGCCACCCGCGGCAGGGCCGTGAAGATGGTGTTGGCGCCGTTGCAGTACAGGGCCACGTCGGCCGGGTGCGCCAGCAGGTGCAGGGTGGCCAGCAAGGTGTGGGCGATGGTGTCGAAGTATTTGTGGGCGATGGTGGGCAGCTTCACCAGCCGCACACCCTGGTATTCATCGCCCGGGTATTGGATATTGTTGCTGCGGCAGTAGACCGTGACCTGGTGGCCCCGCCGGGCCAGGCGGGTGGAAAGCTCCTCGGCGAAGGTTTCGAAGCCCCCGTACCGGGCGGGAATGCCCCGGGTGCCCAGGAGGGCAATGCGCATCAGGCGTTGGCGGCCCGCACCTTGGCTTCCACTTCCTTGGGGTGACCGTTCATGGGCAAGCTGACCGGCTTGAAGCGGAACCACTGCTCGATGTAGGCGTCATCGACCCGGCGGCGGGCCTGGATGGAGCGCCGCTTCTCCAGCACCCGCCCCAGATTGCACAGCGTCCAGTAGAAGGCCTTGATGGAGGTCTGCTCGGTGAGCAGGCAGTAGAACATGATGCCGATGTCGCGCAGCGTGATCGGCACCATGTGCCGCCAGTAGAGGCTGGGGGTGATGTTCTTCAACCGCATGAGGAAACGGTTCTTCACCGAGTGCATGTTGATGTCGGCCGGCACCGAGCGGCGCATGCCCGGCCGCAGCTTGCGCACGTGATAAGCCTTGGCGTAGGGCACGTAGATGCAGCGCCAGCCCAGCAACTGCGCCCGCCAGGCCAGGTCGGCGTCTTCCCGGTAGGCGAAGAAATCGGGGTCGAAGAACTCTCCGTCGATGGAGACGTCCTCGATCATCTCGCGGCGGTAGCAGGCGGCGGCGGCGGTGGCGCCGAACACGTATTCGTAGCGGAGAAAGTGTCCGTTGTCGCACACCTGGCTGCCGCGGTCGAAGTGCCGCAGCATGGGCGTGAAATAGATGCCGGTGGAATCGACGACCGGCTCCTCGGGGATGTCGAAGGCCGGCGACATGCTGAACAGTTTGCCGCAAACGGTGCCGGCCTGCGGGTCCAGCCGCGCCCCTTCCATGAGGGCGTCGATAAAGCCCGGCAGCAGGAACACGTCGGGGTTCAGGGTCAGGACCCAGTTGCCGCGCGCCAGGCCGATGGCCTGGTTCTGGGCGGCGGCAAAACCGATATTCTCGTCGTTGTAGACCACCAGGCAGCGGTCCTCGAAGGGCTCCAGGATGTCCCCGGTGCCATCGGTGGAGGCGTTGTCGATGACGATAATCTCCAGCTTCGGATACCGCTGGCCCAGAGCCGCCTCCAGGCACCGGCGGATGAAGCGTCCGCTGTTGTACGTAACAATCGTTACGGAAACAAAGTCACGTAAGGGCATGAGGTTGAACCTGTCGAGCATCCGCTGCCCGGCGTCCCAGCGCCAGAGCCATTACCTGGGAGAAGGCCCGCCGCGAGTCAGCTCGTCCCAGCCCGGCCAGCAGGCGCAGGGCGGCGCCTAAAAACACACCCACCCTCACCCCAGCCCGCCCCGGGCGGGACAGATACTTGTCCGTGTAGCGCAAAAAGCTACCATACCAATAAATCTGCTTCTGTTCCACTGAAATCGTAGCCAGGGAATGGCCACCCCGGTGGCGGGCCACCGAGGCCGGCACATAGCGGATCCGGAAGCCGGCCTGGCGGATCCTTCTGCACAGGTCGACGTCCTCGAACCACAGGGGGTAAAACCCATTGTCCCACAGTCCTATAGACTCCAGCACGTCCCTCCGGACCATGAGGAATGCCCCGGCGGGCTGGTCGGCGTCCTGAGTGCGCGTCCAGTCCATGTCCAGACAACGATAGCGGCGATTGAACGGGTTGCCGGGCCACAGGCGGTTCACCAGCAGGGCCTCGCACATAAGGCTGGCCGCGGTCGGGAAAGCCCGAATGTTGAACCCCTTCTGTGTCTCCCCGTTCTCATCCACTAAGCGCCCGCCGGCGGCGCCCACATCGGGCGCTTCGAGTTCTAACACCAGCGGCTCCAGGCTGCTCAACAGCACCGCGTCCGGGTTCAGAAACAGAACCAGCGGACTGGCCGTAGCCTCGACGCCCTGGTTGGCGGCGGCCGCAAATCCCCGATTCTCCGGATTGGCGATCAACCCGACGCCTTTCCGGCGAAGGCCGACGATCCGGCAGGTGTCGTCGGTCGAAGCGTTGTCTACGACAACGGTTTCGGCGACATTCTCCAACGAACGCAGGCAAATGTCAATCTCGGCAGCCGAGTTGCACGTGACTACCACCGCAGCCACGGCCCGGCTCACGGCTGTGTCTCCGGAGGGGCGGGGGCGAGTCGAAAATACCAGCGCCAATAGGGATCCCACCCGGTAGCTTGCTCAAAACAGGCCACCTCCCTCTCGGAGGAAACCAGCACCTCTGCAAGCCGCTGGCCATCGGCGCGCCACCGCGAGCTGGCCCGGCGCAGGGCCGCGGCCGCGATCAGCCCCTGGCATAGGCCGCGGGCGTACGCCCGGCCGCGTTTTCGGCGAATGGCCATGGCCGCCCACAACAGTTGAGCCGCCGCAACCGGCCGCCAGAATCGGGCCAGCAGGCCCAGGGGGTAGAATTTGGCCAGCAGCAGAAGCTGATTGCGGCTCATCCACTCGACGTGGTCGGGGCTCCAGGGGCCCACCGTGGAGCTGCCACGGTGGTAGGCGAGGGCTTCCGGAACATAGACCCCGCCTAGGCCAAGCAGCGCCGCGCGCAGCCCCAGATCGACATCTTCGAGGTACGCAAAAAAGGCTTCTTCGAAGGCGCCCACTCGTGTAAAAAATTCGCGACGCGCCAGCACGGCTGTCGCCGACGGAAAGTACGTTCGTCGAGACCGGTTGAACCAGGGGCCGTCCGGCCGGGCGTGCCCCAGCCGGCAGCCGGCGCCGCCGCGCGAGACGGCATCCCCGACGCCGTCGATGCGGCCTGGGTTGGTGGCGTCCAGCAGCTTGCCGATCGCGAACCAGCAGTCGTCGTTCCGGAGCGCGGCGCTGAGTTTCTCGGTCCAGTCGGGAGCCAGCTGGACGTCGTTGTTAATCACCGCGACGGCATCGCCGCAGGCTGCTTCCAGGCCGCGGTTGACGGCGAAGCTGAAGCCGCGATTCGATCCCAGCTGCAACACCCGGGCGCCGGCCGCGCGGGCCGCCTCCTCGGAGCCGTCCTGGGAGCCGTTATCCACTACCAGAATCTGGTGAGGCGGCCGCGATTGAACCAGGACGCTTGCCAGAGCCGACTCCAGCAGGTCCCGCCGGTTCCAAGTGGGGATGAGGAAGGAGACGGTCATGCTACTGGAACCTCTTCCGCACCAGAAACCACAGGTTATGAAGGCCGTCCCGCCAGGGATTCAGCTTCATCTCACCCAGCCGGGAGGTGTACCAGATGGAGATCTCGCCGAAACGAATCCCGGGTTGTTTCAGGGCCTCGACCTTGATCTCCTCGGAAAACGACATGCCGTCGGACTCCAGGCGCAGCCGTGACAGGATAGCGCGCCGGAAGACCCACATGCCGGACTGGGAATCCCGCACCCAGCGGAAATACAGCAGCGAGGTGGCCAGCGACAGGACCAGGTTGCCAAGCCGGTGCTTCAGGCTCATGGCCTCCGAGTCGCACACCGGAAAGCGGGAGGCGTTGAGGAAGTCGACCCGCAGGTGCAGGAAGGCCTCCAGCAGGTAGGAGATGGCGTCGACCGGATAGGAGTGGTCGCCGTCGAGGGTTACGATGACGTCGCCGGTCGCGTGGGCGAAGCCCTTCTTGTAGGCGCGCCCGTAGCCGCGGACGTGCTCGCGGATGACGGTGGCGCCGAGCGTGGAAGCCACCGTCGCCGAGCGGTCGGTGGAGCCGTTGTCGACCACGATGACCTCGTCGACGTAATCCGGCATGCGCCGCAGCACCTGCTCGATGCCCTGTTCCTCGTTCAGGCAGGGGATGATGACGGTGATGCGCTGGTCCTTGTACATTCGGGGCGCGCCGCTGCTAGACTGGAGTCGATGAGAAACTTGATTGTACTGATTCTGGGCGGGGCTTGGGGGCTGGAGGCCGCCGGGCTGGAGGCGGTGCGGAAGGTCTACCTGATGCCGATGGGGGCGGGACTGGACCAGTACTTGGCCGAGACCATCACCCGGGAGGGCGTTTTTACGGTGGTGGTGGACCCCAAGCAGGCCGACGCTGTCTGGAGCGAGCGCATCGACGCCAAGCTGGCGGCGGCGCTGGATGAAATGCGGCCGCCGGCCAAGTCCGAGGCCGTAAAGAAAGAAGGCGGCTCGGATCAGGCGCCCCGCCGTGCCGCCGGCTCGCCCCGCGGCACCCTGTTCCTGGTGGAGGTCGCCAGCCGCCAGGTTCTGTGGTCGACGTTCCGGCCGATCGAGGATACTTCGCCCAAGGCCCTGCACCGGCTGGCCCAGGAGGTCATCAAGAGCCTCTGTAAGACAGGCGGTCCCGCCTGTCGGTCCGCGACTGACAAGCCGTAAGGCCCGTGGGCGGCTACTCTTCCGCCTTACCCACGATGATTAAGCCAAACCCCACCGAGCCGGTCTTGATTTGCAGGGCCTGGCGGCCATGGGAGGCCTCTACGGCCCCAAACTTGCCGCCTGAATCGACCTGCTGCAAGAACAGCACCGACGGGTGTTGGGTGCCGCTGGCCTTCTTGCTGGCCGCGACCTGCTGTTCGAAAGTCAGGGCGGCGCCGGCGTTTTGGTCGGCCGAAGCCGGCGCCAGCAACGCGTGGTCGCGGCGCGGCGAGGCCCCTTGATGGTCTCCGTCCTCCGGTTGCAGATTGAACCGCAGCGTGTAGACGCCGGGTTGGATCGGCTGGCCTCGAAAATCGCCGCCGGCCTTGTGGTACCGGATGACGCCGAGCAAGGCGTTGACCGGGATCATCGGAAAGTCTGAGCCGCGCGGCTGTTCCGAAGGTTGAGCGGTGGCGACGGACTTGACCGGCCACACTTCAACGAACGGGGCCCCACCGTCCTGGACGCGATAGCCATCCGCCGCCAAGGTGGCTTTGACCGTATCGCTCACGCCCTCGGCGTTGCAAGGCCCCGCCGGCTCGATGGTGAGTTGAGCCAGAACCGGGTAAGCCAGACCCGCGGCAAGCAAGAGCAATCTCATATGTCATTGGATGCCGCAACCTACCGGGAGCGTTTCGACCCGGTAGCCGGCAACAGGCCGATTCTACCAGTTGGGCGGGCAGCCCGGCAATGGCCAGACCTGCGGTGGGTGCGCGTCTCAGGAGTGAGGATTGGCTGGGTTCTCTTTTTTGTCTCAATAATCCGTGCGTATATGATACGCTAGGACAGGAGGCTCCTGCATGCCCACACCCACATCCCTCGACTCGCTCC